>Ga0105046_10002268_pt1 | contig 30317 bp, 26 predicted proteins | sample MAT03_FD_78385 | JGI IMG/M metagenome (GOLD analysis project Ga0105046, IMG submission 78385) | Freshwater microbial communities from Lake Fryxell liftoff mats and glacier meltwater in Antarctica - MAT-03 (megahit assembly) | ecosystem: Environmental > Aquatic > Freshwater > Ice > Liftoff...
CCGGCAATCAAGGCCGCCACGAATAGCGCCGCAGGTCCGGCCAACCAAACCGAAAGATCCGGCGAATAGTCCGGCGGTGCGAAGGAAACGAAAAGCCGGGCCAACAAAATCGATGCCGCCAGACTCGAAACCGCTCCGGCGCAAGCCAGTTTGCAGCCCTCCAGCAGCACATGCCGCCTCCGCGCGCCCAAGGCAATCTGTATCGCCAGTTCCCGTGCGCGTTGGCGGTCCGCGTCACTTAAAACTCCGTAGAGGCCGAGCATTCCAAGTAGAACCGCAATGAGCGTTGCCGTTCCGGCAATCACCGATTCACAAAGTGGAGAATGTCAGGGGCGTCGTAAACTTTCGTGTTTGCGCCTGTTTCCAGGCTGACACTCGAAAGGCGATGTTCGATTCCGTCTCATCCGCGATCAAATGCGAACACGTTTGGGTCGAGCAGATGGTGGGCGGTCACGGGCTTGAACCGTGGACCTCCTGCTTGTAAGGCAGGCGCTCTAACCAACTGAGCTAACCGCCCGAAACTACCTTCTTCAGTATCTCACGCTGGAGAACATTCCTGGCAGGCGCCGTATAAGAGCAGATCATGGCCCGCCACGTGAAAGCCCTGAGGCGCAAGTTTTTGGACGTTCGGCAAGCAGGCATTCAGCTCAAACACTTTGCCGCATGACCGGCAATGAAAGTGATGGTGGTGATCCTTGCCCGCCAGTTCATAGTGGGTGACTTCGCCCGGCAATTCAACGGCGGTCAGCCAACCCTCTTCCAGCAATGACTTGATGTTTCGATAGACCGTCGCGATTCCCAATCCGCTGTGGCCGGTTGCCGCCAACTCCAGAACCTCGTTCGGATCCAACGGGCGGTCCGTTCCCAGGAACGCCGCTCGAATGGCGCGCCGCTGCCGCGTATCGCGAGTCGCTCCGCGTTCGTTTTCTAATTGCTCGGTGTCGGCCATCTCTCCCTCGTCTAAACCAGTTCCAGCGTCCCGTGATGGTCGCAATGCCCGCCGTGGGGATGATGCAAGTGACCAGCGACTAAATAATCCACGTGGTCACCATGAGGGACCGCTTCGTGCCCGCAATGTGGACCGTGCTCGTGACCGGCCGTATGCCCGTCGCATTCATGACCCGCCGTGCAGTCCGCCGGATTCGCCTCGCTCACACCAATGGCGTGTTCATCATAGTGATCATTGTGGTGATGGTGCAGGTGCCCGTCGTGTAGATAATCGACGTGATCGCCGTGTTGAACTCCAGTGTGTCCGCATCCCGGTCCGTGGACGTGGATATGGTCGCTATCGGTGTGCATTTGATGAGACATGAGCTTTGGGCGATTCCTTTCCTTCGTGTATCTGTCCCAGGCGAGGCTCGCTGGCGTGCTCCAGGGCGTTGAAAATCAGATCGGCGACATGTTGATCGGCCAGTCCGTAAACGATGTGCTTCCCCTGCCGGCGCCGCGATACCAAGCCCTCGTTACGCAGGACGCGCAACCGCTGGGAAATGGTGGAGATGTCTTCGCCTTCGGCTTCTGAAACCTCGGTGACGCAGGCTTCCCCTTTGGCTAATAGCGCCATCAACCGCAATCGCGGCGGATCCCCTAGAGCGCGGAAAATTCGCGACGCCCGGACGAGATCAGCCTCAATTACGTCGACGGTCCGGCGGGAGCGGGGGTGCTCGTCCGGACGGCAGGTGGGATCAGCGATTTCAGGAAGTTGCGACGACGCATTCGACATATCTTCATTTGAACAGATGTTCAAATGAAAGAATACTAGCTTTCGGGAGCCCTGTCAATACAGGGCGATTTCGCTGTCATGTGATATTCTGAGGGGAATTAAACAACAGGATTTCTTAAGACACATCGCACATGAAAAAGGCATTGATCACTGGGGTTACCGGGCAAGACGGCTCTTACTTAGCTGAGTTCTTATTGCACAAGGGGTATGAAGTACATGGAATAAAGCGGCGGTCGAGCAGCTTTAACACCGGCCGGGTGGATAGCATTTACACCGACCTCCATGAACATAATAAGCGCTTCTTCCTGCATTTCGGCGATTTGTCGGACACCAGCAGTCTATGGACGCTCCTCTACGATATCCGCCCGGACGAAGTTTACAATCTGGCTGCCCAGAGTCACGTTCGGGTCAGTTTTGATATTCCGGAAAGTACGGGCGATATTACGGGAATGGGCGCGTTACGCCTGTTGGAAGGCCTCCGCAAGACGGGCGTAAAGGCTCGTTTTTATCAGGCTTCGTCGAGCGAAATGTTTGGTTCCACCGCTCCGCCGCAGAACGAGAACACTCTTTTCCATCCTCGCAGTCCATATGCCTGCGCCAAGCTTTTCGCGCACACGTTGACTGTCAACTATCGCGAAAGCTATGACATGTTCGCCGTCAGCGGAATTCTGTTCAACCATGAGTCTCCACGCCGCGGAGAGACCTTTGTCACGCGGAAGATTGCTCGCGCGGTGGCGCACATTAAGGCTGGCCTTCAGGACAAGCTCTACCTTGGCAACCTGGACGCGAAACGCGACTGGGGTTTCGCCAAAGAATACGTGGAAGCGATGTGGATGATGTTGCAACAGGAATCTCCGGCCGATTATGTTATCGGCACCGGCGAGACCCACAGCGTGCGTGAATATGTGGAGGAAGCATTCGGGCACGTCAATCTCGATTGGACGAAGTACGTCGATTTCGACGCCCGTTACAATCGCCCCGCGGAGGTCGATGCCCTGCTAGCCGATCCTTCCAAGGCACGGGAACAACTGGGATGGCAGCATCAAACGGGGTTCTCCGAACTGGTTCGCCTGATGGTCGACGCCGAGATAGACGCTATCGAGCGCCAACGCGCCGGAGTTTTGTCAGCGGCCGTTTACAACGCGTAGAGAATTGTTTCGGAGGACTGGCATGTTGGACTTACGAGGGAAAAGGATCGTCGTTACCGGTGGTGGCGGCTTTCTGGGGTCGTTTGTCGTGGAGCGCCTGCGTGAGCGCGGATGTGAAAACGTGATGGTCCCGCGCAAGCGTGAGTACGATCTCACCACGATGGACGGTATAGAAAAGATGTTTGCAGCTTGCCGGCCCGAAGTGATTTTCCATTTGGCGGCGGTCGTGGGCGGTATTGGCGCAAATAAGGAAAATCCGGGATCATTCTTCTATCAGAACGCAATTATGGGTATTCAGCTCATCGAAGCGGCCCGTATTCACGGCATAGAGAAGATCATCGTCGCCGGTTCCATTTGTTCCTATCCCAAATTCACTCCGGTGCCGTTCAAGGAAGAAGATCTTTGGAACGGTTACCCCGAGGAAACGAATGCGCCATACGGTATCGCGAAGAAGTCGCTGCTCGTTATGTGCCAAGCGTACCGGCAGCAGTACGGGATGAATGCCATTTTCCTGATGCCCGTCAATTTATACGGACCGCGCGACAACTTCGACCTCGAGTCGTCCCACGTCATTCCGGCGTTGATTCGCAAAGCTGTTGAAGCCCGCGATGGCGGCGTGGACGAACTGGTTTGTTGGGGCGACGGTTCTCCCACACGGGAATTCTTATATGTGGAGGACGCCGCGGAAGGCCTTATTGCCGGCGCCGAAAGTTACGACGGAGAGGAACCGGTAAATTTGGGCAGTGGCTTCGAGGTCTCAATTAAAGACCTTACGGAAAAGATCACCCGATTATCCGGCTTCCATGGTTCACTGGTCTGGGACACCGCCCGGCCCAACGGCCAACCGCGCCGGATGCTTGACACCGCCAAGGCCGAGGCATTTTTCGGATTCCGCGCTAAGGTAAATTTGGAAGATGGCTTGGCGAAGACGATTGCGTGGTACGAGAAAAACCCAGTGAGCGTGGCGACCCATATCTAGCACCGATAAGATGGAACCGGAAATTGCAGTCAGCCCCGGCGGTTTGGAGACCCCAGAATGGGCGGCTCACAATTTGCGCAGTCAGGTATCTCAATTAGAGGCCTTGCTGGTTTCTCAACAGTCGTTGCTGGCCGATTGCCGTAAGCGGCAGGCACTGTTCGAAGAGGCCGCCGGGGAGCGGTTGCGCGTCATCCAGCAGGGCGACCAATTGCTTCAGACTCGCGCCCAGGCCATTCAAATGTTGCAAGGTGAGGCCGATCAGCTTCGGCTCCGGGTGAAGGAACTTATTATCGAGTTGGAAGCGTCGGCGGCCAGCGCGGCGGCGGAACGGCAACGCCTGCGAAGCGTCTGCCGGGAAGCGGGCCGCGGAATGGAGGAGTTAGCGAGCCGCGAAAGCGCGCTGACCCGCGAACTCCTTGAACTTCGGAATGAGGGGCTGATACACTCAATGATTCGCCGTTTGCGCAATATTTTCTCTTGATGCCCTCAGCCGTCCCTATGCGAATCGCCGTAAACTTGCGCCAATACTATAAGGGCAAGATCGGCGGAATGGAGAATTACGTTCGCAACGTGCTGGCCGGACTGCGTCACCAGTCTCTGACCATTTGGGTGCATGAAGAAGAGGTGGAGAACGTTCGCGCATTCGCGCCGGATGCGGAAGTGATCGGAATTACCCACCAGCAGGGTGCGGCCGCAATCGAGAAGGGCCTGCGTGAAGGCCGGTTCGATCTCTTCTTCTGCCCGTTACTCGTGCTGGAGCCGCTGGTGGTGACACAGCCATCCGCGGTGATGATGCCCGACGTGCAACACGAGTTCTTCCCGGAGTTTTTCGAACCGCACGTGCTGCAATGGCGCCGGCAAACGTACGGCCCGAGCGCGCTTAACGCCGACATTCTCTTCACCCTGAGCGAGCACGCCAAGACGACGATCGTCGAGAAATTCCGGATTGACCCGGAGAAGGTTGTCGTTATTCATCTCGACGCCGACGCCGAATTCCGCAGACCGCTGCCCGCCACTCCGTCGGCGGCGTTCCGGGCGCTGAAGCTGCCCGCGAAGTACCTCTATTTTCCCGCCAATTTCTGGCCTCACAAGAATCACAGCAACGTCTTGCAAGCCTTGAAGATCGCCGCGAGCAAGGGCGAGACGGATTTGCATCTGGTCCTGAGCGGCTCGCCGGCGGGCAGTGAAAAATTACTCGACGAGGTGAAACAGCTCGGTCTCCGGGATAGGGTTCATTTCAAAGGGTATCTTGACAAGCAGGTGATTCCGGAGGTTTATCAGAACTCACTGGCGTTGCTGTTCGCTACAAAATTCGAGGGCTTCGGCATTCCGCTTCTGGAAGCGTTTTATTGTGGCGCGCCGGCTATTACCGCCCATTCCGGAAGTTGCGTTGAAGTCTCCAGGGACGCCGCGGTCTTAGTTGACCCGCTTGATGCGGAGAGCATCGCCGGAGGCATCCTGAAGATTGCGCGCGATCCGGAACTTCGCAAACGCCTCATTGAAAACGGCGCTGAACGGGTCAAGCAGTTTTCCTGGGAGCGCGCGGTAAGTCTGACTGACCAGGCCTTTGTAAAGATCGCGAGCCCGGCTTATCAGCGTCCATCGCGGATCACGGTAGAGGAATGGCCGCGGATTGGCATCGTCACACCGACTTACAATATGGCTGAGTTTTTGGAGGAGACGATCACCAGCGTCTTCTCTCAAGACTACCCGAATCTCGACTATGTGGTGATGGATGGCGGATCCAAAGACGGAACCGTTGAGATCCTGCGGAAATACGATGGAAAACTCCGTTGGTGTTCCGAGCGCGACAAGGGCCAGGGCGACGCAATAAACAAAGGCTGGCACGCGCTTTCCGGAGATATTTTCGCCTATATCAACGCGGACGACATTTACCTCCCGAATGCGTTAGGGACAATCGCTGGACATTTCAAGCGGAATCCGGGTGTCGGCATGATCTACGGTGAGGCGTATCATGTCGATGTCAAGGGCAAGATCCTCGACCGCTATCCGACGCAGCCTTTCGACTGGCAGACGCTTAACAATCAATGTTACGTCTGCCAGCCCGCCGCATTTCTCTTGCGTGAAGCGTATGCCAACTGCGGAATGATCGATGTCAATATGCATTTCGCGCTCGATTACGATTTGTGGATACGCGTTGCCAAAATGTATGGAGTTCTGAAGGTCGATGACTACCTGGCGACGTCGCGGATGCATTTGGATAACAAGACGCTTTCCAGCCGGCGCAAGGTCTACCAGGAAATCATCGGTACCGTTAAGCGGGAATACAACTATGTGCCGTATGAGTGGATCAACGGTTACGCCTGCTATTTGCTCGACAAGAAGGACCAGTATTTCGATCGGTCGAAACCTTCGTTGCGCTCCTACGGTTTGAGCCTCGCGCTGGGAGCGTATCATAATCCGCACAACCTGCAAAGATACTGGGCTGAATGGCGCCGCATGACGGGATTCGGCGGTGAGTTCACCGGGCGCTGGGAGGATGGATGGATTTCCCGCCGCTACGAAAGCGGACTTAACGTCAACGCCGGCAGCAGCATTCTGCGCATTGCCGGCAAGCACATTGCCCCGCTTGAAAATCTGCTCCTGCGCGTTCGGCTCGATGGCCGGATTCTAGAGGAAAGACGGCTGTTATCCGGTCCATTTGTCTTCGAGCTGCCGCTCCCCCAGGACGTTCGCGGGAAGCAATGCCGCTTGCTCATTGAAGCCGATCGCACCTGGCGCCCGCGCGAGAACGGCGACTACCGGCAGCTTTCCTGCATTATCGAAACCCTGGAACAGGCGGGTGCGGAGGCGCAATCGTGAGCGACCCACTCGTTACAATCGTCACACCGTCGTTCAACCAGGGACACTTCATCACCGCCACTATTGAAAGCGTACTGTCGCAGGACTACCCGCGCATTGAGTACATCATCATGGATGGCGGTTCGACAGACTCCACCGCCGAAGCTGTTCGGCCCTATCTTGACCGGCTAACTTTCATCTCCGAAAAAGACCGCGGCCAGACCCACGCGATCAATAAGGGGTTACACATGGCTAAGGGCGAGGTAGTGGCCTATCTGAACTCCGACGACACGTTACTCCCGGGCGCTGTCACTCGCGCCGTGGCCGCGCTTGGCAGCCATCCCGAGGTGGGCGCAATTTATGGCGATGGCTTCCAGATCGATTACCACGGTAATGTGAAGCAAAAGTTCCCCTTCACGGAACCGTTCAATCTTTGGAAACTAACTTTCGTCCTCGACTATATCCTGCAACAATCTGTATTTTTCCGCCGGGCCTGTTTGGAGGAAATCGGCTGGTTCAATGAGGATCTGCACTTTGGAATGGATTGGGATATCCTGGTCCGGCTCGGGAAGCGGTACGGACTGGCCTACGTGCCGGAAACGCTGGGCTGCCTTCGAGAGTACGAAGAAGCGAAATCTTTCGCCGGCGGCGCCCGAAGATTCGACGAGCTTTCCCGTCTGCTTCGCGCGCAGACCGGGGTCCGGTATCCGCCGGGCTGGTGGTTCTATGGCCTAGACACTTACGACAAGATCTGGAGCGAACGGATGCGCCGCTGGATACCCGGTCTGCCTGGCCGCTACCTGGCCATGCGCTTTACGCACGTTTGCCGCGCTCGCATCGACCGCGCGCAATTCCATTCCCAGGGCATATTCCCCGACGGCTGGGCGGCTGAAACGCTGCATTGGATGATGCCCGCATACTTCACCCATGCGGTGATCCGCGGGGCGCTTCCAGACTGGGCCAAACCGCTCGAGCGACAGTGCCTTCGGGTGTATGTCAACGGACGCCTGTTGGCCGAGCAGCGGCCCGGCCACGGCGAATTTGAGCTGACAGTCCCGCTCCAGCTAACGGCGGTTCCCACCGCCGCCGTGCTGCGAGTGGAATCCGAGACGGCCGTGATGCCGTCCCAGGAAGGATTGGGCGCCGATCATCGACGCCTCGCCTGGCAGATACTCGGAATCGACGGCAAACGCTAAGAGACTTCCGCGGCCCGCGCCGGCAAAGAAACGCCCACCACCTGGCAATCGGCTTCCACCATCTCCCGTACCATTTCTTCAAATTCTTTGCACGGCTCCCAACCCAGCACCTGCCGGGCCTTGCTCGCGTCTCCGCACAGCGCAACGGATTCACCGGACCGGAAAAAATTCGGGTCTGTCACGACATACTTCTCCCAATCGAGGCCGGCGCATTCAAAGGCAATTCGCACGAAATCCCGGACAGAATTCAACTTCCCGGTGGCGATCACATAATCGTCCGGTACCGGCTGTTGCAGCATCAACCACATCGCTTCGACATATTCCTTAGCAAATCCCCAATCCCGCTCCGCATCCAGATTGCCTAACCGCAACTCCGTTGCCTGTCCCGCCAGGATCCGGGCGACGCCCGAGGTGATCTTTCGCGTTACGAACTCGTGCCCGCGCCGCGGGGATTCATGATTAAAGAGGATGCCGCTCGAGGCGTGCAGCCCATACCGTTCGCGGTAATTCCGGACGAGTTCAAACCCCGCTACTTTACTGATGCCGTAGATAGAGCGCGGCCGGAATCGTGTTTGCTCATTTTGCGGCGCGGACGCCGCGCTGCCGAACATCTCCGACGTTCCGGCGAAGTAAAAGCGGCAGTGCGGGACCAAATCCTTCAGCGAAGCCAACAGGTAGTGGGTTCCGTTGATGTTCGTCGTCAGGGTAGAGAACTCGTCGTCGAATTCATAACTCACAAAGCTCGCGGCGGCCAAATGGTAGCATTCGTCCGGTCGAATCTTGGCGACAGCGTTGAAAATGCCGGCGTAGCTTTCCAGCGATGCGGGTTGCAAATGGATCCGGTCCAAGAGAGGCAACAGCCGCCCTAGCCTGTACTCGGGAGCTTCCAGCCCCACCCGCCGAACTAAACCAAATACTTCATAGTCTTCGGCAAGCAGCTTTTCGGCGAGATACGACCCGTCCTGGCCGTTTACTCCGGTGATCAACGCGCGTTTCTTTGACATGGATTGCGACGGTCTTGCCGTGCCGCCGGCGCTATCGAGTCAATTTGCCCAATCGGCGCGCCACCCAGGTTTCATTCCAGCGGCGAACGAAAGCGCTCAGACTCATAACCCCGGACCATTCCTTCCAGAACCGGAACGGCGACGACCAATTCAAAAGAGTACCAACAATCAGGCTGAAAAAAAACTTGGTAAACGATGGCCGCAGCGGCTCAAAAAACTGGTCCCGTTGATCGAGGAGGAACGAAGCGTAGCTGTGCGCCCACCGGAAAGGGACATAGCCGTGATATTGACGAAGCGCGCGGCTGGCCTCGTCGAAGCCGACAGCGCGCTGCCGGAGCGTCTTGTTAGCCCGGTGCATTCGCGAATTGGCCAACAGCGTATCGAGTTTCATCAACTCGTGCCGCTGGGCCAAACGCAGCCACAACTCATAATCGAAGGCGACCTGGTAAGCAGTGTTGAAGCCGCCTAAGTCCCGCAGGATTTCGGTTCGAAGGAAACAAGTCGGCTGGCAGATATAGCAGGAATGCCCCAATGTTTCCCGTTGGAATGGCTCAGTCGGATAACTATCTATCCGGTTCCCGTCGTCATCGATCCAGTAGGCGTTCCCATAAACTCCGGCCATGTCCGGATGACTGGATAGCCAATGCACGGCTGTCTGTAAAGCTCCGGGAAAGTAGGTGTCATCGGCGTTGATATAGGCAAATATCTCGCCCTTGGCCGCCGCCAAGCCCTTCTCGAGGGCCTCCGCCACGCCTCCATCCGGCTCTACAATTAACCGCATCCGCGCCGGGTTCCCGGCTACATATTCGCAGATTACTTCGGCCGTGCGGTCCGTCGAACCACCGTCCACCAAGATGTACTCCAGGTTCGGATAGTCCTGTGACAATACGCTTTCGATCGTACTTGCGATATACGACTCCATGTTCAAACAGGGAGTGACGATCGTTACTAAGGGGTACTTCGAATCCATCTCTCGTAAGCTCGCAAAATGCCCGTTGGATAGTTCAAATCTCGGTTCACAAATTCAATTAGCCTGGATTTGCTTTTTCCGAAGTTGGCATTCGGATGTTAAGAAAGGCCGTAATTCAGTAAAAATTCCGGCTCCGCCTCCACCAAAGGGGGAAGGCACCTAAGTATAGCACCAGGGTTAGGGATTTGTTCCTGCAAATAAAGGATTACCTAATAGCCTATCTGGCGCGTCTACGTCCATAGTATGGGCGAACTCAATGTACTTGTGCCCCTAAAAATTGCCGTTTCCGCTCCTTGACATGGCGCCCTCGGATTTCTATCCTGTAGTTGAATGCAACTCACTTTCAACAAGCCGACTGGCACCCCGGCTACGGACTCCGGATCGTCGCTTGTTGATTTGCGCTGCGGCCAAACGGCGGTTCTGGAACTTCTGGAAGTGCCTGAAGACCTCGGCCGGCGTTTGATGGAGCTCGGATTCTTTCCCGGCAGCGATGTGGTGGCCGCAGGTTGCGCGCCCGGCGGCGACCCCCGAGTTTACCGCGTCGACGGCTCCGAGATCGCGTTACGCAAAGAGACCGCGAGTCTATTAAAGATACAGGCCGGGTCGATTCGGACTTTGGTTACGACAAAGAGTCCATCGAGCCACTCATGAGCGCGGGGGACTCCTGCCACGACTTGGCCGCGGATCCCTCATCCGCCGCCAAGCTGGACCCGGCGGTCCGGTCAACCCGCCACTATGTGGCGCTCGTCGGCCCCCCGAATGCCGGCAAGACTACGCTTTTCAATCGATTGACCGGCCTGCGTCAGAAAGTCGCTAATTTTCCCGGAGTCACGGTCGAATACCATGTCGGTAAAGTTCGCGCCACGAGCGGACGCGAAGTGTTTCTTATAGATCTCCCCGGCATCTACAGTCTTCATCCTCGTTCGGAAGATGAGGAAGTCACACGCGATGTTCTCACGGGTGCGAAGCCGGATCTTGGCCTACCCGACGCCGTAGTTCTAATCCTCGATGCCACCAATTTGCATCGGCATCTCCTGCTCGCGGCCCCAATCTTAAGTCTTGGGCTGCCGACACTCGTCGTACTCAACATGGCGGACGATCTCGCCGCCCGCGGTGGCAGCGTGGACCCGGCAGCGCTCGCAGCGCAGCTCGGCAGCCCTGTCGCACTGATCAGCGCCGCGTCCGGGGAAGGGGTCGACAAGGTCCTTCAATTCCTGAATGGAAGCAGCGCCCGCCCTCCCGCCACGGCGAAACGAGTCGAATTTCCAATTCTTCAGGACCTGCCGGGCTGTCGCCGCTGGGCGGGCCAGGTTGGCCAACAGAGCGGCTACAACGCCCCGGCTCCGCCCCTTTGGACGCGCCGTCTCGACAGTCTCTTCCTGCATCCATTTATCGGGCCGCTCACATTCCTCGCGGTCGTCGTCGCCGTTTTTCAGACCATTTTCAGCGGGGCAAAACCGTTGATGGATGGCGTCGAAACCGCCATCGCAACGTCGGGCAATTGGATTGGGGCGGCCATCCCCGATGGCGTTCTGCGCGGATTTGTTATCGATGGTATTTGGGCTGGTGTGGGTTCGGTACTCATTTTCCTGCCGCAAATCCTCCTCCTCTTCCTGTTCATAGGTATTTTGGAGGATTCCGGTTACCTTGCCCGCGCCGCGCTGATCGCGGACCGCACCATGGCCCTCGTCGGTCTTCAGGGGAAGGCGTTTATCCCTCTACTCTCCGCATATGCCTGTGCGGTGCCGGCGATCATGGCGACTCGATCCATCGAAAATAAGCGAGATCGCCTGGCGACGATTCTGATCGCGCCGTTCATGACGTGTTCCGCCCGGTTGCCGATTTATCTGTTGGTAATCGCCGCCTTCGTTCCCGATCAACCGCTCCTCGGCCCGCTCCTGGGCACCCAGACAGCCGCCATGTTGGGGCTCTACGTTTTGGGCTTCGTCGCAGCAATCGCTACCGCCCAACTGCTTCGCTCCACAGTCCTTCGGCGCCAGCAGAGCGTCTTCGTCCTTGAATTGCCACCCTATCGGATGCCCAACATACGGTCGCTATTCCTGCGGCTCTACGACCGCGCAGTCGTCTTTCTGAAGCGCGCCGGCACGGTTATACTGCTCGTTTCCGCATGCCTATGGGTGCTGGCCCATCTGCCCTACGAGAACGGCCAGCCGGCAAAGCTCGAGCAGAGCTACGCCGGTCAGATCGGCCATCTGGTCGAACCCGCTATCCGGCCATTGGGTTTCAATTGGAAAATCGGCGTAGGCCTGATTACTTCGCTCGCCGCCAGGGAAGTGATCATCGGCACTCTCGGGACCATTTACGGCATCGAAAACGCCGACAAGGATTCCGTCTCGTTGCAACAAGCCCTTCGGCAGGACCTGTCTCCCGCCGCTGCCGCATCGCTTCTCGTCTTCTTTGCCTTCGCCATGCAGTGCTTCTCCACTGTCGCCGTCGTGCGAAGAGAGACCGGGAGCTGGTTTTGGCCCTCCGTGCAATTTATTTATATGACCGTTTTCGCCTACCTATCCGCCTGGGGTACCTATCTGTTTCTGAATCGATAGTCACGGGTGGTCCTACTGAGCGGACCAAGGCGGCAGTATCGATTCCAGTAAATTCAATGGGTTGCGCGGAATCATCCGTACTAAGTAGGTTCGGCAGACCGCCCGCCGCTGACGCTGCGTACTGGCGCGTACCAGATTCTAAGTAAACCAATTTTCCATTCCTGGATACGAGGCGGGTCGCAAAAATCCAAGCATGCGATCAATGCACTCACTTTCTCTCGCTCTCTTCCTGTCCTCCGCAACCTGGGCGTTGCCGAGTTTTCCGGTGGTCTTCCAGGACGAACTGGATTCGCAGAACAGCAACGATGTAATCGGCAATCCGAACGAGTTCGAAATCGACTATCTAAGGCTCGCGGGAATCAACGGCAACACCTTGCAGATCGATATTCGATTCAACTACGGCGGCGGCGCCAGTCTCAACCCATTCGATATCAGCAGCACGTTTCCTACACTCAGAGTCGGCGACCTCTTCCTCCGCACCAACGCCAACACCTACGCTTTCATCCTGAACAGCCACGACGGCCTCTCCACCAACGGTCTCTATCAAATCGCCGCGACCCAGAGCGCCCAGACGGTTCTAGGAAATCCTTCCGGAAGTTACCGCCCAGCGGCACGGGTGTGGGCTGACCCCGCCGGCGCGCAACTCCTCTCCACCGGCAGCAGCACCATTACCACGGTGAATGGCGCCAGCACATTTCTCCTCGCCACCCTCTACTTGCCGCTTACCGGCAACACCTTGGCCGACCTGAATAACGGCTTCGACATCTACTTCGCCTCGGCCACTTGCGGCAATGACGAGATCACCGGCAGTGTTCCCCCTACCGGAGTTCCCGAGCCAGGCACGTGGGCTATGCTCGGCGCCGGACTGGTCGCAGTCGGACTCTATCGCCGCAAGCAGTAGGCGGTTTCCCAAAGTCTGCATGTTAAAGTGGGGATTGCGGCCAGTCCGGCGCAATTCCCTTTTCTCGTCTCATCATGCATAACGTCATAATAATTGGCTCCGGCTGCGCGGGAAACACCGCTGCAATCTACGCGGCGCGCGCTTCGCTGAAACCGCTCGTCATCGGGGGCCACGAACCCGGTGGACAACTTTCCATTACTTCGGAAGTAGAGAACTTCCCCGGCTTTCCCGAAGGGGTCCTTGGCCCGCAACTGGTTGAGAACATGAAGCTGCAAGCCGAGAAGTTCGGCGCCGTTTATCGCCACGGCACGGTGGATGAGGCCATTCTCACGGAACGTCCGTTTCGGCTCAAGATCGACGGCGTTTGGGAAGAAACCCGCACGCTGATCGTCGCATCCGGCGCTTCCGCTCGCTGGCTTGGCCTGCCGAATGAACAGAAATTGATCGGCAAGGGTGTTAGTTCCTGCGCCACGTGTGACGGCTTCTTTTACCGGCAGAAAGAGATCATGGTGATCGGCGGGGGCGATTCAGCCATGGAGGAGGCGAACTTCCTCACGCGCTTCGGCAAACGGGTCACTCTGGTCCATCGGCGGGACCAGTTCCGCGCTTCAAAAATCATGTACGACCGCGCCGTCGCGAATCCGAAGATTGAGATGATTCTCAACACGGTGGTCGATGATATCTACGACGTCACCCAAGGCTTCGTGACCGGCGTGCGCCTGCGCAATCTGGTGACCGGCGAAGCCTATGATCGTCCCGTCGACGGCTTCTTCGTCGCCATCGGACATATTCCCAACACGAAGTTCCTAAACAACCAGATCACGCTCGATGAAGACGGCTACATTGTCTCTCAGGGCGGGGCGCGCACCAATATCACGGCTGTTTTCCACGCCGGCGATGTCCAGGACCGTACCTATCGGCAAGCAATTACCGCGTCCGGCGCCGGTTGCATGGCCGCGATTGAGGCGGAGCGATTCCTGGAAGCCGAAGGCCACTAACGCTTCAGTTCGCCGCCGTCCGCTGCCGCTTGTAGCCTTCTTTCAGATACTTGGCCGCTTCCTCTTGCGCGCCCTGGGTATTGTCCCGAGTACGCACAGCGAGGTTGTATTCATTGACGGCTCTATCCCGCTGTCCCGTAATATCGAATATTTTCCCTAAGTTGATGTGGGCCCACACTTCGGTCCACTTCGGCTCCAGATCGCCGTCCAATACCGATCGGAACTCATTCGCCGCCGCCTGGTAATTATTCTGCAAAAAGAAGATATCGGCAACTCGATAGTGGGCCAGCGAGCTATTCCGGCTCACGTCCATCGCCTTCTGGAACTCCTTTAGCGCTTCGCCATATTCGCCGATATCGCTGAACATTTCGCCACGCCGGATCGCCACCGCCACCCGCATCGTCGGCGACATTCGCAGGACACGCAGATTCGGATCGATCTCCACCTTTTTCGGTTTGCCGAAGGTCTCCACCACAAACTCCGAAGAAGGCCCCGCAACCTCCACGCGCTTGATCTCCGGATTTCCCTCCGTCTCAATCTTTAAATCCACCGGCATCCGGAACGTATCCAGATCCTGCTGGATCTTTCCCATGATCCGAAAGCCCTTGCTCGTCCGGTAAACCGTATATTCCAGCTTGAACTGCGGCGCACCACTGGATTCAATCCACTGAATGAAAAAGTAGCCCAGATCCTGTCCCGCCAAGTCGGACGCCATTTTGGCGATGTCATCGGTACTGACGCTCTTGTTCGCAAATTTCTCCGGCACGGCTTTCAGGAACTTCTTGAAGTTATCCTCACCCAGTACATTCCGCAGCATCTGGTACACAGCCGCACCTTTTGCGGCCGTCGTCGCCCAATATTCCGGCGAGTAATCCTCCAGCCGTGCCGCTTGAATTAACGGCGGATTGTCAATCGTCAGCGCTTCCACATAGGTATCGCGAATTTCGTCTTCCACCGCCCCGGCCGCAGCCGTTTGTTCCGTATACAAAAGTTCCGCGTACCGCGCCATGCCGTTAGTTATCCACAAATGATTGCGGCTGGAAGGCGACGTCTGTATTCCATACCAGTACCGCGCCAATTGATTCGCGAGCAACTTCGGATTCGCCTCCTTCCCGATCGCCTTTGGCGACAAGAACAGCATTCCCGGCGCCGCATAACCATTCGGCGCGCCCTCATCCGTCTCAACCAGAATCAGGCTTGACGACGGCGCCAAGCCAAACTGCGTCGTCAATAATCCCAGAACTTTGCCGGTCTCTTCTCCCCAGGCATCCGCCGCCGCGACGGACTCGCCTCTGAAATAAATGAGCGAGTTCACGCCGCCGGAAGAAACTTTCTTCCCTTCGCCCTGCACGATCGCCAGACTGCCGCCGAAACCTGGCGAGTTGAAGCTGCTGGTGGTCGTCGATTTTCCGTCAGCACTTTTTGTCGAATCCAGTCCGCCGCTCACCACCTTGTACCCTTCGGGCACGGTCACCACAAATTCCGATTTGTACCGGTCCGCCGTGTACCCGGCCACCGGGAACCACCGCGCCGGATACATCAAAAACGAACCTTCCGGCTTCAATGCCGCAAACTGAATTCCGTAGACCGGCGACTCTTCCTGCCCCGTCAGCTTGCCCTCATAGCGAATCACAATCTCCCGCGTCGAGCCTTTTACCATCGGTGGATCCAACGTCACCTTCACCGTAAAATCCTGCGAATTCCGGCTGGAATCCACGCGCGAATCATCCAGGTACGCCACGCCCGTAACTGTCATAGCATTGTGCAATTCGAAGGTGGCCGTGCTGATCTTGTCATCCACCGCCAGAAAGCGCACCCGCGCCTTACCTGTAATCGATTGCGTCCGCGGATTTATATCCGCCGTAACCTGGATCTCTTCCACGTCGATCCGGCCCAGCGAAGCGCGCGTCTGCGCCATCGCCATTTCCGGCAGGAAAACCATACCCGCCAACATCAACGCCAAAAACACATTCTCTCTGCGCATCTGCATTCGTCCACTCTTTAAGATCGGTGATTAAAGTCCAGGGAAAAACCGGGCGGCCAAAAACTTCGCCGCATAGGTCAAAGGATCGCCTTCTCCGCGCAACTTGATTTGTATGGTCGCTAACTCGCTTCGCATAGCCGTCTGCGCGGCTTTATCATTCAATAATCGCAGAGCTGCGGACGCAAGCCCCGGACCATCTCCTTTATTCTGCATCAGTTCGGGCACAATCCGGCGCCCTGCCACCAGGTTCACCATTGTGAAATACGGTACTTTCACCAGCCACCGGCCCAGCTTCCAGGAAACCGGTGAAACCTTGTAGAAAGTTACCATCGGTGTCCCCATCATCGCGGCTTCCATAGCAACCGTGCCACTGGCGGCGAGTGCAAGGTCGGCATGGGCAATTGCGTCCCATGTTTCCCCTTCAATTGTTTGGATGGATGCGCGTGAAATCCGTTCCCGAAAAGTTGACCCGGGAAACATCGAGTCGTATTTACCGCCAACCCGTGCCATAAATCCGGCCGGCGCCGCCCAGATTACCGAAGCGTTGATCTCTTTCCGAATCAAGTCCACAGCGTCCACCAATGCCGGCATGTGCCGTCCCACTTCACCCAGACGGCTCCCCGGCAACAGCGCCAACAGCAGTTTCGAAGGATCCAGCCCGTGACGGGCAAAAAAAGCTCCCCGCGACATCGATGGCCCAGCCATCCACGCAAGCGGATGGCCAATAAACGTGGCCTGCCGCATCCCCTCCGCATGAAAAAATGCCGGCTCAAAGGGAAAGATACACAGCAGTTCGTCGATGATCTTTTTCATCGTTTTCACGCGGCCCTTCCGCCACGCCCAAACCTGCGGCGCCACCAGATACGCCACCGGAATCTGCCTCTTTTTCGCCTGCGCCGCCACGCGAAAATGAAAATCGGGGCTGTCCGTCAATATCGCCAGCCGCGGCCGCCGCTCCTCCATCGCCCGTATCAACTTCCGGTACTCTCCATAGATCCGCGGCAGATGCTCCAGCACCTCCACCAGCCCAACTACCGCCAGGCTCTCCGACTCGACAATCGCCTCCACGCCCGCCGCCCGCATCCGCGGTCCCGCACAGCCGAAGAACTTCGCTTCCGGAATAAGTAGTCGCAACTCTTCCACCAGTTTCGCCGCGTATAAATCCCCGGATGCTTCCCCTGCCGAGATCAGGATTTCCAAGTGTGCCAAAGCCTCAGTCTACAATGTGCGTGTCCGCGAGACGTAATTGTTAGACTGAAAGAAGTATTCGATGCCCTCACCCACTGATCTTGCCGGCCTGAATAAAACCAAACTGCACCTCGGCGACTTCGCCAAACGCTTTTACAAAGACGCCACTCCCTTCGGCCCCGTTTTCTCTTACTACGCCGCCGCCGTCCCATTCGCCGCCGACGATCTGCGCGATTTCGTCGATGAGCCCATTGCCGCTCTCCCGCCCCGCATCCTCACCGGCCTCGGCAAAGCCGTTATTCTCTTCGTCCCCTTCCTTGAACGCCCTGGCGTTTCAGTTCCCTCCGCGCGCGGTTCCAAACGCCATCCGGAAAAGGTAGAGTTTGACCACCGCGACAGTCTCGTTGCGATGGACCCTCCGGCGCTCCCTAGCCGTCTGCCTGTGGCCTATATTGCGCCCGAAAAGGCCAACGCGGCCCACATCCTCGCCTTTTCGATCAAAGATGTGGATTCCAGTGACTATCATTACAACTTCTTCCACGCCATCTCCTTACTCGTCTATCTCACCCAGCCCGACTCGGTACTCGCCGGCTACCGGACAATTCTTCGTGAAGAACTGAAGAGCCGCGCCCATGGTGAAGTTGACGATGCTTCGTGGAAAGCCAAACTCGATCTTCTGAAAAAAGAGTCCGGCGTGCGCGGAGAGTCGAAATTGTTCCTCGAATACGCCCGGCACAGCTTCATCGACACGCTCACGCTGTTCCTCCATGGCATCTGCTGCGACATCGATGTCGAGCCCGGACCGCGCCAAATCGCCAGCCGGCATCTCAGGAAGCGGCTACAATTCCTCCAGGCCGAATATCCACAGCCCGAAGGGTTTGCGGTTTTCCCTGAGGAGCTTAAGAATTAACTGGGCCAAAGAAATGCGCGGATTGGTCGATGAGTAGAGAGTGCGATGTTTGCAACTCTTTCTCTTGGTGTTGCCGATCCTGACGGCGCACTTGGTTGCGGCTCCATCCGTTAAATCAGCTCCCGCCGCCCTGTCGTTTACTTATCAGGAAGGCGCGGTCGCCATGCCCGCTGCTCAAACGCTCGCCGTCGCTGCTGCCGCTAGTGGGTCGACGCCAATGGTGTTCGTGAATTCGGGTGGCAGCCAATGGCTTACTTTCACACCGCTATCGGGCAGAACGGCTCTGTCTGTCAAAGTTACCGTCAACCCTACCTCTCTCCCAATAGGCCAATATACAGAGACGATTACGCTCACCACGCCCGAATCCGGTGGCGATCCATTGTCGATCCCGGTCACGCTCACCATCAAATTGCCGCCGTCCGATATCAAAGTCACGCCCCTGACGCTCGCGGTGACGTATCGTCTCGGTGACCCCGCGCCGCAGCCGGTCTACGCGCACCTCGCCACTACCGGCGCCTTGCTGTCGTACACGGCGGCGAGCACGGGGGCCAACTGGATTCGGCTCTCCCCCTCGGGCGGTGCGGTCTTCCCCGGGTTCCGCTCCAGTATCGCCATTTCCGTCGGTATTGCCGATCTGGCGCCTGGGACACAACGGGGAACCGTCACTATTAACTCACCGGATGCCATTACGAAAGCAACCACCATTGCCGTGAATCTCACCGTTCAACCCGGACTCCCCGTCGCCACCACGCTCTGGCCCCCCCGTATCATCCGGGGAGCGCCGGAAAGCACCTTCACCATCACCGGCCAACGCTTCTTCAGTGGCACCATTGTCAAGTCCGGAGCTATCGCCCTACGGTCGACAATACTCGGACCAAACTCGCTTCTCGCGGTGATCCCGGCAAATCTCCTCGCCAACCACGGGACAGTTCCCATCGTCGTCAGCAATCCCGATCCCGGTGGCGGTGCGGCGCAGCTACTCAGCTTGGAAGTACTGCCGCCTGGACCTTTAATCCTGGCTGTCGCCAACGCCGCTTCTCAACGTCCGGCCACGCTGTCACCCGGAGCGATATTTACCTTATACGGCCAAGGACTCGGGCCCGATACGCTCGTCGCTTTCGACGGCACAACTCCCTTCGTTCCAACCAGTATCGGCGGCGCCAAAGTCTACTTGAATGGCGAAGCCCTACCGGTCATTTATAGCTCCGCTCGCCAGGTTTCAGCCGCCGCGCCGAATACCCTGGAGCCCGACCGGCCGAACATGCTCGAGGTTGAGTACAACAGCGTCAAATCGAATCCCTTCCCAATTCTGTCGGCAAAGGCCTCCCCCGCCCTGTTCACCGCAAGCGGCGCCGGCGCCGGTAACGCGGCGGCGTTCCAGGCCGATGCAATAACAGGAATCATCACCTTAAACTCCGACAAGACGCCCGCGTCAAAAGGAAATGTACTGGTTCTATACGCGACCGGCGTCGGTCCCACCCAGCCCGTGCCCCTCAATGGAGCAGTGGCGACCGACGCCTCCGCAATCTCCATACCCAACATCTCAATCCTGCTCGGAGACATCTCCGCCGAAGTCCTCTACGCTGGCGCCGCGCCCGGCCTCATCACCGGCATCGTGCAAATTAACGCCCGGATTCCCGACAACACGCCTACCGGCAAAGCCGTGCCCATCACGCTCTCTGCCGGTACGATCGCCAGCCCTCCGGGCGTGACGTTAAACATCAAGTAGTTAATAAGCCGGCTCAAACGGCCAGTTCGCCGTCGTCGTGTACCCGCCATCCACTGCAATCACCTGCCCCGTGACATAATTCGAACCCGCACTCGACAAATACACCGCCAGCCCCGCGATGTCTTCCGGCGTCCCCATTTTAGGATTCGCCTGCGCGCCGTGCAACCAGTCATGCATGTGCTTCTGCGCCCACATGTCTTTATTCAAATCCGTCAAGATAAAGCCCGGCGCAATGCAATTTACCTGGATATTGAACCGGCCCCACTCCGCCGCTTGGACTCGCGTCATCCCGGCTATCGCCGCCTTGCTGATCGCATAGACGCTCAAATACGGTATCCCCAACAGGGACATCAGGCTGCCGATGTGGATAATCTTCCCGCCCTTGCCGCCCTCCACCATCCCGCCGCCAATGTGCTGGCACAACTCAAAAATCCCGTGCAGATTCGTATCGAGGATCTTGTTGTATTCTTCCTTCGTGTAATCCTGCATCCGGCGCCGGACGTTCGTCCCCGCCACGTTGATCAGAATATCCGTCTTCCCCCGGAACTCCGCGGCAAACGCGCGTATCGAGTCGGAGTCCGTCATGTCAATCGACCGGGACTCGGCGCTATGTCCGTCCGCGGTCAACGCCGCGACTTCCTCGGCCAACTTATCGGCGGAACGCGCCGCCAGGATCGTATGCGCGCCGGCGGCCGCAATCTCCTTAGCGATCGCCAAACCGATGCCGCGGCTGGCGCCAACGACGAGGGCGGTCTTGCCCTTCAATGAAAAAAGTGTTTCAAGAGACATGTTGAGATCTGTGTTGAGTAGTGGTTTTTACAACGTACAAAGCGCCAAGGTACAGCACACCGCCAAGTAGCAGCGTTTCACGCAACCCTAGATATATCGCAAAGAAGATTGCCGCCGCTGAGCCCAATACGCTCGCCGCCGCGTTCAATGACCAGGCCCAGCGCACGCTTGGCTTGTGAAATGCTTCCAGTCGAGCCAATCCCTGGGGAAATGGCATGCCCATGCAGAAGCCGGCCGGTGCGATCAGCAACACCGTCAATATCATCTTCACCGCCAACGGCAATCCGACCAGCGCCGTCGTGATCGGAGCCGCGCTAAACGCCAGCATCGACACCAGAACCGTCACCAGTCCCAGTGCCCGCATCAATTTGCTGTCATCGTTCCCAACATATTTTCCGCTCAGGAAGCTCCCCACCCCGCTTGAAACCAGCATCGAAAACACAATAACCGTCAGCGCATAGGTTGGATGGCCCAGGAACAACACAAATTTCTGAATCAGCGCCACTTGGATCAAAATATACCCGACGCCAATGCACAGGAAGTACATCAGGAATCGCAGTACGCCCTTCTCCCGAGGCAGACGGGTGCCGAGCACCAATGGCGGCATAGCCAGAATGATGATCGTCGCAATAAGGCTCACGCCGACCAGGGAAAACAGCATCGGCACGGCGCGATTGATCTTATAGTCCGCGCTGTCCTTGTTCATCGTCGTCAGGAAGTTCCAAAGGTCGCGCGGTTGTACCGTGTAGAAGAAAAACGGCCGGTTGTCGCTCACGGCAGTAACGTCAAAAGGGTATTGATCGAGCCACGTGTCCAGATTTTTGGCCAACAGTGCCTGGCCGAATGGCGAATTGGACCCATCCCCTGGCAAATAAATACGTTGGAACCGCGCCTTTGCAATAATGCCTTCCGCCCGTTCCACGTCGCCGTCAGTAAATGGCTTGCGGCTGATCAGGACCGTGTCCCGTGCCCCCCACCCCTCTAAATCTTTTTGCGAACCCTCGCGAATCACCATCACGTGCCGCTGCGGATTTGCCTCACCCAATTGCGCCAGCGCTTCACGCGCCAGGATCAATAGCCGCACCGATTCCCGCGGCGGATCGAAACCCCATCTCGTGATCGCCAACACGCCATCGTCGTTCAGATGGCTCAAATAGTCGTTGAATGCATCGGTGGTGTAGAGATTGTTCTCCGAAAGCGCAAAGGCGCCAGCCGCGGTTGAGGCCCATGTATCCACTAAGGTCGCCTGTAAAACGCTGTACTTTTCTGTACTCCGCCGTACAAAACTGCGGCCGTCCTCTTCATGAATCTGAATCCCCGGCCGTCTATACAAATTGCGGCTGATCCATGCAAATTCCCCGCGCATGATGGTCGTCGCGATGATCGGATTGATCTCGACGCCCGTAATATCCTTTGATCCGGCCGCAATCGCCCGAGCCACATCCCATCCGCCGCCGGGGCCAATTATGAGCGTCTTCGCGCCCGGTCGCATTAAGTACGGAAACGCCGGCCCTTGTTCCGTAAGGTCTCGCATCTGGCCCGGTGTCAACGCATCGACATTGAAATCCATGATGCCTGTCGAGGCATCGGCGTCGATCACAATTTGCGTCTGTCCACTCGTTTTCTCCTTCGCCACCGCGATCCGGGAGAATGTATTCCACTTGACGAAAATCTCGTTGTCCAGCGCCTGCCCCTTGGCGTAATGGACATCAATCCAATGATGCTTTGTATTAAAGACAATCAGTACCGTCAGCAACAGCGCCACCGCGACCGAAGCCGCTCGCAGCGTCCGATGGCCGTCCATGTTGTACCAAATCGCCGAGGCGACCGCGAACAAGACGGCGGCGGCGATCACCGTATTCGGCCCGCCAAAGTTATTGAGCAATGGGATCAACAACAGACAGCCGCCAGCCGCGCCCAGCAGGTCGAAAAAATACACGCGGTCAATCCGCTCAATCGTCTCGGAAATCGCCAGCGACACAATGGCTCCAGCCAGGAAAAACGGCAGCGCGCTAAAGAAATAGACTGCCGCCAGGGTCAGGTTCGTCAGTTCTTGCCCGCGCGTCAAAATAAAGACGACGCTCACCAACGGCATTACCGCATTTATCAATGACAGCCGGCCCAACTTCCGGAACAGCGGTGCGCGCTGCGCCGCGATAACGTACGAAAAAACTCCGCCTGCCCCCAAGCCAAACAGTGCAATCGAGATGGCCAAAAATGCGAAGTGGTAGTAAAAGACGACCGAAAAGATTCGGGTCATCGTCAATTCAAGCAACAGCGTCGCCATCGTCGTGAACGCGACGCCCATATAAACTTGCGGCCAACTGATCGTTACGGATTCGGGAGAGGTCGTAATGCGGGACAAGTAACTATGGTAATAGATGTCGCGACTACATCATCGCCGTCGGCGGCGCCGGTTCGTCCGGATGCCCCGCGTTGGCAATCGGTGTTGAGATCATGTTGATCGCCATTAACGCCAAAACGCCCACACCCACGAAGTAGCTCGGCTCTTTAAAGAACTCCGGTAGCGCCACTTCGCCCAACGCAAAACCCGCCACCACGAGGCCCATAAGCCCCTCGCCTGCAATCATCCCGGATGAAATCAGGATGCCGATATTCTCGCTCCGGGCTCGCTGCCCTTCGTTGTGGCCTTTGCGGGTCGAGATGTAATCGCTGATCGCACGGAAACAGCCGCCAACAAAAATCGAAAAGGTGGTCGCAAAAGGAAGATACATTCCCACGCTTACCAGCATCGGGCTCTTCACTTGCATCATGATCATCCCCAACCCCATGAAAATGCCCATGATCACCAGCGGCCAAGCCATGTCTCCGCCCACAATTCCCTCCGCAATCAGCGCCATCAGGCCCGACTGCGGCGCCGGCAATTTCGCGTCGCCAAAACCTATCCCGCCTTGTTTAATATTCGCCTGATGCAGCAGCATCAGCGGGAAGAACATAACGAGTGACGACACGACCACGGAAAGCAACTCCACCCATTGAATCGTTCGCGGCGTGCCGCCCAGAATGTAGCCGACCTTAAAATCCTGCAACAGTTCGCCCGCCACCGCCGCCGACACGCAGCCAACCGCGGCCACTGCCAAAACAATCGCCACGCCGCCCGGTCCGCCAACTCCCAGCGACACCATAAGCAGTGCCGCGATCAGCAAAGTCGATAGAGTCAATCCGCTCACCGGGTTGTTCGAAGAACCAATCATTCCCGTCAACGAACCCGAAATCGTCGCGAAGAAGAACCCGGTGATTAACATCACTACGGCCGCGACGGCAGCAATCCAAACTTCGCCGGCAAAGTAGTAATAGACCCCGATCATCGCCAGGAACGTCAGGCCGATCAGGATAAAGACCGATTTCGAGCTCATGTACTGCTCGGTACGGTTGGTTTTGTCCACCGCCGGTCCGTTGCCGCGCATTTCAGCGAATGCGCGGCTGAGCCCAACGCTCAAATTCTTTCGCATCTTCCACAATGTGTTGGCGGCGCCCACCAGCATTCCGCCCACGGCAATCGGGCGGACGATGTAACGCCAGACGCTGGCCGCCAATCCTTGCCAATCGCTTTGCGGCGCGCCGGCCGGCAGGAACTTGTTCAAATCGTCGCCGAGGAAATAAATCAGCATCGGAATCAGGAATCCCCACGCCAGCACGCCGCCGGAGAAGTTCAACGCCGCCAGCTTAGGTCCAATAATGTAGCCGACACCGATATATGCCGGGCTAATCGACGGCGCCGCCGCCATCGTCACACCGCCAACGCTCAATGCGCGCTGATCGGAACCGAGCTTCACAAAACTCCGCCCCAGCGTCCCAATCTGGAAAATGAAATTCCTGTCCGGCTCAAAAAGTTTCATCACGCCAAGAATGTAGACCGCCGCGCCAGTCGCCATGTTGATGAAAAGAAACTTCGCGGCCTTCGACGCGGACTGCCCGGCTTTGTGGATTTCCGCCGCCGCCACCGATTCCGGGAAGGGAAGATCATCATCCTCCACCATCACGCGGCGAACCAGGGAAACAAAGAGGACTCCCAGAACGCCGCCAACCAACATCAGTGCCGTCGATTTCCAATAGCCGTGCTCGATGTCGAACACCGGCCAAGCTCTTGAAATCACAAACGCGGGAATCGTGAAAATCGCGCCAGCCGCGATCGATTCACCGATCGAGCCCGCCGTCCTCGCCAAATTTTCTTCCAGAATCGTGCCGCGCTTGAAACGCAGCAACGCCATGCCGATAACGGCCGCCGGATATGTCGCGGCGATCGTAATGCCCGCCTTTAGGCCCAAGTAGGCATTCGCCGCCCCGAGCACGACGCTCATCACCAGGCCAAGGATCACGGCGGTATAGGAAAACTCGACCATCTTCCGGTCGACCGGGACATAGGGTACGTGTTTTTTCTGGCTCACTATGTGGGCCATGATAACGCGCCCGGCACAGGCCGTGGGCCACAATATCCCGTTTCGAATAGAATCGAGCCGTCATCGGCGGCATGCCCAGGTTCGCGAAACCGACCGTCGGCCACAATATGCCGTTTCGAATAGAATCGAGCCGTCATCGGCGGCATACCCGGGTTCGCGAAACCCACTGCCGGCCACTATCTTCAGTTTCGGATACAATCGTGGACGAAATGACAATTCCCTTTCGTCAGGATGGCCGGGTAGCAATGGTGACCGGCGGTGCGAGCGGTATCGGAGAAGCCACCTGCCGGGTTTTCGCGGCCGCCGGAGCCGCTGTTTTGATCGCTGATATTGACATGGCGCGAGCCGAAGCGCTCGCCGCCGAGTTGCCTGGCGCGCGGGCGGTTCGCTGCGACGTCACCGATGAAGCCGGGATCCGGGAGCTCTTCGGAGGGCTGGAACGGCTCGATGTGCTCGTAAATAACGCCGGAATTGGCCTCGTTGGTACCGTAGAAGACACAGAATTGGTCGATTTTGAGCGTCTTTTGCGCGTAAATGTCACTGGTCCGTACCTCATTACGCGCTTCGCGATGCCGCATTTGCTCAATTCCCAGGGCCGGATAGTGAACATCGGATCGGTCGCCGGCCTGATCGGCGTTAAGAAACGGTTTGCGTATTGCGCTACAAAGGGCGCGATTGTGGCCATGACGCGGCAGTTGGCGGTCGATTACCCGACTCAAATCCGCGTGAACTGCATTTGTCCGGGCACGGTGGATTCGCCGTTCGTCGAAGGGTACCTGGAAAAGTACCATAAACATGAAAAAGAGAAGGTGCGGCTGGAATTGAACGCGCGGCAGCCGATTGGGCGGCTGGGAAAACCGGAGGAGATCGCGAATCTGGCCCTTTATTTGGCATCGGACGAGGCCGGTTTCGTAAATGGAAGCGTCGTTTCGATCGACGGCGGCTGGACGGCCGCCTAGGTTTATTCCTGTAACACGCATATCCTCCTAATGGTGGGTGCAAGTCCAGCCGATACAATAGGTAAGAGGCGCCACACGCCAGTAGTTGCTAAGCTATTTTTTGTTTGACTATAGGTACTAGAGTCGGGCAGAATAGCAGGCACAAGGCATGGCGCTGTCGTAGTACCAATGGGCGGGTCTCGAGTCCGAATCAACACGAAGAAGGTTAATTGTTTTGAAGACAGATTTGAGTGTTCTCACGGCGAAATGGCGAATGGTCCTGGCGACGGTAGTCGTATTGCTGGCGGCGATTCCGGCGTTGGCGATTCCTTCCAAGAAACCGGCAGTTCGAAAGAAGCCGGTGGTGAGCGCGAAGAAGCTTCCAGTAAAGAGTTTGGTCGCTTCTAAACGAACGGCGACTGTTGCGGCAAAGAAACGAGCTCTTGCGCGCACTCGGACCGGACGAGCAGGAATCGTCTCCGGCGGCCCCTGGAAAGAGCCCACATTCGCGGACTCGACGCTGGGTGACCTTATTGAAGGCGAAGATCTGACAATCCGCCAGGCGGCGGTGAACGCTCTCGGACCCTATAATGGCAGCGTCGTGGTTGTGGATCCGAAAACAGGGCGAATCTTGACCATCGTTAACCAGCGACTGGCGTTAGGCAGCGGGTTTCAGCCGTGCTCGACGATAAAACTGGTCTGCGCTTTGGCTGGATTGCACGAAGGCGTCGTTGAACGGGACACACCGATTCGCCTAAGCCGGCGTGTCTCGATTGATTTAACCGAAGCGTTGGCGAAGTCGAATAACCCCTATTTCGCTCATGTTGGTGAAAAGCTAGGATTTGACCGGGTACATTCCTATGCCAAGCAGTTTGGGCTCGGAGAACGGGCCGGACTGGGAATCGACGGCGAAACTGCCGGCGTTCTGCCGGAGGCTCCGCCGAAGTTTGGCGGTGTAGGAATGATGACCAGTTTCGGCGAAGGTATCCAGTTGACGGCATTGCAGTTAGCCTCGTTGCTTTCGGCAATTGCGAATGGCGGCACGATGTATCATTTGCAGTATCCTCGCTCGAATGATGAACTACGCGCCTTCGCGCCGCGAGTCAAACGCCAATTGAACATCGGGGGTGAGATTTCCGAAATCAAGCCGGGGATGATGGGAGCGGTCGAATACGGAACGGCGCGACGGGCGCACTATGACCCGAACGAGCCGATTCTCGGAAAAACGGGCACGTGCACGGATCGGGCGACGCCGACGCATCTGGGTTGGTTCGGCAGTTTTAACGAAGTCGGCAACAATAAGCTCGTCGTCGTTGTCCTCCTCACTGGGGGGAAAGCCGTGAATGGCCCTGTCGCCGCCCAAATCGCCGGAAGTGTTTACAAGAATCTCTCAGGGCAGCAGTTTTTCGCTTCGACTCCTGGCGCCAAGAGTTTTTCTAACTTTCCTGCCATCATTTTTTGAGAAATTTCGCTTTAGTTAGTAACGGGAAGTTGATTCCCTACACTAAACTGACAAGCCTGCGATTATCGCTGGTTTGCTAGACGAAATAAGATACTGCGCCCCGCCGGCCAGGAGCGAGACTCTCCTGGCCGGCGGATCTAGTTTGAACCGGGCGGTTTAGCGCGGAGTGGCCGCGAGACGTTTGTAAATAGCCTCTTTTAGCTCTTCGAGGCCCTCGCCGGTGGCACTCGAAATCTGCATGAACTCCAGGCCGTGTTCGGCTGCAATCGAGCGTACAGCAGTGACGCGATCCGGGTCCTGCGCGGCGTCGATTTTGCTGGCGACGACAATCATAGGTTTGGACCCGAGTTCCTCTGAATAACTGGATAACTCGTTGCAAATAATGTCGAAGTCATTGCCCGGATCGCGACCGGTGATATCGCTGACGTCCACCATGTGAATCAACAGCCGGGTCCGTTCGATGTGACGCAAGAACTGAGTCCCCAGTCCGTGGCCCTCGGAGGCGCCTTCGATCAACCCAGGGATATCGGCGACGACGAAGCTACGGTCATCCGGCAACTGAACGACGCCTAAGCCCGGCTCCAAGGTGGTGAAGGGGTAGTCGGCAATTTTCGGACGAGCGGCGGAAATGCGAGAGATCAGAGTCGATTTCCCAGCGTTCGGGAACCCAACCAGCCCGACGTCGGCGAGTAGCTTGAGTTCCAAGCGAAGTGTCAGTTGCTTTCCCGGAACGCCGGGCTCATGTTCCGTCGGTGTTTGATGGGAAGCAGTGGCAAAGCGAGCGTTGCCTTTGCCGCCTTTGCCGCCTTTGGCGACAGCGAAGCGTTGTTCGGCGGCGTTGAAATCGAATAGCTGCTCGGCGGTGTCCCAATCATAGATGACAGTCCCCACGGGAACCTTGACTTCGCGGTCGTCACCGTCTTTCCCAGTTCGATTGGAGCCCTCGCCGTGGCCGCCGCGCTCGGCTTTGTGCTCCGGATTGTACCGAAGGTGAAGCAGGGTGTTGTAGTGGGTGGACGACACAATTACGACATCGCCGCCCCGGCCGCCATCACCGCCGGAGGGGCCGCCGTTGGGGACGAACTTCTCGCGACGGAAGGCTAAACAGCCATTTCCACCGTCGCCGGCCTTTACGTAGATTTTTACCTCATCGATAAACATGGGTGTAATAAAACGAAAAGCCGCCGTTTCCGGCGGCTTAGTCACAACTTTCGGAGAAATTCTTAATTGACGGCGGCCTGGATCGAAACAAATTTACCCATACGACCGCGGTCCTTGAAAACAACCGTTCCGGCTACACGGGCGTAGAGGGTATCGTCGGAGCCACGACCGACATTCTCACCTGGTTTGAACGGAGTTCCACGCTGACGGACCAGAATCGAACCGCCGGTGACGATCTGGCCGGAAAAGCGCTTTACGCCAAGCCGCTGGGCGTTTGAGTCGCGACCGTTTTTTGTTGAGCCTAAACCTTTTTTCGATGCCATGACTGCTGTTTCCTTACGCTTCGATACCGGTGACCATCACCTGTGTAAAGCTCTGGCGGTGGCCCTGGGTTTTTCTGTACTGTTTCTTTCGCTTGAACTTGAAGACGAGAAGTTTCTCGCCGCGTCCGTGGATTTCAATTTTGGCGTTGACTTTGGCGCCTTCGGCGTCCTTGCCGGCCTTCAGTTCGCCTGCGTCGTTGACGACGGCGAGCACTTTGTCGAACGTAATTTCGGCGCCGGGGTCACCCACCAGCTTTTCGATCTTCACCGACGTGCCGGGGACAACGCGATACTGCTTGCCGCCAGTCTCGATTACTGCGTACATCGCTAACCTCTTCAGGTGTTCTTTGTTGGATTCTTTTACTTACGGGAGGGCAGGAGGGGAAAATGCACACCCTAAGCGCGTGCGGAGCCAGTCCGCAACTAACGAGTTTACCCTTTCCGAGAGAGTTTGGCAAGGCGCAGTCCTATCCAAAATCCAACATGACGCTGGAGCGGAGCACAGTTGCGATTGAAGATTGGCATGGAAGCCGGCAGACGGTGCGAGGTAAATCGATTTACAGGCGAGGAGCGGAGCGAGACTTTTGAGTGGCTGGATGGGATGATTGGCGGCACGAATACTGGAATCGGATGCACGAGGAGAAAAGGCTGAGCTGTGGCAAATCACGGCGCTTGTCGATCGGTGATTGTAAGGAAGGCAGGGGGCGGAAGGAGGCCGAACTGCCGGGGATCAGTTTGGATCCGCTACAAGCGGGGAGACGTGGAGTCGCTGGAGGGGTTGGTCCATGGTGAACAATGGTTGCAGCCGCTGCGTGCAACGATGGCTGTGCAGTAGCCAATTCAGGCCGTTGCCAGTTATCCGACATCGGCAGGGCGTGTGCTGATTGATCAGGCCAAGTCCCGTCCGCGCCGTTCCACGGCCAGTAGTTTGGCGGAGAGCTGGAAGCGGCGAGGTGGGTCGTACGTTGATCCGCTGGGGGCGATTCCATATTCTGGCAGGGCGAGTGCTGATTGAGCAGGCCAAATCCCGTCCGCGCCGTTCCACGGCCAGTAGTCTGGCGGAGAGCTGGAAGCGGCGAGGTGGGTCGTATGTTGATCCGCTGGGGGCGATTCCATATTGTGGCAGG
>Ga0105046_10002269_pt1 | contig 30310 bp, 31 predicted proteins | sample MAT03_FD_78385 | JGI IMG/M metagenome (GOLD analysis project Ga0105046, IMG submission 78385) | Freshwater microbial communities from Lake Fryxell liftoff mats and glacier meltwater in Antarctica - MAT-03 (megahit assembly) | ecosystem: Environmental > Aquatic > Freshwater > Ice > Liftoff...
AATACCAGAGGCCCGCTGATGTTACTCTCGGGGGATTCCCAGATTGAGGCTGGCGTGATTCAAAGTGGCGTGGAGGACCCGCGCCATGCCGAGAACCGTCGAGATCAAGCCAAGCCATACGCCGTGGCAGCTTCGCCGTCTGGCAGCGTCATCGAAGGATGCAAACCAGAGCCGGCGATTGCTGTCGATCGCGGCGGTTCTGGACGGGATGAGCCGGATTTCACGCAGTATAGCTGACGGTCTATACCTTGCCAGCTAAGAAGTTGCCGATGCCGTCGAACACTTCAACGAACATCTCTGTCGTCAGCACGCCCGTATTCGTGTTGTAGCGCGAGCAGTGATAGCTCGAAAACAGCGAGACGCCGCTCGCCTCGTAGCGACCGCCATGCTTGAACGGCATGGCCGCGATGCGCCCTCCGAACGCCCTCACGGTCGATTGATGCGCGATGGCGCCCAGCGCCAGGACCGCCTGTAGTCGCGGGAAACTTGCCAGCGTTGGGATGAGGAACTGCCGGCAGGTGGTGATTTCGGCCGGAGTGGGCTTGTTTTCAGGCGGAACGCAGCGAACGGCGTTGGTGATGGCGGTGCCAACCAGTTCCAGCCCGTCGTCCGGCCGAGCGAGAAATTGTCCGCGCGCAAGACCGAAGCGGATCAGCGTCGAATAGAGCAGGTCGCCCGCATAGTCGCCGGTGAAGGGGCGGCCGGTCCGGTTGGCGCCACGCAGGCCGGGCGCCAGGCCAACGATCAGCAGCCGGACGCTGTCGGCTCCCTCTGGCGGCAGGAAGCTCGGCACCGGCGCGTTGAACCATGTCGGCTCGCGCTCGCGCCACTGGTCGCGGAAATCCTTCAGACGCGGACAAAGGGGACAATCCCGCGACGGCTCGACCGGGCCAAATGTCATGGTCGAAGGTCAGTTGTCGTCGTCGGTGTCGACAGGGTCAGGCCGGCGGGCCGGCCTGTCGTTCGGCTCGCGGCCAAGTTCGCCCTTCAGCGACATAAGGTCGATGAAATTGTCGGCCTGGCGGCGCAGGTCGTCCGAGATCATCGGCGGTTGCGAGGCCATCGTCGACACCACGCTGACTTTGCGGCCGCGCCTCTGGAGGGCCTCGACAAGGGTACGGAAGTCGCCGTCGCCGGAAAAAATGACGTAGTGGTCGATGTGCTCGGCAAGTTCGAGCGCGTCGACGGTCAGCTCGATGTCCATGTTGCCCTTGATCTTGCGCCGGCCGGTCGAGTCCGTGAACTCCTTGGCCGGCTTGGTGACGACCTTGTAGCCATTGTAGTCGAGCCAGTCGATCAGCGGGCGGATGGACGAGTATTCCTGGTCTTCCACCAGCGCGGTGTAATAATAGGCGCGCACCAGGTAGCCTCGCTTCTGGAAGCTCGACAGAAGCTTGCGGTAGTCGATGTCGAAACCAAGTGCGCGGGACGTTGCGTAGAGATTGGCGCCGTCGATGAACAGCGCGACCTTTTCACGGGGATCAAACATGCCCGGACCTTTCTGAAAAATATCTAGACCTAAATCGTACTCGGTATGTGAGTCTAACCCGGGAAATCGGTTCCGGATGTCTTGGTTCCACACTATCGGCGTAAAATCGTCATTTCCAAGGAATTCTCCCATCTACAAGCAAATGTGATGCTCGGGCGTTGCTTGTGCGACGCGCCAGCATGGACGACAATGGCGCCATCTTGGACCGCCCGGCCCAAATTGCTTGTAATCCATGGCCGTTCGCGTTATGGACGCTGCCTGTTTTCCGATACATCCAGGATATGAAAGGGGCATCCCAATGGCCCGCGTAACCGTTGAAGACTGCATCGACAAGGTCAACAACCGATTCGAACTCGTGCTTCTCGCCGGCCATCGCGCCCGCCAGATCAGCCAGGGCGCACAGATCACCGTCTTGCGCGACAACGACAAGAACCCCGTTGTGGCACTGCGCGAGATAGCCGATGAGACCTTGTCGCCCGACGACCTCAAGGAAGACCTGATCCATTCGCTGCAGAAGCATGTCGAGGTCGACGAGCCCGAAAGCGATGGCCAGGAACTGACCGATCAGACGGGTGCTACTGCAGCCGCCGCCGCGGACGAGCCGGAAGAGAACATCGCCTTCGACCGGATGAGCGAAGAAGAACTGCTCGCCGGCATCGAAGGCCTCGTGCCCCCGGAAAAAAGCGACGACTTCTGAGCGATTGGAACAACCGCCGCCACTTTCGTGACGGCTGTTTGACGGCTATCTATGACATGCGCCGCAAACCATTGCGGCGCATGATCCATTTCTGGCCCCCGGATCCGCGCCCATGATGCGTCAATATGAGCTTGTCGAGCGCGTCCAGCGCTACAAGCCTGACGTAAACGAGGCGCTGCTCAACCGGGCCTACGTCTACGCCATGCAGAAACATGGCCATCAGAAGCGTGCCTCCGGCGATCCCTATTTCTCGCATCCGCTCGAAGTCGCGGCGATCCTGACCGATATGCATCTCGACGAGTCGACGATCGCAGTCGCGCTTTTGCACGACACGATCGAGGATACGACGGCGACCCGGGCGGAGATAGACGAACTGTTCGGTCCCGACATCGGCAGGCTTGTCGAGGGCCTGACAAAGCTGAAGAAGCTCGACCTGGTGTCGAAAAAGGCGGAGCAGGCGGAGAACCTTCGCAAGCTGCTGCTGGCGATCTCCGAGGATGTGCGTGTGCTGCTGGTCAAGCTGGCCGACCGCCTGCACAACATGCGCACGCTGGACCATGTGCCGGAAAACAAGCGCCTGCGCATCGCGGAAGAGACGATGGAGATCTACGCTCCGCTCGCCGGCCGCATGGGCATGCAGGGCATGCGCGAAGAATTGGAGGAGCTTGGCTTCCGCTATATCAATGCCGAAGCGTACCGCACGGTTACCGAGCGGCTGGCCGGCGTCTTCGAGCGCAACAAGGGCGTCGTCGAGGAAATCGAGCGGTCTCTGGGCGCCATGTTCGAGAAGCATGGCATCAAGGCGGAGGTGAAGAGCCGGCAGAAGAAGCCCTGGTCGGTGTTCCGCAAGATGGAGGCCAAGGCGCTTTCCTTCGAGCAACTCTCCGACATCTTCGGCTTTCGCGTGCTGGTCGAGTCGGTCGACGATTGCTACCGCGCGCTCGGCGCCATCCACACGACATGGTCGATGGTCCCGGGGCGTTTCAAGGACTACATATCAACGCCCAAGCAGAACGACTACCGCTCGATCCACACCACGATCGTCGGGCCGTCGCGGCAGCGCATAGAACTGCAGATCCGCACCTGGGACATGAACAGCATCGCCGAATATGGCGTTGCCGCGCACACGCTCTACAAGGACCATGGGAGCAAGCCCAACGGCGCCGGCCAGGCGATCACCAGCGAAACCAAGGCCTATGCCTGGCTGCGCCGCACGATCGAGCAACTGGCCGAGGGCGACAACCCCGAGGATTTCCTGGAGAACACGCGCCTGGAGCTGTTCCAGGACCAGGTGTTCTGCTTCACGCCCAAGGGAATGCTGATCGCCTTGCCGCGCGGCGCAATCCCTATCGATTTCGCCTACGCCGTCCACACGGACGTCGGCGACAGTTGCGTCGGCGCCAAGGTCAACGGCCGCATCATGCCGCTCATGACCGAACTGAAGAATGGCGACGAGGTCGAGATCATCCGCTCGAAAGCGCAGGTGCCGCCCGCCGCGTGGGAATCGATGGTGGTCACCGGCAAGGCGCGCGCCGCGATCCGGCGCGCCACCAAGATCGCGATCCGCAAGCAGTTTTCGGGGCTTGGGGTCCGGATCCTGGAGCGTTCGTTCGAGCGCGCCGGCAAGACGTTCGGCAAGGACAGCCTGAAGCCGGTGCTGCACCGGCTCGCGCGCAAGGACGTCGAGGATGTGCTCGCTTCGGTCGGGCGCGGCGAGCTTGCATCGAGTGACGTGATGCGCGCCGTCTTCCCCGACTTCAAGGACGAGCGCGTGACGCCTCAGCACCAGTTGAAGGCACAGCGCGAGGAGGGCTGGTTCAACCTGCGCAACGCCGCGGGCATGCTGTTCCAGCTGCCGACCCGCGCGCGCAAGGGCAAGGACAAGGCCGAGCCGGGCGCGAAGGACGGCGGGGTGCCCATTCGCGGTGTCGGCGGCGATCTGCCGGTGCGCTTCGCGGAGGAGGGCGCCGTACCGGGCGACCGGATCGTCGGCATCCTGCAGCCGGGCTCGGGCATTACGATCTTCCCGATCCAGTCGCCGTCGCTGCAAGCCTTCGACGACCAGCCCGAGCGGTGGATCGATGTCAGGTGGGACATCGACGAGACGAACCGCGAGAGATTTCCGGCGCGAATCTCCGTCACGGCCATCAACGCGCCCGGATCGCTGGCCGAAATCGCACAGGTCATTGCCGTCAACGACGCAAACATCCATACGCTGTCGATGATCAGGACGGCGCCGGACTTCACCGAGATGCTTATCGACATCGAGGTCTGGGACCTCAAACATTTGAACAGGCTTCTGGCGCAGCTTAAGGAAAACTCGAGCGTCAGCGACGCGCGGCGGGTCAACGGTTGAACAGGACGGACATGGACACCAGCGAAGTCATCGATGTTTTCAGGGAAGCGGGTGCGGTTCTTGAGGGGCATTTCATCCTCACCTCCGGACTGCGCAGCCCGATCTTCCTGCAGAAGGCGCGCGTCTTCATGCACGCCGACAAGACCGAGCGTCTCTGCCGTGCGCTGGCTGACAGGATCCGCGAAAAGGTTTCCGGCCGCATCGACTATGTCGTCGGCCCGGCAATCGGCGGGGTGATCCCGGCCTATGAGACGTCGCGCCACCTCGGCGTGCCGGCGATCTGGGTCGAGCGCGAAGGCGGCGAGTTCAGGCTGCGCCGCTTCGAGATCGAGAAGGGAGCCAGGGTCGTGATCGTGGAAGATATCGTCACGACCGGGCTATCGATCCGCGAGACGATCACCTGCCTGCGTGGCCTCGGCGCCGAGGTGGTGGCCGCCGCCTGCATCATCGATCGTTCCGCCGGCAAGACCGATGTCGGCGTGCCCCTCATCGCGCTTGCCGAATACGAGGTGCCGGCCTATCCGGCCGACAGGCTGCCGCCGGAACTGGCGAAGATTCCGCCGGTGAAGCCCGGCAGCCGCAACCTCTGACGGTTGCCGCTAGCCCAGGAAGGCCGGTAAGAAACTGCAATGTTGTTCAAGCGCAGAACAGAGACGGTGCTACTGGAACGGCTCAGGCTGCTTCTGTGGCCTCGCCGTTCGTTCTGGCGGTCCGCGAAATATTTCGCCAAGCGCGCGTTGCGCTTGCAAGCGACACCCCACGCGATTGGGGCCGGAGTGGCCGCCGGCGTATTTGTCTCATACCTACCGACCCCGGGTATTCATTTCCTGCTTGCGGCGGTGATCGCATGGTGCATCGCCGGCAATGTCGTTGCCTCCGCGATAGGCACGGCAGTAGGCAACCCGCTGACGTTCCCGCTGATGTGGGGCGCGACCTACGAACTAGGGCGCTTCATCCTCGACGGCAGGGCAATCGCCGATGTGCGCCCGCTCAATATTGGGGAGGCGCTGAAGAATCTCGATTTCTATCAGTTGTGGGAGCCGTTGCTGAAGCCCATGACGGTTGGCGCGATCCCCATCGGCCTGCTGTCGGGCGCCGTCACCTACATCGTTTTGCGGTGGGCGGTCGCGCAGTTCCACGAACGTCGCCGGTCAAGGCTGGCCGCCAAGGCAGCCCAAACGGTCGGCAGCGAAGGGCGGACAACGATGTCTGTGCGGCCATGATCCTTGGCATCGGCAGCGACCTGATCGATATCAGCCGCATCGAAAAATCCATAGAACGGCATGGCGAGCGCTTCGTGGTCCGCATCTTCACCGACATCGAGCGGGCCCGTGCCGAGGGCAGGGCGCAGCGCGCCGCCTCCTACGCCAAGCGGTTCGCCGCCAAGGAAGCCTGCGCCAAGGCGCTGGGCAGCGGCATTTCCGAAGGCGTGTTCTGGCGCGACATGGGCGTGGTCAACCTGCCGAGCGGCCGCCCGACCATGCATCTGACCGGCGGCGCGGCCGAAAAGCTCGCAAGGCTGACGCCCGAGGGCCACCGGGCGGTCATCCATCTCACGATTACAGATGAATTTCCGATGGCGCAGGCATTCGTCATCATCGAGGCGGTGCCCTACGCCTGACGCGGCGGAATCGGCCCGTCTCGGCATTGTGATTGCCCCGTTCCGCTTCTCCCCCTATATCGGACGCGCACAATCGAGGACGACATGAGCGTGGCCGACAAGAGCGAGAAGAAATCGGGCGGTCTCGGCGAGACCGTCAGCGTAATCGTCCAGGCGCTGCTCCTCGCTTTGGTCATCCGCACGCTGCTGTTCCAACCCTTCTCCATTCCGTCCGGATCGATGCGGCCGACCCTGCTCGAAGGCGATTATCTGTTCGTGACCAAGTGGGCCTACGGCTATTCGCGCTATTCGATGCCGTTTTCGCCCAACATCTTCTCCGGACGCATCTGGGATGCGGCTCCAGAACGTGGCGATGTGGTGGTGTTCAAGTTTCCCCCGAATCCGTCGCTCGACTACATCAAGCGCGTGATCGGCATGCCCGGCGACCGCGTGCAGATGCGCGGCGGCGCGCTCTACATAAACGACCAGGCCGTGGCGCGCGTGAAGGTCGGCGAGATCGACAACCCGGATATCACCGAGGTCGACCGCCCGGTCGACGTCTACCGCGAGACGCTGCCCAACGGCGTTTCCTACGACACGCTGGACCTGTCACCCAATGGGCTTGGCGACGAGACGCGAGAGTTCGAAGTACCGGCCGGCCACTATTTCATGATGGGCGACAACCGCGACAATTCGACCGACAGCCGCTTTACCGTCGGCTTCGTGCCGGAGGAAAATCTCGTCGGTCGCGCCAACATGATCTTCTTCTCGATCGGCGGCGGCGCAAGCCCGCTGGAAATTTGGAAGTGGCCGTCGCTCATGCGTCCCTCGCGTCTGTTCAACTGGGTGCGATAGGAACCGGTGGTGGATGGATGCCTCTGAAACGGCCCACCGGTGAAGCGCTGGCAGCCGAGATCGCAAGCCGGACCGGCCACGCCTTCAGGAACATGCGGCTGCTTGAAACGGCTCTCACCCATTCGAGCGCGGTCAAGGCGGTCAGCAACAACGAACGCCTCGAATTCCTTGGCGACCGCGTGCTGGGGCTTGTCATCGCCGACATGCTTCTGAAGCAGTTTCCGGATGCCCGCGAAGGCGAGATTGCGCCGCGCTTCAACGCTCTGGTCGACGCCCGCACATGTTCGAGGATCGGGCTCGAAATAGAGCTCGACCATTTCATGCGCGCCGATGCGGCGCTGAAGTCGCGTGCGCGCAAGGCCGGAGGCAATTATCTCGCCGACGCCGTGGAAGCGCTGGTCGCGGCGGTCTATCTCGATGGCGGCATGGAGGCGGCCCGCGCGTTCATCCTGCGCTATTGGGAGCCGCTCGCGCTGATGGCCGTGGGCAAGCCCGCCAATCCCAAGGGCGAGTTGCAGGAGTGGATCGCCAAATCCAGCGAAGCGCGCCCGGCCTATGTCATCGAAAACCGCGAGGGTCCCGATCACCAGCCGGTTTTCACGGTATCGGTGCAGGTCGCGGGTTTTGCGCCGGCGCAGGGCACCGGCAGTTCGCGCCGCGCGGCCGAAGAGGCCGCGGCGTCGACGTTTCTGGTACGGGAAGGCGTGTGGACCGCCGAGAGTGGAGCAGCCTGATGACCGACGAAACCGTGAAGACCCATTCTGGCTTCGTCGCGCTGATCGGCGCGCCGAATGCAGGCAAGTCCACGCTGCTCAACAAGCTCGTCGGCGCCAAGGTGTCGATCGTCACGCACAAGGTGCAGACCACGCGCGCCATCGTGCGCGGCATCGTTACGCATGGCGACGCGCAGATCGTTTTCGTCGACACGCCGGGCATCTTCAAGCCGCGCCGTCGGCTTGACACGGCCATGGTATCGACCGCCTGGGGCGGCGCCAAGGACGCCGATGTCGTGCTGGTTCTGATCGACGCTGAACGCGGCATCAAGGGCGACGCCGACAAGCTGCTCGACAAGGTGGCGACCGCTATGCAGCCCAAGGTGCTGATCCTCAACAAGGTCGACCGCGTGAAGGCGGAGACGCTGCTGGCGCTTGCGCAGGCCGCCAACGAACGCGTCGCGTTCCAGCGCACCTTCATGGTCTCGGCGCTGACCGGCTCGGGCTGCAAGGATTTGCTCGACTATCTGGCCGAGGCGCTGCCGGAGGGTCCGTGGTATTATCCCGAGGACCAGATCTCCGACTTGCCGATGCGTCAGCTCGCCGCCGAGATAACGCGCGAGAAGCTCTATCTGCGGCTGCACCAGGAACTGCCCTACTCATCTCATGTCGAGACCGAGAAGTGGGAGGAAAAGCAGAACGGCTCGGTGCGCATCGAGCAGGTCATCTATGTCGAGCGCGACAGCCAGAAGAAGATCGTGCTCGGCCACAAGGGCGAGACAATCCGCGCCATCGGCCAGGCGGCGCGCAAGGAGATCGGCGCGATCCTCGAACAAGAGGTCCATCTCTTCCTGTTCGTCAAGGTGCGCGAGAACTGGGGCGACGACCCCGAGCGCTATCGCGAGATGGGGCTCGAGTTTCCCGGCTAGGAAGCGTCCGCCAGGGGCGGTACGGCGCACACGACAGACCGTGTCAGGAACCGCCTTTCGCGGCCGTTGTCGAGCGAGAACATGCCGCCGCGTCCCGGCACCACGTCGATGATCAGATCGGTGTTCTTCCACGCCTCGTATTGCGGCCCGCTGATGTAGACCGGCGTGTCGCCTATCGTGCCGAGCAGCACGTCGCGGTCGCCGATGATGAAGTCGCCGCGCGGGTAGCACATGGGCGAAGAGCCGTCGCAGCAGCCACCGGACTGGTGGAACAGCACCGGTCCATGCTCGGCGATGATTTCCGCCAGCAGCTTGTCCGCCTCCGGCGTCGCCGAAACCTTTTCGAGTGAAACCCTGTCGAACATGGTCGCCTCCTCGCAAGAATGGATTGGGCGGCGTGACGAGATTCGCCACGCCGCCCGCTTGTCGCGATGTGCTCAGAAGAAGCCCAGCTTCTTCGGGCTGTAGCTGACCAGCATGTTCTTGGTCTGCTGGTAGTGGTCGAGCATCATCTTGTGGTTCTCGCGGCCGATTCCCGACTGCTTGTAGCCACCGAAGGCGGCATGGGCCGGATAGGCGTGGTAGCAGTTGGTCCAGACGCGCCCGGCCTGAATGGCGCGGCCGAAGCGATAGCAGCGGTTGGCGTCGCGGCTCCAGATGCCGGCGCCCAGCCCATAGAGCGTGTCGTTGGCGATGGACAGCGCCTCGTCGTCATCCTTGAAGGTGGTGACGGAGACGACAGGCCCAAAGATCTCTTCCTGGAAGACGCGCATCTTGTTGTGTCCCTCGAAGATCGTGGGCTTGACGTAGTAGCCCCCTGCGAGGTCGCCGGGCAGATGCGCTTGTTCGCCGCCGGTCAGCACCTTGGCGCCCTCCTGCTTGCCGATGTCGAGATAGGACAGAATTTTCGCGAGTTGTTCGGATGACGCCTGCGCGCCGATCATGGTCGCCGGATCGAGCGGATCGCCCTGCACGATCGCCTCGGTGCGCTTGATGGCCCGCTCCATGAACTTGTCGTAGATCTTCTCATGAACCAGCGCGCGGCTCGGGCAGGTGCAGACTTCGCCCTGATTCAGCGCGAACATCACGAAACCTTCGATCGCCTTGTCGAAGAAGTCGTCGTCCTCGGCGGTCACGTCCTGGAAGAAGATGTTCGGCGACTTGCCGCCAAGTTCCAGCGTCACCGGAATGAGGTTCTGCGAAGCGTACTGCATGATCAGCCGTCCCGTCGTCGTCTCGCCTGTGAAGGCGATCTTGGCGATGCGGTTCGACGAAGCCAGCGGCTTGCCTGCCTCGAGGCCGAAGCCGTTGACGATGTTGAGCACCCCTTCCGGAAGCAGATCACCGATCAGGTCGGCCCACAGCATGATGGTGGCGGGCGTCTGCTCGGCGGGCTTCAGCACCACGCAATTGCCGGCGGCCAGCGCCGGCGCGAGCTTCCAAACCGCCATCAGCAGCGGGAAATTCCACGGAATGATCTGGCCGACGACGCCGAGCGGCTCGTGGAAATGATAGGCGACCGTGTCGTGGTCAATCTCCGAGATGCCGCCCTCCTGCGCACGCACGGCGCCGGCAAAATAGCGGAAATGGTCGATGGCGAGCGGCAGGTCGGCGGCAGTCGTTTCGCGGATCGGCTTGCCGTTGTCCCAGGTCTCGGCGAGCGCCAGGAGATCGAGATTGTCCTCCATGCGGTCGGCGATCTTGTTGAGGATCACGGCGCGCTCGGCCGGGCTGGTCTTGCCCCACTTGTCCTTGGCCTTGTGGGCGGCGTCGAGCGCCAGTTCGATGTCGGCCGCATCGGAACGGGCGACCTCGCCCAGCGGGCGGCCCGTGACCGGCGACAGGTTCTCGAAATACCTGCCCGACTTCGGCGCGACCCACTTGCCGCCGATGTAGTTGTCATAGCGCTTGGCGAAGGGGACCTTGGCTGTGCGGTTGAATTCGACCTTGTTCATGCATTCCTCCCGAATAGAACGCCGCGTGCGGCAATTCGGGAAGCCTGGCAGTGTGCCGGGGCTGTGTCAGCCTATGGGAAGCGATGGGCGAAAGCACACTGTCGCAGTTCTGCGACAGTGTGCAGCGCAATATGTTCAATGTGGACGGCTGATCGCGAGACGGGCGAGCTTGCGGTGCAGAGTGGCGCGTGAAATGCCAAGCGTGTGAGCCGCGGCCGACACGTTCCCATCGGCCCGGATCAGGGCGTGCTGGAGAACGGTGCGTTCGGCCTCGGCAAGTGCTTCCAGACCCGGAGCATTGTCACTGCGAATAAGATCCGAGGCGAGCAGGGGCTTGGAAAAGCTCTCTTGAGTCAGTCCCAGAACTTGGCGCGCGGCCCTGGTCGCGCCGACAACCAGATCGTCGCGGTCCACCGCGATCAGCGCGCCGGCGGCCCGTTCATCGGTCGGAGCCAGCAGGATGCGCGCATGCGGGAAGTGCAGGCGGAAGTTCTCGGCCTCTATACGCCTGGCCGCGTCCACGACCGCCACCGATATCAGGTTCACGAAACCTTCAGTGAGATCGGCGCGGCAGGACGACACGTCGAGCGCCGCGACCAGCTCCCCCTCGTGGTCATGGACAGGCGCATTTGTGCAGGAAAGCAATGTGTTACGCGAGAAGAAGTGCTGGCCGCGATCAATCGTGAGGGGCCGCTGTTCGACCAGGCAGGTGCCGATGCCGTTGGTGCCTTCGCTGTCCTCGCTCCAGACAGTGCCGGTCCACAGGCCCCATTCGCGAAAGACCTGGTCGTCGGCTGCCGCGCCGCGCCGCTCGACCGGCACGCCGTCCTTGTCGGCCAGAAGCACGCAGCAGCCAACGCCCCCGACGGCAAGATAGAGCCGGTCAATGCTGGCTTGCGCGGCCACCACAAGCGGTTCCAGCCGCTGCCTGGCCAGCCTGAATTCGGCGTCTGTCAGCCGCATCGGGGGCCGTCGATCGGCCGGCTCCAGATTATGCAGATGGGACGACCTCTGCCAGGAAGCAACCAGAGCCGAGCGCGCCGCCTTGTCGGACTGAAGCGCGTCATGGATTCGGTCGGCGTGTGCCGCCGTGTGAACGCCGCTCATGTTTCCTCCCGAGCCGGCCTCTACCCATCCGCCCCGACCGAAATGTGAAGCATTGGACTGCGATGTCAATTCGGCGAAGGTTGAAGGTCGCCCGCGCCCTGACTGGGGCGGTCGCCGATCCGTTCGTTATATTAGTTCAAATATAAAGAGGGCGATCGATCAGCGATGGATCGTCCCTCCATCCAATCTCTTCTCGAAGAAAAAATCGGCGTAGGAATTCTCGTTGTAGCGCTCTATGTCGCGGAAACCCGCCTTGCGGTACATCGCCTGGGCTTCGAGCAGCGTCCTGTTTGTGTCGAGCACGACGCGGCTCAAGCCAAACGCGCATGCTTCCGCCTCCAGTGCGGCAAGCAGCCGGCCGGCCACGCCGAGCCCGCGCGCCTCGGGCGCCACCCACATGCGCTTGATCTCACCCGTGGACGCGTCGAGCTGTTTCAGAGCGCCGCAGCCTATGGCGTGTCCGTGCAGTCTGGCGACCAGGAATGTGCCGGCCGAATGCGTTGCGGCGGGCTTGCCCGCATAGCCGCCGTTGCTGGGGTCGAAACCACTCTCGAAACGTTTGTCGAGTTCCTCGAAATACGAGGCGACGCAGCGCTGCGCGTCGCTGCTGTCTTCGGGCTCGGCGGCGATGGTGACGGAGCTAGCATTCAACAGCGTCTCCACCTCGGCCATGGCGTTCACGAGACGCTGGCGTTGCGAAGGGCCAAGCGTGTCGAGCAGGGATTGCGCAAGTCCATCGGAAAGCGCGTCGTAGGCGGCGCGTTCGGCGCTGCCCTTTGCGGTCAGCGTCACCAGCCTGCGCCGCTTGTCGCCGCCATCGCGACGAATGGCGACCAGCCCGTCGGCTTCAAGCGACTTCAGCAGCCGGCTCGCATAGCCGGAGTCGAGCTCGAGGCTTTCGCGCAGCGATGCGATGTCGCTGCCGTCGGCGGCAATCTCGAAAAGCAGCCGCGCCTGCCCCAGCGGACGGCCCTGGCCGAGGTAGCTTTCGCTGAGCGCGCCGGTGCGTTGCGTCACCACGCGATTGAAACGCCGTATTCGATCTATCTGGTCGCGATCCATTTATCTGACTTTAGTCAGGTATTGTGCTCCTGCCAAGACCGGGCGCTGCGATCCTTGATTTCGCCGGCGAAGCGGTGAAAGGCTTCGCGCATGGAATGGCGCGACGAGGGAATCATTCTCGGCACCCGCAGGCATGGCGAGACAAGCGCCATCCTGGAAGTCATGACGCGCGCCCACGGTCGCCATCTCGGGCTTGTGCGCGGCGGTCGCTCCCGCAAGCAGCAGCCGGTCCTCCAGGCCGGCAACCGCGTCGATATCCTCTGGCGCGCCAGGCTCGACGAGCATCTCGGCACCTTTCAGGTCGAGGCGCTGGACCTCAATGCCGCCCGGTTGTTCGACAGCGCCGCCGCGATCTACGGGTTGCAGACGCTCGCCGGGCATCTCAGGCTCCTGCCTGAGCGCGACCCGCACGAGCGGCTCTACGAGACGCTTGGGCTGGTCATCGACCATCTCGACGATCCGCAGGCAGCCGGCGAACTGGTCGTGCGTTTCGAGATCATGATGCTCGACGAACTGGGTTTCGGCCTCGACCTCTCCGAATGCGCCGCGACGGGCGTGGTGGCCGATCTCGCCTATGTGTCGCCGAAATCCGGGCGGGCCGTTTCGCGCAGCGCCGGCGAACCGTGGCGCGACCGGATGCTGGCGCTCCCTGCCTTCCTGCTTGGCGGGGCAGGATTGCGCGCCGATGCGACCGCGATCGACGACGCGTTCCGGCTGACCGGCTTCTTTTTCTCGCGCCATGTCTACGAACCGCGCGGATTTGACGAACCCGAAGCGCGCGCGGCGTTCCTGGGAGCGCTGCGCCGCAGGCAGGCATCGCCGGCGGCGGGCAGCGGAGAAGACGCGGCATGAGCGAGCTTTCGGCACCGGGACCTGCAATCTTTCCGGTCGCGAACCTGACCACGCGGTGACACAAAACGATTGCGATCGCGGCGGAGTCCTGCCGTTCGACCTGAGGGAAACATGATCGAGAGCCTGGGCATCATCGCGATCGTGGCGCTTGCTATTGTCGTCGCGCGCCTCAACAGCCGCATCGGGCTGCTCGAACGCGAGATCGGCGCGCTACGCAGCTTCGTGCTTGCTAGCCCGCAGGCGTTCGCGAACGCACCCGTTGCCGAGCGGAACTCTGAAACATCGACGACCGGCCTTGATGTAACGCCTCTTGCGGAATCAGGACCTTGGGCTGTCGCTTCGGCCCCTGTCGACGAGGCGGCGCAGGACGACGTACCGGCTTCTATTCCACCCGAAGCGGTCTTGCCGGTGGCAATGCCCCCCGCCCCGAAGCGGCCCGATCTCGAGACAGCCCTCGGCACCCGCTGGGCAGTCTGGGTCGGCGGCCTCGCGCTGGCGTTAGGCGGTCTGTTCCTGATCCGCTATTCGATCGAGGCGGGCATCTTCGGGCCGGGCGTCAGGCTCGCCATGGCGAGCCTGCTCGGCCTGGTGCTGTTGGCTGGCGGCGAATTCATCCGCCGCACCGGCTTCAAGGTGCCTGTGGAGGGCGCTGCCGGCGCCTATGTGCCGGGCATCCTGACCGCCGCCGGGGCTTTCACGCTGTTCGGCACCATCTACGCCGCGCATGGCGTGTATGGCTTCATCGGCCCCGGTCCGGCCTTTTTGCTGCTCGGCATCATCGGCGTGGCGACCATCGCGGCCGCGCTGGTCCACGGCCAGGCGCTCGCCGGCGTCGGTCTGCTCGGCGCGATGCTCGTGCCGCTGCTGGTCTCCTCGCAGTCCCCCAATGTCTGGGCGCTGTTCGGCTATCTGGCCATCGTGCTGGTTGCCAACACCATCGTTGCACGGATGCGTGACTGGAAGCTTGTGGCCGCAGCAGGCTTCGCGGGAACCGGCCTGTGGGCGCTCGTCTATCTCGGCGATGCGCCGACCGTGGACTTCATCGTTGTGATGTTCATCAGCCTCATCACTCTCGCGACGCTGGCGCTGGCTTGGCTGTCCCCAGGCGACGGTGACGCGGAAACGGACTGGCCGACCATCGTGCCCGCGCTCTTCGTGGCGCTGACTGCCGCGACCCTGCTCGCCCACCCGGCCTATCAGGCCGTCGGCGGAACAAGCTACGGCGCCGTGCTGATCTTCGCCCTGCTGCTTGTCGCTTTTTATCGTCGCGGCGCACTGGCGCTCGTCCATGCGGCCGGCATCGCCAGCGTGGTCGTGTTTGCGAAGGCGGCGCTCGTCGGTTCCTTCGCGTTCCAGTTTGCCGGTGGCGACCTGTCCTTTCAAGGCTTCGCGGAGTCGCCATATCTCGCAACGCTCTTCCCTGCGGGGATCGCGCTTGCGATCGTCTTCCTGGTCGACGGCTTCTGGAGCGCCTGGCGCAGCATCGGCTCCGCACCCGTGCGCGCCGCCGTCTGGGCCGGCTGGGGAGCGCTCGTGCCGCTGGTCGTGCTCGCCTCGCTGTGGGTTGCCTTCGGCGATCTCGGCAGGGACGTCGGCTACGCAGCCGCGGCGCTTGCGTTGACTGCCATTCTGGCGACCGGCGGCGAAGCGCTTTCTCGCCGCGAGGATCCGCCGCTGCATGGCGGCCTCGCCGTCTCCTTCGCGCTGGCCGGCGCGGCAGTCGCGGCGATGCTGATGCTGCACATGGCGTTCGACCCGCTCTGGACCACGATGCTCGCCGGCGCGTTCGCCATCCTGCCGGCGCTGGTGACGCGTTGGCGCATCTACCCGGTGCTCGGCTGGCTGTCGGCAGCAGCGGTGTTCGTTGTGCTGGGCAGGGTGGCGTTCGACCCGACCATCGTCGGCGCCTTCGCGCTCGGCCGCACGCCCGTCTTCAACGCGCTGCTGCCGGGCTACGGCGCGCCGGCGCTCGCTTTCGGCTTCGCCGCTTGGCAGCTCGCACGCACCACCGCGGGTCGGCCGCGTCTCGTCATGGAGGCCGCGGCGGCGCTGTTTGCGCTGCTCACGCTTGCCATGCTGGTGCGTCACGCCATGAACGGCGGCGTCATCGACGCGAGCGCGCCGACGCTCGCCGAGCAGGCGATCTACACGCTGATCGCGCTCGGCTTCGGCGCCATCCTCATCTCCATCGACATGCGTTCGCCAAGTGCCGTCCTGCGCTTAGGATCGCTCGCTGCCGGCGTCGTTTCCGTGGCGCTCGTGGTTGCGCAACATTTCGTGGTGCTCAACCCGTTGTTCACGGATGAATCGACGGGAACCGTCCCGCTCTTCAACCTTCTGTTCCTTGGCTACCTGTTGCCCGCGATCGCCGCTGGAGCGCTCGCGCTCTATGCGCGCGGCAAGCGGCCGAAATGGTATTCGACGATGCTCGGGCTGCTCGCAGCCGCGCTTCTGTTCGTCTACGCCACGCTTTCGGTCCGCCGCCTGTTCCAGGGCGAACACATCGCGTGGTGGGGCGGCATGGGCCAGCTCGAGACATACGCCTACTCCGCGCTGTGGCTCGCCATGGGCGTCGCGCTGCTGGTCGCGGGCGTTTCGCTGCGCTCGCAGATGCTTCGCATCGCATCTGCCGTGCTTGTCGCTGTCGCGGTCGCCAAGGTCTTCATCTTCGACATGTCGCAGTTGGAAGGCGTGCTGAGGGCCCTGTCCTTCATCGGGCTCGGCGCCGTGCTGATAGGCATCGGTCTCTTCTACCAGAAGCTGCTCACGAGGGCGGCCCGGCAGGACGCTGTCGGGGCGTCCTCCTGAGGTGGATCACTCCGCCGGGGCGAGCCGCAGCCGTTCCACCGGTTTCTCCTGGATCGGCCAATGTACGATCGCGGCGAATATGCCGAGCGCGACACCCAGCCACCAGACCGGGTTGTAGCTGCCGAACTGGTCGTAGAGGTAGCCGCCGAGCCAGACTCCGAGAAACGAGCCGATCTGGTGCGACAGGAAGACAAGGCCGCCGAGCATTCCGAGGTGGCGCGTGCCGAACATGATCGCCACCAGCGCGTTGGTCGGCGGCACGGTCGAAAGCCAAAGCAATCCCATTACGATCGCGAAGACGATCACGCTGGTCGGCGTCTGGGGCAATAGCAGGAAGGCAGTGACCGCGATCGAGCGCCCGATATAGATCCATGCGAGGAACTTCGGCTTGGAATAGTGCTGGCCGATGACGCCGGCCGACAGCGATCCGATGATGTTGAAGAAGCCGATCAGCGCCAGCGCGATCACAGCATAGCGCGCATCGATTCCGAGATCGCCGATATAGGCTGGGAAATGTGCCGTGATGAACGAGACCTGGAAGCCGCACACGAAAAAGCCCGAGACGAGAAGCATGTAGCTGCGATGGGCCGTGGCTTCCCGCAGCGCCTGTCCGATCGACAGTTCGGCGGCCTTTAGCGCCGCCTCGGCGCTGTATGAACTGCCGCGCAGCGGGATCGCGAGCAGCGGGACGAAGAGCATCATCGCCGCCATGATCATCAGGCTGTCCGACCAGCCATAGGCGTCGATGAGGCCCTGGCTGATCGGCGCGAAGAGGAACATGCCGGCCGAACCGGCGGCTGTGCCGATGCCGAAGACGATGGAGCGTTTTTCCGGCGGGGTGTGCCGAGCAAAGGCCGCCAGCACAATCGAGAATGAGCCGGCCGCCACGCCAAGCCCCACCAGCACGCCGCCGCCCAGATGCAGCATGGCCGGGCTGTCGGCGATCGCCATCACATAGAGTCCGACGGCATAGATCAGCCCGCCCGCCGCCAGCACGCGCCAGGTGCCGAACCGGTCGGCGATCGCTCCGAAAAACGGCAGGCTGAGGCCCCAGAACAGGTTCTGCAGGGCCATGGCCAGTCCGAACGTCGTCCTGTCCCAACCCTTTTCCGCAAGCATCGGAATCTGAAAAAAGCCCATCGCCGAGCGCGGGCCGAAGGTCATCGCCGCGATGATGCAGCCACAGATGATGATCAGCCAGGGGACGACTTTCCTTGCGGCCGGGATGGAAGCGCTCGCCTGTATCGTCATTTTCTTCGGTCTCCTGGAACGTCATTTAATGCATCCACCGAGCGGGACAAAATGAATAGGTCGCATTCATCGCTTCAATCTCATTGATGAATTCCGGGATGAAATCGGCGACAGGCAACGTTGTCCGATCTGAAGAACAATCACAGATGCCGGCTTGTGCAGTGGGGTCTACGAGGGTTCAATCGACGCGATGAGCGCTGAGACGACCGGCATGGACCAGAGAAGGACGGCGATCCTTGCGGAGATTCCGCGACTTAGGCGCTACGCGCGCGCGCTGGTGCGCGACCGCGATTCCGCCGACGATCTCGTTCAGGACTGTCTTGAGCGCGCACTTTCGCGCATGGACAACTGGACATCAGGCGAAAATCCGCGACGCTGGCTTTTCACCATCATGCATCATCTGTTCGTCGATCAGGCACGCAGGACGAAGCGGCGAGCGGAGGTCGTCATGATGGCGCTCGAAGGGTCCGAAGCCATGTCGGTGCCAGCCGACCAGGCCGAGAGCGTGGCCTCCCGCGAGATCATGGATGCGCTCCAGGCCATCAGCCCGGATCGTCGCGCGGCTCTCGTCATCGTGGGTGTCGAAGGATTCTCCTATGCCGAGGCCGCCACAATGCTAGGCATCCCGGCCGGGACGCTGATGTCGCGGGTGGCGCGCGGCAGGGAGGAACTGCGCGGCCTGTTGGACGACATGGGCCGCCGCCGCGCCATCAGGGTGGTGGAACGATGACCCGGCGCGATTTCAGCGAACGCGACATCCATCTGGCGCTCGATGGCGAACTGCCGGACGAAGATCGCTCGGACTTCGAAGCCTGGCTCGAATCGACGCCCGAGATGAAGGCGCGCAGCCTTCGCTTCGAGGCCGACCGTCTCAGGCTGAGGGCCGCTTTCGCGGGCGTGCTTGAAGAACGGGTGCCCGACCGGTTGGCCATGCGCACGGCCGGGGAAACGTCTTCGCCGATAGCCCGCGCCCTACGCTGGCGCTTTGCCGCCGCCGCCGCTCTGTTTTTGGCGCTCGGCGCAGGCGGCGGCTACATCGCCGGCATCAGGGGCGTTGGCCTCGAGGCGCTTGCCGAGGATGAGTTGGCGGAAGAAGCAATCGCCGCGCACACGATCTATGCCGCGGAGCAGCGCCACGCCGTCGAGGTTGGCGCCGACGACAAGGACCATCTGCTGGCCTGGCTTTCCAAAAGGGTAGGCGTGACGCTCATCGCACCCGATCTACAGGCCGAAGGTTTCCATCTTGTCGGCGGGAGGCTGCTGCCCGCGGGACAGAAGACCGCTGGTCTGCTTCTCTACGAAGACGCAAAGGGCAACCGCATTTCGATCTACGTCACGGCCGAAGGCGAAGAAAAAGCCAAGGGAATCTACCAGCTCGAAACGGGCGGGGCGAGCGCGGTCTATTGGCTCGATGAAGGTTGGGGATGCGCTGTCGTCGGCACCTTGCCGCAGGATCAGTTGCTCGATGTCGGCAAGAAGGCATACAGACAATTGTTGGCTGGCGCTGGCATGGTGTAAGGCCACCGAACGTCACGCGCGCAAACGTCTGTGATCCACCTCCAAATTGTCACAATTCGGCCCGAATCCGGGAGCGATAGCGCGAAGATTGTCCCTGCGTGACGGGTTGGGGGAAAAGTGCGTTCCTCCAGTCCGATTTCCCTCGATCATGAGGCCTCCGGTTTCGCATGGCTGCCGAACTCCGCCCGGCTCGCGCAGGTGATGTCGATGCGCTTCTGGCGATCGAAGAGGCTGTCTTTGGGACAGACAGGCTCAGCCGCGCATCGTTCCGTCGTCTGGTCGCCAGTGCCTCGGCGGCGGTCCTTGTCGCCGATGCCGACGGAAAGGTTGCAGGCTACTGCATCGTTCTGTTGCGCGCCAATTCTCCGGCCGCCCGCCTCTATTCGATTGCCGTCGGCCCAGGCCGGTCCGGGCGGGGCATCGGACGAATGCTGATTGAAGCAGCCGAGAGGAAAGCGCGGGCTCGATCCTGTAGTGCGCTGCACCTCGAGGTTCGAGAAGACAATCCGCGCGCCATAGCGATTTACGGGCAGTCTGGCTTCCAGATCACCGGCAGCCAGCCCGACTACTACGAGGACGGCATGACGGCCGTTCGCATGGCCAAGGGACTGGTGCATGACGATGCGGTCGCCGGTCGCGTCACGGGCAAGGAAACCAAACGGGGCGGCGCGTCGTTCGCCCGGCGAACAAGCAAGATTCCGAGGCGCGCCACCCTATGACCTGGGTAATCCTGACCGGCAGACAAAGCGATCTCGACCAGGTTGCGACGCCGCACAAGATCATCACCAACCGCGACTACCTCGCGCATCCTGCGCTGTTTAGCGGCGCGCGACCGAAGGTGATCAACCTCTCGAACAGCTACGGCTATCAGAGCCGCGGCTACTACGCCTCGCTTCTGGCAAGTTCGCGCGGCCACAGGGTCATCCCGACAGTCGAGACGATTATCGATCTGTCGGAGCCGAAGCTCTACGAGAATTCGCTGCCGGAGCTGGAACTCGCGCTGAACAAGTGCCGCAAGGACCTCGGCGGCACCTTTCCGGCCAAGGTATCCTTCTTCTTTGGCATCGGACCGTCCAAGGCTTGGGACCGCTTCGCGAGGCTGCTCTTCGACTGGTACCGCGCCCCGTCTCTCGAAGTGTCTATTCGCGACGCCGCCGAATGGGCTTCAATCCGCAAGATCGGCTTTCTGCCTGTGATCAGGCTTGCCGGGGAAGAGAAGGCGCGCTTCCTGGCGAGCCTCGACACCTACACGGGCCGCGAATGGCGCGACACGCGGGCGCGCACGCCTGCGCGCTACACATTCGCCACGCTGGTCAATCCGAACGAAACGCTTGCGCCATCGGAGATTTCCTCGCTGCGCCACTGGGCCCGGATCGCCGAGAAGATGGGCGTCGAGGTCGAGCCGATCACCAAGAAGGATCTCGCCAAGCTCGCCAACTACGACGCGCTGTTTATCCGCGAGACTACGTCGATCTCGAACCACACTTACCGGTTCGCGCGTCGGGCGCAGCAGGAGGGCATGCCGGTCATCGACGATCCGCTGTCGATGATCCGTTGCACCAACAAGGTCTATCTGAACGAGCTGATGGCCTACAACAAGGTGCCGGTGCCGCCGACCATCATGATCGCAAGCTCCGCCGACTTCGAGCTGGCGGCGGACAAACTCGGCTTCCCGCTGGTGCTCAAGATTCCCGACAGTTCATTCTCGCGGGGCGTCAAGAAGGTCTCGTCGCCGGACGAGTTGAAGCGGCTGGCGACCCTGTGGCTGGAAGACTCAGATCTGCTCATCGCGCAAAAGTACCTGCCGACCGAATATGACTGGCGGGTCGGCGTGCTCGGCGGCCAGCCGCTGTTCGCAGTTCACTATCTGATGGCCAAGAAGCACTGGCAGATCGTCAACCACGATCGCGCCGGCAAGCCGCTTCAGGGCGGCATCAAGACCTTCACGCTGAAGGAGGCGCCGCCGCTGGTCGTGGAAACCGCCGTCCGCGCGGCGCGCTGCATCGGCGACGGGCTCTACGGGGTCGACCTCAAGGAAACCAAGGACGGCGTGTTCATCATCGAGGTGAACGACAATCCCAACCTCGACCACGGCTGGGAGGATTCCGGCGAAAAGGACGAGGTTTGGGTCCGGCTCACGCAGTGGTTTCTCGATCGCCTGGATCGCCCCGGCCGATAAACCGGCTGCCCGACCCCTCCGCGCCGATCGCCCGATGCTTCGCAAAAGCATCACGAAAAACCCTTACAGAACAGATTATTACGGCCGGCCACCGGTAGGTCAGCGCCGCTGGCATAACCCAGGGTAATGCGTCACTTGTCTGACAATTGGTTTGAAGATGCTCGAATCGTGGTATCTTCATGGCAAAAAAGGGGCAATAGGGTGGGAATGAAAACCGGACGTGTGTCGTGAGACCTCGGCTGCCTAAACGGGGATCGGGACGTAACGGCAAGGCTCAGGCGCCGCCGCCACGCAATCCGGTGTCGTCGATGCGCAGTTTCTGGGGCCTGATGAGAGCCTACTGGTTCTCGGATCGCTGGAAGGAAGCGTGGGCGCTGACTTTTGTGATCTTGCTGTTCACGGCCACCGCCAGCAAGACCAGCGTGTGGATGGCAGAAGCCTCCGGCGACCTCGTCAATTCGATCGCCCGTTTCCACGACATTACCAACGCCGAACCGCTTCCCTATCTCTTGAACAGCGCCGCCATGCTCGTCATGCTCGTCGCGTTCAAGGATGTCCTGATCATCGGCTGCCGCCACCTGGTCTCGACGACCCTTCATCGCAAGTGGCGAAGCTGGCTGGACAGCCGCTTCAACGATGCCCTGCTCGATCCGAACCACACTCACTTCCACCTTCAGCATGGCAGCCAGGATGCCGACGGGACACGCGTGGAGCCACCCGACAACATCGACCAGCGGGTGCAGGAATCGATCAAGGGCATGACCGGGGGCGCGATCGGCCTCGCAATGGGCGTGATGGGCGTCATCACGTCGCTCTATTTCGTCGGCCAGAAGCTGATCGAGCAGTCGACGGCGATCGAGGGGCTGGAGTTTCTCGGCACCTACGCCGCCGCCGTGCTCGCCTTCGCGGCGGTTGGCATCTACGTGCCGCTCAACACTTGGTTCGCGCTCAAGATGGGTGGGCTGATGGAACGCCTGACGATCGCCATGCAGCGCGCCGAGGGCAGCTATCGCGCTGAACTGACCATGCTTCTCAGGCGCAGCTTCCATGTGTCGGCGGCGCGCGGCGAGGACGTGCAGAAGAAGATGCACACTCGCCTCTACGACGATATCGACCGCACCTGGGCCAAGCTGAACTGGGTCAACACGGCCTACCAGTCGTTCGAGCGCATCTACAACTTTTTCGCCGCGCGCATCGTCGCCTATCTGCCCGGCCTTTTACCCTATGTCAGCAACAACATCAGCCTGAAGAGCTATGTCACCGGCGCCGAACTGGTCAACTCGCTGATCGCCCAGTGCTCATGGTTCATCGACGTCATGCCGGCGATTGCGACGCTCAAGGCCAATGCCCGTCGCATAACCGATCTTGCCTCGGCCATCGATGACGTGCAGGACCCCGACGACTTCTACCGGCGGACCGGCAACCGCGAACTGCGCTACGGCACGCAGAACCCGGTGTTCGGGCTCACCATCCGCAATCTTGACCTCATGCATCAGGGCGCGCAGGCAACGCCTTTCCTGACGGTCCGCAACGTGCGTTTCCGGCGCGGCGAGTGGACCTACATGAAGGGCGAGTCCGGCAGCGGCAAGACCTCGCTGATCAAGGCGATCAACGGCTTGTGGCCGTACGGTCGCGGCGATGTCGTGTTTCCCGAGGGCGTGAAGTCGTTTTACGCGGCGCAGGACGTGAAACTGCCGCAACTGACGCTGAAGGAACTGGTCTGCCTGCCCGATGGCGCGGCGCGGCATTCGGATGCCGACGTTGCAGCGGTTCTCGTCAAGGCCGGACTTGGAGATCTCGCCGACCAGCTTGGCGGGGAAAGCCGCGACGGCGTCATCTGGGACCAGCTCCTGTCCGGCGGCCAGAAGCAGAAGCTCGTCGCCGCGCGCATCCTGCTCCAGCAGCCCGGCCTGCTGTTCCTCGACGAGGCGACGGGCGCGCTCGACCCGGACGCGAGGATCGCTTTCCACCAGTCGATCAAGGACAACTGCCCCGGCGTCACCGTCATCAGCGTCATGCACGAAGCCGTTCCGCCAAGATCGCTCACCGGCGCACCGTTCTACGACAGCGTGCTGACGGTTGCCGACGGTGTTGCCATAAAGACGCCGCTCGGCGCGCGGACACCGGCCGAGTTCATCGAGATCGTTGGCGATGCCCAGCCGGCAGGCGCGCGCCGGCAGCGTTTCCCGGGCCGCCTGAAGCTGCGGCAGTAACTACTGCCGAAGGTTCTCGATTGTCGCGAAGCGTTTCAGGAAGGCCAATTGAACGGCTTTCGCCGGTTTGCAGGCGAGGTCGAAGCGGTCGACTGAAATGCCGCGTGGCCTGCCGAAGAACTGCGCCGCTTCGGCAAGCGAAAACCCGGCAAGTCCGGTCGCCTCGAAATAGGCGGCGATCTGGTCGGCGCGCTTGATTTCGCGCCTCAGCCTCTCGCCGGTTTCCGCCGGCAGGCTAAAGCGCAGGTGGATCGCCTGGTGCAGCCGACTTTCGACCGCCTTGTAGCCGCCGCCGACCGCCGCCTTGAAGGGCGAGATCATGTCGCCGATGACATATTCCGGCGCGTCGTGTAGCAGCGCGGTCAGCCGCGCATTCGGAGATGCGCGGGGCTGCAGCGCACGGAAGATATCCTCGACCAGCAACGAATGCTGGGCCACGGAAAAGGCATGGTCGCCTGATGTCTGCCCGTTCCACCGCGCGACGCGGGCAAGCCCATGCGCGATGTCGGCGATCTCGACGTCGAGCGGCGAGGGGTCGAGCAGATCGAGCCGTCGCCCCGACAGCATGCGCTGCCATGCGCGGGGCGGCGCGCCGACCTTGTCGGCAGCCATCAGGCGTCCTCGCCCGATACGCCCTTAGGGAAGGTGAACGAAGCCCATGGCGGTATCGCCACATCGACCGCCACGTCGCCCGCCAGGATCGTCACCCCTGCATCGAGCGCGTCCTTGACGCGGTCGATGCGCAGGATCGCCAGCCCCTTGCCGGCGGCCGTCGAGCCCAGCGTGCCGAGCGCCCTGCCGCCGGCGGTGATCTCCGTGCCCGGGGTCGGCAGCCGTTCTCCCGACACGATCAGCACCCGCCTTCGCGCGGTGCCGCGGTGCTGCATCCGCGAAACGACCTCCTGGCCGACATAGCAGCCCTTGCGGAAGCCCACGCCGCCGGTCTGGTCGAGCAGCACGTCGTGCGGAAATGCATCGCCCAGCGCAAAGTCCGTCCCGCTCTCGGCGAGGCCGTTGGTGACACGCAAGGCATGCCACGCCGCGATGTCGCCGCTGTCGGTCTCGGCTTCGTAGGAACGCCGCACCGGCGACGCCTCAGGGAAGCGCAAATCGCGCAGCCAGCTTGAATCAGTTTGTGAGGCGCCGGACTCGGTTCCCCATGAAACCGCCACAAGTGATTCTTCCTGCTTGGAAATCTCGACCTTGGCGCGCATCTTGTAGAGGGTGAGCCGGCGCACGAAATCGTCCGCGATGTCGGCGCGGCATTCCAGCAGGAAGGCATCAGTGCCGTTACGCGAGACCAGGAAATCGAACAGGATCTTGCCCTGCGGGGTCAGCAGCGCCGACGGTTTCGCCTCGCCTGATTTCAGCGCATCGAGATCGGCCGTCACGATATTCTGCAGGAAATGCTCCGCATCCGGACCGGAGACGGTGATGAGCGCGCGGTCGTCGAGGCGTGCGGTCGGCATGGGCGGGTGGGAGCCTGATCTTGCAAATGGATCGTCCAGTACGTAAGCCGTAGAGGGCAAGGCGACAAGAGCGGCGGCAAGGCATGGCGGCGACCTATGACCTCATCCTGACAGGCGGCACGGTCGTCAATCACGACGGGCAGGGCGTCCGCGACATCGGCGTCCGGGACGGCCGCATCGCCGCCATCGGCGATCTCGCGCAGGCCTCCTCCGGCAGCCGTATCGACTGCCGCGGCCTGCACATCCTGCCCGGCGTCATCGACAGCCAGGTGCATTTCCGCGAGCCCGGCCTCGAACACAAGGAAGACCTCGAAACGGGTTCGCGCGCGGCCGTGCTCGGCGGCGTCACCGCCGTCTTCGAGATGCCCAACACCAATCCGCTGACGACCAGCGAGGCCACCCTTGCCGACAAGATCAAGCGCGCGACAGGCCGCATGCATTGCGATTTCGCCTTCTGGGTCGGCGGAACCCGCGAGAACGCAGGCGATGTCGGCGAACTGGAGCGGCTGCCCGGAGCGGCCGGCATAAAAGTGTTCATGGGGTCTTCAACCGGCGATCTGCTGGTCGAGGACGATGAGGGCGTCGCCTCGATCCTGAGAAATACCCGCCGACGCGCGGCGTTTCATTCCGAGGACGAGTTCAGGCTGCGCGAGCGCCTCGGCGAGCGCGTTGCAGGCGATACCTCCTCGCATCCGGTCTGGCGCGACGTTGTGACGGCACTGCGCTCCACCGAGCGGCTTGTGCGCATTGCCCGCCAGACGCGGGCGCGCATCCATGTGCTGCATATCTCCACCGCCGAGGAGATTGCCTTCCTCGAAGCGCACAAGGACGTCGCCGCCTGCGAGGCGACGCCGCATCACCTCACCATGTCCTCCGACGATTACGCGCGGTTGGGCACGCTGCTTCAGATGAACCCGCCGGTCCGGGACAGCCATCATCGCGACGGCATCTGGCATGGCATCGCGCAAGGCGTCGTCGACGTACTCGGATCCGACCACGCGCCGCATACGCTGGAAGAAAAGGCCAAGCCGTATCCGGCATCGCCTTCGGGCATGACCGGCGTGCAGACGCTGGTGCCGATCATGCTCGACCATGTGAATGCCGGCCGCCTCACGCTGGAGCGTTTCGTCGACCTGTCGAGCCATGGCCCGAACCGCATCTTCGGCATCGCCCGCAAGGGCCGCATCGCCGCCGGCTACGACGCGGACTTCACAGTGGTCGACATGAAGCGCGCCGAAACGATCACCAACGCGCAGGCGGCCTCGAAGGTCGGCTGGACGCCCTACGATGGCAAGCATGTCACCGGCTGGCCGGTCGGCACGATCGTTCGCGGCATTCGCGTCATGTGGGAAGGCGAGATCGTGACGAAGGGGCAGGGGCAGCCGGTGGAGTTTTCCGAGGCGCTGCCGCGCTAGAGAATCGGACCGAAAAGTCGATTCCGGTTTTCGGACAAATCCGATGCTCGACTAATATCTAGCTAGGCCTACTCGCCGGCGACGAAGAACGCCCAGCGGCCTTCCGGCGTGATGCCGACACGGTAGAAGATGTAGGTCCCGAACTGTTTCATGTCGTCGAGGTCGCCGGCGGTGACGATCTTGAACAGTTCCACCCGCTGGCGCGCGTCGAGCTTGTCCAGCGGGATGCCGAAGAAATAGGGCCAGACGTAGATTTCGTTCGGCGTTCCGGCCTCCAGGTGGACGAAGCCGGCCAGCATCACCTCTTCCAGGATGGCGAGGAGCTCCTGGCCTTCCTCGTCGCCCGAAAGCCCTTTCAGGAACTCGATGGTATCGCCCTCGATCTCGCCGAAGGAAAGCTGAGTCATGCCGTCGGCCAGCCCGAGCAGCGGGCGCAGTTTTTCCATGTCGCCGCTCTTGGCGGCTTCCACGATCAGGTCGTGCATGCGCCGTACCGGTTCGGGCAGGCGGTCGAGATTGTAGACCACCTCCGGCAGCGGGCCATTCTCGTCCAGTTCCGGCCGCGCGATATCGCTCGACTGATCTTCCGGGAAGCTCTCTTCCGTGGCGTCTGGCGGCGTGGTGCCGAGCGGGGCGGGAGGAGGAACGGTGTCGCCGGGAATCAGGATGCCGGGAGTCGCCGGTTCTTCGCCGGGTGCCGCTGGCGTTCCGGGAGGGGGAGGCAGATCTTCGCGGCTGATCTCGCTCAGCGCCGAGGCTGGACCGGCCAGCCCAAGCAGCATCGCGCCGCAAAGGCCCGCTGCCGCCAGCCCGGCGAACGCCAGCCCGCGCAGGGTTTTGCGCTCTGCCTGCTGCAATATCCGCTTTCGTCTCATGTTTTCCCGGCGTCGCATCGTTCGAATCCGATCGATCGGATCAAGGTACGGCCTGCCGTCGAAGTCAATGCCGCTGCTGATCCGGCTCGAATTCGCCGGCTATCACGCGGTCGCGCATCCGCTCGATCAGCGACAGCACGGCGGGCTCGCCGCTCGCCCGCAACAGCTCCGCCAGCGCGGTCGTCATCGCGGCTTCGGCGATGATTTCGGGCTCGATGCCGGCGGAAAGTCCTTCGGCCCAGGCTTCGCTGTGGTTCTCCACGGCGGTGAGCCGCTTTTCTTCCCTGACCAGCGCGTCGAGGTCGGTGACGCCATGTGCCATGCCCAATTCCACCTTTTCAGGCCGTCGTCCGAGCCGATCGGTCGAACTTGACCTGTCCCTTTAATGTCCCGTTAATCGTCCTAGCACGGTCGCTTCGGAAAGTGTGCCCCGCCCTGCGCAAAAAGTTAACCGGGTGTTAATTGCCGTACCGCGAGGCCAGATCCCTGGCAAGGTTCTCGCCCTCCAGCGTGTAGCGGCGGATCGCTTCCGTCGCCGAAAGGGTGCATGTCGTGTAGGTACTCTCGAAGGTTCGGTAGCCGCGGTTGAAACTCGCGATGAAGCGGGCGCGCCGCTGCGGGTCCGGGTTCTCGGCTGCCAGAAGCCGCTCCATCGTCTGCCGCCAGCGGTCGCCCTTGTCGCCGCAGAGGTTGCGCAGGAAATGCAGCGAGCCCATCACTTCGGCGATCCGCATCAGGCCGGACTCATAGGGCGCGTCGACGGCGGCTGCCGGACGCGTCAGCGCCAAAGCCAGCGATATGGCCAGAACAATCGAGGAAACCCGCCGCATGCGCCCTTGTGGCGAAACAATTCGGCGCCCGCAAGGCGCATCTGGCTGTGGGGTCAGCCTGTCCAGCTATTTGCCGAGCAGTTCGCGCGCGACAGCCAGCACCGAATCCAGGACGTCGAGTTGCCGCATGTCGTCCAGCGTGAAGAACGCCGCCTCGTCCGCGTCGTCGGCGGCAATCGGCTCGCCGCCGGCATAGCGGGCAAAGAAGACCTGCAGGTCGTAGTCGACGTCGTCGCCTTCCACCCGCAGCCGCACGAGCGGAGAAAGCGCATCGACCGCCAACCCGGTCTCTTCGGCGAGTTCGCGCCGGACGGCTTCGTCGAGCGTCTCGCCTGTCTCGACCCTGCCGCCGGGGAAGGCGTAGTATCCCCGGGAGGGCCTGCGGCCGCGCCGCACCAAAAGCAGCGTGTCGTTGCGCTTAATGGCGATCGAAACGGCTGGGAGAAGCGTTCGCTCGGCCATTCTGCCCATGGACGGGGTTTTCTGCAGGGCCGTCTTGCCTGCCATGCGGTCCGTCGCCACCTTGTGCCTGACGAATCGAGAGGCATCAAAAGAAATGTGCGGACGGTTTGCGTTCACGGGAACGCCCGAGGAGCTGATGGACGCGCTCGGTATGGTGGATATCGACGAATTTCCGCCGCGCTACAACATCGCGCCGACACAGCCGATTCTGCTGGTGATCGCGGACCGTGGCCGCGAACCCGGCTCGAACCTGCCCAACCGGCGCGCGATGCTGGCGCGCTGGGGCCTCATCCCTGCGTGGGCCAAGAACCCGGCCGATATGCCGCTGAATATCAACGCGCGTTCGGAAACCGCCGCCGAGAAGGCCTCGTTCAGGACCGCCATGCGGCACCGGCGCATTTTGATCCCCGCCTCCGGCTTTTACGAGTGGCGGCGCACGGGCAAGCAGTCGCAGGCCTATTGGGTGCGGCCGAGGAACGGCGGCGTGGTGGCGTTCGGTGGGTTGATGGAGACGTACTCTGAGCCTGGCGGATCGGAGATCGACACCGCCGCCATCCTCACCACCGCGGCGAACGGCGATGTCGCTGATATCCACGACAGAATGCCCGTGGTGATCATGCCTGCCGACTTCGAGCGCTGGCTTGACTGCCGCACGCGGGAGCCGCGCGATGTCGCGCATCTGATGCGCCCGCCGGCCGAGGGCTTCCTCGAAGCAATTCCGGTGTCGGACAGGGTCAACAAGGTCTCGAATTCCGCGCCCGAACTGCAGCAGCGCGTCGAACCCACGCCCGTTGCGACTCAGCCTGAAAAGCAAATGCCCGGCAATGCCGGGCAACTGACGCTGTTCTAGAAATCATATGCTGCGTGGCGGCCCGCTAAGGGCTCGGCCTATGTCATGTCGTCCTCAGGCGCATCGGCGCTGTCTTCAGCCCGCTCGCGCCGGGACTTTCAGGCGGCCTTGGCCGCAACCTTGCCCGACTTCTTCTTAGGTGCGCAGATCAGCGCGGCGACAATGGCCGCAGGTCCGATGGCGCGGTACTGCGTGGCGAGGGCCGGCGGCGCCTTGGCTGACGTCTGTTCGGCTTCGCTCTTCTTCGGTGACATTTCTTCTCTCTTCCCTGAGGTCATGGTCGTTCTTTGCGAGGGGCAGCAGATGATGGCCGAATGGGACCAAATCGTGACGGTCCGCCGGAAACCCCCGCTATCTCCCTCTAGTGATGTCGGGACATGTTTAATAGAATCTTACGATTGCGCCCCGCTCCCGACTTCAGCGCTACACTGAGTCTAGACTGCAACACTTGAGTAAATGCGGCATGTAACGGCCGTTTGCCGCCGCCCGGCAGCCACTGTTACAAAAAAGGGACAGTTCCGACATGCCGGACTTGACGGCGGCGGTGCCCGAGCCCCATAAAGCCGCCCATGAAAACGTCTTTTGCCATTTGCGGCATTTGCATTATTGGCTAGCGCACGCGCTGGTCCGGACGTTTTCGCCTTCTTCATGAGATGAAAAAACGCCCAGGCCGGCAAGGCAGGGGTTACATATGTCAGACGCTGAATTGCGGCTCTACAACACGCTGACGCGGACGAAGGAGGCTTTTGCCCCCATCGATCCTGAAAACGTGCGCATGTATGTCTGCGGCCCGACGGTCTACGACTTCGCCCATATCGGCAACGC
>Ga0105046_10002270_pt1 | contig 30306 bp, 24 predicted proteins | sample MAT03_FD_78385 | JGI IMG/M metagenome (GOLD analysis project Ga0105046, IMG submission 78385) | Freshwater microbial communities from Lake Fryxell liftoff mats and glacier meltwater in Antarctica - MAT-03 (megahit assembly) | ecosystem: Environmental > Aquatic > Freshwater > Ice > Liftoff...
ACCACTGTTCAAGCGCGAAGATGAAAAGCAGCGCAATCGCACTCCACGCGAGGTACGGAATGCCAAGCGTGCGCGCGCGCTTCCAGACGCGGGTTCCATGCGGCGTGGTGCCATCGTCCCGATGCGCCAGCAGATAGCCTGAGATCGCGAACAGAATCGGGATACGAAAGCGCAGCAGTCCGTTGGCAAAGAGGTACTGCACCACATGATCCCACGACGCCGGCTCGGTGACGAGCGTCATCGGTTCGAGGTATCGCGGATGCAGGTTGAAGCCATGCACATAGACCAGCAGCAGCATGGCCATCAGGCTCCAGAAGCGAAGCTTGTCGCTCAGCGCCGGATCGAGGGGGGCAGACGGGTAAGGCGGGCGCGAGCTGGTCATTCCCGGTGTACGAGGCGGCGAACGGGTCGGTTTCGGTGTGTCTGTTGCACCCCGACGGTCTGGTGATCCCGTGCGTCGCTGCGTAGGGTGAAGCTCGGTACGTCGCCCGTCGCGCCCCGGAGCAGACGGCGCCCCCTCTCTCCGACAGCATCGCATGCGACGTCGAAACTTCCTCAAGGCAACCGCCCTCGGCCTCGCCGCTGAAGGGCTGCACGCGCACCCAATCGGCGCCGCATCGGTGGCCGATACAACGGCTGCAGGCTCGCCGGTGCGCCCGGCGTTCCCGAAGACGTTCTGGTGGGGCGCCGCGACCGCTGCCTACCAGCTCGAAGGCGCTGCCGCCGAAGATGGTCGGAAGCCGAGCATCTGGGACACGTTCAGCCATACTCCAGGCAAGGTGCGCAACGGCGACACCGGCGATGTGGCCACCGATCACTACCATCGCTTCAGGGACGACGTGGTGCTGATGGCCGATCTCGGCGTGAAGCACTACCGCTTCAGCACATCGTGGTCGCGCGTGATCCCCGATGGCCGCGGCGCGGTGAACGAAAAGGGCATCGACTTCTACAGCCGACTCGTGGATGAACTGCTGCTGAAGGGGATCACGCCGCACCTCACGCTCTACCACTGGGACCTGCCGCAGGCGCTGCAGGACCGGTACCGCGGCTGGGAGAGCCGTGAGGTGTCAGACGACTTCGCGACCTACGCCGGCGTGGTGGCCAAACGGCTCGGCGATCGCGTCACGCACTGGATGACGCTCAACGAGATCCTCACGTTCACGCAGGTCGGCTACGGCATCAACGCTGCGGCGCCGCACGCCCCCGGTATCTCGCTGCCGAACGAGAAGGCGCGACTGCAGGTGAATCATCACGCGCTGCTGGCGCACGGAAAGGGAGTGCAGGCGATCCGCGCTGCTGCGCCCAGGAAGCCGTCCGTTTCCATCGCCGAGAACTTCAATCCGTTCATTCCGGTGGTCGAGACGGCGGAACACATCGAGGCGACGCGGCTCGCGTTCACGCGCACCTACGCCAACGGCGGCATCATCGTCCCGCTGCTCACCGGCAGGTACGATGCATACTGGCTGGCGCAGCGTGGCGCGAACGCGCCGGATATACAGGCAGGCGACATGGAGATCATCCATCAGCCGCTGGACGGACTCGGATTCAACTGCTACACGGGCGCGTACATTCGTGCGGCATCGAACGCGGCCGGTTTCGAGGAGGTGCCGATGTTCGACAAGTTCCCGAAAATGGGAACACCGTGGCTCAACTGCGTGCCGGAGTCGATCTACTGGGGCATCCGCATGATCCGCGACGCACTGGGACAGCGCAACCTTCCGATCGCGATCACGGAGAACGGGTGCGCGGACAGCGGACCGACTCCTGCGACATCGGAAGTGCAGGACATCGATCGCGTGATGTACCTGCGTGCCTACCTGCGCAACGTGCAGCGCGCGGTGACAGAAGGCCATAAGGTTGCGGGATACTTTCCGTGGAGCCTCCTCGACAACTTCGAGTGGGCCGACGGGTATGCGACGCGCTTCGGTCTCGTGCACGTGGACTACACGACACAGAAGCGCACGCCGAAGCTGTCGTATCGCTGGTATCAGCAGGTGATCCGGAGCGGCGAAATCGCGTGAGCGGTGCGCGGTGGCTGCCGTGGCCGGCGCGTGCTCTCGCGCGAGCATTGTCTGGTGCGTGCAACGGCGTGATAAACGGCGGGTGATTCGTCGGCAGGACAACGTTCTGGCAACCCGCACGCGAATCCCTCACGCGAATCCCTCACTCCGGAGCAGCCTGTGATATCGCGGCACATCGTCGTTCGCACGTTGGCCACACTGTTCGCGTACTGCCTCGCGACCGTTCCCGCGCTCGCGCAGCGCGGCATCCGGATCGAGTCGCGCCCCTGGACCGATGCGGTGCGATTGCTCGATACGTCCACCATCGTGATGATCCCGCTCGGCGCGCAGGCCAAGGAGCATGGCCCGCACCTCCCGCTGAACAACGACTGGCTGCTCGCCGAGTACTTCGCGAATGCCGTCGTGGCGCGCGCGAACGTGGTGGTGTATCCCACGGTGAACTACAGCTTCTACCCGGCGTTCACCGAGTATCCCGGCTCCACCTCGCTCCGAATGGAGACGGCGCGCGACATGATCGTGGACATCATCCGCTCGATCGCGCGACACGGCCCGCGACGCTTCTACGTGCTCAACACCGGTGTGTCCACGCTGCGCGCTCTGGCGCCGGCGCGGGACTCACTTGCGGCGAGCGGCATCGTGATGGTCTACACGGACATCCTGAAGGTCGGGAAGGAGGCCGAGGATCGGGTGCGGCAACAGGAAGGCGGCACGCACGCAGACGAGCTGGAGACCTCGATGATGCTTTATATGCATCCGGAGGTCGTGACGATGCGACTCGCGCCGAACGACTATCACCCCGGTGTTGGTGGACTCACGCGCGACTCGGCCACGGCTGCGCGTAACGGCAAGACGTGGTCGCGCACAGGGACATTCGGTAATGCCACGCTTGCGACGCGCGCAAAGGGGAAGATTCTGGTCACGGCGCAGGTGCAGGGCATGCTGGCCGAGATCGACGCGCTGCGGCGCACGACACTTCCGGGTGCGCCTCGCTGACGAGCGGTGGGTGCTAAACCTTGCCCATCGCGCGCAGGAAGTCGGTTGCAATCTCTGTCGCCGAGCGGCGCGCCCACGATTCGTTCGCCAGCAGGTTCATCATCGTGGCATCGGAGGGCGGCGCGGCGACGTCGATCCCGCGTGTGGCAAGCGTCGCGGCAAGTCTGGCGGTATCGATACCTGTCACGGGGATACGAAAAATGTTCGTGCCATCCGCAACGCGAACGGCCTTCACGCCGCCCCGCGCGTCGAGTTCGCGAATGAACTCTTCCGACACCTGTACACCGGCGCGGAACCGCTCCACGAACCCATCGAGGAAGTGCAGTGCGACTGCCGCGTACGGCCACGCCTGCGGCAGCGCACCGCCAAACATTCGTCGCGTATGGAACATGTTCTCGAGCAGCACCTTCGGTCCGGCGAGGATCGCCCCTGATGCGGCGTTCAAGCCTTTCCAGAGCGAGATGTAGACAGTGTCGAACATGGCGGCGTACTCCGCCGGCGACACACCGGTGTACGCCGACGCGAGCAGCATCCGTGCGCCGTCGAGATGGAGGCGGATGCCTTCCTTCCGCGCGTAGCCCGTGATTTTGCGCAGCTCGGCCATGTCGAACTGCTCGCCGGCCTTGCGACGCACCGGGGTCTCGATCGAGATCGCACCAACACGAGTCGCGACACGGCCTGAGGCGGTCCGGCCCACGACCTCCTCGACGTCGGCGAGCGTGAACGTCGCCTTGCCACGCGCCAGCGGCATGAGTGTCAGCTGGCTGAGTGTCTGCGCACAATCGCCGGTGTCGTTGTAGAAGTGACTCTCATGCTGCACGATGACGCGGCGGTCGTTTCCGGCCAGCGCCCGGACTGCGAGGTGATTGGCGAGCGTTCCCGTTGGCATGAAGACGGCCGCTTCCTTGCCGAGCAGCCTGGCGCAGGCGGCCTCCAGCTGTGCGACCGCACCGTTCTGGGAGTAGTAGTCCTCCACCGTCTTGCCGTCGGCGGTGATGCGTTGCAGCAGTGCGGCGTAATCCTTCGGCGCGAAGGCGAGGCCGTCGTGCGACATGTTGACGGAACGATCGGGCACGGGAGCCTGAATGGACTGCATGACGCCATTCGGCAGCATACCGAGCCCCGCGATGGAGGCGCTCGTCTTAAGGAAGTGGCGGCGATCGGTGGCGTCTGGCATACGGTTTCGGCGGATGAAGGAATCGCGAAGTTAGTGTAGTGCCGAGATGCCCGATCATGGTCGGTCGGGAAACGGCACAATGACCCGCAGACCGCCGATGTGAGATCGGAGCACCTGAAAGTCCTGATCGCGCGTGATGATGGTCCAGCCGTGTTCACGCGCCTGCGCTGCCAGCAGCGCATCGTTCTGTCGACTTGCACTGACACCAGAAGTGCTCCATTGGGCCAGCACGATACTCATCTGTCGCCACGCACCTGCCGTTGGAGCGACAATCCGCCCCCGTCGCTCAAAGGGCGCCAGCAACGCTCCCGCGAGGACGAGTCGCGCCTTTTCCGTGCGCGCGCCGGCCGTCAACTCCGCCGCGACAACACTCGACAGCACTGTGGACGGAAGAGCCCAGCTCAGGAACGCTTTCAGTCTGTCGAGTTCTGCAGGCTGACGAAGCGCGTCGACCACCACATTGGTATCGAGCGTGAAGATCACCCGGTTCGGCGCCGAGGCTCACTCTTCGCCAAGCCCCCGGCCGCGGCGAGCTCATCCAAACCGCGGAATACCTCACTCCGAAAGACCACCAGGTCGAGCGCGGCGTCCACGGCCGCCGTTTCCGAAAGCACGCCCAGTGCCGCCTTGGCGGCATCCAGTTTGCCCTGATCCATGACCATGTTCTTGCGACGCAGCGTCTGGCGCGGCTTGGGCATCCGGACCTCCTGAAGATGAAAACGAAGCATAGTGTCGGCATACAGACTGGTGCAAGCTTCCGTCTGTATGGTTTTGGCTTTTGCTCCGCGCGGACCGGCGGAGCCGGCGGGATGCGCCGATGTCGGTTCCGCTGGTCGCCAACGTTGTACGACGGCTAGACTATGCCAAATGCGACTCCTCCTCTGCCTTGCCGCCGCGTCGATGGCTTCTGCCTGTTCACCAGCAGACAGTGCGCCGCCTCTCCCTCCCTCGGCGCCATCAGGCGTCCCAGCCACTCGCACCGCGACGGTTGCAACGGGCGATTCCGCGATGATCGTCTCCGCATCGCCGTATGCGACACGTGCCGGTCTGGCCGTGCTGCGCGCCGGCGGTAATGCGATCGACGCTGCAGTCACCGTGGCGCTCACACTCGCGGTCACGTACCCGGCCGCCGGCAATGTCGGCGGTGGCGGATTCATGGTGGCGCGCATCAACGGCACCAATGTCGCGCTCGACTTCCGCGAGACGGCGCCCGGCGCGGCATCGCGTGACATGTATCTGGATTCACTGGGCAACGTGACTGATCGCAGCCTCACCGGTGCGCTCGCGGCCGGGGTCCCGGGTTCGGTGGCAGGGCTCTACGAAGCGCATCGCAAGTACGGAATCAAGCCATGGGCCGACGTCGTTCGTCCGGCGATCGAGCTTGCCGAGCAGGGATTCGTCATCGACTCCGCGTTCACCGATGACGACGAGGGCGGTGCACATCGCCTCGCGCTGGATTCCGCCAGTGCTGCGCTCTTTCTTCGCGACGGTCGCTTCCGCACCACCGGTGACACCTGGCGCGCACCGGAGCTGGCGGCAGTCTTGCGCCGCATTGGATCACGTGGGCGCGATGGCTTCTACACCGGCGAAACGGCCGATCTGATCGTCGCGGCGATGAAGCGTGGCGGTGGAATCATCTCGCTTGCCGACCTGCGCAACTACCGGCCGATCTGGCGCGCGCCGATCGAATTCGACTACCGCGGGCATCACATCGTCTCGATGCCGCCGGTGTCGTCGGGTGGCCTGACGCTCGGCCTGATCCTGGGGATCCTGCAAGGCGAGGATGTCGGCGCACTCGGCTGGCGCACGCCGCAGTCGATCCATCTGCTGGCCGAGGCGGAGCGACGGGCGTACGCGCGCCGCAATGCGCTGCTCGGCGATCCTGCATTCGTGACGATTCCCACCGCATCGTTCCTGTCGCCGGACACCGCCGCTGCCCTGCGCGCCGAAATCACGCCTGTGTCGTCCGGCAGCCCGAATATCGAAGCATCGCAGGAGCCGCGGCATACCACGCATTTCTCGGTCGTCGATGCGAAGGGCAATGCCGTCGCGATCACCACCACGCTCAACGAGAGTTACGGCGCCGCGTTCACCGTGCCCGGTGGGCAGTTCCTGTTGAATGACGAGATGGACGACTTCACGACGAAGGTCGGTGCCGTGAATGCGATGGGTCTCGTGCAGGGGGCGACGAACGGAATCGCGCCAGGCAAGCGCATGCTGTCGAGCATGACGCCGACGATCGTCCTCGATTCGACCAACACGCCGGTACTGATCACGGGTGCGGCAGGAGGCGCGTACATCATCACTGCGGTGGCGCACCAGATCGTGAGTCTGCTCGACTACCGGCGAACCCTCGGTGAATCGATGGCCGCGCCGCAGTTTCATCATCAGGATGTGCCGGATTCGCTGGTCGTGGAAACCGGCGCGTGGGCCGACAGTGCCGCGCGGATGATGAAACCCCTCGGACACGCGGTGAAGCGATCGCCGTGGGGATTCCTGGCGAACGTGCAGAGCATTCATCGCGAGAACGGGCGGTGGAGTGGCGTCACCGAACCGCGCGGCCGGGGGCTGGCACTCGGCTACTGATCCCGCCGACCCGCGCACCTGCGACGCGAGGACGACCACCGTTGGCCGGGCATCGTACCACGACGTAGCTTATCGGACTTGTGGGGACTGCGGACTGCGCCGATGAGCGGTCCCGAACGTTGCGTGACAAAATTCACACACCGCCGATGGCCACCGTATCCGCCTCCGAAGACGCAGCGTTGTCGCTCGGCCGTCGCAGCTACGCACTGACGGTCCTGTTCCTCATAAACTTCATGAACTTCTACGATCGCCAGGTTGTTGGCGCGGTCGGCGAGAAGATCAAGCAGGAGTGGCTGCTCAGTGACGGGCAACTCGCTGGGCTGACGACGGCGTTCATTCTCGTCTATGCGGTGGTCGGGATTCCCCTCGGACGAATCGCTGACCGCGGATCGCGGCGCTTGATGCTGACTGGCGGGATCACGGTGTGGAGTGCCTTCACGGCGCTCTCCGGTGCAGCGGGGAGCTTTGCCACACACTTTCTTGCCCGCATGGGTGTCGGCGTGGGCGAAGCGAGCCTGGCGCCGACGGCAAACTCGCTGATCGGTGATCTCTTTCCTCCACACCAGCGTGCGCGAGCGCTCAGCATCTTCATGCTCGGCCTCCCGTTCGGTACCGCTGCGAGTTATCTGATCAGCGGTCTGATCGTACAAGCCACGGGCGGATGGAGGCCAGCGCTGTACGCGGCCGCCGCCCCCGGTTTCGTAATCGCGATTTTCGCGTACTTCATCGCCGTGCCACCGCGATCTGTGCAGGCTCACACCAGCGAGCCGACCGCGACGTCGACTGTCGCAAGCATTGCGACGATTCTTCGCATCCGACCGATGTGGTGGATCATCGCCTCCGGTGCGCTGCTGAATCTGGTGCTGTATGCACTGTCTGTGTTCTCGACGTCGTTTTACATCCGGTACCACGGGCTCTCGATCGACTACGCTACTCGGTACAACGCAATCGTCACCATGGTCGGCGGCGGCCTCGGGATGCTGATTGGTGGCTGGCTCGGCGATCGATTCGGACGGCGCGGGGCATCGGCACGCCTGTTGGTCGCGATGGGTGGCGTGCTGCTGGCGATCCCGTTCTTCTGGGGTGCGCTCGAGGCAGCCCGTGGGGACGCGATTGTTTCTGCAGCCTGCCTTGGGGGCGCGGTACTCCTCACGTATTGCTACTACAGCTCTGTCTATGCCGCGATCCATGACCTCGTACCGTCGACACTGCGCGGCACGGCAATGTCGGTGTACTTCCTTGTATTCTATCTCTTTACGGCGCTCGGCCTGGTCGTATTCGGCGGGCTCAGCGACGCGATGGCGGCACGAGCGCTGGCCACCGGAGTGACAGCGGCCGAGAGCCGTGCGATTGGTCTTCACGACGCGATGTATGCAATTCCGGCCAGCTGCGTGTTGCTCGTTCTGGTGCTGTTCGGCGCGTCGCGATCGGCCCGGGCCGGCGAGCGGTAGCCGACTCACGACGAAGCCACTGTTGTCCTCAATTCAACGTTGGAGTTTCGATGCGTAAGCCACACGCGCAGGCAGAGGTGTCCCGGCGCGATTTTTTCCGTCAGTCCGGTGTGGGTGCGGCCAGTGTCGCTGCGGCGAGTCTGCTTGCGTCGCCATTACTCGCCGCTCCGTCCCACGGCACGGCCGCCGCGGCTCCCGATGCGCCATTCCGTGCTCCGGCGTCCAGGCGACCGATCGGCATCGAGCTGTACGCCGTTCGGGGAGAACTGAATCGCGATCTTCCTGCGACACTGCGCGCCGTCGCAGCGATGGGATATGAGGCCGTGGAGTTCTACTCCCCGTACCTCGCGTGGACGCTGCCATACGCGAAGACGGTACGCAGCCTCATCGACGACCTCGGTGTGCGGTGCTATTCGACGCACAACAGTGCGGTGCCGTTCACGTCGGCCGATGTCATGACGAAGGCAATCGAGCTGAATCAGATCCTTGGTGCCAGGCAGCTGATCATGGCGTCGCCGCCGTTTCAGACCGGCGTGGCTGACGACTGGACGCGTTTGGCGGGACAGTTGACGGCCGCAGCCGACACGCTTCGCAGCCATGGCCTCGTGGCGGGCTATCACAATCACGACGCCGAGTGGGCGCGGTTGCCGGGTGGGCAGCGGGCGATGGATATCCTCGCGGCGGGTACTCCGGCGGATGTCGTGCTGCAGCTGGACATCGGACACTGTTTGCGCGGCGGTGGCGATCCGGTGGCGTGGGTGCAGGCGAATCCCGGTCGGATTCGCAGTGTGCACCTGAAAGACTGGGCGCCCGGCACTGAGTCGGAAGAGCGATCGTTCCGGGTCCTGTTCGGTGAGGGCGTTGCGCCGTGGAAACCGCTGTTGGCGGCACTGGAATCGGTCGGCGGCGTCGAGTTCTATCTGATGGAACAGGAAGGGAGTCGGCTGAATGAACTGGATACGGCTCGACGCTGCCTCGCGAACTGGAAGGCACTGCGCCGAAAGGCGTAGCGGACTGACCGCTGGAACTCCCCGTTTCTCCTTGTTCGATTTGCGTACCGACCTTTCACTCACCCAGAGCTTCATGCGCCCCTTCATCAAGCTGATCTTCTGCTGGAGTATCGCTCCCGCCTTGCTCATCGCGCAGGCTCGTCCTGACGCACGTCTCGATGCGCTGAAAGCGGAGTTGTCGCGCGCCATCGACGCACGGTCCAGGCTTGCTCAGCAGATGGTGGATCAGGTGTTTTCGTTCGGTGAGCTCGGGATGCAGGAAATCGAGACTTCCAGGTATTTGACTGGCGTGTTGGAGCAGAACGGTTTCACGGTGGAGCGGGGCGTGGCGGGGATGCCAACGGCGTGGGTGGCCAAGTGGGGCAGTGGATCGCCGGTGATCGCGCTCGGCTCGGACATCGACGGCATTCCGCAGGCGAACCAGAAGCCGGGCGCGGCGGCGCGCGATCCGCTGGTACGTGGCGCACCTGGGCACGGTGAGGGGCACAACAGCGGTGTGCCGCTGAACATCATCGCGGCATTGGCGGTGAAGGACATCATGACGCGCGACAAGATGCCCGGGACGATCGTCCTCTGGCCTGGCGTTGCCGAGGAACAGCTCGCGAGCAAGGCATACCTCGTGCGGGCCGGGGTGTTCAACGGCGTGGATGCCAACCTGTTCGCGCATGTGAGTGATGAATTCGGCATCTCGTACGGCGACGAACCGCTGCTGTCGCTGATCTCGGCACAGTTCAAGTTCAGCGGCACGGCGTCGCACGCCTCCGGTGCCCCGTGGCGCGGTCGCAGCGCGCTGGATGCCGTGATGGCGATGGCCAACTCGTGGGAGTATCACCGCGAGCATATGGAGCTGGCGCAGCGATCACACTACGTGATCACTGACGGCGGTGACCAGCCGAATGTGGTACCCGCAACGGCTGCGATCTGGTTCTTCTTCCGCGAGCGTGACGTGGAGCGCGTGTCGAAGATGTTCGAGGACGCAAAGCAGATGGCGCGGGCTGCGGCGATGGCGACCTTCACCACGCTCGACACGGTGCAGATCATCGGGTCTGCCTGGCGGCCGCACTTCAACAAGCCGATCGCGATCGCCATGCATCGCAACGCACAGCGCGTCGGAATGCCGGCGTGGGATGCCAACGACCAGCTGATGGCGAAATCCGTGCAGCGCCTGATGCAGCAGCCCGACAGTGGCCTGAACACGAAGGTGCCGCCACTGCGCACTCCCGAGGAGGCCGCGGCGGCAAGCACCGGCACCGGGAGTGACGACATCGGTGACGTGACGTGGACGGTGCCGTCAGTGACGCTGTACTACCCGTCCAACATCCCCGGCACGCCCGGACACAACTGGGTGGACGGCATCGCGATGGCCACGCCGATCGCCCACAAGGGCGTGATCGCGGGGGCGAAGGTGCAGGCCATGACGCTGCTCGACCTGATGCTGGCGCCGACGCTCGTGCGCGAAGCGAAAGACTATTTCGCCAACGTGCAGACGAAGACGATCAAGTATCGTCCGCTGATGGCCGCCAGTGATCAGCCAGCGATCTGGCTGAATGCGGAAAAGATGGCGCGATACCGCGAGCAGATGCGCCCCTTCTACTACGACGCGACGAAGTTCAGCACCTATCTCGAGCAGCTCGGCATCACGTATCCGATGATTCCGGCGGCCAGAATACTTCCGTAAGGGACGTGGGTCGATACGTGCCGGAGCCAAACGCGCAGAAACACCTCGGTTCCGTAGCGCTGTATTGTCAATGCAACCTCTCATCCACTATGCGGTCCATGCGACACCACACTGTGCATCACACAGCTGCCAGCGGCGTTCTGTTTGCGGCGGCCCTCGCCTGCGCATTGGTCGTGACGCCGAATGACGCGGTGGCGCAGAAGTCGCGCGAGCACGATCTCCGTCTCCCGATCGGCGGCACACCAGGTCCGCTCAATGCGATCACCGATGTCGCGGGCGTGGAGGTTGGACATACCACCCTGATTTCCGGAAGCGGTGCGCTGCGCGTTGGACAGGGGCCGGTGCGCACGGGTGTCACCGTCGTCCACCCGCGGGGCCGGAACAACGTCGATCCTGTCTTCGGCGCCTGGTTCACGCTCAACGGCAACGGTGAGATGACCGGCACGACGTGGCTGCAGGAAGGAGGGTATCTCGAAGGCCCGGTGGCGATCACGAACACGCACAGTGTTGGTGTTGTGCGCGACGCGATCATCCGCTGGGAAGTCTCGCGCAAGAACATCCTGCAAACGTGGTGGCTGCCGGTTGTCGCTGAAACCTATGATGGCAATTTGAACGACATCAACGGCTTTCACGTGACGACGGCTCACGCACTGGCGGCGCTGGACGGTGCACGTGGGGGCGTTGTGAGCGAAGGCGCGGTGGGTGGGGGAACGGGAATGGTCTGCCTCGGCTTCAAGGGCGGCATCGGGACCGCGTCACGAACGCTCACCGTGGCCGACGGCGGGTACACGGTCGGCGTGCTGGTGCAATGCAACTTCGGTTCACGCCGCGATCTCCGGATTGCCGGCGTGCCGGTCGGCGAAGAGATCAGCGATCTGATACCCTGTTTTGCGACGACCACCGACGTTGCTCCCGATTCCCGCGGAAGCCGCCGATGTGATGCGCCGTCAGGCGCCAGGGAAGACGATGCAGCGGAGCAGGGTTCGATCATCGTCGTCGTCGCGACCGATGCCCCGCTCCTTCCGCATCAGTTGAAGCGCCTTGCGACGCGCGTGTCACTGGGCATCGGGCGCCAGGGCGGATTCGGCGGCAACGGATCCGGTGATATCTTCATCGCGTTCTCCACTGCCAACGCAAAGAGCTGGACAGCGGACAGCGTGGCGTCGATCCGTATGCTGCCAAACGATCAGCTCTCACCACTGTTCAAGGCGACGGCTCAGGCCACTGAAGCGGCGATCACCAACGCTTTGCTCGCCGCTGTGACCACGACGGGGGCGAATGACCTGCGCGTGTTTGCCATGCCCGTCGATCGCATGCTTGGGATCATGCGCAAGTACGGGAGACTGCCGTAGGTCAGGCGTGCCCGAGGGAAAAGTCTTCCAGATTCAGCAGATCTCAACGGCCTGACGCACAACGCAAACGTTTGACCTGGAGCCGGCATGTCGTATGAGCAGTCGCGGGAGTACAGCAACAAGTCGCAAACTGCCTTCGGTGTCGCAATCATCTGCGCCGGTTTCGTGCTCGAGACCCTGCAGGTCACCCACGGCAATCCGAAGCCTGCAACGAAGGGCATTCTCTCTGTCCTCGCCGTCATCTTTGTTGGTGCACTTGGTGTTGGTGTGCAGCTCCTCAGAAAGTCACGTAACGCGCGTTGACGAAGACCGTTTACCGTGCCGTGATGCAGCGGTGAGCAATCGGGCACGTACGATCTGACGCGCGACGATTCAATCCATCTCCGGGAGTTCCCGCAATGACTGCGTCATCACGTCCACCACCTGATCGGCGTCGTCCAACGACAGCGGCATCGGCCCACGAAGCTTGATCACATTGTGATACGGGCCATCCGTTCCTGCCAGCACGCCGCGCTCCCGCATACGATTGACGACCATGGTCGCCTCCTCGGCGGCCGGCGCAAGTGTGTCGCGGTCGCGCACCAGCTCGACGCCCAGAAATAGCCCGGACCCGCGAACGTCGCCTACCACGGCGTACTGATTCACCAACGGTCGCAACCCGTCCAGCAGTCGCTGCCCGACGACCAGCGCATTCCGTTGCAGCTCCTCTTCCACCGTCACACGGAGCGTGGTCAATCCTGCCACGCACGCCGCTGTGCTGCCGCCGAACGTGCTGAAGTACTCCATGCCGTTGTCGAAGCTGCGCGCGATCTCCCGCGTCGTGATCACCGCGCCCATCGGGTACCCGTTCGCGATCGGCTTCCCCAGAACGACGATGTCCGGGATGACCTCGTGCGCTTCGAAGGCCCAGAAGTGCGTTCCCATGCGACCGAAGCCGGTCTGCACTTCATCGGCGATACACACGCCTCCGGCCGCGCGCACACGCCGATAGACGTTCGCGAGAAACCCCGCCGGCAGCATGATCTGGCCCGCGACACTGGGGCAGGTTTCAGCGATGTACGCCGAGAGCCCGCGACCGTTCGCGGTCAGCTTATCGATCACACCAGCGACGGCGGCCGCAAAAAACTCTCCCGGGTCGCCAACAATTCCGCGTGTCCGGTACACATCGGGGATCGGCGAGGTGTGCACCCAGTCCGGCGCCCCGGTGCCACCCGGCCCGGCGTGTTTGTACGGACTGATGTCGATCAGGGTGGTGGTGTGACCGTGATACGCGGAATCCATCACGATCAGATCACGTTCGCCGGTATGCGCGCGCGCGAGGCGCAACGCGAGCTCGTTCGCTTCGCTGCCCGATGCGGTGAAATAGCAGACGCTCAGCGAACCCGGAAGGAGTGCCGTCAGGCTGTCTGCGTACTCCGTCAGTTGGTCCTGCAGATAGCGGGTGTTGGTGTTGAGTGTCGCCAACTGTTCGCTCACCGCACGAACGACGCGTGGATGGCAGTGCCCAACGTGTGCCACGTTGTTGTAGACGTCCGTGAAACGGTGTCCCTGCTCGTTGTAGAGATACTGGCCGCGTCCGCGAACGATGTTGAGTGGATGCGCCCCGTACGACACGCTCAGATTGCTGCCGATTCGTTCCTTGCGCGCGATCGCAATCTCCGCTGCCGTCCGCGTATGTCCCCGCGCCGCAACCGGAATTCCCAGCATGGTGTTGGGATCGGGAAAGATGCTTTCCCACACGTGACGCTGACTGGCACGGACTGCACCATCGACGTTGCACGGCACATCGAGCATGTCGGTGATCAGTTGTACGTGCACGTGCGCCCACCAGTTGCCATTGGTCGGTGCACTGCCGATCCGTGCAAAGATGCTTCCCCTGGCGACGAACTGACCGATCTCCAGCCCGTCGAGTGAGTCGGGGGACAGGTGCCCGTAAAGCGTGTAGAATGTCTGAGGATCGTGACCGGTGGTCTGGTGCCGCAGCACGATCAGCGGGCCATAGTCGTGATGCCGGTCTGCATTCTCGAAGCCGTGCACCACGCCATCGATCGGCGCATGGAGCGGCGTTCCGGCGGCTGTCGAGAGATCGACACCCATGTGGATGGTGCGCGGCTCCACTCGCTCGGGCTCGTGAGGCCAGTGATAGATCAGCCGCGCCTCCCCGTATCCGCCAACGCCGACAGTCGCACCCTGCTCGGCGAGCACGCGATGCACACGGCGGTCGAGTTCAGCGGGGACGTTGTCAATCGGATCTGACGCAATCAGCGCGCTCCCGGCGCTGAAATCGAGCGCCGCGAGTGGTGCGCGCATGCGATCGGCGCCGAGGAGCGGTGCAAAGCCCGGCGCCTGCTCGGCGAGCCAGGCCACGATCTGTGGCGCGTGCGGCACTGGTGGGAGCGCGCACGCCGCGCGAAAGCTGTACAGCGCAAAGCGCGGGTGGATGGCGGCGAGGATCGGCAGGATTCGCCGGATCGGTGCCTGACTGATGCCGAGATACGCGTCCTCTGGACGCTCCGCCTGCTGCTTCGCCGCCATGCACGCGCTCATGCAGAGGCGCATGCACATGAGCGAGAAAAGCGATGCGAGTTCTGTGTCGGTCACCGGGTGCGTCTCGTGATAGCCAGAAACGACAGCTGTCGCCGCCGCCAGCGGGTCGTCGGCGCCGAGCGCGACGTACGCCATCGCGATCGCCAGATCGTTGATGGTGTGTGAATACACCATGTCGCCAAAATCAACGATGCCGGTCACCGTCTGCGACTTCTGGTTCACCAGAATATTGTAGTCGTTGGCGTCCGAGTGAATGATGCTGCGCCGAAGCGACGGCAACAGCGGAATCACACTGGTCTGATGATAGGCAGCGAAGCTCGCAATCATCTCCTGCATCGCGCGGTCTGCGATCAGTGGAAGCAGCTCGTGAACGACGCGATCGGCGTTTGCCAGATCCCAGTGAAAATCGCGGTGGAAGGCGCTGTGATCGAAGGTCGCAAGCGCCGCATCGATGCGGCCGAGGGCGCGTCCGATATCACTCCGCAGATGATCCGTGTGCAGCGCTGTGGACCCGAGGGCACGTCCGGCGAGTGCCGTGATCAGCCGAATCGTATGCCCGTGCACGGCGACCATCTGCGCCCCGTCGGTCGTCGGGACGACTGTCGGGCAGACTCCTGTTCCGGCGAGATGCTGCATCACCCGACATTCGGCGTCGAGGATGCTGCCCGATTCTGCCGCGTTGGCGATCTTGAGGATGAACCCGGCGCCGGTACTGGTGGTGAGGCGCACATTCTGATCGCGCTCACTGGGGAGCGGCGTGGCCGACCCGACGATGCCGAAGTGCTCTGCGGCGATCGCCGCGGCGGCAGGTAAGCTGAGACTCGGGACGTGTGACATCGCCGCTGTGTTTCCCGCCGCCGACGGATCGGATGAAGTGGTCAGAGCTCCGCGAGCGGCATTGCGCGACACGGGCGCGCTGCTCGATGGCAGAAAAGTATCCTCGTCACCGTATTTCGCGCATGAACATTCGGTGGTAGACTGATGATCGGGTCTCTCCACCACCGAATTCCATCGCACGAATGAGCGAGCTGACTAATTCCGGTGTGACAGTTACGACGCCGGTCGCCACCCGCGTCGCTGACCAGAACGCGCACCCCCGGTCGCCGGCATACGCTCGCGTACTGGCTGGCGTCCCGCTACTGGTTGCGGTCCCGCCACCGTCGGACGCACCGCTCCCGGTGGTACTGTGGTGCCACGGTTTTCGTGCCGACGCGCTGGCGCACGCCGCCGAGCTGGAACAGGTGGCGGCGATGGGGTTTCTGGCGATCGGGATCGATGCTGTCGGCCACGGGTCGCGTGTCGATCCAGAGCTCGGGGCGCGGTTGGCCGCCTCGCCCGATGGGGCGCTTCCCGTGATGCTCGATCTGGTGGAGCAGACAGTTCGTGAGTTCCCGATGCTCATCGATGCCATCGCGGCCGTGTACATCATCGACCGGAGTCGTGTGTCGATCGTTGGAATCTCGATGGGGGCGTTCCTGACCTATCGCGCAATCGTCGCCGGTACTCCGTTGCGAGCAGGCGTCGCCCTGCTGGGCTCCCCCGAGTGGCCGGGCCATGCGAGTCCGCATCGCGCGGTTCACGCCTTTCGCAATCTCGCACTCCTGAGCATCACGGCGGAGCACGATGTGAGCGTGCCGCCGGATGCGGTGCGTCGATTGCACGTCGCCCTCGCCCAGTCTTCGTCAACGGTTGATCAGCATGCACGCCATCACTACGTGCTGCGCGGCGCCGGCCATCTCACGTCAGCGCACGAGTGGCAGACGGCGATGCGGGTGACGATGCAATGGCTGCAACGGTATGGCTGACAGGTTCGTGCGTCTCGTACGCGTGCGCCGGTTGAGCGGCATCGTGTTGACCGCGTGCGCCATTGCCGCGTTGTGCGCTTCGACGCTGACCGCGCAGCGACGAGGGCGGGCTGCGGTACCAGTGGCGTCAGCGGCCATCGACAGCTTCGTGACGACGATGCGTGACATGGCGGCATGGGCGATCGTGACACCCGCTGCTCACATTCCCGTCGGCGGCCTGCTCGACGCGGCGGGACGCGTGAACAGCGTCGTTGGCACCGGCCGGGAGGCGACGCTGACCCCCGACAGCGTGTTGCATGCGTTCCGGCAGCTGATTGGCGCCGCCGGTCGCCGCCAACGTGTGGTTGCAATCGGGGTCGGCTTTCTCGTCAGGCGCGGTTCAACGCGCTCCGGCAAACCGCGCGATGCCGTCGCCGTCGAGATCGAGTCTGCCGATGGTTTCCGCGCCAACTACTTTTTTCCGTATACGAAGAACGAGTTTGGTGAGCCCATCTTCGGTAACGTTCTGGCCGCCCCAGGTACACTGACGCAGTTGGTGCCAGCGAAGCGGCGATGGCGGCGCTGAAACGGACGCGCAGGTGACCTGGAATCTTGCGTGCGGTATCCCGTTCGTCGGAGCTGTCAGCATATGACACGATTGCTCAATTCACGAGACTTCGAGGCCGTCGCTCGCGAGACTGTGCCGCTGGCGGTCTACGATTACTACGCCGGCGGTGCGGGGGACGAGATCACCGTCCGCGAAAACGAACTCGCGTGGTCGCGACGGCGCCTGCTCCCGCGGATGCTGGTGGATGTGAGCCGGTGCGACCTCTCGACGACAGTCCTTGGTGTGTCGATCGCGATGCCGATCATGACGGCACCCTGCGCGCTCAATCAACTGGCGCATCCGGACGGCGAGCTGGCGGTGGCGCGTGCGGTCGCCGCCGAAGGAACGATGCAGGTACTCAGCACACTCAGCTCCACGTCACTGGAGCTGGTGGCCGCGGCCGCACCGGCGCCTCGCTGGTTTCAGCTGTACATCTATCGGGATCGCGCGATCACTGCGGAGCTGGTTCGGCGCGCTGAACGCGCAGGGTACGTCGCCATCTGTGTGACGGTCGATGTGCAGCGCCCCGGAAATCGCGAGCGGGACGTGCGCAACGTCTTCTCGGTGCCGCCGCACATCCGTGCAGCGAACTTCGACTCGGCGATCGCTGATGTCGATGATGGGTCGGCGCTCCTGCGCTATATCGAGCGACAGTTCGATCCGGCCCTGACCTGGGATGCGATTGACTGGCTCCGAAGCATCACGACGCTCCCGATCGTCGTGAAAGGAATCGTGTCGCCTTTGGATGCCCGGTTGGCGGTGGAACGCGGGGCAGGGTGCATCGCCGTTTCCAATCACGGCGGTCGGCAGCTCGACACGACGATTGCGTCGTGTGATGCGCTCCCGGCGATTGTGGACGCCGTTGGTGATGACGCTGAGGTGGTCGTCGATGGCGGGGTTCGCCGTGGCACCGATGTCCTCGTCGCCCTCGCACTCGGTGCCCGGGCGGTGCTCGTGGGTCGCCCGTATCTGTGGGGGCTCGCGGTGGATGGCGAACGCGGTGTCCGACGTGTGCTCACGCTGTTGCGTGACGATCTCGCACTCTCGATGGCGCTGGCGGGTACTCCCACTCTCCGCCATGTGACGCGCGAGCTGTTGGTCTGACACCCGTCCGGAGCGTCAGCCCGCTGGGGGCGCTCCGGGCGCTCACAACCGGGAACTTCATACGCGCAGTCGTACTACATCTCTCGCAGGTCGTGGCGCGCCAATCGCGTTCACTGCTCGTATTGCTCATTGACTCTCCACGCCAGGTCTCATGCTTCGCTCGATTACGCGTGCCCTCGCGGCCGCTCCGGTGTTCACGGTTCTGGCCTGTTCCAGCGCCGCTGCTGCCGCTGCCAATGCCCCCGTTCCACCACCCGCGGCGGACGTGCCGGCGATTGCATCCGGCGTGCAGACCGCCGTCTTTGCCGGTGGGTGCTTCTGGGGCGTGGATGCTGTCTTCAAGCATGTGAAGGGCGTCTCACGCGTGGTGTCTGGGTACGCCGGCGGTGCGGCGGAGACGGCGCGCTACGAGGAGGTCGGGAGCGGTCGGACCGGTCACGCCGAAGCGGTGCAGATCACGTACGATCCCGCCGTGGTGTCGTACGGCACGTTGCTCAAGGTCTTCTTCACGGTGGCGCACGACCCGACAGAGCTCAATCGCCAGGGCCCTGACACCGGTACGCAGTACCGTTCCACGATTTTCTTCGCGAATGACCCGCAGCGTCAGGCCACCGTCGCCTACATCGCAGATCTGACGAAGGCCGGCGTGTATCCGCGCCCGATCGTCACGACGCTCGAACGGCTCACGACGTTCTACGCGGCGGAAGAGTACCACCAGAACTATCTGGCGCTGCATCCGAACCAGCCGTACATCGTCTACAACGATCTGCCAAAGCTGGATCTCCTCAAGAAGAAGATGCCGGAGTTGTATACCGGCTCGTGATCGACGAGTGGCCTGCAACTGAATTTCGCTGGTACCCGAACTTCAGTTGCAGGCCACCGGGCGCGCGCCCTTTCGGCGCGGCGCCCCGGTGCGCAGGTTATGGATTCTCTTCACCTGTACCCCCCGTCCGATGCCGATGCTTCGCCTCTCCGCAGCCGTGATGTTCGCCGGCTTGAGCGTTTCTTCCCTGCACACCGCTCACGCGCAGGGCACCCAGACCCCGACACCGCAGCAGGACAGCATTCGCACGGCATCGCGGCTCGATACGCAGGGACAGCACGCTGCCGCGCGCGCCATCTTTCAGCAGCTGATTACGGGGGCGGCAGACCCCGCCGCAAAGGCGGTGTATCAGCGCAGAATGGCGATCTCCTACGCTTTCGAAGGCGACTGCGCCGCAACCACCCGGTACCATGAAATGGTGATCGCGTACTGGAAGACACGTGAGTCGGCTGAGCCGCAGAACGCGTTCTACCAGCAGGGTGAGATGGCGAACGAAGCGGCGCGCGTCTGTATCGATGTCGGACAGCTCGATGTCGCCGAGAAGTCGTATCGGCGGGGAAGTGAGTTGGGGTTGCAGGAGCCGTCGCCGAAGACACATCCGAAGAGCCTGTGGGATTTCCGTCTGACGCACGCCCTTGGCCGACTGGCAGCGCGACGCGGGAATACCGCTGAAGCGCGCAAGCAGGTTGCGGAGGCGCGGCGAATTCTCGATGCGGACTCTGCAATGGCGTCGCAGCAGTCGCGATTCCTTCCCTACCTCGTCGGCTATGTGGCATTGTATACCAACGATCTCGGTACCGCCGAGTCGGAACTGAGCAAGGCGCTGGCCCTGGAGGGCAACGGGTCGGACCCATTCCTGCACCTGCTCCTCGGCATGGCGCATGAGAAGCAGGGCGATAATGCCCGTGCAACGGCGATGTTCCAAAAGGCCTATGATCTCTCGATGGGACACAATCCTCCCTCGGCGTTCTCGCATCCGTTTAGCCGGAAGAAGCTCGGCTTGCAGTGACAGCGGTCGCGGCGAAGCTCGTCTGTGGTTCGCTGATGCGCATGAGGGGACGTGACCTGACCTGAACGGACTCATGGGCAACCAGGGTGAGGCGAACGCGGGCGTGGGAAGTGTCGCGCTTTTTCAGGGATGGTGATCGGGACACTTTTATCCCTTGTCTTCGTTTTAACGTCTCAGGGGATTGCGGAATCGATCGACGGAATCGATACGCTGCGTGACTGGTTCCTCACTGCCGTTCTGCCGTGGCCAATCGAATCACGTTGCCGCTTCCGATTCTCGATGTCGCGAACTGGCGCGAAGCAGTCTTGAGGACAGTGCTCCGCGCCTTGACGCTGTTCGTCGTTGTCGTCGGTCTGCCGAGTCTCGTAAGGTCACTGCGCACCGGTCAGGATGCCCTGGCTCTGCTCGAGGTTGTGATCGTTGCATTGTGTGCAGTTGTCTTCATCGCACGCCGGCGGCCTTTTCTCCTGCGTGCCACCTTGCTCTGTGGCGCAGTTTATCTGATCGGATGCGCACTTCTGCTTCGGGTGGGTGCCATCAGTCAGTTGTACCTGATGGTGTTTTCCCTGCTCTGCACACTGCTGCTCGGGGTGCGGGCGGGTGGCGTCGCATCGATCGTCAGCGGTATCACACTCTTTGTCATCGGGGTCTTCGGCCCGGTACCGACCGGTGGCGCCGTGTTTCCCGCCGTTGCGTACTCGACGGCCGGGTGGGCGATTCTGGCCATCAATTGCGTTGTGATCACGCTGGTGATTGTCGGTGCGGTTGGTGTCGTGCTCGCGACGCTGGAGCGGGCGCTGATCGCTGAGCGGAACATGGCGGCATCGCTGCTGCGCGAGACGACGATGCTCCGAACCTTTTTCGACAACGCGCCCGACGCGGTCTTCACGAAGGATGCGCGAGGCAGGTTCGAGCTGGCGAACCCCGCAACGGTTGCCGCGCACGGACTCTCGACGGAGCAGGAGCTGCGCGGCCGTACCGTGTATGACGTGAGTTTCCAGAAGCCGCTGGCCGACCTGTTGCATGCCGACGACATGTTGGTCATCGCGGCAAACAGTGTGGTGAATCGCGAAGCGATGAGGGTTGACGCCTCGGGCCGGGAGCAGTGGCACCAGATCATGAAGGCACCTTTACACAACAGCGCAGGTGTCGTCACCGGGTTGATCGGCGTGAGTCGCGACATCACTGATCGGAAGAATCTCGAAGCGCAGCTTCGTCAGTCGCACAAGATGGAGGCCGTGGGGCAACTGGCCGGTGGCATCGCTCACGATTTCAATAATCTGCTGACCGTGATCCTCGGCTACGGGTCGATGCTCCGGGCGCAGCCGCTCGTCACGCCGCAAATCACTGAATGCATCGCGGCGATCAGTGACGCAGCGGATCGCGCTGCGGGGCTGACCAATCAGCTGTTGGCGTTCAGTCGAAAGTCAGCGCTGCAGCCGGTGACGGTGAATGTCAATACGACCATCACAGACACTGCGCGTCTCTTGCGGCGATTGCTGGGAGATCAGATTCACGTGCGTCTCACGCTCAGTGACGCGCTGTCACCGGTGTATCTCGATCCGGTACAGTTTGATCAGGTCCTGATGAATCTCGCGATCAATGCACGTGATGCGATGCCCGAAGGTGGCGTGCTGACGTTCCAGACTGAGAATGTGCAGATCGCGGAGCCCGAGGCATCAGCGCTTGACACCGCGCCTGGTCACTATGTACGGGTCACGGTGAGAGACACCGGCGTCGGCATGTCACGCGAAGTGGCGGCGCGGATCTTCGAGCCGTTCTTCACCACCAAGCGTGTCGGGAGCGGTACCGGGCTGGGTCTGGCGATGGTCTTCGGCATCGTGCGGCAAAGTGGCGGTGCGATCCGCGTGGACAGTGAAGAGGGAGCTGGGGCGTCATTTCAACTCTGCTTTCCTGCGCAGGATCTGCCGCTCGGTGAGCCGGTTCGGCAATTGCAACAACAAGCTCGACTGTAGCACGGCTGCGACAGCTGTGGTATGCCGAACACATCAATAAATGGCAGCAACGTGGAGCCGCCAGACGAGAGAAGTTCTAAGTCGTTGTGTCCCAAATGGTTAGGAGACAGCGTTGACTTCGGTGTGATGGCGTTTGTAACTGAAAGCGTCTGGTACGAGGCCTGCTACTGTTGAGATCGCTGACGGTTCGGGATGGTCCCGCCGCCGCACAGTTTCTCAATAGGAGTGTTCTTCATGCTCGACTTTCGAAACGTGATCGGATCCATGTTGGCTGGGGCGATCGTGCCGCTGTCGCTCGCCGCACAGGCGTTCGCTGGAACCGGCATCGCCAGCAATGTGGATCTCGTGACTGGGCTGGATACCCGCTGGCAGGTGAGCTGCCGCGCGTTGAGCGGTACACAGCTCGGAGGCGCACCGTGCGGGAGCACGACGGCATCGGCTTTCACTAACGCGTCGGTCATCACCGCAACGCCTGGTGGTTGGGCGGCCGTACCGATGGGCGCGAATGGTCTCCGCTATATCGGCGCGAGGCCAACTGGATCGGTCGGCAACTCGAACGGTGAGAATGCCGCGTATGAGTACACCTTCCGCACCACGTTCTCCATCGCTGCCGGCGATCTGCTCGGCGCGCAGCTGGAGTTGAATCCGCTGCGAATCGACAATTATTGGGTGGGTTACATGTTGAATGGCGGTACAATGCAGACGGGTGGCGTGACGCCGACTCCGCTGCCGGCGAATGGGGGCAACTGGACCACGCCCTTCTCGTTGATCATCCACTCGGGCTTCGTGGCTGGCGTGAACACGCTCGATATCAAGGTCACCGGCAACGGCCAAACCGACGGTATTCTGCTTGATGGTCGTGTGAACGTCGTGCCGGAGCCATCGACCTATGCGCTGATGGCAGCGGGTCTGCTCGGTCTGGGAGGTGTGGTTCGCCGTCGCCGTCTGGCGACGGCGTGATCGACACGATGCGACGCTCGGTGACTCGGCGTCTCCAACGCGGTCGGTAAGTCTTCACGGTAAAAGATCTGAATCTGGCGGCTCCGTTCACAGGAGTCGTCAGGTTTTTCTTGTACGTGCCTGATGCACATACGGCCCAATCGCTAATATTCCCACAGGCATCCGTGCAGAGCCTCCCCGTTTGACGCAGTATTCCCGGCAAATAGCCCGTCTGCTCCGCATCGCGGTTATTCTCCACGCCGAACGCAACACCACAGTGCGAAACCGCTCGCGAGGGTAGCAGAGAATGTCGGCGAAGAAAGCAGCAGCGCGAAAGCCCGCAACCAGAAAGTCAGTGGTCACGACTGGTCAGGGCAAGGCAGCTCCAGTCAAGACCACGCGCGCGGGCAAGGCGCCGTCATCCACGCCTCCGGCAAGGCGGCGGGTCGCCGGCGCCGCGACTCCTGCGACCGGCGCCACCAGGAAAGCGCCGCAGTCGATGCCTTACGAGCAGGGGAAGTGGGCTCACGTCTTCGCACGTCGCGCTCCGGGTGAGGTTCGGCACTGGCTGGTGAAGTCCGAACCCGACATCTTTTCGTTCAGCGATCTTCAGGCGGCGCCAGCGCAGACGACATCGTGGGACAGCGTGCGAAACACCGGTGCCCGCAACTTCCTTCGCGACGGGATGAAGTGTGGCGATCTTGCGTTCTATTACCACTCCAACGCTGATCCTTCCGCGATTGTCGGTATCTGCGAGGTCGTGCGCGAGGGCTACCCTGACCACACCGCGCTCGATCCCAGCCACGCCTACTTCGACGCCGGTTCGGACGCGGCCACACCCACGTGGTACATGGTCGATGTGCGCGCCGTCCGACCGCTCACGTGCGCCGTCACGCTGCCGGAGATCAAGGCGAGCGCCGAGTTGAAGGAGATGGCGCTGGTGAAAGTGGGCCGGCTCTCGGTGGTCCCCGTGACGAGTGAAGAGTGGGCAGTCGTCCTTCGCATGAGTGAAGGTCGCTGACCCAGCCGCGCTGTTGGTACGCTCCCTACTCGCGCTCCCGACGTTCAGTCGTCTCGCTTCTAAGATCCGATTCGCATGTACACCGTCTGTCTCTACTGTTCGCGCGATCTGGGCAGGAACGAACTGGTCGAGCGCTTTCCGATCGGACGTCGGCTGGCCTTCGATCCTGCCAGGGGGCGTTTGTGGGTGGTCTGCCCATCCTGTCTGCGATGGTGCCTGACGCCGCTCGACGAACGGTGGGAAGCGATCGAGGCGTGTGAAAAGCTGTCGAGCGCTGCGCGGGTTCGAGCATCGACGAGCGAGATCTCGCTCGTCAGACTGCCGGAGGGGTTGGAGCTCGTGCGTATCGGTGCCCCGCCCCGGCCCGAGATGGCGGCGTGGCGTTACGGTCGCGAGTTTTCTGCCCGACGCAGAAAAACACTCGTGGCCAGTGGCATCGCCGGCGGTGTGACAGCGGCCGCCGCGGCGGGGGCACTGGTGAGCGGCAGCCTCACTGGCGTGCTGGGCCTCGTACTCCTCTTTCCGCCAGTGCTCCATCTCGCCGGCCTCGCCGGTGTCGCGGTGCGCGCCGCCGCCGACAGTGCGCGCGTGATCAAGGTTGCGCACGAGGGAAAGACGCTGCGCCTGTACGCCGCTGACATGCGGGAGACGCACCTGTGCACGGCGGCGGACGAATTGGGTTGGGGGCTTCGAATGAAGCACTCGTACGGGCGTCTCACCCTGAGCGGCGATGAAGCGCTTCGCGTGACCGCCAGACTCCTTGCGCGTGCGAATGGAAGCGGCGCCTCGCGCGGGCTGATCGCAGAATCAACGGCACGGCTGATGGATGCGGTGAGCCCCGATGCCTTGGTCCGTGCGTCCGCGGTCTATTCTGCCGCACTGGCTGAAGAGCACACCGCACTGGTCAGGCGAAACGTCGCGCTGATGGACAACGGACTCTTTGGAGGCACTCAGAAGATGGACGAAACGCGTAACCCGGGATCACTCGTCCTCCTCGCGCCACCCACCCGCCTGGCGCTGGAAATGGCATTGCACGAGCACAGCGAAGCGATGGCCATCGAGGGCGATCTGGCTCCGTTGATCGCCGCCTGGCGTGAGGCCGAGGAGATCGCCGGAATCGCCGACACGTTGCTTGTGCCGACTGCAATCGATGCGAAGCTCGACGCCCTCCGCTCGCCAAAGGCAGATCCGCCGCGTCAGCGCGGCTGAACCACTGCGCTCACGGGTTGGTTCACCAGCGACCGAAACTGTCGTGCCATCGTGATGTATGCAGAGAGCGCTGTCGGAACCACGGTCGTCATGTGCACGAAGCCGTGGACCATGCCATCGGCCCGTGCGCAATGTACCGTGACACCAGTGGCGCGGAGCAATTCCGCGTATGCCTCCCCTTCATCGCGCAGTGGATCGAAGGCGGCGGTGAGGATCAGTGTCGGTGGTGACAGTGCAAGGTCGCTGTCCAGTGCAGGGCTGACGCGCGGATCCGCTTGCAGCGACAGATCGCCACTGAAGTAGTGCGCCGTGAACGCATTCATATCGCCCGACGTCAGCATGAAACCGGTACTGAATGCCGCCTTGGACGCAGTTGTGCCGCGCGAATCCGTCGTCGGATAGAGCAGCAGCTGCGCGGCCAGCGGTCGTCCTTCGCGCGCCGCCGCAAGTGCAGCGACGGCGGCCAGGTTGGCACCGGCGCTATCGCCGCCGGTGCAAATGCGCTCCGGGTCGGCACCCAGCTCCCCGGCGTGACGCTGCGCCCAACGCACCGCCGCGACGCTGTCATCGACGGCCGCAGGGAACGGTGACTCCGGCGCCAGTCGGTACTCGACACTCAGTACATGCACGTCGGCGTGATGACAGAGCAACCGGCATGGTTCATCGTGAGTTTCGAGATCGCCGACGACGAAGCCGCCACCGTGGAAGTACACCATCAACGGGCGCGGCGTGTTCGTGTCGGTGCGAGGCGCATAGTGTCGCGCGCGCAACGGCCCGTCAGCGCCGTCGATCGTGAGATCTCGAACGAGGCTGACAGCCGTGGGAGGAACCCCCGCCCCCGTCGTCACCGCGCGGACGTCGCAGCGATAGCGCGCCCGCGCCTCAGGTGGCGTTGGACCGCAGATCAGCACACTCGGCTTTCGACGACGTGCGGCCAGGATGAACTGGACGTGTGGATCGAGGGTCTGGCCATGAAGCACGCACGGTGTTTCACGAATCAGGCGGAGCAGCCACCGCCCCGGGATGTGCGAGAGTGCGCGAGCGAGGCGGCCCTCGAAGCGCTGCGCACGCGTCGGTCGATCCATGAAGCCTGCATGATCAGACATTGCTGAACTCCGGTGTGGGTGCGCCACGCGGCTGGTCAAAGTGATACGCCTCAGGCTTGACGCGTGTCACAGTTCGCCGGAATGCGCCGACGCCATCGGGCCAGAGGGTCGAGTTCCGGCCCGTACGATCGAGATACCAGCTGCGGCACCCACCTGCATTCCATGTCGTGTCTGCCAGCCGTTCGTCGAGCCACGCCACGTACTGTCGCTGCGCACTGACGCGCGGCTCGACTGCACCGGAGTTCCGTGCCGTGGCGAGCGCAATCACCCCCAGCACATGTTCGATCTGCGCTTCAACCATCAGCATCACCGAACTGTGTCCGAGCGCCGTATTCGGGCCGAGGAGGGTGAAGAGATTCGGAAACCCTGCGATGGTGGTACCCATGTACGCCTCCGGGCTTCCGTTCCATTGTTCCGCCAGGGTAGTGCCATCGCGCCCGACGATCAGCGGCGCCAGAGGCGGATCCGTGGGCCGAAACCCGGTGCCGAAGATCAGCACATCGGCGTCGTGGTGTGTGCCATCCCCGGTCACAACGCCACCAGCGTCGATCGCCGTGATCGTGTCGGTGACGAGGGTCACGTTCGGCTTTCCAACTGCCGGGTAGAAATCATCGGAGACCAGGATCCGCTTGCAGCCGATTCGATAATGTGGCGTCAGCTTCTCGCGCAGTTGCGGATCTGTGATCTGCGCCCGCATGTGTCGCGCTGCGATCCACTCCACCAGCTTGGCCGCACTGCGGTGCCGGAACGGATAGAACAGCAGCTCCCGCACTCCATACAGTGTCGCGCGCTGGAGGCGCTGCAGTAGCGGTACACGTCGAAAGAGGGACTTCTTCCACTCGGGAATGGCGCGGTCGTTGCGCGGCATGACCCACGCCGGCGTGCGCTGAAACACAGTCAGTTGACGCACGAGCGGTTGAATCATCGGCACGAACTGAATCGCCGACGCACCGGTCCCGATCACCGCCACCCGTTTGTCGCGGAGATCGGTGTCGGAATCCCACTGGGACGAATGAAAGGCGTTGCCGGTGAAGGTCTCGAGCCCCGGAATCCTGGGGAAGACGGCATCGCTCAAAGCTCCATTCGCGAGCACCACCATCGGTGCCGACCAGGTGTCGGTTGCCGTCGTCACAGTCCAGCGCTGCTCGAGCTCGTCCCAGTGTGCTCCTGTGACGTTCTGCTCGAAGGCGAAGTGGCGGTCGATATCGAAATCGGTCGCGCACCGTTTGAGGTACGCCCAGATCTCTGCCTGTGGCGAGAAGCTCCGACTCCAGTCGGGGTTCGGCGCAAAGGAGAACGAGTACAGCGACGATTGCACGTCGCAGGCGCAGCCGGGATAGGTGTTGTCACGCCACGTTCCACCCGACGCGCTGGCGCGCTCGAGGATCACGAAGTCGGTGACGCCCGTCTGGCGCAGCCGGATCGCCATGCCGATTCCGGAAAACCCGCCGCCAATGATGATCAGGGCCGTCGTGCGCATCCGGTAAGTCTACCACTCGCCGCCGCGACGCACACCGAGCGCCTGTTCGGCTGGCGCCCGATCCCGGCGCCGGGAATCGCGGCCAGTCCGGCGGAACGCGTACCGCTGCGTATTGCGCGGCGGTCACCCGCAGGGAGGTTTCGGAGATGCGAACAGCTCATCCTCTCAGGACGCTCCTGGTCACGATGCTGGTGGCGTGGTCCCACGCCGCCGCCGCGCAACAGCAGCAGCAGCCGCAACAACAACAGCAGCACCAGTACCAGCAGCCGTCCCGTACCGGTGCGCGACGCGATGGCATCGACGTCGTGCAGTACACCTTTCGCGTCGAGTTTCCGGATCGCGCCGTTCCTGACACCATCCGTTTCACCACCACCGTGGTCGCGCTCCGCACGGCCGGTGTGGAGCGGCTGCGACTGGATCTCGTGCAGGCGATGCGCGTCGATTCGGCCCGCGTGAATGGAATCCGGACTCCCGCCGTCCGGGCGCAGGACAGTCTGGTGGTCGCGCTCCCGAAGGGTACCGGCGACACCGTCGTCGTGGACGTGTACTATCGTGGACTTCCCACCGACGGGCTGATCATCCGTCGCGATACCACGCTCGGCTGGACCGCATTTGGCGACAACTTTCCCGATCGTGCGCGGCAGTGGCTTGCGGTGGTGGATCACCCGAGCGACAAGGCGCTGGTCGAGTGGGACGTGATTGCACCGGCGACACACCGCGTGATCGCCAACGGCGCGCTCGTGGAGGAGACGCCGATCGTGAGCGCGACCACCGCACGTCGCGTGCGCACGCGCTGGCGAACAGCGCGCCCCATCTACACGGCGGTGATGGTGATCGGTGTGGCGCCGTTCGCGGTGCTGGAGCTGGGCGAAACCGCCTGCGGGCTGTCAGAACTCCCCGGGTGCGTGCGGCAATCGGTATGGACCAGCCCTGCGCAACGCGGCGCGATGCCGGGCCACTTCTCCCGCGCCGGTGACATCGTCGCGCTCTTCTCGCGGCTCGTGGGTCCATTTCCATACGAGAAGCTGGCGCACGTGTCGTCGTCCACGCGGTACGGTGGCATGGAGAACGCCGGGAATATTTTCTACGCCGACAAGCTGTTCGATAACGGTGGCCCCGGTGAAGGATTGATCGCGCACGAGACGGCGCATCAATGGTTTGGTGACGCAGTGACGGAAGGGGAGTGGCCACACGTGTGGCTCTCGGAAGGGTTCGCAACCTACTTCGCGGCACTCTGGACCGAGTTCGCCCATGGCGACAGTGCGTTTCTCCGCGATATGGCAACGATGCGCCGACAGGTACTCGCGTCGCCGATCACCATGACGACCCCGGTGATCAACACCGAGCTTGCGGATCTGCGTCAGGTGCTCAACACCAACGTGTACCAGAAAGCAGGGTTTGTGCTGCACATGTTGCGACGCGAGATCGGTGATTCGGCGTTCTTTACGGGGATTCGTTCGTACTACGCGGCACATCGTCACGGCAACGCTCTCACGGGCGATCTGCAGATGAAGTTCGAGCGTGCAGCCGGCAGGCCGTTGCAATGGTTCTTCACGCAGTGGCTGAATCGTCCGGGGATCGCTGAGCTGCAGCCCACGTGGCAGTGGGATGCCGTGCGCCGTCGGTTGATTGTTCGCGTGGTGCAATCCGGGGCTTTCCCACCGTATCAGCTCTCGCTGTCTGTCGATGTCACCGATGCGACGGGTGCAGTGCGGCGCACGCGAGTCTCGATCCCAGCGCAAGAGACGGCGGTCCTCGAGGTACCGTTGACGCTGACGGCGGCACCGCGTGGAGTGGTGTTCGATGCTGACGTTTCGATACTCGGGAGAGTTGCGACACCCTGAGCGGATCCGGGTGTCGGGAGCGGCTCGGCGTACAGGCGAAACACGAGTCAGAACCGCGGTCGCGCTCGTGCGCTGCGATCGGCCCTGAGATCGTCACTGCCGCGGTCGTTGTCACGCCCGCGACCGCCCTCTCAGCTTCGAGCCATCCGTGCTGCAGTGACGTCTCGTCTCCCTTGCCGCACCGAGCTACTTTTCCCTCATGCGGTACCTGTGTCCGGCTCCCCCCTCCGTCGGGACCTCCGATGCGCCAAATTCACGCTGTGCCGACCCTCCTGCTGTCGCTGACCGTGGCCTGTTCGGGCGCCGACAGCCCAGCCAGTGAGCCGATCGCACCGCAGGCCACCATCGCTGAGGGGTCATACGCCCGCATTCAGCGCGACATCTTCAACCCGTCGTGCGTCTCCTGTCACAAGACCGGCGACGCCAACGCCCGGCAGTCGGCGCTCGTGCTCACCGCCGATTCGTCGTACCAGCAACTGGTTGGCGTGGTCTCGCTGCAGCGCACGGCCAAGGCCAATGGTCTGCTGCGGATCAGGGCATTCCGGAGCGACAGTTCGCTCCTCTATCACAAGCTGGCGTGGGTCGCCGG
>Ga0105046_10002272_pt1 | contig 30284 bp, 29 predicted proteins | sample MAT03_FD_78385 | JGI IMG/M metagenome (GOLD analysis project Ga0105046, IMG submission 78385) | Freshwater microbial communities from Lake Fryxell liftoff mats and glacier meltwater in Antarctica - MAT-03 (megahit assembly) | ecosystem: Environmental > Aquatic > Freshwater > Ice > Liftoff...
ACCCCCTTTTGAAGATGGCGCTGGCCCTGCGGCGGCAGGACCTGCCCGCTGCCGAAGCACTGCTGACCGAACTGGACCGTCTGCAGCCCGCACGCCCTGAGGCCAGGCGGGCACTTCAAATGAATTGATCGGTAGAGCCTGGCTCAGTGCACCACCAACGCCCACAGCGCCGGCCCCGCCAGCGTGAACCAGGCACCGGCCAGGACCACCAGTGACACGAACACCGCCGCGCTGCCGCAATCTTTGGCTTTGCCCGCCAAGACATGGAACTCGGGCGAGACCATGTCCACCACCGCCTCCAGGCCGGAGTTCAGCAACTCTGCTATCAGCACCAAACCCATCAAGGCCAGCAGCAGCACGGTGTCGGTGCGGGGCAGGCCCAGCCACAGCGTCAACGGAGCCATAAGCATGACCAGCGCCAGTTCCTGTCGGAAGGCGGCTTCATCGCGCCAGGCGCTGCGCAAGCCCTTCTCGGAGTATTGCGCCGCACGCAGCACGCGGAGAAAACTAAGTGCTGTGGTCGATTTCATGATGGCGTGCCGGGTGAATCTGGTCTGGGGCCGAGGTTAAGGCTTCCGCGGAAACCGCAACCGGCAGCCGGGCCGTGCGGTGTGGCCGCCGCGCCGACAGGTGAACCAACGCGATGCCGATCCAAAACCGCCACGCGGAACTGGGCCGCGTCATCCACACCGCTACACGCCGCCAGTCGGCCTACTGATGCGTCACAGTCCAGCGGCTTTACGCATCACAGAAGCCTTGCCGAAATGTCAGCGGCACGCGGCCCTGTTCGACAGGGTGTTGTTGTTCACGGGTGCTTCCGGTTTCGGCGGGCCCCCGGGCGCACGGCTGGGGGCTCGGCGGGAGGGTTCAGTGCCCTTTCTTGGGGCGGCCGGTCTTCACGGCTTCCAGACGGTCGAGCGCGCTGGTCAGTGCCTTCGCGTCCAGCGCAGCCAGCAACTGCAGGCCGGCCCGCAGCAACTCGCTTTTCTTGGCAGCGCGCCGCTCACCCAGCGCTGTGGCCTTGAGCTTGGCGATCAGGGCAAAGTCAGCTGCGGGCATCGTGAAGCTGTCGCGCACCAGCACAGGCCGGGGCTTGACGGGCTTCCTGCCCGGCTTGCCCGCGTCCGCCTTGGGCACTGCTGGCTTCGGAGCCTCGGCGACGGCCTTCGCTGCGGCGCTCTTGGCCTTGGCCTTGGGCTTTGCAGCCAATTTGGCCTCGGCTTGCGGTGCGCTGGCGGGCGGCTTGGTCGACGCTTTGGTGAGTGCCTTTGGAACTGCTTTGGCAACTGCTTTGGCAACTGCTTTGGGTGCCGCTGCTGGTGAGGTTTTTACAGAGGCTGCGATCGGCTTGGCTTCGAGCAGTTTCGCCGAGCGTGCTGCACGCCTGGCGCGGGGTCTCGCGACTGCAGGAGCGTTTGCTGGACCGCTGTCTGGACCGCTGTCTGGAGCACCTGCCGATGCAGGCGCGGTGGCTGGAGCGGCAGAGACTGCGCTGGCCTGATCAGGCTTGGTGGTGGGTTTCGTTCGGGTGGTGTCGGTGTTCATGGCGTTGAAGTGGATATACCGTATAAACAGTTTATTCCATTCTTCAAGCGGGGCGCAAGGGGCAATGCATGGGCTGGGCGCGGATCTGCTGGCTGATTCGGCTGCAGCAGCTCCCGTGACCAGACACATGCGTGGCTAGAGGCTCGGTCCCGCAGGACCGCAGCGGCTGGTCAGCCCGGGGCGGCGAACTCGATGCCGCTGCTCTGCAATCCCATCAGCTCGATGCTGCCGGTGTTGCCGGGGTGCAGGGCCGCCAGCAGGGCCAGTGAAGACTGGGTGTGGCTGCCCGTGTTCAGCATCGCCACAAACGGGGCGGCCTGGTCGGTGCTGGGTGTGACGCCGACCACATTGCGGTACAACAAGTTCACCACATCGGCGTTGCTGCGCGAGCCGGCGAGTTCGCCAACCAAGGGTATCGACATGGCCAGATCGACCAGCGCGGCTGCAGTCCAGCCGCGGTCGGCATAGTCCAGGCCGATGCCCACGAATTCACGGGTCGTCAGGAACTGTTTACCAAACACCGCGCGGATGATGGCGGCCACCGTGCCGGCCGCAGCGTCCATGTCCAGCGCCACGCGCATGTCGGCGAACTGCAGCCGCTCGACGTTCAGCAGCGTGTCGAAGCCGCCCATTCCGTCGTTGGCCTTGACGTTCGACAGCGCTGGCTTGCCCGTGACGGTGTAGGCAGCACGTGCACCGGCGAACACGGCGGTATCCACGCCCTTGCCACCGTCGATTCGGTCGTTGCCCGTGCCACCCGTCAGCCGGTTCGCCAGGTCGTTGCCGGTGATGACATCGTCCCACGCGGTGCCCACGGCGTTCTCGATCCAGGTGCTGGCGGTGATGCCCAGGTTCTCGACACCGGCCAAGCCCGCCGCGCTCAGCCCCACGCTGCTGAGCTGCCCCGGGCGCAGGTCCAGCACCGCGCCCACCGTCAGGGCCGACGCATCCAGCGTATCGATGCCGCCGTCGTCTTGCAGCGCAGTCTCGGCATTGGCGTGTGTGGTGCCCAGCGTGTACATCGTGTCGCGGTCGTTGTTGCTGCGCGTGCCATAAAGATGGCGCAGGGCGAGCACGTCCAGCGGACCCCAGTCGCTGCGAAACAAGCCGTCGGACGAGGCGACGCCGGACATCACCGTCAGCGCCGTGCGGTCGTCAGCAGCCATCAACTGCGCCGACCAGGTGTCGCCCGCGTCCACATTGCGCGGGTGGCGCAATCCCAGCGCATGGCCGATCTCGTGCAGCAGCGCCTGCCAGCCTTCGGTGCCAGGCGCCAGGTTCAGCATCGACTCGACGTCCATCCAGACATCGCCCGCGTTGTCGCCGGCACCGGGCTGGTTCGGCAGCCAGCTCAAGCCCTTGGTGGCCGCTTGGCTGCTGACGCCAAAGCGCAATTGGCCGACCGTGCTGCCTTGCTCTGCCACCTCGGTGAAAGTGAGGCCCGTCACGGCCCAGGTGCTGCCCAGGATGCTGCGCACCGCGTCTTTCTCGGCCGCAGTGAACGTGCTGAAACCCGTTGCGCCCGGCCCGCTACCGGGCGCCTGCGTGACGAAGCTGAAGTTCAGCGTCACCGGCGTACCCAGCGGCGCCGCCGCGTTCCAGCGCAGCCCGCCACCAGCGGCTACGGCTTGCTCGGCCATCTGCTGCGGGGTGATGAAGTCGAGCAGTGGGTAGCTCACCTCGCGGCGGTTGCCATTGGCATCAAAAGTGCCATCCCACAAACCGATTCGCTCCACCTCGGTGGTACTGACCTTGAAAGGCCGCCCCACGATCGACTCAATGACAGCGCTATTGCCGTCCAGCGAGACCTGAATCTTCAGTTCGCTGAGCAATGGCATGCGGAAGACGTCGGTGGCCTGGTACCAGGGGTTGACCGTGTCGATGCCGCCACCGCCGATGACGGTGTCAGTACCCCCGTTGGTGGTGAACCTGTTGTCGTTGTCGTTGCCCCTGAACCAGTCGTCGAATCCGTCGCCGATGACGTTGTTGAAGTTCACCAGCGTGTCGCGCCCGCCGAAACCATCCTCGGCCCAGCCCTCGACCAGATCGACGCGCACGCCTTTCGGTGACCCCCAGTAGGCCACGGCCGCATACCGCCAGGGCTCGTTGGGGAACACCAAGCGGGTGATGGTGTCGTTGCCACGGCCGCCCACGGCCGTGCCGCCATAAAGGCGTATGACATCGTTCCCGTCTTCGCCAAAGACATTGTTGTTGACTGCGCGGTCAGCTTCGGTCTGTGTGTAGACATCGTTGCCGCTGCCCAGGCGTATGTCCGCCATGCTTGCTCCTCAGCCGCGCAGCAGTGCGGTGGTCTTTTGGCTGAAGTTCGCCAGATTCGGAAAGGCCTCGACCACGCGGTTCGCCGGCAGGCCCATCCACTGCATCAGCGCAGAGCCGACCTGGTCGGTGGCGATGGTGGGCACGGTGCGGCCGTTCTTGTTCGGGTCGCCATCGTCGGGGCCACCCAATGTCAGCGTTGGGAAGGTGCCGTGCACGGTGCCACCGGCCACCGGCCCGCCCAGCGCAAACCAGTGGTTGCCCCAGGCGTGTTCGCTGCCACCTCCTGAACCCGGGCGCAAGGTTCGGCCGAACTCGCTCATCACCAAGGTGACCACTTCGTCGCCCATGCCGCTGGAACGCAAGGTCTGGTCAAACGCGGCAATGGCCTTGCCCAACTCGCCGAGCTGTGTGTCCTGACTGCGTTCGCCACTGCCCAACTGGCTGGCATGGGTATCGAAGTCACCCCATTGCACCAGGAAGACCTGGCGCCGCAAGCCTTGGTTCTTGAACGTCGGCAGCACCGAGGCCAGGGCACGCAGGTCCTTGCCCAGGTTGCCCGTGCCGAAGTCGGCAGTGGGCGGGGTGGCCTGCTGCAAAGCGCGTGCGAACAGCGCCGAGTCGGCCAGCGCGCCGCCAAAGGTACGGGCGTATTCGGCCTGGTACTCGTTGGCGAACTGCCACTGCGCCATCGTGAACAGCGGTGCCGACGCGTTCGATTGCGGGTTGGTCACGTCGCCGTTGCCCCAGTAACGCGAGCCGTCACGCGACATGAACGCAACACGCGAGGCCTTGCCCTGCAGCAGCGTGCGCTGGTTGTTCATGGTCACCGCCGCGATGTCGTTGCGCAGTTCGGTGGGCAGCAACTCCAGGCCGCGTCCGGCCCAGCCGCTGAGGTCGTCCTTCACCATCCAACCTTGCTGAATGGCCACTTGGTCGCTGTGCGACAGCAGGAAGGGCGGTACGTCCACAGCATTGGCCAGCACCTGCGCGGCAGTGGCCGGTTTGATCAAAGGCCCGACGTTGGAAAGCCAAGCCAGGCGTTGCTGCTGGTAAAGCGGCACCAGCGGGGCCAGACCCGGGTGCAAGCCGAAGCTGTGGCCGGCCGCATTGCCCAGCGTGACCAGGCTGCTTTTCGGCAATGCCAGGTTGCCTCGGGCAGCGCTGTAGTCGTTATAGGCACCGTCGGTGGGCACGAGTGTGTTGTGCCCGTCGTTGCCGCCATTCAGGAACAGCACCACCAGCGCTTTGTAGTCGTTGCCGGCCGCAACGCCCTGGTTGGCCCAGCCGCTTAGCAGGCCAGCGCTGCCCGTCAAACCAGCCAGGGGCAGGATGCCGCCGGCGCGGAGAAAGTTTCGGCGGGCGTTCACAGTTGGGCTCCGAAGTAGGGCGTGGCCAGCGCGAAGGTCATGAGCCGCAGCACGCCTTCCTCAGCCGAGGCCGCGTTCCAGGAGGGGTTGCGCATTTGCTGCTCCAGCATGCTGCGCAGCGTGGGCGGCATCGCGCCGCGGAAGTACATCGAGGCCAGCAGGTCGATGAAGGCGCGTGGTGAGGTCCTGAAAGCCTGCAGCAGTGGGTCGACCTGGCAGCCGGCCGCTCGGTACGTGTTCAAGTTGAAGGCGTAGACATTGGGGTCTTGTGCAGCCCACATAGCGTCGCCGAACCTGGCGGTTAGCTCGGCCGCTGTCAACAGCTTCTGCTGTGGTGCCAGCAGGTTGCTACCCGGCGCCCGGTCGGTGGGTGCGTAAAAGCTGAACACGTTGTCAGCGTTCCAGTGCGGTTGTGTTGCCAGCCAATAACCGAAACTGTTGCTGCCGCTATTGCTGCTGTTGCCGACGTTCTGCGGGGGGCGGGTGCAGCCCATAGCGCGGAACATCGCGCTGCGGTGCAGCACTGGTTCGCGCAGCAGGCCGTCGCTGCGCGCGTTCTTGTTCGGGTCGTCGCCGACACGGGCCTCGCTGTCCAGCAGCACAGCCTTGATCACTGCTTTCATGTCGCCCACAGTGCCGCGGCCGTTGTTGCGAAACACCGCCGCTACGCGTCCCACGTAAGCCGGGCTGGGGTTGCTTTTTACGTGGTGCTGGATCAGCCGCAGCGCCACGAATGGCGCGGTGTTCGGGTGGCCAATCAGCAGGTCCACCACGTCACGCAGGTCCTTGTCGCCCGACTGGCCAGCCGGGAACACGCGCCCCAAGATGCGCTTGGCACCGCTGTCGCGGTCGGGCGCCCAGGTGGAAACGACCATCGGCCTTGAATAGCCGGAGATGTAACCCACTGAAGAAAAAGGGTCTGTATCGAAGCGCCAACCTGTCAGCGCACGCGCCAGTTCCTCGACGTCCGTCTGCGTGTAGGTTTCGATGAAGTTGCCCCGTCCATCGCGGCTGGGGGTGCCATCGGCTTGCAGCTTTTTTACGCCAATGGAAAACAGCTGCATCAACTCACGCGCGTAGTTTTCGTTGGGCGCGCAACGCGGGCACTCCGTGCTTCGGGGTCGGTTCTGGTTGTTGTCCAGAAACTGGCCCATGTAGGGGTGCACACTTACTTGGTACAGCAACTCGCCATAGTTGCCGAGGGCCTGGCGGTTCAGCATGTTGATCCACTGAATCAAGCCGTAAGGGTGCCCCTTGTTGGCCGACACCGTGACGAACTGCCCGATGCTCCAAACCAGCCGGGCTCGCAGTTGATCGGGTGCCGTGAAGATGATGCGCTGCACCTCGGTGCGCTGGTGACGGTAGGGTGCCAGGGGAATCGGGTTGCCGTCCACCAGCGCCGGTGCCCCGTCGATCAGCGTGGGCGGCAGCGCCAACTGTTCATCGATCCAGCGTTCGAAGCCCTTGGCGCGGATGTCGGCGATCAGCGCGGCGTTGGGCCCGAAGGTGGTCTGTTCGGCAAATCGTGCTGCCGCGTAGTAGCTCACTGCCGGCGCTGCTGCAGCAGCCTTCACCTGCCCGGCTGAAGCCGAAGGCAGGGCTTCGGTGTGCTTCTCGCCGCCACAGGCGGTCAGAACGAGCAAGGCACTGGCGGCAAGTCCGGCTCGAATGGTTGGTTTGAACATCCAAAGGCTCCAAAGATGGCTGCGACCGGTTCGCCTCGGGCTTTGCAGACGCCGGTCGGTTCGACCGACGGAGAATCCGGTGGCCGAATGTAGCGGCATCTTCTAACGATGCGCATCGTTCTGGCTGCGGAAGTCGCCTATTGGAACGATGCCCCTGGCGGCAGTGAAAAATTCTGCAATGCCAGCGGTTCAAGAATCAAAAAACAGCGTGCTCGCCGCGTTCGTTTCGCACCGTCCCGGCGAGCAGGTCGCGGTAGTGGTCGGGAAGCGTCTGCGTGCCGTGCGAAGGCGTGGCTGCGGCGTCGTAACGCCCGGCGGCGGCGTCCCACACCAGCATCGACTCGGTGGCGTAGTAGCGACCGATGCGCGCCAACTCGGCTTTCTCTGCCAGCTTCGGATGCACGCGGCCAAGCGTGGACAGCACGGCGACGATCACATCGAGCAACGCCACGGGCACCTGCTTGAAGCGGGGTGCTTGCCCGAGCATCGTGAACAGTGCGTCGCCTTGTTGCTGCGGCGTCATGGCTTCGCCGGGCCCGCCAATCGGCAGGATGCGTTGGTGGCGTGTGGTGTCGTTCAGGCAGCCGGCGATGAAGTCGCCCAGGTCGTCGTCGCTGATGGGCTTGCAGGCGGTGAGCGTGCCGTCGCCGAAGACAAGGAAGGGCTTGCCCTTCTTCACGCGGTCAATCTGTCCAGAAAGTGACTTGAAGAAGGCCGTGGCGCGCACGATCGACCAGATCAGGCCCGAGGCCACCAGCTCCTGCTCGAAAGCCAGCTTCGCATGTTGAAACGCGAGCAACGGCTTCTGCACACAGATGGCCGACAGCAGCACGGCGTGCGTTGCACCCGCGGCCTTCGCGGCATTCAGCGCGTGCACATGGGCTTGATGGTCGATGGCCCAAGCGTCCTTCGGCGTGCCGGTGCGCGAGGCCATGCACGACACAAGAGCGTCGAAATGTTCACCACAAAAGCCGTCGCGCGCCAATGAGGCCGGGTCGGTGACCTCGCCGACACGTATGGTGGCGCCGGGGAACCGTCGGATGCTGCCGTCGGCCGCTGTATTTTTGGCCGCTCGGTCTTTTGCCGGTCCCGGGCGCACAAAACACACCACCTCGTGACCTTGGCGCAGCAACGCACGCACGGTGGCGCGGCCGATGGTGCCGGTGGCACCGATCATGAAGACGCGCATCGGACTTACGCCTTCCAGTCGATCATCATCTTCAGGCAGTGTGGGTCGCCGAATGCCACCTCGTAGGCCTGCCGCGCCTGACTCGGACCCATCGTGTGCGTGATCAGCCCGTCCAGCGACAGCTTGCCCTGTTCGACCAACGCCGTCACCGCCAACAGATCGTGTTTTTTCCACTGCGCGGCGATGCGCAACGTGGCTTCGCGCATGAAGGCCGGCGCGAAGGCGAAGCTCAGGTCGTGCTTGTAGAAGCCCGCCAGCACCACTTCGCCACCAGGTGCGATGCGCATGATCAGGTTGTTCAGGATGCTGCCGTCGCCGCTGACGTCGTACACGGCCTGGTAGTTCTTGCGCGTGTCCTCGTCGGGGTGGATGCAGGTATAGCCTTCCGCGCCTTCACGGCGCACGGGCTGTGTCTCCCACACCGTCGGCGCGGGCCAGCCCAGCGCCAGGCAGATGCGGGCCAGCAGCCGCCCCATCACGCCGTGCCCGACGATGATGTCGGGCGGCACCATGGGCTGCTTGGCGCCACCCATCGCCACCGTGTGATAACAAGTGGCGGCCAGCGCCAGCAGCACGGCCTTCGGGCCCAGTTCAGGTTCCACCACGACCACGCGGTCGTGCGGCACGATCAGGCGCGAACCCGCACCGCCGAAGATGTTGCGCACGCCCTGGAAGCTGTAGGAACCCGGGATGAAGACGTGGCTGCCGACGGCCACCTCGGCCTTCGGGCCGGCGCACACCACCGTGCCCACGGTCTCGTATCCCGGCACCAACGGGTAGCCCAGGCCGGGGAAGGGCGGCATGGTGCCGTCCCACAACAGACGTTCGGTGCCGGTACTGATGCCGCTGTGGCTGACTTCCACTTCAAGGTCGGCGTCGTCGAAGGCCTTCAGTTCCAGGGACTGCACGGACAGGGTCTGCGGGGCGTCGAAGACGATGGCTTGGGCGTGGGTAGCGGGCATGGGCAGGTACAGCAAGTGGTTTGGGGGAGGTCTGGGGTTGATGCGATGCTAGTGCCCACCGGGGCCGCGCCAGAATCACGGCATGCCTGAATTCCCCGCAACGCCTTCTTCTTGGTCTTCCATGCCAACTTCCATGCCGCCCACATCCACACATGCAACCGCACCCACCGTCATCGTCACCGGGGCCTCATCCGGCGTTGGCCTGTATGCCGCGAAATCACTCGCCGATCGCGGTTGGTTCGTCGTGATGGCCTGCCGCGACTTGCCCAAGGCGGCCAAGGCCGCGCAGGCGCTGGGCATCCCGGCCGCGCAGTACGTCATCCTGGAGATCGATCTCGGCGTGCAGGCCAGCGTGCGCCGCTTCGTCGACAACTTCCGGCAACTGGGCCGGCCGCTGAACGTGCTCTTGAACAACGCCGCCGTGTACTTGCCGCGTCTGAAGGCACCGCAGCGTTCGCTCGAGGGCTACGAGATCAGCGTGGCCACCAACCACTTCGGCCACTTCCTGCTGAGCCTGCTGCTGATGGACGACCTGAAGCGCGGCGGCGGCGCGCGGCCGGGCGAACCGGCGCGGCTCATCACGCTGGGCACCGTGACCGCCAACTCCGAGGAATTCGGCGGCAAAGTGCCCATTCCTGCGCCGGCCGACCTGGGCAACCTGGCGGGACTGGAAGCCGGCTTCATAGGCCCTGTCGCCATGATCGACGGCAAAACCTTCAAGCCCGGCAAGGCCTACAAGGACAGCAAGCTGTGCAACATGATCATGAGCCGCGAACTGCACCGCCGCTACCACGCGGGCACCGGCGTCATCTTCAACACGCTGTACCCCGGCTGTGTGGCCGACACGGCCCTGTTCCGCGACACGCCCAAGGCGTTTCAGACCATCTTCCCGTGGTTCCAGAAAAACATCACCAAAGGCTATGTCACCCAGGCCTTGGCCGGTGACCGTGTGGCGCAGGTGGTGGCTGATGCGGCCTTCGCGCAGTCGGGCGTGCACTGGAGTTGGGGCAACCGCCAGCAAGAAGGTCGGCAGGCCTTTGCGCAGCCGCTGTCAGCGCGGGCCAGCGATGACGCGCGGAACAACCGATTGTGGGATTTGAGCGAGAAGTTCGTCGGCCTGGCTTGAGGAATCAGGCGTCCGCGGGGCGCCGTGGCGGTGACTCTCAGTTCCAGGGTCCTGCAGCGGTTTCAGAACAGGCTGGGCGGTGCCTCGTGCTGGCTTTCAAAGTCTTCGACGGCGGGAAGCCTCACCAGCGCTTGAGCGTCTGCGATGCTGCCGGTCAGCCAGGTCTTGATGTCCAACGGATGGATCGGCACGATGCAGCGTTTGTCCTGCAAACGAGGCGGCAACTGCCTGTCGGGTTTGTGCATCCGGTTCATCAGTGAATGCTGATCTGCGTTCTGCGTCAGCATGGTGAAGCTTTCCAAAAGTTCTCCGCTCTCGGGATCTGTCCAGCGATTCCACAAGCCCGCCAGCCCCCATGGCGTGCCGTCTGCCCGCTGAAAGCGCCACGGCACGTGCCTTCCAGTTTCCCAGCAAGGTTCGTAAAACGCCTGGGCCGGGATGATGCAACGCTGACCGCGCGCCCAAGGCCCCTTGTAGCTGGCCTTCTGCGGCAGTTCTTCGCTGCGCGCGTTGCTCGTGGGGAACTTCAGCTTGCGCTCGTTGGCGAAGAAGGGGATCAAGCCCCACTGACCCACCACCAGTTCAAGGTCCTGGCCCGTCGGGCGGATGAAGGGTGCTTGGTAACCCGGAAACACCTCGCGCGGCCAAGGCTGGGACGTCCGCGAGCCGACATGCCAATGGCGTTCGATGTCACCCATCTCAGGGCTGATGTACTTTGTGCACATGCCCGGACTCTAGCGTCGGGATTGTTGGCGGAAGACTTCACGGGGCAGGAACAAGCCACCTTGGCCCGAGCAACGTCATGGTGGACGGGGTGTTGGCACTGAAACGCCGAAACGCTGAAACGCACTGTGCAGTACGGCGCGTCAGGGGGTGGCAAGTTGGCCACCTAGAATCCGGCGATTCGATACCCAGCACTGAGCCAGTCAGTCAAAAGAGAACGCCATGAGCCTGCACAACGTGACCCCCGGCGCGAAGGCGCCCCAAGAGTTCAACGTGATCATTGAGATCCCGGCGAATGCAGACCCGATCAAGTACGAGGTTGACCATGAAACGGGGGCACTGTTCGTAGACCGATTCATGAGCACCGCGATGCACTATCCGTGCAACTACGGTTTCATCCCCCAGACCCTGGCCGACGACGGTGACCCGGTCGATGTGCTGGTGATCACGCCGATGCCCTTGGTGCCTGGCGTCGTGGTGCGTTGCCGCGCCCTGGGTATGTTGAAGATGGACGATGAAGCGGGTGGCGACAACAAGTTGCTGGCCGTGCCCGTCGACAAGATCTTGCCAATCTACAGCCATTGGCAAAAGCCCGAAGATCTGGCCCCGCTTCAACTGAAGACGATTCAGCACTTCTTCGAGCACTACAAGGACCTGGAACCCGGCAAGTGGGTGAAGGTAGTCGGCTGGGAAGGCCCGGAAGCCGCCAGGGCCGAGATCATCACCGGCATCGCCAACTACAAGAAGCACCCCGACTGATTGTTTTTACGGGTCGCGCTGAGATGGCCTATGCCGGGTCCGCATCCGGGTCCTTGAACGGATTGCGCTCGCGCAACTCGTCGACGTATTGCGCGATGCCTGCGCCTTCGCTGGTCAGGAAGTCCGCAACCGCATTCGCAAAGCGCGGATCGCGCAGCCAGTGAGCCGACGCTGTGGGCGTGGGCAGAAGGCCACGCGCCATCTTGTGCTCGCCTTGCGCACCGCCTTCGAAGCGCTGATAGCCATTTGCCAGGCACCAGGCCAGGGGTTGGTAGTAGCAGGCATCGAAGTGCAGGCAAGACACCTGCTCGGTGCACCCCCAGTAGCGCCCCCAGGCAGCCTTTCGCAGCGGGTCGATCGCGATCAAGGAAGCCGCGATCGGGTCGCCTTCCCGCCGTGCCACGAACATCAACCAGTTCTGCGGCATCGCCGAGGCCATGGCGCTGAAGAACTCGCGCGTCAGGTAGGGCGTGCTTTGGTGGGCCCGATAGGTCAGCGAGTAACACGCGTAGAAGTAGTCCCACAGCGAGTCGTCGATCTGCAGGCCCTCGTGCACGGTGAAACGCACGCCCTGATCAGCCACGCGACGTCGCTCTTGCTGAATCTTCTTGCGCTTCTCGCGCTGAAGGCGCGACAGCAAATCTTCAAAGTTGGCCATCGGCTGGTGTGCGTCCTGTGTCCAGTGGAACTGCACGCCATGGCGGATCATCCAGCCTGCCTCTTCGAAGGCCACCCGGTCTGCCGTTGAAAGGAACAGCACATGCGCCGACGACAGCTTTCCCTGCTCGACCAAGGCCGCCATCGCAGCCACCAGGGCATTGCGGTCAGCGGTATCGCGAGCCATCAGTCTGGATCCCGGCACGGGGGTGAAGGGAACCGCCCCCAAAAGCTTGGGGTAATAGCGCAATCCGTGGCGGCGGTAGGCGTCGGCCCACGCCCAGTCGAAGACGTACTCGCCGTAGGAATGACTTTTTAGGTACAGCGCTGCAGCCGCCCGCAACTCGCCGTCTTGCTCGATGGTCAGGAACTGCGCTGCCCAACCGGTTTCGGCCGTCGCGCTGCCCGAGGCGTGCAGCGCAGACAAGTAGCTGTATTGCATGAAAGGGGTCGGCGCATCCTGCTGGGCCAGTAGCCCGTCCCAGGCCAGGGCGTCCAAGCTGGACGGCTCGGAATGGACCCGGATGACATAATCTTTTTCGATCATCTTGGTTTGCGTCGTTCGGGATTTGGCATCGTGGGAAATCGCTTGAAATGGGCAGTGTGAAGGACGCCGGCAAGGTCGGGATCAAGGCAGCCATTGCGCAGATCAACGCGAAGGTGGGCGACCTCGCCGGCAATATCCGGCTGCTTGCATCTGCTGCCCGATCCGCTTATGCGCAAGGTGCCACCCTCGTCGTCGCCCCAGAGCTGGCGCTGACCGGATATCCGCCAGAAGACCTGCTCTTGCGGCCCGCCTTCATGGCAGCCTGCAACGACGCGCTCCAGACTTTGGCCGCCGAACTGTCTGATTGCACCGGGTTGCATCTCGTCGTCGGGCATCCCCATCAGTTCGGCGCTCGAGGCGATGTTAGGTCGAAGTCGCATGCCGTGCAGCAGCGCTTCAATGCCGCGTCGGTGTTGTCGCAGGGGCGTGTCGTGGGCACCTATTGCAAGCGCGAATTGCCGAACTACCAAGTTTTCGACGAACGTCGCTACTTCGCTTCGGGTCGCGATGCAGGGCAGGGCGCTTTGGTGTTTGAAGTGGACGGCCTGCGCGTCGGTTTGCTGATCTGCGAAGACGCGTGGTTCGACGAGCCCGCCATGTTGGCTCGCAACGCAGGTGCCGAAATCCTGTGCGTTCTGAATGCCTCGCCTTTTCACCTGGACAAGGCGGGTGAACGCGAAGCCCGCATGGGTTACCGCGCACGGGCCGTCGGCCTGCCGCTGCTGTACGCCCATCTCGTGGGCGGTCAGGATGAAGTGGTGTTTGACGGTGCGTCTTTCGCGCTGGATGCCCGCGGCGATATCACCGCGCGGGCTGAGGCTTTCAAGGAAGAACTGCTGCTGCTCGATGTGGTGTCGGGTGAGGCGGGCCTTGCGGCTTGCGGTGCCGTCGGCCGGGTTCCTTCCCAGGAAGCGCAGGCTTGGTCGGCGCTGGTGCTGGGCGTGCGCGACTACGTCGGCAAGAACGGCTTCCCAGGGGCACTGATCGGCCTTTCAGGCGGCATCGATTCGGCGCTTGTTCTTGCGGTGGCGGTGGAAGCACTGGGTGCGTCCCGCGTGCACACCGTGATGATGCCCTCACCGTACACCGCCGACATCTCGTGGATTGACGCCCGCGACATGGCCGAGCGTTTGGGTGTTCGGTATGACGAGATCGCCATCGCGCCCATGTTCGACGCGTTCCGCACCAGTTTGGCACCGCAGTTTCAGGGGCGGCCTGAAGACACCACCGAAGAGAACCTGCAAGCGCGGATCCGAGGCACCTTGTTGATGGCCCTGTCGAACAAGTTGGGGTCCATCGTTCTGACCACAGGCAACAAAAGCGAGATGGCCACCGGCTATTGCACGCTGTATGGCGACATGGCCGGCGGCTTTGCGGTCATCAAGGATGTAGCCAAGACCTTGGTCTATCGCTTGGCTGAGTGGCGCAACGGGCAGGGTGGCCTGCGGGCCGATGGGACGGACGGCCCGATCATTCCCGAACGCATCATCACGCGGCCTCCTTCAGCCGAACTGCGGCCCGATCAGACCGATCAAGACAGTTTGCCGCCTTACGAAATCCTCGACGCGATCCTGTCGCGCTATATGGAGGACGACGAAAGCATCGAGGAAATCGTGGCCGCGGGCTTTGACCGAGTCACGGTTGAACGGGTCACGCGACTCATCAAGCTGAACGAGTACAAACGCCGACAATCACCGGTGGGCATCCGCATCACACACAGAGCCTTTGGTCGGGATTGGCGCTATCCCATCACCTCCGGGTTCCGTGCTTAAATGACTTTAAACCCCCTACGTTTCCGGAGTTCGACATGAAGCAGATCACAGCGATCATCAAGCCATTCAAGCTGGAGGAAGTGCGTGAGGCGCTGGGCGACGTGGGCGTATCAGGTCTGACCGTGACGGAGGTCAAGGGCTTCGGCAGGCAGAAAGGCCACACCGAGCTCTACCGGGGTGCCGAGTACGTCGTCGACTTCCTCCCCAAGGTCAAGGTGGAAGTCGTGGTCAAGGACGAAGACGTCGAGCGCTGCATCGAAGCCATCGTCAAGGCGGCCAAGACCGGGAAGATCGGCGACGGCAAGATCTTCGTCACCAACGTCGAGCAAGTCGTGCGCATTCGCACTGGCGAGACGGACGCTGCAGCCGTCTGACGAAGCCCATCCGGCGGCGTGCCTGCCAATTCAGATTTTCGACAGTCCAGTTGCGGTGATGTTGGTTCGGGCGGGTGCCTTGGCAAGGTCAACGAGGCTCAGCAGAAGCGAGCTGGCGTCATCGCCGACATTCAGCGCAGCGAATTGCTCAGCCGACAGAAAGCCTTCGGACACCGACTTGCGCATGAACTGCAGCAGATCGTCGTAGTAGCCGGCCGTGTTCAGTAAGCCGATGGGCTGCTGGTGATAGCCCAGTTGTTTCCACGTCCACACTTCGTAGAGCTCTTCAAGGGTCCCGATGCCGCCTGGCAAGGCGATGAAGACGTCGGCTCGCTCGGCCATCATTTGCTTGCGAAGGTGCATCGTGGGCACCACGTGAAGCTCGTGCAAGCCGCGGTGCTCTACCTCCCGCTGTTTCAACGATTCGGGAATGACGCCAATGACGCGCCCGCCGCTGCTTAGCACGGCGTCTGCGACCTCGCCCATCAAGCCTACCCGTCCGCCGCCGTACACAAGTTGCCATCCGCGTGAACCGATGGCCTGGCCCAAAGCTCGTGCGTCTTCGGCGTAAGCCTCGTTCTCGCCGTGGCGAGATCCACAGTACACGCAAACCGAGATGGAGTCAGGTGTTGTCATTGCTTCATACTGTTCCGCGGTTCGGTGCCATCACCAGGCGGGTTCCGCACACGGCATCGTGCCAATACTGACGGTCTGCGCGAAGCCGCGACAGCAAGGCGTATGCGACGACACCGACCAGCAAGATCGTGAAAACGGTCCCAGCGGCCCTGATGCCCGAGATGCCCAGCAAAACGAGTGCTGGCGCGAACCACAACCAGGAGAGCAGGTACCGGCAAAAGGCGCGCAACCTGCCAACACGCTGCCCAGACAGGGTGACAAGCTTGATCTGCCAAGTTTGCATGGCCAGTGTCTGACCTGTTTTCGACCAGAGCCCGGCGAAATAGACGCCCAGCACCATGAACAGAAACGCTTGAAGGCCAGATGTCCCAATCAGTGCGTGGCGCTGCTGAGTGACCGTCGAGTAGACAAACGCCGCCGCCATCAGCACGCCGAACAACAGCACGCCCTCATAAACGAAGCATGCCAAGCGCCGACGAAGGCCGGGCACGCCCATATCGGCATTCCCCACCGTACTTTGCGCCGCTGAGGCCGAGGACTTAGGCGTCACTTGCGTAGAAATCGGGCGATACCCGTCATATTTGAACTCGACGCCTTCATTGCTGCTCGGACGTCTCGGGACCACTGGCAGCTACCGGGGCAGCAGCGGGAGCGGTAGATTGCCGTCTTGGCAACAGGGTCGCGGGGTTTACGTCTTTGGACGTGGCCGCGATTTTGGGCGCACCTTGAACAGAGGAAGCCGTTCGCGCCGGAGCGCGGATGCTCAGAGTGGTGGTGGTGGCACCGGGCCTGGCCTGCACGATGATGGGCGCAACGGGCTTGCTGACAGCCGACGCTGAGGATGCGGCTGTAATTGGTACGACTGCTGCGGCGCGAGCCGATGCGGTGTGTCCGGCTGTGGATCGATTGCTTGAGGCGTTGGAGCTTGATGCTGCGCGCTCCGCAGGCTTGGCCTTCTGTGCCAGCAATTCACGTTCGGACGGCGAGAGTGCCTGGTAAGCCTGCCACTTAGACGCGCGCTCTTCGGGAGGTAGTTCCCGAACGGTTTGAAACTGCATCCGGGCTTGAGCGCGCTGGGTCGGCGTGAGACGAGCCCACTCTGCCATGCGTTCTTGAACCCGAGCGCGTTCGTCTTGCGGCATCGATGGAAACCGGGCTGCAACCTCCAACCATTTCTGTCGCTGCGTGGGCTGAATGGATGCCCAATCCTTTTGCAATGGCGCAAGCGCCTGGCGCTGGACTGGGCTTAAAGCGGACCACGCCGCACTGCTTGCGGCAAGCGCGATTGTGGTGCTCTCGGCGGCCTGCATGGCTCCTGCATGCGTTGCCAACAGGGCCGCAAACGCAAATCGGCGAAGCAGGGATGCGTCAATCACGGGTTGCTGGGGGTACGAAGGAACTCAACAAACCCTGGGTCGCTGTACGCCTCAGGGGGCAGATCGTCAGCAAGCAAAAGGGCGTCGAAATCGGCCGCCGCCATAACTTGCTCGCGAGCAGACCAGTGGTCGATGGCCACGAAACCGATTGCCAAGATCAACACTGGCAACAGCGAAGCCACACGCTGCCACCATGGCACAAATCCCGAAAGCAGGACGGCACCACTCTTCGTGGAACCAGACAACACCGCCTCGGAGGCCGATTCCGTGCGGGCTTCGCGGGCGTGCTGCAACGCGCTGTCTCGCGAAAAGCGAAGTCGTTCGCTGATGTCATGACGCGGTGACTCGGAAGCAGCCGTCAGCACGCGAGCAAAGCTGACGGCCAAACGCCCTTCCACGAGGTGTTCCTCGGACGTCAGGGTCTTGCGTTGTATGTGTTGTGTCATGGACTGATTCCCCTTGCGCGAAGCGCTTTCGCCAACGCGTGTACGGCTCTGGAGCAGTGCGTTTTCACGCTGCCTTCAGAGCACCCCATCACCGCAGCGGTTTCCGACACGTCGAACTCTTCCCAGTAACGAAGCAGGAACGCTTCTCGTTGACGTGCGGGGAGGTCTGCCACAGCATCGTCCACAAGACGCAGGATTTGTGCCCGCGACACGGCGTCTGCTGCGCTCTCGGTTCCCAAGGTATCTTCGAGTGCGTGCAAGGTTTCGAGCAAGTCGAAATCCCCGCCGTCTTCGGCCGAAGTATCGAAGTCCGAGAGGTTTTGCATCACGGCACCGCGGACCTTTTCGCGGCGGAACCAATCCATGGTGGCGTTCGAGAGGATGCGCTGAAAAACCAGCGGCAACTCAGCCGCAGGCCTGTCTGCGTACTTCTCGGCCAACTTAATCATCGCTTCCTGAACGATGTCCAGCGCTGCATCGTCGTTGCGCACCGCATACACCGCGCGTTTGAATGCTCGTTTCTCGACACTCTTGAGGAAGTCTGAGAGTTCTTTGTCGGTGGCCAACGCGTGATGGAGCGGCATCGCCCGGTGCGGGCGCAACGGATTATGTCACCGGCATGCCGGTGACTCGCATGCCTTCGGGAGGGCGCGGCGGCCGGTGCATAATCATAGGCTTCGCACAACGTTCCCGAGGGCTCATAGGCCCGGCCGACTGATCTGGTTGGCACCGTTTTTATAGCGCTGGTACCGAATCCGCCTCACGAGGGCGTGCAAGAGGTACACCGATGGATTTTCGTTAGAGAAATTCGCAAAGGTTTTTATGGACACGACCACAGCAGATATCAAGCGTGGCCCTTCGGCACACGCTGTTTCCAATGCACCATCCCCAGTGACTTCTGGTGCCGACCCTAACGGGTCGGAGATTCTCGTGCGCTGCCTGCAGGCCGAGAACGTCCGCTTCCTCTGGGGCTACCCCGGCGGTGCCGTCTTGTACATCTATGACGCGCTGTACAAGCAAAACACCATCGAGCACGTGCTTGTGCGCCACGAACAGGCCGCCGTGCATGCTGCAGACGGCTATGCACGCGCCACAGGCGAGGTGGGCGTCGCACTGGTGACCTCGGGTCCTGGGGTTACGAACGCCGTCACTGGAATCGCGACCGCCTACATGGACTCCATTCCAATGGTGATCATCACCGGGCAGGTTCCCACGGCGGCGATCGGTCTGGATGCCTTTCAGGAGTGCGACACAGTCGGCATCACCCGCCCCATCGTCAAGCACAATTTCTTGGTTAAGGACGTGCGCGACTTGGCCATCACGTTGAAGAAGGCCTTTCACATTGCCCGCACGGGGCGCCCAGGCCCTGTCGTAGTAGACATTCCGAAGGATGTGTCGCTGAAGACGACGCCATTTCATTACCCCGAGTCGGTGGAAATGCGCTCTTACAACCCGGTGAAGAAGGGCCACAGCGGACAGATTCGCAAGGCCGTTCAGTTGTTGTTGCAGGCCAAGCGCCCCTACATCTACACCGGCGGCGGCGTGATTTTGGGCAACGCTGCGGCCGAGTTGCGCCAACTGGTGGACATGTTGGGTTTCCCTTGTACGAGTACTCTGATGGGTCTTGGTGCCATCGCAGCCAGTGAGCCAAAGTTCCTGGGCATGCTCGGCATGCACGGGACCTACGAGGCCAATATGACCATGCAGAACTGTGATGTTCTGTTGGCGGTCGGGGCACGCTTCGATGACCGTGTGATCGGCAATCCAAAGCACTTCGCGTCTGTAGAGCGAAAGATCATTCACGTTGACATCGATCCCTCGTCGATTTCCAAGCGTGTCAAGGTCGACGTGCCGATCGTCGGCGACGTCAAAGAAGTGCTGCTCGAACTGATCAGCCAACTGAAAGAGGCGCAAACCCGTCCCGACAGCGTTGCCTTGTCTGCTTGGTGGAGCCAAGTTAGCGCATGGCGCAAGCGCGATTGCCTGGCTTACAGGAACAGCAACGACGTCATCAAGCCGCAAATGGTGGTTGAGACGCTGTGGCGCCTGACCAAAGACCGTGACACCTACATCACGTCCGACGTGGGGCAGCACCAGATGTGGGCCGCACAGTTCTACCGCTTTGAGGAGCCGCGGCGCTGGATCAACTCTGGCGGTCTAGGGACCATGGGTGTGGGTTTGCCGTATGCCATGGGTATCAAGCTGGCGAAGCCAGACTCCGATGTCTTCTGCATCACGGGCGAAGGCTCGATCCAGATGTGCATCCAGGAACTCTCCACGTGTCTGCAGTACCAGACGCCAGTGAAGGTGGTGTCGTTGAACAACCGCTACCTCGGTATGGTGCGTCAGTGGCAGCAGTTGGACTATGGCGGTCGCTACTCGCACAGCTACATGGAAGCACTGCCGGATTTTGTCAAGCTGGCGGAAGCCTATGGCCATGTAGGGCTGCTAGTGGAGAAGCCCGGCGATGTCGAAGGCGCACTCAAGGAAGCCATACGCCTGAAGGATCGAACGGTGTTCCTCGATATCCGTACCGATCAGACTGAGAACGTCTGGCCCATGGTGCAAGCCGGCAAGGGCATCTCCGAGATGTTGCTGGGTTCCGAGGACCTGTGATCGGCGGGAGGCATGGCCACTTCTTCGCGTTACCGCGTGTCGAGGCAGGTCTTGAGGCTTTTTTGATCGCAGACCGGAACCCCCTGATTTCCCTCATTCATCGCACAGCTTGGCCAAGGGCTGCGGGGTTACCGCCCCCGGGCTGAAGAGCGCGCAGGACTAATTCACATGAAACACATCATTGCCGTACTTCTTGAAAACGAGGCGGGCGCACTTTCTCGCGTCGTTGGATTGTTTTCCGCCCGGGGCTACAACATCGAGAGCCTGACGGTCGCGCCCACCGAAGATCCGTCACTCTCGCGCATGACGATCGTCACCAACGGCAGCGACGAAGTCATTGAGCAAATCACCAAGCACTTGAATCGATTGATCGAGGTCGTCAAGGTGGTCGATCTGACCGAAGGCAGCTTCACTGAGCGAGAATTGATGCTCATCAAGGTTCGCGCGGTCGGCAAAGAGCGCGATGAGATGAAGCGCACGGCTGACATCTTCCGCGGGCGCATCATCGACGTCACCGAGAAAACCTACACGGTCGAATTGACGGGCGACAGCAGCAAGCTGGACGCCTTCCTCATAGCCATCGACCGCACCGCGATCCTGGAAACTGTGCGCACCGGTGCCAGCGGAATCGGCCGCGGCGAGCGTATTCTGAGAATTTGACCGACCCCCGCGGCGAGATTCACACGCCGGACCGGCGGTCCCAGGGGCAGTTGCTGAACAGCCAGCATCGCGGTCGCCACTTTTAGCAAAAAACCACCCACTTTTACGACGGAGAAAACCATGAAGGTCTATTACGACAAGGACGCCGACCTGAGCCTGATCAAGGGCAAGAACGTCTCCATCATCGGCTACGGCTCGCAAGGCCATGCACACGCACAGAACTTGAACGACAGCGGCTGCAAGGTCACCGTCGGTCTGCGCAAGGGCGGCGCGAGCTGGTCCAAGGTGGAAAAGGCAGGCCTGAAGGTTGCCGAAGTCGCCGAGGCAGTGAAGTCGGCCGATGTGGTGATGATTCTGTTGCCCGACGAACAGATCGCCACGGTGTACACCAACGACATCGAGCCGAACATCCGCGAAGGTGCCTCACTGGCCTTTGCCCACGGTTTCAACGTTCACTATGGACAGGTCGTGCCGCGCGCAGATCTGGACGTCTGGATGGTGGCTCCCAAGGCACCTGGCCACACCGTTCGCGGAACCTACACCCAAGGCGGTGGCGTGCCCCACCTGATCGCTGTGCACGCGGACAAGAGCGGCAAGGCCCGTGACTTGGCGCTGAGCTACGCGGCTGCCAACGGTGGCGGCAAGGCCGGCATCATCGAAACCAACTTCCGCGAAGAAACCGAAACCGATTTGTTCGGCGAACAGGCCGTGCTGTGCGGCGGTACCGTCGAACTGATCAAGGCCGGTTACGAGACCTTGGTGGAAGCTGGCTACGCTCCCGAAATGGCCTATTTCGAGTGCCTGCACGAGTTGAAGCTGATCGTGGATCTGATCTACGAAGGCGGTATCGCCAACATGAACTACTCGATCTCGAACAACGCCGAGTACGGCGAGTACGTGTCGGGCCCGCGCATCGTCACTGAGGAGACCAAGAAGGCCATGAAGAAGTGCCTGACCGACATCCAGACCGGTGAATATGCCAAGAGCTTCATCCTCGAGAACAAGGCCGGCGCTCCGACCCTGATCTCGCGTCGGCGTCTGACCAGCGAGCACTCCATCGAGGTGGTCGGCGAGAAGCTGCGCGCGATGATGCCGTGGATCAAGGCCAACAAGCTGGTGGACCGCACCCGCAACTGATGGTCTGTGTCAAGGGACTATGCTTGCCTCATGACGGACGATTTGCACGCAGTGGTACCTGAAGATGGTGAACTTCCCGAGGCCCCACGGCCTCGACGCAAAGGCATCTACGTTTTGCCCAATGCCATCACGCTGGCGGCGCTTTTTTCGGGCTTCTATGCCATCGTGATGGCCACGAACGGCCGCTTCGATGCGGCTTGCATTGGCATCTTCTGCGCAGCCGTGCTGGACAGCCTTGACGGGCGCGTGGCGCGGATGACGAACTCGCAAAGCGCATTTGGCGAGCAGATGGACAGTCTGTGCGACATGGTCAGCTTCGGTGCTGCGCCGGCCTTGATCGTCCTCGAGTGGGCGCTGAAGGATTTAGGCAAGATTGGCTGGATCGCGGCCTTCGTCTACATCTCTGGTGCCGCGCTGAGACTCGCCCGGTTCAATACCAACATCGGAATCGTTGACAAACGTTTTTTCCAAGGACTGCCAAGCCCTGCTGCGGCGGCTCTTGTTATGGGCTTGATTTTCGTGATGGACGATGCAGGCTTCCGAGGCGTCTCAAAGATCAACTGGCTAGCCTGGACGGCCTTTGGCGTGACGCTGTATGCCGGCCTGTCCATGGTGACCAACGCGCCGTTCTACAGTTTCAAGGTGGTAGGCGGAAAGCGAACCGTGCCATTTATCGTGATCGTCGCGATTGCACTGGGTATCAGCATCATCAGTCTGCATCCCCCCATTGTTTTGTTCGCCTTGTTCTGTGCGTACGGGCTGTCTGGTTACGGCGTATATGTGTGGCGCAAGATGACCGGCAGGCACACCAGTGTGATTGCGATTTCGACCGACGATCCCGATGAAAAGGGACTGCACCAGTGACCGATACCGTGTGCTACATTCATTCGGTGAAGTCATTCAGCCAAATCCTACTAAGCCTGCCAGGAGTCCTGCGGGCGAGCTGATCCTTTTTTGCCAAATTTCCAAAGATCAACGGCCCGCTAGCGCGCAGCAGCGGGCCGTTGATCGTTTCAGAGCTGCTGTTCGCATCCACTCAGAATCCAAGAAGGCGGTTTCACCATGTCAGACAAGCTCATCATCTTCGACACCACTTTGCGTGACGGCGAGCAGTCACCCGGCGCGTCCATGACGCGCGAGGAAAAGCTTCGCATCGCCCGGCAACTGGAGCGCTTGCGAGTGGATGTGATCGAGGCCGGTTTCGCTGCTTCGAGCAACGGTGACTTCGAAGCCGTGAAGGCCATCGCCGAGGCCATTCGCGAGGCGACGGTGTGCTCGCTGGCGCGCGCGAACGATCGCGATATCGCGCGTGCGGCCGAAGCGCTGAAAGGTGCGGCTCGCGCCCGCATTCACACCTTCATTGCGACCTCTGCGCTGCACATGGAAAAGAAGCTGCGGATGTCGCCTGATCAGGTGCTGGAACAGGCCCGTCAGTCGGTGCGCTTCGCCCGCAACTTGTGCGAAGACATCGAGTTCTCACCGGAAGACGGTTACCGCTCCGACATGGATTTCCTGTGCCGTGTGCTCGAGACGGTGATCGACGAGGGTGCCACAACGGTCAACATCCCCGATACCGTGGGCTACGCCATCCCCGAGTTGTATGGCAGCTTCATTCGGACCCTGCGCGAGAGGGTTCCAAACAGCGACAAGGCCGTCTGGAGCGTGCACTGCCACAACGACCTCGGCATGGCCGTTGCGAATTCGCTTTCTGGCGTGATGATCGGTGGCGCACGGCAGGTCGAATGCACGATCAACGGCCTGGGTGAACGCGCCGGCAATTGTTCGCTCGAAGAGGTGGTGATGGCGGTCCGCACGCGGCGCGACTACTTCAAGTTGGACGTTGGCATCGATATCTCGCAGATCGTTCCGGCTTCGCGAATGGTCAGCCAAACGACGGGCTTCGTCGTTCAGCCGAACAAGGCCGTGGTAGGGGCCAACGCATTCGCGCATGCCAGCGGCATTCATCAAGACGGGGTGCTGAAAGCGCGCGATACCTACGAAATCATGCGCGCAGAGGATGTGGGTTGGGCGGCCAACAAGATCGTGCTCGGCAAGCTCTCAGGGCGCAATGCCTTCAAGCAGCGGCTTCAGGAGTTGGGAATCCAGATGGAGAGCGAGAGCGAGATCAATGCGGCGTTTGCGCGGTTCAAGGACCTCGCTGACCGCAAGAGCGAGATCTTCGACGAAGACATCATTGCGCTGGTCAGCGATGAGAGCGTGACGCCTGCCAATGAGCACTACCGCCTGTTGTCGCTTTCGCAGCACTCCGAAACCGGTGAGCGTCCGCACGCGACCGTGGCGTTTGCGGCCGGCACGGTCGAAGAGCGGGCCAGCAGCGATGGCAATGGGCCGGTTGATGCCAGCCTAAAGGCCATCGAGAGCAAGGTCCGTAGTGGCGCGGAAATGATGCTTTATTCCGTGAATGCGATCACTTCGGGCAGCACAGAATCGCAAGGTGAAGTCACCGTCCGATTGCAGCTTGGCGGTCGCGTGGTCAACGGGGTAGGTGCCGATCCCGACATCGTCGTTGCCTCGGCCAAGGCCTACTTGTCGGCGTTGAACAAGTTGCATAGCAACGCAGACAAAGTGGCTGCTCAGGGATAGCCCTAGGCCGCAGCGACTGGCGGGTGTGCAGTCGTCGTACGGGACTTTCGCAAACTTTAGGAAGAAGACGCAAGTTATTGATCTTGCATGTCTTTTTCTCATCGCATAAACTTTGGCAGCGCTCAACATTAGGACTCCGCAATCAGCATGAACATAGCAAAAATTAAAGTGCTGATGGCGTGGGCGATGGGTTTGTCGATTTTGGCGGTCGCGCCTGTTACAAGCCGGGCTTCTGAGGCGCAAGGCCGTACCGCGCAGAAGCAGAGCAGTGGTGGAGGAGTTGCCAAAGGTGCCCGCGAAAACAAGGCCGCTTCAACGGTTCGGGCGATTCCTAAGAGGCCCCGCGTTTCCAAGCCAGCGCGGGTGGTTGCACCTTTTGCACGCAGTGCAAAGCGCGTGGCATTACGGGCTGCGCCTGCAGTGATTTCCTTCGGCCACGCTTCTGGGTTGCAGCACACGTTCGACGAACTGGATCTCAAGTCCAGTGTGGCGTTTGTGATCGATCAGGACACCAACGAGGTTTTGCTCGACAAAAACGCCGGGGCGGTATTGCCGATCGCGTCCATCACCAAGCTGATGACTGCGCTCGTCGTCACCGAGAAGGGTTTGGCGCTGGATGAACTCTTGACCGTGGACCAGGACGACGTGAATGCGACCGCGGGCTCGAGGTCACGGCTGTCCGTGGGCACCAAGCTCTCCAGGGGCGAGATGTTGCACTTGGCTTTGATGGCGTCAGAGAACCGGGCCGCGCATGTGTTGGGTCGCAGTTATCCCGGCGGGATCGAGCCCTTCGTTCAGGCCATGAATGCAAAAGCCCTCAGCCTTGGTATGCGTGACACACGCTATGTGGAACCGACCGGGCTTTCCAGCAACAATCAGAGCAGCGCGCACGATCTCAGTCAGCTCGTGAAGGCCGCCTTCTTGCACCCCATCATTCGGGACCTGTCGACCTCGCTCGAGACCGTGGTTCCGGTCGGCCGCCGACAGGTCCAGTTCCAAAACACCAATGGGTTGGTTCGCAATCCAGAGTGGGAAATCGGGCTGCAGAAGACGGGGTACATCTCGGCTGCCGGTCGATGCGTGGTCATGCAAGCCCAACTGGCTGGTCGCAGCTTGATCATGGTACTGCTCGATTCCGCCGGCAAATATTCTCGAGTTGGCGATGCGGAGCGAATCCGCCGTTGGCTGGCTTCGTCGCAAGCCACGTCAGCCTCGCTGCCGCTGCCGCTGCCGCGTTAGCTTCATCCGTGGAAGCCGAGGGCCGCTGATATCTGAGCAGCGGTTGCCTTTACCCGTTCCAGCCAGGATTCCTCCAGGCGGTCTGCCGGGGCTGACACTGAAAGTCCCGCCAGCAACTTGCCTTGATCGTCAAAGATCCCGCTCGCCATGCAGCGGACGCCGAGTTCCAGTTCCTCGTCGTCTCGCGCACAACCCGTGGCGCGTACCGTTGCCAATTCGCGCTCAAGACGGACGAGGTCTGTGATGCTGGTTCGGGTGTGCCCCGTCAAGCCCGTACGGCTCGCATATGCGCGTACGCGAGCCGGGTCGTCGTATGCCAGGAACAGTTTGCCCACAGACGTCAGATGCAGGGGCGCGCGTTCCCCCACGGCGCGCACGACCTGCATGCCCGAACGCTCGCTGTAAGTTCTCTCGATGTACACGATCTCGTCGCCCTGTCGCATCGACAGGTTCACGGGCTGATGCGTGACCTTGTGCAGTTCTCGCATCGGCAGCATGGCGGCATCGCGCACGTCCAGCCTGGCCTTCACCAAGTTCCCCAGTTCCAGTAGGCGCATGCCCAGCCGGTAGCTGCCCGCCTGGGGCCGCTCCACGAATCGGCCGATGGCCAAATCGTTGAGGATTCGGTGCGCTGTCGAAGGGTGCAATCCCGTTCTCGCGCTGATCTCCTTTAGCGATACCGGCTCGGGCTGTCCCGCCAAGGTCTCCAACAACGCAAAAGTGCGTTCCAGAACCTGAATGGTCGGCGACTGCGGATCCTTTGAAATCATGGCTCTACCAACGGCTGCGAACAGGGTTGGATTTTGCATGGCGGAATCGATTGCTGCATAGCGCAATCTAAGCCGCGGCGAGTTGATCGACCGCTGCCTGTCCCGATCTCACGGCACCTTCAAGCGTTGCCGGATAAGGCCCTTGCACATAGTCGCCTGCCGCCATGAGCCGCGAGGCAATGCGCTGCTGTGGTCGGACCATCCCTGGGACGCAGCGAAAGGTCGCCCGCTTCTCAGCCAGGATCTTCACGAGCTGAGGTTCACCTTCCCAGAAGCCTGCGCCGTGCTCCTGGCGGGCCGGGTGCAAGACCAAGAGGCACTGGCGCGCTTGTTCGACAACTGCGCGGGCGGTTTTATCCAACCCGCGCTCGACCCATACCCGCGCCCCGCTCACCACGAACGCGAACACGCCGGGGCTTGCGCCCATCGCGCCGTGATCGAAAGCGAACTGGGCCGGGGCCTGATCCCCTTCAACCAGCGCTGTCATGGGTGCTGGGAGACGGGCGTTTTCGGCGCGGAGATAGACGGTGACGATGGGCTCATAGGTCAGTGCCTGGGCCCGCGAAGCCCACTGCGGTGCGATCGTCTGCGCCAGCCTGGAGGCCTCGGCCGCTGTGCAGGCCAGGACGACAGCGTCGAACTGCACGCCGTCCACCGACCAGCCACGGGCATGGGGTGAAAGCGTCTGCACGCGATGTCCGAGTTGCAGTTGCGCGCCTTGTCGGGCGAGCCACTGCGCTGCGGGATCGGGCAGCAGGTGGCTCAGGCTGCACTTTGGAAGCAAGAGGTCTGCTGCACCGGCACCACCGAACAGCGCGTCTCGCAGCACCCGCAGCAGAACGCTGGCACTGGCTTGCTGGGCGGGTGTGTTCAGGGCTGCCACGCACAAAGGGTCGATCAGCAGTTCTCGCACGGCGGGTCGTAGGCCGCGACACAACTGTTCCACGGTCAGATCGGGTGCACATCGAAAGCCGGACGTGGCCCATCGCGATGCCGATGTCAGCAAAGACAAACGGTCGCGCATCGACCAGCCGACGCAAGTCATGACCGCCAGACCGAATCCCAGCCAAGCGGGACCCTTGGGCATGCGAAGGCCCCGCCCGTCTGGGTACCTCAACTCCAGTGGGCTGCGGTACAGCGTTGCAGCGGTATCCACCCCAACGGTCCGCATCAAGTCCAAGGTGGCGCGGTAGGCACCAATCAGGATGTGCTGTCCGTTGTCCAGGTCTGCGCCTTCCTGCGCCACCCGACGCGCGCGTCCGCCCCACTGAGCGGCCATCTCGAATACGCTGACCTCATGGCCCTGCTCGACAGCGCGTACTGCGGCGGCCAGACCTGCCCAGCCGCCGCCTATGACGGCGATCTTCATGCCGATGCGTTCATCGGCCGCGCACGTGGGTCTGCGTGGCAATCCACAACTTGCGCAGCGGTGTCAGCGACGTCCTTTGATGCAGAACCTTGAAGTCCTGCGACTCGATCTCCCGCAGCAAGGTGCGGTAGATGTTGGCCATCATCAGCCCTGGCTTTTGTGCGGCTCGGTCAGCTTTCGGCAACAACGCCAAGGCTGCGTCGTAGGTGCTGTGGGCGCGCTCGGCCTGAAAACGCATCAACGCCGTGAAACGGTCGCTGTAGCCCCACGGGGCGTCGCGTTTGAGCAGTTCATGCGCCTTGACGTCGAAGCGCAGCAGTTCGGAGACCGGCAGGTAGATGCGGCCGCGGCGCGCGTCGTCACCCACGTCGCGGATGATATTCGTCAGCTGCATCGCCAAGCCGAGCTTGTGCGCGTACTGCACGGTTGCTTCTTCGGTGCGTCCGAAGATGTTGCAGGCCACTTCACCGACGATGCCGGCGACCTGGTGGCAGTAACGCGCCAAAGCGGGGAAATCCAGAAAGCGGGTTTGCTCCAGATCGGTTTGGCAACCTTCGATCACGGCCATCAGGTGCTCAGACCGGATGCTGAAATCTGCGGCGAGGGGCAGCAATGCCTGCATCACCGGATGGCTGGGATGTCCTGCAAACGCCTGCGTAACTTCCTTGCGCCACCACTGCAGTTTGGTGGCGGCGATAGTCGGGTCGCTGACTTCGTCCACCACATCGTCCACCTCGCGGCAGAACGCATAAAACGCGGTGATGGCTGCACGCCGCGGTGGGGGCAAAAACAGAAAGGCGTAGTAGAACGACGAGCCGCTGCTCGCGGCTTTCTCCTGCACATATTGCTGGGGTGTCATCGAGCGATTCCGCCCATGCGGCAAGCTCGCCAGAGCAGAACGGGCACATCCATAAGTCCGAGCTTCGGGCGGCGGGTCAGGGCGGCGTGGTCCATCTGTTCGATTTTCTCAAGAATGCGCAGTCCGCCTTGCACCACCAGCCGCAGTTCCCAGCCGGCCCGTCCGGGTACACGCAAGGGCAAGCTGGCACCACTGAGCATCAAGGCGCGCGACCAACTGCACAACTCGCGCACCATGCGGCGCGCTGCGGGGCTGTCTTTACGCCTCGCCAAGTCTTGCTGCGTCAGCCCGTGACCTTGCAGATCTTCTTGCGTCACGTAATGGCGCAGACGCGGTCCATCGACGCTCAGATCCTGCCAAAAGTTGATCAATTGCAAGGCGCTGCAGATGGCGTCGGATTGCGCAAGAGAAGTGGGGTCTTCGATACCGTAAAGGTGCAGCAGCAGACGGCCGATAGGGTCGGCCGACCGGCTGCAATAGTCCAGCAACGCGGCGCGGTCCGGGTAGATGGGGTTGTGCACATCCTGGATAAAGGCATCCAACAGGGCATGCAGCAAAGGCGGGGGCAGGGCGTACTTGGCTGCCAGTCTGGCCAGCGGCGCGAAAACGCTATTCCACCGGGGCGCGGGCCGCGCGCTGCCCAGCACAGAAGTTAACTCCAAGCGGTAGGCCTCGAGGTCGGCCAGGCGCAGGGCCGCCGACGCGTCACCTTCGTCTGCGATGTCGTCTGCCGTTCGCGCAAAGTGATAGATGGCCGTGATGACGGGGCGCAAGTGCGGTGGACACAGCACGGACGCCACGGGAAAGTTTTCATAGTGTTCAACGCTCACGGGGCGCGATTCTGACAAGGGTTGGCGCAGATCTCGCCAAAGTCGTCGCATTGACAGGGCAGGGTTCACCCTTTTACAGTACTGACCAGTCAGTCATTAAAAAGTCCTGCGCTGTTTCAGGCGTGCCGAGGGCGACCCCCATGAACGTATTTCTCCCCCGCCTGCTGGCGCTTCCGACTCTGGCCTGTCTTGTCGCCGTCCTCACTGCGAGCTGTTCCAAGACTGAACCTGCACCTGAGCCGATTCGTGCGGTGCGCACGCTGACCCTGGGCGCCGCCTCGGCTGGCGGTACCCACGAGTTCGCCGCCGATGTGCTCGCGCGGGTTGAGTCTCGGCTGGGCTTTCGTGTTGCGGGCAAGCTCATAGCGCGGTCTGCCGAGGTAGGGCAGCAGGTGAAGGCGGGACAGTCACTGGCCTAACTGGACAACACCGATCTCAGGCTCGGGCAGGACGCCGCCACTGCGGCTGCCCGTTCGGCGCAGGCCAGCTTCGGTTTCTCTGCTGCCGAGTTCAAGCGCTACAAGGAACTGCGTGACCAGGGCTTCATCGGTGCCCTGGAGTTCGAGCGTCGAGAGGCCGCACTGAAGGCCCAGAAGGCGCAGTTTGAGCAAGCGCAGGCATAGGCACAGGTAGCGAAACAACCAGGCCAGCTATGGGGTGTTGCTGGCGCCGGCTTCCGGGGTGGTGGTGGGGGTTGAGGCGGAGGTCGGCGCGGTCCTCACGACAGGTGCGACTGTGGTGCGCTTGGCTCACGAT
>Ga0105046_10002274_pt1 | contig 30267 bp, 42 predicted proteins | sample MAT03_FD_78385 | JGI IMG/M metagenome (GOLD analysis project Ga0105046, IMG submission 78385) | Freshwater microbial communities from Lake Fryxell liftoff mats and glacier meltwater in Antarctica - MAT-03 (megahit assembly) | ecosystem: Environmental > Aquatic > Freshwater > Ice > Liftoff...
CGTGGCGTGAAAAAAGAAGAAATTGAACGTGGTATGGTTATTGCCCAACCAGGTACCGTAAATCCTCATCAGAAATTTAAGTGTCAAGCTTACATTCTTTCAAAAGATGAAGGTGGACGTCATAGCCCATTCTTTAATGGTTACAGGCCACAATTTTATTTCAGAACCACCGATGTTACAGGCATTGTTTCATTGGAAGCAGGTCGCGAAATGGTTATGCCTGGCGATAACGTTATCTTGACTGTGGAATTAATTTCTCCAATAGCAATGGAAAAAGATCTTCATTTTGCTATTAGAGAAGGTGGAAGAACTGTTGGTTCAGGTGTTGTTACTGAAATTTTAAAGTAGGTATTTAGATGAAAAAACAAAAAATACGTTTAACTTTAAAATCATATGATCATCAGTTGTTAGATAAAGCAGTAAAACAAATTGTTTTAACGGCAAAAAGAACAGGATCACTCGTAATGGGTCCTGTTCCTCTTCCTAATAAACAACAGCGTTTTACCGTATTGCGATCACCCCATGTTGATAAAAAATCAAGAGAACAATTTGAGTTAACTACTCATAGAAGAGTTTTAGACATTGTTTCACCATCTGATCAAACTATGGCTGCTCTTATGAACTTGAATATATCATCTGGTGTTGATGTTGAAATTAGATAAATTGAAAAGGTCATTCAATGGCAAAAAGTATTGTAGGTAAAAAAATCGGAATGACCCAGATTTTTTCTGACAAAGACAAAGTAGTTCCTGTAACAGCAATTGATTACAGTAATTGGTTTGTGACAGGTATAAAATCAGTTGATCGTGATGGTTATGATGCTATACAAGTTGGATCACTCAGAAAAAAGTACATTGGAAAAACATTTTCCGATCTTTGGCTCAAAGACGCTCCTAAATTTTTCAGCATATTCAAAGAAATTGATAAGCATGATTTTGCTCAAGATCTTTCTTTGGGACAACCTATTGATTTCTCAGGAGTGTTTAATGTTGGCGAAGAAGTTGATGTTTTTGGTACCACAAAAGGGTATGGTTTCCAAGGCGTTGTAAAGCGTCATGGTTTCACCGGTGGTCGTGCGAGCCATGGTCCTCGTTTTGGTAGAATACCAGGTTCTATTGGTTTTATGAGATCAAAAGGCCGTGTTATCAAAGGTAAAAAATTGCCGGGTCATTTAGGCAATGTTCAAAGAGTTATGAAAAACCTTGAAGTTATTAAAGTTGAACCAGAAGCAAAAATTTTGTTTGTTAAAGGATCGATTCCTGGTGGATCAGGCTCATTGGTTTTCATGCGAAAAGTATAGGTAAACAATGTGTGCGCAAAATAAAATGCAAGCAAAACAAAATCAACATGAGTCAGTTATGACTCAGCTTACTGCTGAAAATTTGGGAATTGATTTAGAAAAAAAAGCATTAAATCCTGCTGGTTTTGCTATTTGGGTTCGTACATTGTTGCAAAATTGGCGACAAGGTACCGTAGGTGTTAAGGATCGCTCTGAGGTAAGTTTTTCTAATAAAAAACCTTGGAAGCAAAAGGGTACAGGAAGAGCTCGTGCGGGTTCAGCTCGATCTCCATTGTGGCGTGGCGGGGGTGTTACTTTTGGCCCACAACCAAGAACACGTACCTTAAAAATTTCTAAGAAATTGAAAAAAAGTGTTATGAATTCACTTTTTTGGAATTATCTAGAGTCAGGTAATATTCATGTATTATCTTGGCAATTACCTACCATTAGACCGTCAACAAAAGAAGCATATTCGTTGTTAAATGGTATTGGTCTGCTTGGTCAAAAATTAACATTATTCTTACCAATGGATGATGTATTGAATTATTCTTCATTTGTCAATATTCCAAACGTTCAAGTTTTGTTTTTTGACGAAGCTAATGCGTTTGATGTAGTTAATGGGGTTCATTGGCTTGTTCTACAAAAAGACATTGATTCTTTTAAAGAAATGGTTTCAAAATGGGATTAAAATTAACTGTTTACGATATTATACGTGGTCCAATTGTTACTGAAAAAGCTTCCAAGCTGCTTAATAATTTAAAAAAGATATCTTTTTCGGTTCATCCAGAGGCTACCAAGCCTGAGATTGCTAAAGCACTTGAGAAATTATTTAACGTAAAAGTTAAAAGCGTGAATACAAGTGTGCGTAAGGGAAAAATCCGAAGATTTAAGAGAACTGAATCAAAAGGAATTTTAACTAAGCGTGCAATTGTCACATTGAAAGATTCTCAATCTTTTGATACACTTACTCAACAAGGTGTTGGGGGTGTAATGAATGAACAAAACTTATCTTTTGGTGCTACAGAACAAACAAAAGAATGATGGATATTAAGGGTAAATAAAAATGCCGATTATTAGAAGAAAGCCTAGGAGTGCTTCTCTACGGTTCCAAACTTTTGTCGATACAAGTGATTTGACGAAGAAAAAGCCGGAGAAGTCTCTTGTTAAAGGGTTAAGAAAAAGAGGCGGAAGAAACGCCTATGGTCGTATTACTACTCGTCATCGTGGTGGTGGTGCAGCTCGTAAGTATCGCGTTGTAGATTTTAAGCGCTTAGATAGAAATGTCCCGGGAAAAATTGTTGCTGTAGAATATGATCCAAACAGAAGTGTTCATATTGCATTGGTATTTTTTCTAAACGGTTCAAAAAAATATATTCTAATGCCTGTTGGTCTTACTATTGGCGCTCCAATTTATGCTGGTTTAGATGCAGAAGTAAAAGTTGGCAATTCAATGCCTTTGCGTAATATTCCCGTTGGTTTTACTATACACAACGTTGAGATTACACCAAAATCAGGTGGTAAGTTAGCGCGTAGTGCGGGAACTTCTATTCAATTGGTTGCAAAGGGTGATGAATATGCAACTTTAAAAATGCCTTCTGGTGAAATCAGACTTATTGGTTTGGATTGCTGGGCGACTATTGGTGAGTTAGGTAATGCTGACCATAAGAATATAGTTATTGGTAAAGCTGGTCGTAAAAGACATATGGGTTTCAGACCTTCTGTTCGTGGTATGGCTATGAACCCTGTTGATCACCCTCATGGTGGTGGTGAAGGGCGTTCAAAATCTGGTTCACATCCTCGCAGTCCTTGGGGTAAAGGCGCTAAGGGAACAAGAACAAGAAAGAGAAAAAATCCTTTAGTTCTTAAACGACGCAAATAACCGCCTAATTGAAAGATAAGAAATGGCAAGATCGACAAAAAAAGGTCCATTTGTAGCGGAATCGCTTTTAGAAAAAGTTAATCGCTTAAAGGTTAGTGGTAAAAGAGATGCGATAAAAACTTGGTCGCGTGGTAGCATGATTATTCCAGAATTTGTTGGATTAACTATTGCTGTGCACAATGGGAAAAAGTTTATTCCAGTTTTCATAACAGAAAACATGGTAGGACATTACCTAGGAGAATTTTCTCCGACCAGAACTTTTAGATTGCATAGTGGTCAACGCAAAGCTGGCGCTGTAGGCGCATAATTTATAGTGATTACAAGGAAATAAAATGCAATTTATAGCAAAAGCAAAATACGTTCAATATTCGCCTTATAAATTAAGGCCAATAGTAGATGTAATTCGAGGGAAGAATGCTCGTTATGCCCTAGATTGGCTTGCAACATATCCAACTCAACGTGTTAGGCCTATTCAAAAGGTGTTGAAGTCTGCTGTTGCCAATGCTAAGGACCTAGGTAATTTTGATCCAGCAAATCTTATTATTAAAGATTTTCGTGTTGATCAAGGCCCTATTTTTCGTTATTTCAAGCCTGGCGCAATGGGAAGACCTACCGTTTTGAGAAAACGTTTTAGTCATTTGACATGTATTGTTTTAAAAAATAATGTTAGAGAGGCCTAGAGTGGGACAAAAAGTTCATCCGATAGGATTTCGTTTAGGTGTTTATCGAGATTGGGATGCTCGTTGGTTTGCAAGAAAATCATATGGCGAACAAATTCTTGAAGACTTAATGATCAGAAAATATCTTGAGTCGTTCTTTGATGCCGCTGAAGTTTCTCGTATTGAAATTGAAAAAGCTGGCGACAACCTTCGAGTAATTATTCATACAGCTCGTCCTGGTGTTATAATCGGCAAAAAAGGTCAAGAAATTGAAAACTTAAGAAAAGAGTTAGCAAGATTAACTAAGCGAACAAGTGTTGATGTATCAGTACAAGAAATAAAAAATCCTGAACTTGATGCAACATTAGTTGCAAAAAATATTGCATCTCAGCTTGAAAAGCGTGCCAATTTCAAACAAGTCATGAAAAGAGCTGCTGCAGCAAGTATGCGTAGCGGTGCCAAAGGGATAAAAATTTGTTGCGCGGGTCGTTTAGGTGGGGCAGAAATCGCTCGTCCTGAATGGACACGAGTTGGCTCAGTTCCTTTGCATACCTTACGATCTGATATTGATTACGGATTTGCGGAAGCAAAAACCACTTATGGCGTTATTGGCGTAAAGGTTTGGATTTGCAAAGGTGAGTTCCGACTAGTTTAAAACTTTTTGATTGGAAGAATTAAATCATGTTAATGCCTAAAAAAACTAAATACCGAAAAGTTCAAAGAGGAACTATGAAGGGTTTATCAAAAGGAGCACGAGATGTTCATTTTGGTGAATTTGGATTACAAGCGGTTGAGCCTGCTTGGGTTACTGCTCAACAGATTGAAGCTATTCGTGTAACAATGTCGCGGAAGTTAAAAAAAGTTGGAAAAATTATATTGAGAATTTTTCCTGATAAGCCTGTTACTAAAAAACCTGCTGAAACACGTATGGGTAAAGGTAAGGGTAATCCTGAATTCTGGGTTGCTGTTGTAAAGCGCAATCGTATTATTTGTGAAATTGAAGGATTACCAGAGCTGGAAGCAAAAGAAATTTTGCGTTTAGCTGCTTACAAACTTCCTATGAAGACAAGATTTGTAAAAAAATTAGAAGAAAATCATGAATAAAGAAAAAGTTGAAATCAAAGAATTAAATGCATCACAGCTTAAAGATAAAATTGAATCTTTAAGACGTGAATTATTTAATTTAAAGTTAAATGCTTCTACCTCACATGTTAAAGACTATTCACAATTTGTGAAATTAAGAAAAAACATTGCGCGAGCAGAGACATATTTACGTCAAATAAATCATGCTGCGCAAGCTGCATAACTATAAGGTAATCGATGGCTATTAAAGAAAATGCTGAAAAAGTAAAAAAATACATGATCGGAGAAGTAGTATCCGATAAAATGGATAAAACTATTGTGGTTAAAATTGAACGAACTTTTGAGGAACCTCGATTACACAAGGTTATAAGAACTTCGAAAAGATATAAAGTTCATGATGAAGAGGGCCGTGCTCAAGAGGGTGATGTTGTAGAAATATATGAAGGAAGCCCTCGTTCTAAAGATAAATATATGTATTTATCGCGTATTGTAAAAACGAAATCTAAAGAATAGTAAGGTAGAACTATGGTTCAAGAACTTTCATATCTGACCGTTGCTGATAATTCTGGTGCAAAAGAGCTAATGGTTATTCGCATTATCGGAAGTACAAATAAGCGCTATGCTTATTTAGGCGATGAAGTAATGTGTTCCGTTAAAGTAGCAATTCCTGGCGGAATGGTTAAAAAAAAGGATGTTGTTCGCGTTCGAATCGTGAGAACTAGAAAAGAGTTTCGTCGTGAAGATGGAAGCTATGTTCGTTTTGGTGATAATGCTGGCGTTATTGTTAAAAAAGAAGATGGTGAACCAATTGGCACTCGCTTGTTTGGGCCTGTTGCAAGAGAATTATTGAGTATCAATAAAAAATTCGGTTCTCTTGCTCAAGAAGTTGTTTAAGGAAAATTGATAATCATGATGAATGTTAAAAAAGATGACTTGGTTGCGATTACTTCTGGTAAAGATAAAAACAAGCAAGGTCGAATCATTGATATTTTGCCTAAAAAAGGTAAAGTGATGATTCAAGGTCTTGTGATGGTAAAACGTCATACCAAGGCTCGTAAGCAGGGCGAAGTCTCAGCAATTAAAGAAAAAGAGTGTTACATTGATATCTCAAATGTAATGCCTGTCTGTAAAGCTTGTAATAAACCATCACGCGTTAACTTTATTGTTACTGCTGATGAAAACAAAGCTCGTGTTTGTAATCGTTGTAAAGAGATTTTTTGACTTGTTTAAGGATGTTTGATGCCGAAGTCTCGCTTAAAAGAATTATATGATAAAAAGATACGTTCAGAATTAAAAACAAAATTGGGAATTGAGAACATTATGCAAGTTCCTTCAATTTCAAAAATTGTCCTTAATGTTGGCGTAAAAGAAGCTGTAACTGATAGTAAAATTTTAAAGATGGTAGTTGATACGATTGGTCGTATTGCAGGCCAAGCGCCTGTAAGAACAATTGCTAAAAAATCAATTGCTGGTTTTAAAATTCGTGAAGGTATGCCTCTTGGCGTGATGGTAACGCTTAGAAAAGAAAATATGTATAATTTTCTTGATAAGCTTATCAATCTTGCTTTACCAAATGTTAGAGATTTTCAAGGCTTACCATTAAAATTGGATGGTCATGGAAATTATAATATTGGGTTAAAAGAATGGTCAATTTTTCCTGAAGCAGAAAAAAGTGTAGGTGAAACTGTATATGGACTTAATGTTTCTATACACACTACAGCGCGTAAAGATGAACATGCGCTTGAATTGCTCAAAGGATTTAATATGCCGTTTAAAAAAATTAAAAATGTTTAAGGGAAGCAATGGCAAGAAAAGCGTTGATTGAAAAGGCCAATAAAACGCCTAAATTTTTAGTAAGACAAAGAAATAGATGCAAATTATGCGGTCGTCCAAGAGGATACATTCGTTTATTTATGATGTGTCGTCTTTGTTTTAGAAAACTCGCTCTAAGAGGGTTGCTTCCTGGTGTTAAGAAAACTAGCTGGTAAATGAGATAAAGGACTATTATGTCAATTGATGCTATCGGAGATTTTTTAACAATCATCAGAAATGGTCTGATGGCTTCTAAGCGATCCGTTGTTGCTCCGTATTCAAAACTTAAATTCGAAATTGTCAAAATCCTGAAAGAAGAAGGCTTCGTTAAAGATTTTGAAATTGTTGAAGAAGAACCAAGCAAAAAATTGGTTAAAGTCTTCCTAAAATATGTTGATGGTGAATCCGTAATTCACGAAATCGTCCGTAAAAGTACACCTGGAAGACGTGTATATGAACGAGCCTCACAAATGAAATTTGTGATTGGAAAATTAGGAATTTCAATTGTGACTACTAATAAAGGCATCATGACGAATAAAAAAGCCAGAGAGTTATCTGTCGGCGGCGAAGTTATTTGTTCGATCTGGTAAGGATAAAATTATGTCAAAAATTGGAAGAAGACCAATAAATACAAAAGATGTTCAGATTGATATCCAAGGGCGCGAAGTGCACTTTAAAGGAAAAAAATCATCTGGCGTGCATGTTTTACCATCTGAGATTAAAATTGAACAAGCTGGAGATACTCTTGTATTGTCTAGTGAAAAACGTTCTTCTGATGGAAATAGAATTTGGGGTTTGAATCGTGCCTTGTTAGCTAATAAAATTATTGGTGCTCATACTGGATTTGAGCAAAAAATAATAATTACGGGGTTAGGTTTTAAGGGTGTATTGTCTGGAAATAAACTTGTTTTTTCATTAGGTTATAGCCATAAAATAGACCTTGAATTGCCTGAAGGTATTAGCGTTGATATTGACAAAACTGGACAAATTTTAGTTGTTAAGGGTTCAGATAAAACAATGGTAGGCCAAGTAGCTAGTCATATACGTAGTTTAAGACCACCGGAACCTTACAAAGGAACCGGTATTAAATTAGAAAATGAAGTGCTAATCCGTAAAGCTGGCAAGACTAAATCATCTTAATAATGGGAAATAGCCGTGTCTATAGAAAGAAAAATTAAACAAAGAACAATTCGTAGAAAACGCCGAGTTAGAAGTCGTTTGAATACGCAATTGTTACCAAGAATATCTGTATTCCGTAGCATAAATAATATCTATGCGCAGATTATTGACGATACTAATCATGTTACTGTTGTAAGTTGCTCAACAGTTGAATTAAAAACACTTTCTGGTGATAAAAAAGAAAAAGCAAAAGCCGTAGGGTTAGAGCTTGCAAAACGAGCTTTGGAAAAAGGCATTAAAGCTGTTGTTTTTGATCGAGGAAGTTATCTTTTCCATGGTAGGGTAAAACACCTTGCTGATGGATTAAGAGATGGTGGTTTGCAAGTCTAATTTATAACGTAGGATTGAAATAATGGCTGAAGGTCATAAAGATAAAGAAAAAGAATTTAAAGATTCAGTTGTCAGTGTCAGAAGGGTTACCAAAGTTACCAAAGGTGGTAAAAGGTTCTCTTTTTCTGCGTTTGTTATTTCTGGTGATCAGAAAGGCAACATTGGCTTGGCATTAGGAAAAAGTAAAGAAGTTTCATCTGCAATTGCAAAGGCAACAGTCAAAGCAAGAAAAAGTTTGATTGCTGTTCCGTTACGAAATACAACAATTCCTTATAATGTTGTTGGTAGACATGGTTCAAGTACAGTGATAATTCGCTCTGCTTATGAAGGTACCGGTGTGATTGCTGGTGGACCTGTTCGATTAATAATGGAAGTCTTGGGAATTAAGGATGTTTTGGCAAAATCTCTTGGTTCTTCCAATCAATTGAATGTTGTTAAAGCAACATTGAATGCCTTGGCAAAATTAAGAACCATTCAAGATATTGCAAGGCTAAGAGGAAAAACTATTGAACAAATTATAAAGGGAAGCCATGTTGCAGCTAAGTAATTTAACATCACTTGTTAAAAAAAGGAAAAGAATTGGGCGTGGTGGCAGCCGTGGTGGTACTTCTGGCAGAGGACATAAAGGCCAAAAAGCAAGAAGTGGACACAAAAAAGTTCGTGTTGGCTTTGAAGGTGGACAAATAACACTTATTCGCCGTCTGCCAAAACGTGGTTTCAATAACAAAGAATTCGGGACCACCTTTATAATAAAAAATTTAGCTCATTTAGAGCAATGCTTTGAAGCTGGCTCTACAATAAACAAAAATACTTTATTTGAACAAGGTCTCTTAAAAGGACCGCGTAATGTTGCTGTTAAAATTTTAGGAAACGGTGCATTAACCAAAAAATTTGTTGTTCATGCTGACGCTTTTAGTAAGAGCGCTATTGAAGAAATTAAACGATGCGGTGGAGAAGTACACATAACTAAGGAGAGCTAAGGGTGGTACTTTTAAAAAATTTCAAAAACATACTTTTGATACCCGAGCTACGGAAAAAATTATTTTTCACGTTGGGTCTATTAATAGTGACCAGGTTAGGTTGTTATATTCCAGTAATAGGAGTTAATATTCCTTTACTTGGTGAATATATGAAGCAAGCAACGAGTTTAGGTGGATTGCTTAGTTATCTTGATATCTTTTCAGGTGGATCTCTTGCAAGTTCCACCTTGTTTGCATTAGGTATTTCGCCTTACATTACTGCGTCAATCATGATGCAAATGTTAGGTATGACTGTTCCTTATTTAGAGCAACTAATTAAGGAAGGTGATTACGGTAGAAAGATAATTAATCAATATACAAGATATTTAACACTTGGTTTAAGTATAATGTATAGTTTGCCCTATGCGTTGTATCTTGAAAGTCACAACTTGGCTTTGACGCCAGGATGGGCATTTCGAATTATATTTGTTCTTTCTTTAACCGTTGGTGCTATGTTTGTAATGTGGCTTGGAGAACAAATTTCTTTATTCGGTATTGGTAATGGTAGTTCTATGATTATATTTTCTGGTATTGTTTCTAAATTTCCAGAATATATTATTAAAACAAAAGCAATGGTAGATGCGGGAAGTATTAATATATTTCAGGCATCACTTATTTTTGTTATTTTTCTTATCATTACTGCTTGTATTGTTTTCCTCGAAAAGGGTGAACGTAAGATTCCAGTTCAATATGCACGCCGTGTGGTAGGTCAGAGAGTATATGGGGGACAAAGTACCTATATTCCTTTCAGAATTAATAATGCAAGTATTATGCCCATTATCTTTACCTCTGCTGTTATTAATGCTCCACTAGCTTTGGCAGGGTTATTATCTCAAAAATTTGAATTTATTAAAGGTTTTGTTGATTGGTTTGGTCAAATGGGAATCGTATATAATGTTTTACAATTCTTTTTGATTATCGCTTTTTCATTTTTTTATACTGCTCTCATTTTCAATCCTGAAGAACTTGCTGAAAATATTAAAAAAAGTGGTGGATTCATTCCTGGTATTAGACCCGGAAAAAAAACCGCTCAATTTTTTAATTATATTTTGACTCGTATCGGTTTGGTTGGTGCTATTTATTTAGCATGTTTAGCTCTTGCGCCAAACATATTACATGCATTTATGCGTATGCCATTTAATTTAAGTGGGACTTCGTTGCTCATTGTGGTTGGTGTTGCATTAGAAACATCAGCTCAAATTGAGTCATATTTAATTGAACATCGTTATGAAGGTTTTTTAACATCTGGTCGTTTGAAAAGTAGGACTGCGCGTTGAATAGGAAAAAAGAAGTTTTCGTTTTTATTGGGCCTCCTGGTTCAGGAAAAGGCTCTCTGTCGAGCTATTGTACAACCAAATTAGGTTGGATACAGCTCTCAACAGGTTTTTTATGCAGAAAAAACATTAATGAAAATACTGAAATTGGCAAACAAATAGATTTTGCTATAAAATCTGGTAAACTAATATCGGATGGGCTAATCATCAATATGGTTGAAGAATGGTTAGCGAATAATAGTTCTCAGTTTGAAACGACTATTCTTGATGGGTTTCCCCGAACAGTTAAGCAAGCTGAGGCTTTAAATCTTATCCTTAATAAGAAAATTAAGGATTGTGTTTTAAAAGTTGTTCGGTTATTTATATCTGACGATGCGATTATTCAGAGATTGGCGGGTCGGTTGATATGTAGTAATAATGACTGCCAATCTATTTTTTCTTCGTTGCCTCTTTCGGCTTTAATGCCAGAGGATGGTATGAAGTGTGATAATTGTCAATATGAATTAGTGCGTAGATCCGATGATGAAATAAATTCAGTTAAAGAACGATTGAAGATTTATCATAGTCATGAACAGGTTTTATTAGATTATTATCGGGCTTATGGTTTGCCTATAAATGAGGTTAATGTAGAAAAGCCTTTGAAAGATGTTTTTGAGGATTTTCAATTTTTGTTAAAAAATAAATAATTATGATTACGATTAAAGATAAACAATCAATACAAAAAATGAAAACTGCGGGAATCTTTCTTGTTGAGATTCTGAATGATATTAAGCTTTTAATTAAACCTGGTGTTAATACCTTGTATCTTGATCGTTGGATAGAAGAACAGCTTTTAAAAAAAGAAATGATCTCACAGTCTAAAGGTTATTGTGGTTACAAGCATGTTAGTTGCATTTCTTTGAATGATGTTGTTGTGCATGGTGTTCCTAGTGCAGATATTATTTTAAAAGAAAGCGACTTGGTTAAGGTTGATGTTTGCGCTTCTTGGCAAGGTTATTGTGCTGATTTAGCTCGCTGTTATTTTGTTGGAGAAGGTGATTCAGATGCAAAAAAACTAGTGGCTGTTGCACAAAGTGCACTTGATAAAGGTATCGAAATGGCAAGGGTGGGCAATCGTCTTACCGATATTTCTTCAGCAATTCAACAAGAAGTTGAAACCCATGGGTATGGTATTGTACGTGATTTTGCTGGTCATGGTATTGGGAAAAGCATGCATGAAGCTCCTGAAATCTTGAATTATGGTAAGCCAGGCAAAGGGCCTTTATTAAAGCCGGGTATGGCTTTTGCTATTGAGCCAATGATAACTATGGGTAAGTTTGATGTATATGTTACCAATGATGGATGGACGGTAAAAACCAAAGACAAAAGTTTAGCCGCTCATGTTGAGGATACTATTGTGATTACTGAACAAGAACCTCTTGTACTAACGAGAAAAAACCAAGGTGTGCAATGAGCAATAAAAAAGAAGAAGTTATAAAAGTTGATGGCATGGTAAAGGAAACTTTACCGAATGCTATGTTTCGTGTTGAAATAGAAGGTGGGCATGTCGTGCTTGGCCACGTTTCAGGTAAAATGCGAATGAATTACATTAGGATTTTACCTGGAGATAAGGTTGCGCTAGAACTTTCTCCCTATGATTTAACACGAGGAAGAATTGTATTGCGTTATAAAAACGAGCGAATTTAACTTGTCATGGGGAAAAAATGAAAGTAAGGACATCAGTAAAAAAAATGTGTGAAAACTGTCGTGTTGTGAAGCGCGTAGGTGTAGTTCGCATTATTTGTGATAGAAATCCAAGACACAAGCAGCGTCAAGGATAAAAATTTTTGGATTTAACAAGGGATTTTTATGGCAAGAATCGAAGGTGTAAGTCTTCCGAGCAATAAAAGAGTTGAATTTGGCTTAACGTATATTTTTGGTATTGGGCTAAAGTCAGCTCAGGATATTCTGAATAAGCTCAAAATTAATTTTGATAAACGTGTAAGAGAATTGAGTGATGAAGAAGTTGCTTCTATTCAAAAAGAAATAACTGCTCATTATACAACTGAGGGTGAGCTTCGCAAAGACGTTAGAAATAACATTAAGCGATTACAAGAAATTGGATCTTATAGAGGTCTAAGACACAAAAGAGGCTTGCCTGTGCGTGGTCAACGTACTAAAACAAATGCAAGAACTCGTAAGGGTCCTAGAAAAGCTGGTGGTGCAGTTGCTCTAAAGCGTAAAGTAACTAAAAAATAATAACATCAACAGACTGTTGAGGATATTTAAAGAATGGCTTATAAGAAAAAAACAAAAAAAACTAAAAGACATGTTGATTCAGTTGTGGCGCATGTTAAATCAACCTTCAATAATACACTTGTTTCCATTACAACTGAAAGTGGCGATGTATTATTAACGGGAAGTGCTGGTCGTGAAAATTTCAAAGGTGCGCGTAAAGGTACACCTTTTGCTGCTACACAAATTGGCTTGAAGCTTGCTAAGGAACTTACTTCATTACACAATACAAAAAATGTTGAAGTTAAATTGCAAGGTCCAGGATCAGGAAGAGATGCTGTTGTGCGTGCATTGCAAGCATCAGGTCTTAATATTACCGTTTTGCAAGATGTGACACCTTTGCCTCATAATGGATGTCGTCCAGCAAAAAAACGTAGAGTATAAAATATAATATTTTTGTAGGATTTAAAATTGTTATGAAAAAAAAGTCTACTCCAGTTGGATCTCAAGAACAAAAAACTTCTGCTCCAAAACGCATGAAAAAATTGTCCGAATATGGAAAGCAGCTGGAAGAAAAACAAAAAGTAAAAAGCATGTATGGTATGCTTGAAAAGCAATTCAAAAGATTTTTTAAGATGGCGGCAAAAAGTCAGGAAGCAGCTGGTGAGCGTTTATTGAGCTTGTTGGAGAGAAGACTTGATAATACATTATATCGACTTAAACTTGCTACATCGCGCGCGCAAGCTCGTCAAGTAATTGTACATGGACATATTTTAGTAAATGGGCAGAAGGTATATTCCCCTTCATATCTCGTTTCTGTTGATGATGAAGTTTCATTGGCTCTTAACGTGACGCAAAAGCCAGAATTTTTGGAGAGAGTAATTGATAAAAGGCTCAATATTGGTGTTAAAGTGCCTGAATGGTTGGAGCTAAACAAAAAAGATCGTAAAGGTCGAGTATTGCGTCTTCCAGTTCGTTCTGATATTCAAGTGCCAATTGAAGAGCATTTAATTGTTGAGTTATATTCCAAATAACGCAAGTTTTTACTTGCACGTCATTCAACTGATGTTGAATCGACTTTTCAGGAGAACAAATGGATAAGAAGGAGTATAAACCTTTAACAATTCCACTGCTTGGTTGGAATAAGAAAACCTTAAATGATACTTTTGGTGAACTTATTGCTCAACCATTGGAGCCCGGTTTTGGGATTACTTTGGGCAATGCGTTACGAAGAGTTTTGCTAGGGGGAGTAGAAGGTTCTGCAGTTACATCGGTAATCATTAAGGGCGTTAATAATGAATTTTCGTCATTGCCGGGTGTTTTAGAAGATGCAATGCAAGTTATTCTGAACCTCAAAGAAATTGTTGTTCGTAACAAAGAGGGCAGATCTGGTAAAATGCATTTGACCGTGAAAGGTGAATCGGTTGCACGTGTTGCTGATATTAAGATTGATGATCATTTAGAGCTTATTAATAAAGATCATATTTTAGCCCATGTTGCTCCTAATGGAATTCTAGATATAGAATTTTTTGTTGAATCGGGAAGAGGTTATCAACCTGCTCAATGGCCTGCTGGAAAACAATTGCAAGAAGATGGTCGTATTTATTTAGACGCAATGTTTTCACCGGTACGTAAAGTTACTTTCGACGTAGAAAAAACGCGTGTTGGTCGTGACATTGATTATGATAAATTAATCATACGAATTGACACAGATGGTGCTGAAACTCCATTACAAGTATTGCATTACGCAGTTTCAGTATTAAGAACTCAGTTAGAGCATTTCTTGTTAAGTACTGAAATACCATTTAATGAAATTTCTTCAGTTCCTGAGGAAGCCACGAAATTTATTCAACCAAAAGGTAACACTGAGCAAGGTCTCAAAGGCATTCCTGTAGACTTATTGTTGAAACCAATTAATGAGTTAGAACTTTCGGTTCGTGCGCATAATTGTTTAATTAATGCCGGTATTAAACGTGTTGTTGATCTTGTTAATTATTCAGATGATGAAGCGCTTAAAATTAAGAATTTTGGTCGTAAATCATTGGATGAAGTTAAAGAGAGCCTTAAAGCATTTGGTCTTTCGTTCGGCATGAATATAAAAGAATCTGATTTGAAAAAATTAGCAAAAGTTGCTGATGAAGAATAACTTGTAACTAAAGGTAATACATACCATGAATCATCAAAATGGCAAAAAAAAATTAAATTTAAAAGCTCCGCATCGTCGATCAATGTTGCGAAATCAAGTGATCCATTTAATTACTTATGGGCATTTGGTCACAACAAGAGCGAATGCCAAAGAAGTGCAACGATTGGCTGAAAAAATAGTTACTATAGCAAGAATTGGCGATACTTTTAGTATTTATCGACGTGTTCATGCATTGTTGCCTTACAAAAAAGAAGCTGTTGTTAAGCTTGTAAAAGAAATAGCACCAACCTATATTAATCGCCCAGGTGGTTATACGCGTCTTATTCCTCTTGGTAAACGGCCAAGTGACACCGCAACTATTGCAAAGTTAGAATGGGTTTAAGCGTAACGCTTATTCAAAAAATTCATGAAGCATTGGATGAAATTCGACCAATGCTTCAAAAAGATGGTGGCGATATTGAATTTATTAAGTTTGAAAACAATATTGTTTATGTATCTTTAAAGGGTGCCTGTAAAAGGTGCCCTTTTTCATTGATGACGATGCGTTTTGGTGTTGAAGAGGCATTAAAACGTAATGTTTCTTCTTGCGTAACGGTAATGGTTGTGCCTTAAATCATTCGAGTTGATCAATGTAGAGTGTTAGTTGATTCTCTTTGTCATCCTTGTTCAATAACGTTTACAATACTTCCTTGAGCGCCTTTTTCAATATTAAAATGAACAGGAAATTGATCTTTCATTGATGTCAGATGGGAAACAATAATAATTTTACAAAAATTACTTTGAATCTTATGTAATGCATCCATGATGTGAGATAGGCCTTCTTCGTCTTGTGAACCGAATCCTTCATCAATGATGAGGGTTTGCAATGAAGTTCCTGCTCGGCGAGCAAGTAACTTTGAAATCGATATGCGCAAAGCAAAATCAATTCTGAACGCTTCTCCGCCCGAAAACAGTTCATAAGGGCGTATGCCTTGTGCATCCGAAATTTTTATATCTAATGTTTCTTTTGTGCCGCCTTTTTGCAAATCTCGTAATGATTCAATAAAAATATGTGATTGATTATTGGTAAGTTGATTGAGCAAAGAGTTAGCTTCTTGCTCAATTTCAGGTAAAGCTTCTTCAATAAGCAAAGCTTGAATACCATCTTTACCAAATGTTGTTGCTAATATTTGGTAATCATCAATTGTTTGTTTGAGTGAGCTAATTTCTTCTTTTTGACGGGCATATTCTTTTTTTAAGATGAGTAAATTTTCTCGTTCATTTTCTAATCTACCTTTTTCAAGTAACAGGATTTCTTTTTGTTCCTGAACTGTTTGTATTTCATCGTTAATAGCAATTTCTTCAGTTTGTATGGTGTGCCATACCTTTTCTAAATGCACATATTCATTTGTTCTTTCAACGTATTCGTTAATTTCTTTTTTTATTGATTTAAGTATGCGGCAAAGACGGTGAATTTCTTCTTTTCTGTTTTTTTGCTTGTCAACATCTTGAAAATATAAATGTGCTTGTATTCGTTGTTGCTCAATAAGGTGTAGCTCTTGTGTTGTTTTTTGATGATCTTGAATATCATAAAGCGAGTTATTTAAAGCTTCTTTTGCTTGCTCAAAGGAGTTTTTCAAGCTTATATATGACGGATCATTTTTTATTTCTTCAGATTGTGTTGATTGCAAATGCTGAATTTCTTTGTTTTTATTGGCCAGTTCGTTGGTAAATTGAGTTATTTCGTGTTGAAGTTGAACAAGATTTTTATTGATTAATTCCAGTTCATTTTCTAAAACAAGCTTATTTTTTGTTAATTCATGAAGGTTATTATTCATTTGTGCGCGGAGTGTTATTTGATTATTTAATGCTTCTAGTTTTGCATGTTGTTCAACGAGAGTTATTTTTAGTTTTTTGGTAATAACACTTAAGCGATTGAAACGATGTTTGAGCTGTTGTTCATCTTGGGTATATTTTGCTTTTAAAAATTTTTTTCGTGATGCTGATAAATTTTGTTCGCAAACAGGGCAGCTTGTGTTTTGATCATTACATTGTAAAAGTTGTTTTTGCTGAATACTTGATAATTCTTGAGCAACTAAATTTCCTTGAGCAATCCATTGATGATACAATGTTTTACGTTTCTCGAACTTTTTTTCTTCTATAGCTTTTTTATTATCAGAACAGGTAATTTTTTTAATGTTTTCATTTAAAGTTATAATTTTATTGGTAACTTCTTGAAGCAATTGAAGATGAGCATTTTTTTTATTGCGTAGTTCTTTTTCTTCTGCTTGTTTAGTAATCACCGTTGTTTGCTGTGAAAGAAGATTCATTTGATGCTCTTGAATCTGTTGTTGGAATGCATCTTGAAATTTTTTAGTAAGAATTTGCTCTTCTTGTTGATACTGTAAAATGCTTGTTTTAAGTTCTAGGTTTTTTTGTAATTGTTTCTGAAATATTGAAATTTTGTCGAGCAATTCTTGTTTTTTAATTTCTAAAGAAGTGAGATCGTACATGTTTTTTTGTTGAGCATGTATTTTTTTCCAATCTTTATATAACGTAATAAGTTTTATTTGGAGCGTCTCTTGTTCTCTATTTTTTTGTTGAATTTGAAATTGTACTACTTGCTCAGCATTTTTTGCTTGAGTGTAATTTTGTTTTACTGTTTCAAGTTCAATTTTTTTTTGGATAATTTTTTTGTCTTGTGCTTGTGAAATCCCTATTTGTTGTTGTATTGCAACAATTTTTACCGCGATTTCGCTTATTTTGCCCAATTCGGTTTCAATTTTTTCATTAAAATTATGCAATTGTTGTAACTGTGTTGAAGCCTCTTTCGCTTTATTTAGTGCTAATTTTTTCATGCAATCATAATGCTTGAGCCCTAAAATTGAACTAAGAATTTCCTTGCGATCTTTAGGTGATTTTTTTGAAAATTCATTCGATTGCCCTTGACGTAAAAAAGCAGAATTAATGAATGAATCAAAATCTAAGCCTAGAGTAGTCTCAATAATAGCTTGTGTATCACGAATTGTTTTACTGGTGAGAGGAATATAATGCTCTGTATCGTTTTGAATCATTCCAAAATCTAATGTAGCATAAGGCTTGCCGTAAGTCTTTGCATATTCCCGCTTAATGCGATATTGATTCCCATTAAAGAGAAAATCAAAAATAACCATCATTTGTGTTTGACCAAGGCGCAGTAAGTGATTATCAGCTTTAGCCACACCGGCTATTTTTCTTGCTTGTCCCCAAACAGCCCAGGTAATTGCATCTAATAAAGCAGATTTACCATGCCCATTTTTTCCGCTGAGGCAAATGAGCGGATATGGTCCAAAATCAATAGTTTGGAGTGTTGGACCATAGCTAAGGAAATTTTTAAGTTGTATTTTTAATGGAATCATTGTAGTTTTTGCCAATATTTGTTGGAAGTTTCTTAAAATAAAATTTTTTTTAGTCTATCACGGTGTCTTTAGTCAGACAAGATGCTAATTTTATAATAAAAAATCCTTTGGTTGCTATTTGAACGAAAAAACAGTAGATTAAGAAGCAATTAAAACAAATTATGGTGAGTGTAGCTCAGTTGGTAGAGCATCAGGTTGTGGCTCTGAGGGTCGTGGGTTCGATCCCCACCACTCACCCCAATTTAGGATTTTATAATGAGTTATATGGATGGTAATTTTTTAGCTGGTGTTTTTCTTTTAATTTTTGGCATTACGGTGTTATTAAAAGCTATTTTTAATTTAGATATTCCTATTTTTAAAATAGTTTTAGGTAGTATTCTTGTTTATTGCGGTTTAGATCTGCTTTTTGGTGATAAATTGGATGTTTTTCGGAAAATGAAACAGAAAGCATTTCACGTTAAAATTGATATTGATGATAATCAAGATGATAAAGAATAACTAATTTATAATTTTATGAGCTTTAATGTTTATATTTAGGTCAAATGTTTTATTAGGTATTTGTCTTTTATCCCTTGGTTTTTTCACGCTACTTGATATGTACTATGCCTTTTAACTTCCAATGTTAAAAATTATAATTGTCGTTATGGCATTTTATAGAATTTGCGAAGTTCTTACTATGAAAAAATGCAAGATAAATAAAAAATTAAAGACTTCATTATCTAATTATTAAAATTTATTGATATAATATAAAGAAGTTGCATTTCTCAATAAAAACCGCTACATTACCTTTATTACATTGAATACGTCTGTCGGGGCGTGGCGCAGTTGGTAGCGCACTCGCTTTGGGAGCGAGGGGTCGCCAGTTCGAGTCTGGCCGCCCCGACCATTTTCTCTTCCTTAAAGTCATTATATGCTATTCATTCCTCACATACGGGAAATCTGTTATGAAAAATTTTTTTTTGATAGTGTTTTTTTTGAACATTACTTCTTATTTAACGCATGCTAAAGAAATTAATATTATAGAATCATCAAATAGTCCGTTATCAAAAATGGTTTCATCCCACATGAAATGTCTTGTTGATACTTATTTTGAGCAGGTATCGGTTGATGAAATGCAGCTTGTTGCCAACGCACTTTCTGCGTCGTATCAATATGCTCAGGCAGATATAAAGTACGATAAAATTTTATCAAAGATTTTGATGACTCTTTGGAAGTTAAAAACAAAAAATAATAGCTCAGAAGAATTAACAAAAAAACTTTCTCATTTGATAAAAAAGCTTAATCGCTCTTTTATGCAGAAACAGGAAACGGAAAATGTTTGGCAAGCAATTATACAATATTTTGATTTGCATCAACAAAATAATGCCGTGAAGATTTTTGAGGCTATTGCGTTTGAAAGAATGAAAATTGTTGAAGAATATTTGCATAATAATAATGGTTTGCTTGTTAATTCATGTAGTCAGACGCATGAAAATAATCACAAATTAGCAATTAGAATAAATAGCATTGCAAATATGTTTAAAGCGTTTGAAGAAATGCCGTTTGAAGGGCAAGAGCATGAACGAGCATTCGCTCTCTTAAATTCTGCTTACAGTTTGGTGCTTGCTCTTGAAGCTGAGCAACCAAAACTTATTGAAGCTATCAATCCTATTATGCAACATATAGAAGATGTTTCTTTGATGAATATGGTCTTAGATAGTCTTTATTATGCACAATTTTCCACTGTTTTAAAAAATAATTTTGATAACGAACCGGTGATTTTTTTTGATCAAGTCGGGATACTTCCTGAATTACAAAAAACTGTTCCTTTACCGACTGTTTGTTATTGCAATAATGATCTGGTTTCATAATAGTACTGTTGACATTAGAACGTTAATCAAATCAAGTTTAAGTTCACTGATTAAAAGTTAAAAAAATTTTTGATTGGACACTCTATGCAAAAAATCATAAAAAAAGCTTCTGGAGAGTTTCAGGAATTTGATGCTCATAAATTTAGACGTTCATTAGAAAAGTCTGGAGCTGATTCATCAGTAATTGATTCATTAATTGCCAGTATTGAGAAAAATACTGAGCTTAAAACTACCCACGAAATTTATAAATTTGCCTATGATGCTTTGCTTAGCCAAAAATCATCATTGGCGGCTCGATATAGTTTAAAAAATGCGTTAATTCAATTGGGTCCAACTGGTTATCCATTTGAGGGTTTTATTGCACAGTTATTTGTGTATCAAGGTTATGAAACCCAAACAGGAATAATTGTTCAAGGGAAGTGTATAACTCATGAAATTGATCTTATTGCAAATAATAAGAGCACAATAATTGTTGGTGAGTGTAAATTTCATAACCGTTTGGGTTTAAAATCTGACAGTAAAGTTACCCTTTATTTTAAATCTCGTTTTGATGATGTTCAAAAGAGCATTCAAGAAAAATTTTCTGAAAAAAAACACGTTCAAAGCCTGCTTGTTACCAATACTAAATTTACTACAGAAGCAATTGCTTATGCTCAATGTGTGGGCATAGAATTATTAGGGTGGTCATATCCAATGAAACATAACTTAGCAGAACTCATTGATCAATATCGTTTATATCCTATTACCGTGCTTACAGCATTAAACAATCGACAAAAAAGAATTATTATTCAAAATGGAACGGTGCTGTGTCGCGATCTTTTAGCCAAACCGACCACGCTGAAACAATTTAGATTGTCTTTGATTGCTGTTGAAATCATTATGAAAGAATTACAAGAAATCTGCGATTATAATAAGGCATAGAAATGGCACATGCCGCGTTTATTGACGCGGCATGGTAACCCCACCTAAGTGAACCTCCAAGTTCCCCTTATTCGAGCAAAGTAAAGTTTTTTTAATTTTGAAACAGTGTATTCAATTGTTCTGAAAAGTCTTTTTTTCCACCGCATTGTTTGTAATGTTCGATGAGTTCAAGCACTCCCATATCATTGTTATTAAGCATGTCTATAATCTTATTTTCAATATTTTTTAATTCTTCAGGTGATGCAGCAATTTTATCTGTTAAATCTTGATTTTCTAAAAGCGAGATGATTTTTTTCACTCGTTCATCGTATAAACGATTTGCGTTGCTTGCAGAATCCATAACGATATATTCATGCATGTTGTCATGTTTATAGAGAGCTAACACAAACCAGTGACCGTGTGTTGACTGATAGCGGGTAGCTGTTCCTATGATGAAAGCATGTATATATTTTTCTTTTGCATTATCTGCTAAAGCCGTTTTAGCTTTATTAATACCCTTTTGAGATTTGAGTATTATTTCTTGAAATACTTCTTGATTAACCGAGTCACCATGTGAACCCGTTAAATCATTAACGTCTTCAATAATGGTCAATTCATAATCAAGGTTGTGCAGCAATCCTTGTCTCTTATCATGGATAAATTGAATGTTATTTTCATTTTCTAATTTTTTTAACGTATAAATTTCTTCTTCTTGTAACCAATCACCATCTAATTGTGAAGGGTTTGAATTATTTTTGTTATAAAAATCAAAAACTTGTTCTGTATTATCAAGTGAAAGTTCAAAGGGTGTAATTGATTTGATATCAATGTATTTTTCTATTGTTTTGATGTCGCTAAGATAATTATAGAGTAAACCCGGTAACTCATCATAATCATCACAGGTAACATTGTCATGTAGAGTGTTATTAACTTCACTAGATTCCCGAGTAATAAAGTCATCAATGTTTTTTATGGTGCTGGTATTTAAATGATCTTGAATATATTCAATGAAAAGGTCAGGATGAATAATTAATTGTGTCGTTAGACCTTCAATTAATGATTTGGCTGCGTCTTGAGTGTAGTTATTGAGTAACGTTGCATACGCATTACGAATTTTATTTTTTTTAATGGGGAAGCATTCTTGTGTTGGGAATTGAATATAAGTATTTTCTTCTATTGCATTCAATTCTTTAAGGCCTAAGTTATGATAGAGATAATTTTTAAAAACAGCTAAAGCTCGTTTTTGCATAATAATCGTACGCCAACAACCAACTGAATTTTTGTTAATTGGGCCAAAGAGATTATTGATAAGGTTAAAGTCATTTAATGTTGTCTCTAAATTTTCTGTAGATTCAGAGTCTTGAAGCGCTTTAATAAGATATAAAGCATTTTTAAATGATTGATAACCACAACTCGCGGTGCCTCCACCTTGAGCTGAAAATTGATTTGCAACATATATTTGTTTTAAATGGCAATACTCTGTTATTTCAATTTGTTTGCCAGGAATTGGATTTGATTTAATTTCAATAACGGCTGTTTTTGGTGTTAAGAATTCCCATAATCGTGAAAAAATATTTTTTGATGGTACAGGTTCTTTTTCAAGTAAATTTTCTATCGCGTGATATTCTAAGGGAATATCACTTTCTTTTTCCGAAAATGGCCCATGTGTTGGTGTAGGAATGGTAACAACTTGTTCTTCATGTTGTGCTTGACGATACGTAACATAAGAATAACAATTTTTATGTAATTTTCTTGCAATTTTATGCAAGGATGCGTGCATGCCATAACAATTAGATGCTAGCATCAAAATAATACAGACTAAAATATTTTTTATATATATTTGCTTAAACATAGCTTCCTCTCGATTTAAAGCATATTACTATAAAACATGATATTCCTAATTTAAAATATTGTCAAATAGATTATTTAATAAATTTATTTTCTCTTTGAATACATGACAAATCCCTTAAAATTCTCTATTTTTAACTACATTGATACCCTTATTTAGGAATAACCAATGTTTTTGATTGACCGGCGCTATTTACGCTTTTTTGATTGGCTTAGCTTTGTTTTAACCTGTTTATTGTCGAGTATCGGGCTTATCCTTATCTATAGTGCGACCTATAAAACTGGCCAGCCTTATTCATTATTCTTCAAAAAACAGGCTTTGGGCATACTATCAGGCTTAGGCATTTATCTAATCTTTTGTTTCATTGATTACCGTGTTTTATGCCGTTGGGGGTATTTTTTTTACTGGCTAGTCATGGGGCTTCTCTTATTTACGTTAATCAAGGGAAGTGTTGGTATGGGTGCACAACGCTGGATAAGCCTGTTTTTTATTAAATTTCAGCCTTCAGAATTGGCTAAATTATTTTTGCCTGCTTTTATTACTTATTATTTTTATACCCAAAAAAACTTTCCCAAAGTGGAATTTAGAGAGTTTATACCTATTTTAATGGTTCTTAGCATCAGTTTTTTATTAATTCTTAAACAACCCGATTTAGGGACGGCATTGATCGTTCTTATTTCGGGTTTTCTTATGATTTGGTTTGTGGGGATGCCACAAAGGTTTTTTATCTATCTTTTTTTTGCGGTTGTGTTAACAGCCCCCATAACGTGGCATGTGTTGAAGCCTTATCAGCAAAAACGGATAGCCGTTTTTCTGGGTCATGGAGAAATGTATAAGGAGCGTTATCAAATTGAGCAATCAAAAATTGCGATCGGATCAGGTGGTTTATTGGGCAAAGGGTTTTTAGAGGGAACTCAAAATAAGTTTATGTTTTTGCCTGAAAGCAGAACTGATTTTATTTTTTCAGTTATTGGTGAAGAATTTGGTTTTGTTGGTGCATTAAGTGTTTTGCTCTTATTTTTTGCTTTATTTTGCCGCACTTGTTTGGTGATTATGAGTATACAAAATATGAGTGCTCAGTTATTGGCAATTGGCTTGCTTCTGCATATTGTGCTTTCAACCATTATCAACTTTGGCATGGTGATTGGTTTGCTGCCCATCGTAGGCATTCCGCTGCCCTTTATTAGTTATGGTATAACCAACCTTTGGATTAACTTTGCCAGCCTAGGTTGGTTGAATGGGATTGCCATGCGACGATTTGATATGGGTTTAGGTGTTTGATTTTTCTTTCTAATGCTGATCAATGGACTTTAAGATGAAAAAAAATTAGAGTTAGTCATATTAAAATAGAACTAATAAACTTCAAAAAAAATGATTATATGAATGAAATCAATTCAATTAGCCTCTTAATGCAACAAGAAACGCCTGAAGAACAAATGCATAATTTTGTACCCAAATCGTTCGATGAATATTTGGGACAAGAAAAACTTAAAGAAAAGTTAAGTGTCTATACCAAAGCAGCCAAAATGCGAGGAGAAGCCCTTGATCATTTATTGCTTTTTGGGCCTCCAGGATTGGGTAAAACAACACTTTCACAAATTATGGCACAAGTGATGGGTGTGGGCATAAAAATCTGTAGTGGGCCGATGCTTGAGCGTACAGGAGACCTTGTGGCATTATTGACAAGCTTGGAACCGCGTGACATTTTTTTTGTTGATGAAATTCATCGAATGCCTGCTAATGTTGAGGAAGTTCTTTATAGCGCTATGGAACATTTTCGAGTTGATGTCATTATTGGCCAAGGTGCTGGTGCAAAATCAATTAATTTGCCCATACATCCTTTTACCTTAGTTGGTGCAACCACAAAAAGTGGTATGCTTTCTGCACCGCTACGCAGTCGATTTGGTATTGTTGAGCGCTTAGATTTTTATACAGATTGTGAATTACAAAAAATAGTTTTGCAAAATGCAGCATTTTTGGATTTAGCTATTTCATCGCAAGCAGCATTATTGATCGCCAAATCATCACGTGGCACACCTCGAACGGCAAAAAAAATCTTGCGTAGAGTTCGTGATTTTGCCCAAGTGACCAATCTTAATCAGGCAACTGATGCTTTGGTGATACAAGCATTAGATTTTTTGGGCATTAACGAAGATGGGTTAAGTGTTGTAGATATAATGATTTTGCGAAAAATTGTAGAAAACTTTAATGGGGGGCCAGTTGGGTTAGAAACATTGGCTGCTTTATTGGGGGAAGATAAGGAAACGCTGGAAGAGGTATATGAACCTTTCTTGATGCGGCAAGGTTATTTAGAAAAAACAGCCCGTGGTCGACAGATTCCTCATAAAATGTTACCTTTTTTAAAGCAAAAGTTTTTTGGCCAAAAGACATTGTTAAACTTCTAGGAGCAGATATGTCAGGACATTCCAAGTGGGCAACCATAAAAAGAAAAAAAGCAGCGTTAGATTCTAAGCGTGGTAAAGAATTTACAAAATTAATTAAAGAAATCACCGTGGTAGCACGTCTTGGTGGTGGTGATCCCAATGCAAATTCTCGACTCAGGTTATTGCTTGAAAAAGCTAAAGAAGTTAATATGCCAATGGATAACACCGTGCGCGCTATTAAGCGGGGTACCGGTGAAATGCCAGGTCAACAATATGAAGAACAAATGTATGAAGGCTACGGCCCTTTTGGCACCGCTGTTGTTGTTGATGCATTAACTGATAATAAAAACAGAACTGTTGCAGAATTGAGAAGAATATTCTCAAGCAGTGGCGGTTCGCTTGCTGAAACTGGTTCAGTTGGTTGGATGTTTGCTCGCATGGGAGTTGTTCACGTTGGTGGTAAAGCAACAGAAGACGAGTTGCTTGAATTATTGCTTGATTACGAGGTAAAAGATATTTCTCATGATGAAGAAATCTTTAGCATTACGTGTGATCCAAAAGCTTTGGAAAAAATCAAAACTGTTTTACAAGAACATGGATTAAAAGTTGAAAAAGCTGAAGTTGAATGGGTTGCACAAAATACCGTAGCTCTTTCAAGTGAGCAAGAAGAGAAGGCATATGAATTTTTGAGTAGTCTTGAAGATCATGAAGATGTTCAAAGTGTATACACTAACTTGGTAACAGAAGGATAATACGTGATACGAAGTATGACAGGTTTTTCCAATAAAGTTGTTGAATTGCCTCTTGCAGATGGTGATAAAGCCTATCTTTCGTTGACATTGAAGTCACTTAACTCACGTTATTTTGAGGCTACCTGCAAAATTCCTTACGCTATGCAATCAATGGAAGTTGAGCTTATCAAATTATTCAAAGACTTTCTTTATCGTGGAAAAGTTACTTTTAATATAGCAATGCAAAACCCTACGGTCTTTAAAGGACCAGTTGAACCGGCTACCCATATTATTCAAAGTTATATTCTAGCAATAAAGCATATACAAGAAAAATTCACGATAAGCGGAAATCTTACGCTTCCTGAATTGTTGAGATTGCCTAATATCTTTTCAGAAGAAGAAGTGAATATTGAAGAGTCAACTAAGCAACAAGTACTTGTTGTTGTTCAGCAATTGATTGGTGACTTGATACATGCCCAAGAAGTTGAAGGTCTTTCGTTAGAAAAAGATATTGAAGTAAGATGCACCATTTTGGCTGATCAATTGATGATTATTGAGCATGCCGCTTCAACGTTATTTGAACAACGCAAAACAATGATTGCATCAAAATTAATTGAATTAGACCAGCAGCAACCAGAGGTAGTTGAGCTTAAACGCAATCAGTTATATTACGAATTAGAGCGCATGGATATTCATGAAGAAATAGTTCGTTTCAAAAGTCATTTGCAAGCATTAAAGACTATGATTAGTTCAAAAGAGGTTGAAAAAGGACGACGCGTAGATTTTACTTTGCAAGAACTGATGCGTGAAATTAATACTATTGCAGCAAAATGTTCTGATGCAATAATTAGTACTCATGCAATATCAATAAAGATTGAACTAGAAAAAATAAGAGAACAAGCACAAAATATTGTGTAATAGACCGCGGCATGACTAAGCTCTAATGAGAAAAAGTTATTTTCTTTGGAGGGCTGCGCATGGTAAGGTATTTTTACGGTCTTTTTTTATGTGTTCTGTGTGTAAATATTCATTCTTTAGATGCTGAATATGATCCGATTGATACATTGGAACAAGAAATTATTAATAATATTCTTGAGTATCAAAGCAGCCTTGAAGGCGGTGAACAAGCACAAACTAGAAGCTGCTTGTTTCAAACACAAATAACGCAATTCAATATTCCCTTGGTTATTTCAACCCCTGGTTTTTATTGCGTTAGCGCTCAAACCACGCAAAATGCTTTGCAAAATGGTCAAAATGTTGGTCAAAATACGTTTAATAGTCAATTTAATACAGCTACAAATAATCAAATTAATGGTCAAAACTCGAATTTGAATCAGAATAATAATACTTCAAATTCTTTAAGTCTAAACCAAGCAATACCGATAAATCTGGGGGGTCAAAATTCTTTTCAAACGGCTCAGCCGTCATTGCAAACTACACCGTTTACGTTTTTGAATGGTCATCTTGTTCAGCAACAACAAAATCTCACGGTACAACAACAACTCACGTTGGCACAACAACAATTGAATGGCCAAAATATTACCGTAAGCGATCTAGCATTAAGGGCAATCACCGTAAATAGTAATGATGTTGTTATTAATCTTAATGGGAATGAGATTATCGGTGTTGGCACTAATACGAATGGCATCATTGTTAATGGTCGATCTAATATAATTATCAAAAATGGTACTATTCGCAACATGACTAATAACGGTATTACGATTGGTAATAATACATCTAGTGGTCAACGAGCAAGAAATATATTAATTCAAAATGTTACCTTTATAAGTAATAGGAATGGTTTTTCTATATCCAATGCAACTGATGTGATTCTTCTACAAAATGAAGCATATTTTTGTACCGCGATTGGTTTTATTTTAAATCAAAACTCAAATGTTCTTGTTGAATCCTGTATCAGTAATAACAATTCAACGGGATTTTCAACAGCAGGAAATGTTTCTCTTGAATTTGTTAGGTGTAATGCAAATAATAATACCGTAGCGGGTTTTTTAAATAATTTTCTTGTTGAAAGTTTGTTTCAAGGATGTACTGCCCATGAAAATCAAAATGGTTTTATAACCGGGCCGACAAATGGTATTAGTACTGATGTTAATTTTATGAAATGTTATGCTCATGGTAACACAACGAATGGATTTCAAATTGGTGGCAATGAAATAACCTTTGAGGAGTGTAAAGCAAACAATAATACTAATGGTTTTCAAATTAATGGCAATAACAATGTTCTTCTCAATAATATAGCACAAGGAAATGCTAATAATGGCATATTGCTTGCTGCAGCATTGTCGGTTAATACAACAAGTTCAAATTGCCAAGTTCGTGAGAATACTCTCACGAGTAATAATATTGGTATAAATAATCTTGGGGTGAATAATCATATTTATAGTAACTTTGCGAGTAATAATCCTGGCGGTGATTTTTTAGGGGTTCCCAATGTCGTAGTTTCTCCTACACCATTAACACCAATTAATTTTACAACGAACATAGCTGAATAAGTATTTATTTTATAGAAAGGAGTAGTATGTTTGATGCATCATATACAAAACCACAGAAAAAATTAACGCACATTTTTAAGCTTTCAGATTTACCAGAAGAGCGGTATGGCGATGCTGGAGCTTTACAACTTGTTACCAAAGCAGATTTTCCTATTTTGAAGGGTATAGCTGTTTTTACCGGTTATTTAGATTCTGATGGTATGATTCTTCCGCATTGGCATCCTAATTCAGATGAACTTGCTTATTGTGTTACCGGTAAGGGTAAGATGAGTATTGTGAGCCCCAATAATGATATAGAACAACTTGAATTTCAAGCTGGCGATATGCTCTTTTTTCCTCGTGGTTATTTTCATTATTTTGAAAGTACGGGGACAGAAAGATTACAGTTTATCGCAATTTTTAATAATGAAGAGCCTGAATATATGGGTATGGTTAGCGCTCTTTCGGGTATTTCTGATGCGACTTTGGGAAGTGCTTTCAAAGTGCCAACTGAAACCTTTAAAGACTTTCAAAAGAAAGACACAATTCTTTCTAAAGTTAAAAAATAAAGTGTTGTTTTTTAGCATTTGTTGAAATGCTTTGTACGGTTTTTACCATTAAAGGCTCGATTTTCGAGCCTTTTTTATTGTCTTTTAGCGCTTCTTTTTAATAAACTAAAAAGAGAGGTGAACTTAAAAACATGCTAAATGGTGTGAATAGTATGCAAAGACGAAATATACTTATTTTGAGCATACTTTCGTGGTGTTCTTTGCAACCAATTACTCTACAAGGGCACGTTTTTAAGAAAAATTATAAAACTCAATTTTGCAGAAAGTCCATCAAAAAACAACCTTCGCCATGTATTCTTGAGGGATTGGGTGAAATTTTTTGTGATGCTGGGTCTCTTTTGAAAAATCTTTTTTCGGTGAGCAGTGCAAAAGTTATTACCAGTTTCATTCCTTTATATGTTCTTTCTCGTGTGCATGATGAGAAAATTCAAGCGAATTTTTATGATCCTTCTAATCACAAAAACATTAATCAGTTTCCCAAACACTGTCATTCCATAGCGCATTATGGTATTGGTTTTCCGATAGTAGCGCTTTCAAGTTTGGCCTTTTTTGCCAATGATGAAGATTTGCGTTTAACGGGGCGAATGTTTGCAATAGGTTTGCCTTTTGTTCATTCAGGTAAGGATATAATAAAAAAATTGCGCTTTAAATCATGCCTTCGACCTTGGCATGAAAATTTTGATCGCCATCATCGATCTTCGGGAGGTTTTCCTTCTGGGCATATGGCAAACGTTATGTTTATGGCATCCTTATTTGGTATGCGTCATGGGCCTGCTTGGGGTGTGTCGCTGGGCTTATTTGCTGGTTTTGTGTTTGTTGATTTTGTAAATTGTAATCGGCATTATTTTTCTCAACTGGTTGCTGGAGCAGGGCTAGGGCTTATTTTTGCTTTGGCCGCAAGCAAAGTTGTTGATAAAAAGTTATCAGAACGCTGCTCATTTTCATGTAATGTTGATGCACAAGGTAACTCTTGTGCACAATTGTGTTATCGATTTTGAAAAATAGGACAAAAAAAAGCCGTAGTAAATTCTACGGCTTGAAATATATGTTACTTATTAAGATGTTTTGTGATGTTATCAATCATGTCATTTACTGTATGTTTTTTTCCCAGCAATTTGAAGTTTATTTTTACATGCTTTATTGAATTGGTCAGGGTTTTCTGCCATGAGAGCTTGTCTTAATTTCTTTCTATTTTCAGCTACAATTACTATATCATTTACACACTCTTCAGCAGATAACTC
>Ga0105046_10002276_pt1 | contig 30264 bp, 23 predicted proteins | sample MAT03_FD_78385 | JGI IMG/M metagenome (GOLD analysis project Ga0105046, IMG submission 78385) | Freshwater microbial communities from Lake Fryxell liftoff mats and glacier meltwater in Antarctica - MAT-03 (megahit assembly) | ecosystem: Environmental > Aquatic > Freshwater > Ice > Liftoff...
ACTTCGACGCGTACACCCGCGGGGTCAACGCGTGGATCGGCGACATGCGCGCGGGCAACAACGGCGCGACGCTCACCACCGAATACGACTTCAACCTCATCGTGAAGGAGGCGATTCGCGACTGGCAGCCGGAGGACAGCGCGGCCGTCGGCCTCTACGTGATGAACGATCTGTCCAACAACAGCTCCGAAGAGCTCTTCCTCGCGGACAGCTTGCCGAAGTTCGACCCGGCGCTCGGAGCGGACCTCTTCTCGCAGGTCGCCCTCTTCGAGGCGTACACGGCCCCGCAGGGCGACCAGCTGCTCGCCGCGCCGAGCCCCATCGCACCGTCGGTGCTGGCGCGCCTCGCCTCCTCAGAAGGTCTCTTCGCTCCAGGCGCGCGCCAGATGCAGGGGCTCGCTGCCGGACGCAGCAAGATTCGCGGCGAATCCGGTTCCAACAACTGGGTGCTCGGCCCGGGTCGGACCGAGAGCGGCGGCGCGCTGCTCGCGAACGATCCGCACCTCTTGCTCACCAACCCCAGCATCTGGTTTCCGGCCGAGGTCGACTCGAAGAGCAACGGCGAGGGCGTCTACCACATGGCGGGCGGCACCTTCCCCGGCCTGCCTTGCGTGTTCACCGGACACAACGAGTCGATCGGCTGGGGGGTGACCACCGCCTACTGGGATCTCGCCGACAATTACCTCGAAGAGGTCTCGCCGGACGGCACGACGGTGCGCTTCGACGGCGAGGACGTCGAAATCATCGAGCGTGACTTCGATTTCGCCGACGCGCTGAGCGGTGATGTCATCACCAAGACATTCCGCTTCGTCCCCCACCACGGCCCGATCATCGAAGAGGACGAAGAGGACGGCACTGCGATCAGCGTTCGCTGGCGCGGGCACGACGGCGGCACCGACCTCGACGCGTTCTTCGCGGTGAACCGCGCCGCCACGATCGAGGAGGCGCGCGAGGGCATCGAGCTTGTCAACAGCGCGAACCAGAACTTCGTGGTCATCGACAACGCTGGCGACATCGGCTGGTTTCCCTACGCCAAGGTGCCGGCGCGGCCCTGGGCCTCCGCCGACCTGCCGCCCTGGCTCCCGGTGCCGGGAGACGGCTCCGCGGAATGGGGCGCGCCCGTCCCGCCGGGCGATCTGCCGCAGCTGCTCAACCCGCCGGACGGTGTGATCGCCACCGCGAACGCGGAGATGACCGGAGCGAGCGCCGATGGAGACCCGACCAACGACGGGCAGTCTGCGATCCAGACCTGGAGCAAGGCCGAGGGGGCGCGCGCGCGACGGATCCTCGATGTGCTCGCCGAAGGCGGAAACGACCACACCCCGGCGACGATGGTCGCGTTGCAGGGTGACACCTACTCGCTCTTCGGCGAGATCGTCGTTCCGGCGCTCCTCGAGGCGCTCGATGGGGTGGATCTCACCGCCGAGGAGCAAGACGTGGTCGATGCGCTCGGAGCGTGGGGCTTCACCTGCCCGACCGGGCTCGACGGCGACGATCCGGCCACCGCGCAGAACGTCGGGGACGCCGAGGAGTCCGCCGAATCCATTGGCTGCACCGCCTTCCACGTGACGCTCTTCGCGCTCAGCGAGCGGGCATTGGCCGACGACTACGCGGCGGGCGGTGCGGAGTTCACCGGCAGCACCCTCGCTCAGGTCATGGTGGCGAGGGCCCTGCGCGATCCGGCGAGCCTCGCCAGCGGCGAGCTTCTCTGGGACGATCAATCAACTGACTTCGTCGAGACCCGCGAGCTGACAGTCGGCGATGCCATCACCCAGGCGGCGACGGTCCTCGCTGGCTTCGGCGTGCCCGACGACTGGCGCTGGGGCCGCACTCACACGCTGTCGCTCCGCAGCATCTACGACAACTTCGGCGTGACCGACTACAACTTCGGCCCGTACGCGGCGCCAGGCGGCCTCTCGACGGTCAACGTCGCCAATCCCGGCCGCCGCGTCCTCCCCGAAGATGGCGCCGACCTCGATTTCGCCTTTGCAGCAGGGGCGTCGATCCGCACGGTGATCGAGGCGTCCGGCGAGGGCGCGCCGACCATGACATTCCAGCTGCCGGGCGGCGCGGATCTTCACCGCGAGAGCGACTTCTACAACAACCTTCTGCCGGCCTGGCTCGTCAACGAGCCCAATGCATTCGCCTTCGGCCCCGGCGCCGTCACCGACCCGGCCGAGGTCATCGAGGTCAACCCCGAGTGAGGTAGCGAGGGCCCTGAGTCGGAAGGGCCCGGAGCCCTGAGAGTCGGTCGAGCGTCGGTCAGGTCGACTTCACGGAGATGCGCGCCTGGCTGGCGCGCCCGTGGACCTGACGCAGCAAGCTGCGAAGCGTCAGGCGCATGCCGTTGGAGCTGGGAAACCGCGCCGACGGCTCACGCGCCATCGCGCGCGCGATGATCGTCGCAAAGGCGCCTGGAACCTTGAGGTCCTTGAGCGAGTCGATGGTGACCTTCTCGTCGATGCGCGGCGGTCGCTGGGTGATCGCATGGAGCAGGGTCGCGCCGAGGGAGAACACCGTGCAGCGCTCGTCGTGCGGCTCGTGGCCTTCCGGCGCGAGGTAGGGCGCGACGCGGCGCGCGTGGTCGCCATCACCGTCGAGCAATGCACCAAACCCGAGCGGCTCGAGCTTCACCAGGCCGCCTGGCACGCTCGAGACACATCCCGGGTACAGCTCGTCCATTCCGAGGCCGCGCGCGTGGAGGTGCTCGCACGCCGAGGCGATCTCCACCGCGACGCGCAACGCCTCGACGACCTGGAGCGGAGCGCGCGCGATGCGCTCCTTCAAGGACGATGCGTCGCTGAGCTCAGTCGCCACCATCACGCGACCGTGGTCGTCGAGGAAAACGTCGTACACGCGGGTGACGTTCGGGTGCAGGAGCGTCCCGAAGGTCCGAAGCGTCGGGCAGGCCTCGATCGCCGCCTCGGTCGAGCGCACCGCGCCGAGACGGTGGAGCATCACCTCGCGCTTTTCGGTGTGGTCGTAGCCGCGAAACGAGACGGCGTGGCGATGTCGACGCCATTCACCCGCGAGCTCGTAGCGCCCTGCCGCGACGAATCGTCGCGAGCCCAGTCGCTTGCGCCACAACGCGATCGCCGCCGACTTGGCCGCTACGTCTTTCACGCCCGGGGCGACCGCTTCGATGCCCTCCAGAAGGGCCAGGGCGCGGTTCCAGGCGCCCCGCGCGATCATTGCGACGGCCACCCGGTAGTGCATTTCGACAGTCGCCGTGGTGCACGACGCTTTGACGTAGGCCGAGAGCTGCTCGACCGTCGGACCGACGCGGGCGGACGTCACGGCTTCATCGGCGAGGACCATGAGATCGAGCGGCTCATCGTCCTCGAAGGGCGTCTCGACGATGCTCGGGTAGCTCGCCCGCTGGGGGGGCAGCTCCTGGTCGTTCAGGCTCTCGAGGGTCTGCTTGCCGTCCTCGTCGCGCCAAACCATCACGCGTGTGGCATCGCTGGCGAGCGCTTCCGCCTCTTCCTCGGAGAGACTCTCGGCCGAGTCATCCAGTTCCTCATCGTCACCCAGGTTCGACGTGCGGCTCACCGAATCGACCGTCCGGAGTAGCGCGCTCGCCGCCTTGATCGCTCTGGCGTCGGGATGGTTGGGATCCTTGCCGAGCTCGGCGGCGAGATCCATCGCGACGCTCCAGTCGAGCGCGGCGATCGAATCGAAAAGCTTGCCCGGCTCCGACGACTTGCGCGCGACTTGGGCCCATTGCTGCGCCGCTTCGCGCTTCTTTCCAGCGCTCTGGAAGAGCTCGGCGGCGCGCTCGTGTCGTCCCGCTTTCACCAGGAGCTCGGCGCCCTCGGCGGGCGCGCCGAGGACGCCCACCAGCAGGTTCACGGCTTCGTCGACGAGCCCGGCGCCGCGGTAGGCGTCGGCGGCGATGCGGACGTCTCCCGCCATCAACGCAGACTTCGCAGCCTGGCGGGCTGCGGTTGCCGAGGTGGCGGCGCGGGCCGGCCCGCTCATACGGACCGGGCTGCCCGTCGAAACGGCCGGCGTGTGGCTGGACGCGCCGAGATTGGGCATCTCGCTCTTGTCGATGATCGAGGGCTGGCCGGCGACTCGCGCGACGCTCAGCTCGATCGGGACGAGCACGTCGCGACGGACCTTGGCGCGCGCATCCTCGCGGGGGCTGCGCGAGCGCCAAAGCAGCCCGACCACCAGCATCAACAGGCAAACCCCGCCCAGCACGAAGAGAGCGAGATCGGGCGTTTGCAGGAGCGCGCTCATGATCCAGCCAGAAGCCGCCCCTCATAGTGTTGCGGCGCCCTGGCGGCATCTCATTTGGATGCCCAGCGCGACGGGGGTTCGACGGCGAAAGCCCGCACGACCGCGGGCCGGCAAGATCTAGGAGTGTGTCGGGCAACGCCACGGAGCGATCACGGCTTCGCGACCCTCGCCCTGGGCTGCGAGGGTCGTCGAAAGCTCGGCCTCGATGGCAAGCTGCGCTGTGCGACCCTCTTCGAAGCGCGCGCGGAGCTCGGCGTGGTCGGGGTGGTCGAGCGCGCCGCGCGCCTTGGCGAGGCTCAGCGCGTCGACCATCTCGTCGAGCGCGGTGATCGCGCGGACGTGCGCCTCGTAGTCGGGTCGACCGATCACGTCGGCGAGCGGCTCGTAGTCGCTGTACTCGCCGGGCTTGTGTCGCTCCACGCCGGTGGGAGCCGGGTCGAACATGCACAGGAGCGTGACGTGCCCGCTGGTCGAGATCTCGTGCTTGTTGCGCGCGGGGCGCTTGACGCCGCCGACGTCGGACCACTCGACATCCGCACCATCGATCGCTTCGTTCAGGTGGTAGCTGCTCTCGCCGTCGAGCTTCTGCCACGCATCCCACACCTGCCCGTCGGCCGCGTAAGGGTGTTTCGCCATGCGAACGCGCGCGTCACCGACGACGTCGAAGCAGACGTTGATCTCGGTCTTCGAGTTGTAGGCCATCTTGAAGACGCTCTCGCCGTCGGCGTTGGCTGGCAGGCCCGCGACGTCGAACATCGTCGTGTGGAACCACGCCACCGGGTCGCCCAGCCGCGAGACGAGGGCGCGATCGTGGTGCAAGAAGATCCGGCGACTCAGGTACTGCGGCGTCAGGATCCAGCGCAGCGCATGGCCGCGCGCCGCGCAGGCGGAAACGAAGGTCTCATCGCGCACCAGAAGATCCTTGCCGCGTGAGCCGGCAGCAGAGGCCGCCGAAACGATCACGAGACCCGTCCCCGGACCGCCGACGATGCGCGCGTCGGCGTCGGGTGGGAGGTATGCGTGGGTGCCTTTGCCGAGGAGGAGCTGCGGCTCGCCGCCGCCGAGATCGAGCTTGGCCTCGCCGGCGTGGACGGTGACGATGTGGCCGACGCCCGGCTTCAGCGCGAGGTCGCCCTCGCCCACGAACCGCACACGATCGACGTCGAGGCCTTCCGGGTGGACGTCGTGACGGAGAATGGAGGCGCGCTCGTGGGCGCCGGTACCTTCGCGCCGCCAGACGTTCCGGATGACCTTGTCCATCCGAGCGTTTTACTTCTTTTTGTTCTTCTTCGGCGAGTCGCTGCCGCGCTTTTCGCCGCCGCCGCCGTGGTTGCCGCCACCTCCGCTGCCGCCACCGCCGCCACCACTGCCACCGCCACCACTGCCGCCGGAACTCTCGCCCTGGGTCGCAAGGAACTGCTCGTAGTCGCCGCGGAAGTCGATGAGACCCTTGTCGGTGAAGGCCCACAGGCGCGTCGCGAACTGGCTGATGAGATCGCGATCGTGGGCCACGACGAAGGCGGTGCCTTCGTACTTCTGCAGCGCATCGCCCAGCGCCACGATCGCCTCGAGATCGAGATGGTTGGTCGGCTCGTCGAGGACCAGCACGTTGTCTTGCATGAGCATCAGCTTCGAGAACAGCAGTCGCACGGCCTCGCCGCCGGACAGCGCGTCGGTTGGCTTCATGCCTTCTTCGCCGGTGAAGAGCATCTTGCCGAGGAGGCCGCGGATGTCCTGGAGGTGGGCCAGTGGCTTGTGCTCATGCAGCCAGGCCGACACCGTCGTGCCGTTGCGGATGCCCTCGCGGTGATCCTGGGCGAGGTAGCCCACGCTGGCTTGCTGGCTCCACTCGATCTTGCCGGCGTCGGGTTGCAGCTCGCCCATCAGCAGGCGGCACAGCGTCGTCTTGCCGACGCCGTTCTTGCCAACGATCGCGATTTTTTCGCCCTTGGTGATGAGCGAGTCGAAGCCCTCGCACACGCGGAGCTCGCCGCTGGCCCCGGGCCAGGATTTGGCGAGGCGCTGGACGGTCAGCGTCTGCTTGCCAGAGGGCTTGCCGACCGTGAACTGGATGAAGGGCCGGGCGATGTTGCTGCGCTTCAAATCGCTCAGCGCCAGCTTCTCCATCTGCTTTTTGCGGCTCTGCACTTGCGATGCGCGGGTGCCGGCGCCGAACTTGGCGACGAACTCGCGGAGCTGCTCGATCTTCTTGGCGCGCTCCGCGTTGTCCTGCTCGACGCGACCACGGATCTGGCTTTTGGCCATGACCATCTCGTCGTAGCCGCCGGTGTAGACGATGATCGTCTCGAAATCGATGTCCGCGACGTGCGTGCAGATCTCGTTGAGGAAGTGGCGATCGTGCGAGATCGTGATGAGCACGCCCTGGTAGTTGCACAGGAAGCGCTCGAGCCAGCGGATGGTGTCGAGATCGAGGTTGTTGGTCGGCTCGTCGAGCAGCAGCGCCTCCGGCTTGCCGAAGAGGGCCTGCGCCAGCAGCACGCGCAGCTTCAAGCCGCCGGCGATCTCGCGCATCTCGCGGCCTTGCTCGCTCTCCGGGATACCGAGGCCGTCGAGGAGGGTCGCGGCTTCCGACTCTGCGGTGTAGCCGTCTTCCTCCGCGATCACGCCTTCGAGCTCCCCGAGTCGCGCGCCTTGCTCGTCAGTGAGCTCGGGCAGGGCGAGGAGCGTCTCTTTTTCGGTCATCGCCGCCCACAGGCGGCGATTGCCCATGACCACGGTGTCGAGGACCCGGCGGTCCTCGAAGGCGTACTGGTCCTGGCGCAGGACCGAGGTCTTCTCGGGGCGCGCGACCTGCCCTGAGTCGGGGTCGAGATCCCCGGCGAGGATCTTCATGAACGTCGACTTGCCGGCGCCGTTCGGACCGGTCAGGCCGTAGCGCTTTCCATCGGTGAAGTTGACACCGACTTCCTCGAAGAGACGCTTGCTTCCGTAGTGCTTGGAGACGCTGACAACCTGAATCGACGGCATGGCGCGCGAGGGGGTAGCAGAACCCGAGGCGGGCGGCTGCCCCCGGGGTGCTGTTTTGGGCTAGCGCTTGCGTGCGGAGCGGGCGAGCGTCACGGCCCAGCCGGACCATGCAACCTCGCCATGTGACTCCAGAAAGGCCCATCCGCCAGCGGGTCGAGATCAACGTTGATCTCGGCGAGCTGCAGGGCGAACCGGCCGACCTCTACGCCCTGGCGACCACTGTGAACATCGCCTGCGGTGGCCACGTCGGCGACGTCGTCACGATGACCCACGCGGTGGTCCGCGCGATGGAGGCCGGCGCGCGCATCACCGCGCACCCGAGCTACGCCGACCGCGAGGGTTTCGGTCGGCGCCGTGGGCACTCGTCGCACGACGCGGTGAGGCGCGACGTCGAACACCAATGCGCGGAGCTGGGCCGCATCGCCAGCGAGCGCGGCGCGCGCGTCGTCGCCGTGAAGCCGCACGGCGCGCTCTACCACGACGCCGCGACCGATCCGCGTATGGCCGCGATGGTGGTCGAGGCCGCGCGCGAGGCCCTCGGGGAAGACATCGTGATCGTGGGGCCACCCATCGGTGCCCTCGCCGATGCCGCGGCCTTCGATCGGCTGGCCTACGCACGCGAGGGCTTCGCCGATCGCGCATACGACGAGCGCGGCGGCCTGGTGCCGCGCGATCGGCCGGGCGCGCTCATCGAGGATCCGGCGCTCGCGGCGGCGCAGGCCGTGCGCCTCGCCGAGAGCGGCGAGATCGAGACGATCTGCGTGCACGGCGACACGCCGGGCGCGGTGGCGATCGCGAAGGCCGTGCGTGCCGCGCTGGAGGAGATGGATTGGCTCCAACCGCGCGGCTGAGATCCATCCCCCTCGGCGAACGAGCCCTTCGCTTCGAGCTCGCGGGCGCGCCCGCGGTGCTTGCCCGCGCGGCATGCGCGCTGGCGCAGGATCCGCAGATCGATGCGGTGGCGGGGTCGACCTCGATCCTGGTGGTCGCGGCGGCGCCGATCGATCCGCTGCGCCGCGCTGCGCTCACGACGGCGGTGGCGAGCGCTCTCGCCGACGCGAGCCGTGTCGGAGCCGGCAGCGGCGCGGGCGAACGTCGCCACACGATCGACGTGGTGTACGACGGGGCGGATCTGGTCGAGATCGCCGCTGCTACGTCCATGTCGCCCTCCGACGTCGCCGCGCGCCACGCCGAGCCGGAGTACGTCGTCCAGCTGGGTGGATTTTTCCCGGGTTTCGCTTACCTGGGCGAGGTTGCGCCGCCGATCCGCCATCCGCGCCGCGCTCAACCGCGTCATCGAGTCGACGCCGGCGCGGTGGGAATTGCGGGACGGCAGACCGGCATCTACCCGAGCGTCTCGCCAGGCGGATGGAACCTGGTGGGCAGGGCGATCCTCCCAGCTCCGCTCTTCGATCCGAACGCCGAACCGCCGGCGCGCTTCGCGGTCGGCGATCGCGTGCGCTTTGTCGCCGTTTCCGCAGCGGATTCGCCGCCACGCACCGCGGCGCTCGATACGGCGCGAGCGATGCTGGCAGGGGAGCACGACCGCGCTGGGCCGAACGGCAGCGCCGCGCTGACGGTCGATCGCGTGGCGGCGGTCGCGACGGTCCAGGACGCCGGTCGCGCACGATGGCTCCGTGCCGGCGTGCCGGCGTCCGGCGCGATGGACCCGGTCGCACTCGCTTCGGCGAATCTGGCGGTCGGCAATGATCCGAGCGCCGCCGGGATCGAGATCGCCGTCGGGACGGCGCGCTTCGTGGCGCGACGCGACGTGCTGATCTCGATCGACGGCGAGGCCCCACGCCGCCTCCTCGCGGGTGACACGCTCGAGGTCGCGGCCGCCCAGCGGCTTTCGTCGTACCTGGCGATTCGCGGTGGCGTCGCGGTCCCCGCGGTCCTGGGCTCGCGCAGCACCGCGCTGGCCGCCGCGCTCGGCGGTCTTCACGGTCGCGCGCTGCGCCGCGGCGATTCGATCGCGATCGAGGACGATCCGGGCACGAAACTGCCCGATCGGCGGCGCCTCGTCGTCCCCTCGAGCGCCGCGGAGACGGTGTTGCGCATCGATGTCATCCCCCCGTGCGGCGCGCTGTCCGCCGCGTCGGTCGATGCGCTGCTCTCGAGCCGATTCACCGTCTCGACCCGCCTCGACCGGGTGGGCATCCGTCTCGAAGGCGCGACGGTCCCGCGCACCGAGGTTCGCGACGCGCTGCCGGAGCCGGTCGTGCCCGGCGTCGTCCAGATCGCCAGCGACGGCACGCCGATGGTGCTGGGACCCGACGCCGCGGTGACCGGCGGTTACCCCGTGATCGGCGTGCTCCGCAAGACCTCGCTGTGGGCGCTGTACCGCCTTCGTCCCGGAGCTTTCGTCCGCTTCGTGCGCGGCGTGTCCGGATGATGCGCCATTGGTCAGGGGTGCTCGCCCTCGCGGCGGCCGTCGCCTCCAGCGCGCTCCTGTCGACGCAGGCCCACGCCTGGACCGAAGCCGAGCATCTACGCATCGGTCGGCGAGCCGTCGCCGAGCTGTCATACAGCCAGGGCGATGTGCTGCGCGTCCTCGACGAGGCGTGGCGCACCTTGCGACGGGACGGCCAGCTTGCGCCCGGTCTGTGCGGCGAGGCGCGGACCAGCGACCCCGGGTGCATCGGTCTGTCTGCCCTTCCCGCGCTCGCCGGGGATCACTCCTGCACGGTGCGCGAGCTGTCCGCCGCCATCGCCGAGCCGTGGAGCCTCGAAGTCGTGGTCATCGCGCACGAGGCGGCAATCAAGGTCGACGACATCGACTTCGAGCGCCGCGCCGACCCGGAGGATGTCGGTCGCCACCGGCTGAAGATCCGTCGCGAGATCGACGTCGAGCTGCAGACCGTCGACCCGAGCTACATCAGTCGGGCAGACGACAACACCGCGCACTTCGTCCTCACCCGCGTGAGCGAGGTCGAGACATTGCCCGAGTTTTTGGACCGGGTGGTCGGCGGCGGCAAGCCGGCCAACGCGACGGCGCTTTATCTCCACTTTCACGCTCTGGCGCTGCGCTCGGCGGTGCTTGCCCAGGATGGCGCCCAGCACAACCAGCTCGCACTCGTGCGCGCAGCGTTCCTCCACGAGGCCTACGCGCTGCACTTTCTCCAGGACGCCTTCTCGGCCGGGCACCTCGTCGGCACGCCGAGGGACGAGCCGACCCGCAACGGCACGCACGACTACTACTGCCGTCACGGCGTGGTCACGGCGCTGTGGGGCGGAGGGCCGGCCTATGCCGCGCACGGCGACGCGTTCCTGTTCGAGGCCGATCTCGAGCGGACGAGCCGCGCGGTCCAGGCGAGCCTCGTGCAGCTCGCGTCGGCGTTCGACCCGGGCCTTTCGGTGCGCGACACGCCGAGCCCGTCCGGCCTCCTCCCCATCGCCACGGCCCGACTGGACGAAGCAGAACGACTCGTGCTGCGCCATGCGCTCCCCCGGTCGATCGATGTCGATACCTGCCTCGCGACGACCTCGCCGCGCGGATTGGTCTCGCCAGCTCTCGAGCCGCTCATGATGCGCGTGCTCCGTCACACGCCCAAATCGGCGTTGTACCTGCCGGTGAGCCGCGAGACCGGCGGCCTCCCCACTTCGCTGCCGACCTTCCGCAACGAGTTCGGGCCGTTCATTCCGGCCACGCTCCGGGTGTACGCCGGCACCGAGCGGCTCTTCGATCCGACGCCGGGTTTCGGCGCATCGTCGGTGTTCGCCAGCGTGCGCGGCGGCTTGGGCTTCGGGTACGCGACCGACGGGGTGATCAGCGAGTTTCAGGACGGCCTGACCTACGTGAGCGTCCTCGGCTCGCTCGGTCTGCGCGGGACCAACCAGCTGCGCGGTGAGGGCTGGGACAATCTCGGCGAGCTCGGGTTCGGTGGGCGGTTTCGCATTCCTTACGCGTTCGTCCCCGGCGATTTCTTCGTCTGGGGGCCGATGGCGTGGGCCGGCAGCACTGCCGGCCTCGGTGCGATGAGCAAGGCGATAAAGGGAGGTTTCACGCCGTGGGGCGAGTCGAACACGCTGCTCGTGGGCGACGTTCGTCTCACCCTCGAGCTCGGTCGCGAGGTGGAGATCCTGGGCTTGTGGAATCGCGCCGTGATCTGCCCCGAGGTCGGCGATTGCACGCCCGACTCGCGCTTCACGGCGACCGGCTGGGAGCTGTCGACCCCGATCTTCGCGGCGCGGATCTCGCGCACCTTCGAAGGCAGGCTCGGTCATGAGCTGTGGGCGCGCCTCGGGCTTCGCTTCGGCCACCAAGGTGAGCGTCTGTCCGAGGCGAGCTCGCCCGACGTCGAGCCGACCCTCGTGGCGCCCGCCGGTGCCACCTACGGAGCCTTCTTCTCGCTCGACACGATGTCGCGCTTCTACCCGTGAGCCGGGGCTCGGGACGCCCGCTCCGGGCGGCATCCCGCGGGGTCGCGAAGGGCGCCTCAGAAGGCGCGCTCGCACGCGTGCAGGTTGGGCGATAGGCACGCAAAGCTCGTTGATCTGGCCCTCCGTCGTGCTCAAGCAGTTCTCGAGGGTCGAGTTGCGAGTCGAGACGGAAAAGCCCCAGGCTGTCTCGATGCGCCACGATCGGAGGGCGACGCCTCGCCACCGTTCGGCCCCAAACTGAGGCGTTCGCGAGCGGCACGGGCCCTGCCTACGACCGACACATGTCGAGCGAGAGCTACCACGAGGCTGCAGAGGCCCTGACCGAAGAGACCCGAGACCTCCACCGCGCCATCCAGTCACTGATGGAGGAGCTGGAAGCGGTCGATTGGTACCAGCAGCGGGTCGACGCGACGAAGGACGCCGATCTGAAGGCCATCCTCGGGCACAACCGCGACGAGGAGATCGAGCACGCGATGATGGTGCTCGAGTGGATTCGTCGGCGCGTCCCGGCCCTCGATGCCAACGCCAAGAAGTACCTCTTCACCAAGGGCCCGATCACCGAGATCGAAGACGCTGAGAAGGCCGACAAGGCGGAGGTCGGAAAGTGAACGGTGATGACCGAATCGTGGCTGAAGGTTCACCCCTGCGTGACCTGAGGATGCCCAAATGAGCCGTTAGATAGGTGTCAGCAGCGATCCACGCCGCTCGTCTCCACGATCCCTTCACCATGCCCGGCCACAACCTCCTCGTCCTGTCCGACGTGCATCTCGGGAGCGACCTCGTGCAGCACGCTCGCCCGGACGCGCCGCCGCGAAGCGATGCCAGCTTTCGCCGTGATCGAGAGCTGGTCGCCCTGCTCGACTGGTACCGCGAGCGACCCAAGGGTCAAAGGGCATGGCGGCTCGTCGTGGCAGGTGATCTCGTCGACTTCGTGGGGATGAGCGTCTCGGTCGGCGACACCGTGCTCGAGACCGCGCAGAACGACGAAGAGATGCTGCACGGCCTCGGAAGCTCGTCGGATCACACGGTCGCCAAGCTCGCCCGGGTGGGCTCTCACCACGCCGACGTCTTCGCGGCGATGGCGCGCTTCGTCTCCGGCGACAACGAGCTGGTCATCGTGCGCGGCAACCACGACGTCGACTTCCACTGGCCCGCCGTGCAGAGCGCCTTCCGCGCCCTGCTGGTGGGGCACGGCGCGGACGCTGGGTGCGTCACCTTCTCCGACTGGTTCTACTACGAAGAGAACGTCGTCTTCGTCGAGCACGGCCACCAGTACGACGCGTACTGCGCCTACGACCACGTCCTGTGTCCGGTGCGTCCCTCCGACCCTCGGCGCACGTTGCGCTCGCTCGCCGACGTCCTGCTCCGCTACGTGGTGCGTCCGACCCGCGGCATGTCGGAGGGCGGCCACGATCATGCATCCGCCATCGACTACGTCCGCTTCGGGCTCCGCCTCGGGGCGCGCGGCGTCTTGGGGCTGGGCTCGCGCTTCGCCGTCGCGGTGGGCGCGCTCTTGGGGACCTGGCGCGAGCACATGAGCGAAGCCTCCGGCTGGATGCGCACGGAGCACGAGCGCAAGCTTGCCCTGCTCGCCGGCGTGACCAAGCTGTCGCTCGCCGAGCTGCGCGCCCTGATGTCGCTGCAGCGAGCGCCAGTCACCCGCAGTCTCTTTCATCTGCTGGCCGGGGTGATGATCGATCGCGTCGCCTTTGCGCTGTTCGCGGCGGTCGCCATCATCGCCCTGCTCATCGCCCCGTGGACGCTCGGCCTCGGAATCGGCGTCCTCGTCTCGCTCGCGCTGCTCGTTCCGGCGGCATGGGCGTGGCGGCGTGTCCGCGGCACCATCGACGCGTCGGATGCACTGCGTGAGCGCGCCAGCCGCGTCGCAGCCCTCCTGCCGACGGCCTTCGTCGTGATGGGCCACACGCACCTGCCCGAGATGCGCGCCGCCGGGCGCAGCGATCGGACCTACGTCAACCTTGGCGCCTGGGCGGAAGAAGAGGAGCAGGCGCTCGACGACAGCAAAGCGCCTCCCCGCCAGGCTTCACGCACCCACCTCGTCGTGGAGATCGACGGCGAAGGACCGCGCGCCGAGCTGCTGCGCTGGGACGCCGCGCTCGGCCCGACCCGATTCGAAGCCTGAGTCCGACGCACCAAACGAGTCCGACCCACCAGCCGAGTTGGATCTACCAGCCGAGGCGGCGCTTCACGGCGTGGAGATCCTCGAAGACGCCGTCGGTGAGGTTGGCGAAGGGGCGGTCGCCGACCGGCCCTTCGGGCACGGCGAAGACGCGCGCGCCGGAGAGCCTGCCGGCGCGACAGCCGGTGATCGAATCTTCGAGCACCAACGAATCGTGGAGCGGCACCCCCAGGCGGGTTGCGGCCAGCAGGTAGACTGCCGGATCTGGCTTGGGTGCCGTCACCTCGTCGCCTCCGGCGAGGACCGCGAAGTGAGCGAGCAGACCGGCGCCGAGCAGCACTCGCTCGGCGACCCGCCGCGGTGATGACGTCGCTACGGCGATCGGGACGGCGCGGGCGATGGCTTCCTCGATGATCTCGACGGCGCCGGGCTTCGGCACGACCTCGCTGGTCCTGGCGAGGAAGCACTCGATCAGCCGCTCGACGAGAACACTGACATCGGCGCGAAGGTTTGCGCGATGTGCGATGCGCACGACCGTCTCGCGCAGCCCGATGCCGATGCAGCCTCGCGCATCGGCTTCCGGCCAGTCGATCCCCAGCGTGGCGGCCAGATCTCCTTCGGCGCGCGCCCAGACCGGCTCCGAGTCCAGGAGGAGCCCATCCATCTCGAAGAGAAGAGAGCGTGGCCACGGGAGACTCGGCATCGGAGGGCGCACCCTTGCCCGGCCTTGGCGCGCCGGCCGGAACAAAGTGGATCGGGGGTACTGGATCCCTGTCTGCCTACATCGTCTTACTGGGGTTCGAGCAACCTGCTGCACCGACCGAGCCCGCTCGTGTCAGAGCAGCTCGAAGAGCGAGCGCATCATCCGGTACGTCAGGCCCCACACCGTGCGGCCCTCGATCTTCCAGCCGGGGAACGTCATCGACTGGCCATCGCGCGACCAGTCGATGGTCGTGTCGACCTCGCCGCCGTGAATGGTCGACAGGCGCGCCCACAGCACCGCCTCCACCTCGGCGGGCGACGGGTACAGCTCAACTTCGCCCGATCGCAGCACGAACACGAAGGGGCGGATCCAGCCGCGCGCCCGCTCGCCCCGCGGGACGATTTCGACGTCGGCGAGGCGACCCACGAGGTCGGCGTGTACCTCGAGGTCGAGGCCGATCTCCTCGCGCGTCTCGCGCATCGCCGTATCGAGGAGCGTCGCATCACCAGGGTCGCGACGACCGCCGGGCAGCGCCATGTGGCCCGACCACGGATCGCCTTCGCGCTGGGCACGCTCGATCAGCAGCAGCTCCGCCCCACTCGTGGTCTGGCGCAGCACGGCTGCCACAGCCGCGACGCCACCCGCCTCGGCCTGGGCTTCCGCTTGGGCCTCCGCCTTGGCGCGCGCGCTGTCGCGGGCGAAGGCAGCGCGCACCGTGTCGACGTCGATCGCGATCATCGTCACGGGAGGTGGAGTAGCATGGCGCGCCTATGGACGAGAGGTTCCGTCTGTCTGCAGCGCGTGCGCTCGCGCCGATCGGCCGGTTCGACCGAACCAGCGCCGAGTTGATTCTCGAGATCGCCTATCTGTCGATCGCTGCCGATCGCAAGATCGACGACACCGAGATCGAGGCCTTCGCACACGTCGGCGCCCTGCTCGTCGGCGAGGACGGCGAAGCCAAGCTTCCCGCAGCCGACGTGAACGCCTGGCTGGATCACTTCGCCGCCCGCCTCGAGGTGTCGAACCTTCACGATCGGATCCGCGCCGTGGCCTCGGAGCTCACGCTGGAGGATGCGCGGCTCGCCGCCTACCGCATCTCGTTCTTTCTCGGCATCGTCGATCTCGACGCCAGCGATCGCGAGTTCGAGTTCGATCTCGAGCTCATCTCCGCGCTGCACCTCGATCAGGACACCGCGGACCGCATCACGTCGGAAGTGAACGAAGCGCTCATGCCCCCCGGCGAGGACTGAGCGGCCCGCGCCGGCAGCTCTGCCGTCGCTTCAGCGCCGTCACTTCAGCGCGCCGGTCGCTTCTTCACGGTCGCCGGCTTCGCCGCCTTCGCGGGAGGCTCGGCGGGCTTCACCGCCTCGGCAACGGGCTTGGGCTTCGGCTTCCTCACGGTAGGCTCGCGCGCAGGCTCGCGCGGGGCCGTGCCGAGCGTGCCGTCACGGTCTTGCTCGGCGATCCACCCGACGATCGCAGTGTCGGCCCGACCGACTTCCACCACGCGTTCGCGATGGGTCATCACCCCGAGGCCGTGCTCCCGATCCCACGCGCAGCCGAGCTGGTAGCCGACGTAGGCGACGCCTCCCCGTTCGGCATGGTGAAGGTGGACACCCTCGAGCGAGACGAGGTCGCGCAGCGCGTCGCGATCCTCCAGCGGCGGGACGGTGCCCGGTGGCAGCCGCTCGGTCAGTCGGGGAAGCTCGGCGAGCAGCGCGTCGAGCACCACGGCCTGCATGCGCGCGGCGCGCTCAAGCGCGTAGCGGTGGGCGGCCTCGTGTGCCGGTCGGATCTTCTTGTCGGCGCCATCGCCGCCGACGGTGAGGTCGACCTCGCCCTCCGACGGCTCGCCGCCGCTTCCCTGACGAAAGCCCGCCCAGCAGGGGAGCTTGATGAGGCCCTCGCCGGCGTCGTCCACGTCGAATGCAGCCTTCGGCCTCTTCATGCGTCTCCTCCGACAGCTCCCAGCACGCGTGCAGCACACGGCCCGATGACGAGGCGCGCCGCCTCGCGACGTAGCGCCGCCACGTCGCCGGCGTCGCTGTACACCAGATCGCGCAGCGCATCGTCGATGCCGCGGCGAGCGGCCTGACGTGCCGCTTCACCGAAGGTCTGGACGATCCAACTCAGGGTCCGCCAGGCGAGCGATGCGTGGCGCAGCTCGTCGGCGGCGATGCGATCGAGGACGTCGCGCAGCGCCGGATCCAAGGCGTTGCATGCATCCTGCGCGCCTTCAGCGGCGCCGAGGGTCTCACCGACGCATCCTTCGTATCCTACGGCGTACGCGACCCGTAACGGATCGATCGCGCTGGGCATCGCCCCCCCGAGATCGAGCGGGCCGGGCGTCGCCGACGCGCCGTAGGCCGCAGCTATCGCGAAACATGCCCGGGCGTGAGCGATCTCGTCCTGCATGGCGACGGCGGTGTCGCGGAGCAGATCGGGCGGCGCAGCGAGCGCGAGCAGCTCGAGCGATGCCCGCGCGAAGCTCGCGATGCTGGCGTGCTCGAGGCGCGCTTGCTCGATGGCGCGCCGTGCGATCGCATCGTGCTCAGCAGATCCGAGGGCACGCTCCAGGTGCGCCGCGCCGGCTGCAAGCTCGGTCACCAGACCGGCGCTCGTCCACGCGCTGCCGGTGGCGAGGGGCGCGCGCCGCGCCTCACCTTCGATCAGGAGCGGCCGGCCGATCATGCAGGTCCTGCCCTGGCACGACCACGCCGTCGTTTTGCCCGGACCTACCGCGCACTGCACGCCCGGTCGCTCGCCCGCGCCGCAGTCGGCGTCTGCCTGGCATTTGTCTGCTTCGGTGCGGCAGGCGAGCTGGACAATGTTGCCGCAGCCGTTGTCGTGGCGCGACACGCCGCACGTCTTGTCGCCGCAATCGGCGTCGGTCTTGCACGCAGCCCGGGCGCACACCGCGCGCTTATCCTTGGCAACGTCTGCGCAGATGCAGGCCTCCTCGCTCTTGCAGTCGGCGTCGCTGGCGCAGGCATACTGGCAGCCGCAGTACGTCCCGATCTGGCCCGCGCCCGAGATGCACCGACCGTTGGGGCCGTCCTTGCAGTCGGTGTCGGCCTTGCAATTGGCGTGGCCCTCGTCGCCCTTGCACGATTGCCCTTCGATCCGGGTGTCGCAAGTGACGGGTGACGCGCGGTGGATGCTGCCGTTGGCCTCCTTGACGAAGCCCTTACCGGGGGCGGGCGGGCGCGGAGCTTCCACCGGCTGCGTCGCCGACGGCTGGGGCGGCAGCTCGACGTCGGTTCGCACGGCCGCGCCGTTGTTGCCGCTGCCGCATCCTGTGGTCGCGCCGAGCGCCGCGAGGATCACCGCCTCCATCATGCGCAGGTGCGATCGCGCGTCGGGCGCGTGCGCCGACATCACCGGCTGGATCTCGTTCATCGCAGGCTCTTTTCCATCAGTCGACGACGACGAAGCTCGCCGCGAAGTAACCATCGGTTCCGTGCAGCTGGGGAAGGAGGCGGATCGCCACAGCGTCTTCGGCGATGCCGACCGCCGCCGCGCCAGGAAGTGCGATCGGCACGAGCTTTCGACCGCGGGCGTCCCCCTGCGCCGCCAGGATCGCCGTGACGCCCTCGCACTCCGCATCGAGCACGCTGCACACCGCGAAGACCACGATCCCACCGGTCTTGGCGCGGGTCGCTGCGCTCCGCACGATGGCCGTCTGCAGCTCGGCGAGGCGCACCACATCGTCGGCTGATCGCTTGCGACCGATCTCGGGACGTCGCCGAAGGGTGCCGACGCCGCTGCACGGAGCGTCGATCAGCACGCGCTCGAAGCCCGCGCTGACCTCACCCACGCCAGCCGTCCAGTCGACGGCGTGCGTGCGGGCCACGCGCCCTTCGAGCGCGCCGCTCGACAGCTCCTCCAGCTTGCGCGGGTGAATGTCGGCAGCTTCGACCGAGCCGGCCTCGCCGTCTTTGGAGCCCACGCCAACCGCGTCGGCGAGTATCCACGCCTTGTTGCCGCGCCCAGCGCACGCGTCGAGCACGCGCTCGCCCGGCCGCGCGCCGACGAGGAACGCCAGCGCCTGGGCTCCCTCTTCCTGGGCGATCCAGGCGGCGTCGCACCCCGGCAGGCGCCGCGGATCGCCTGCACCACGCAGGGTGATAGCGCGCGGCGAGATCGCACCCGGCTCGATGGTCGCGCTGGGCGCAGCTTCGCGCAGCCGATCGATCCAGGCGTCGCGATCTTCACCGCGACCGAGGGCGATCCCGAGCGGGGGCGGCACCGGCCCCGCCGCCAGGAACTCCGATGCGCCCTTTCGTCCGAGCGATCGACGCAGCGCGCCGCGCAGCCAGCCGGGCGCGCCTTCGATCGCGGCCTCCGCAAGCGTCGGCCGGCCGCCGTGCTCCACCTCGTTTGCGTAGCCACGCAGGAGCGCGTTGGCGAAGCCGGCGACCCGCGGATCGGTCGAGCGGCCCACTCCAGCCGCTGCCTCGCTCACCGATGCATAGACCGGAACGCGATCCAAAAAGGCGATCGCATACGCGCCCGCGAGGAGGTGGGCGCGGGCTTCGCCCATCAGGGTGATCCGCCCGCGCGCGGCATGCCGCTGCAGCGCGGTCTCCAGGAAGGCCTCGGTGCGCAGGACGCCGTAAGTGAGCTCGGTGGCGAGGCCGATGTCGCGCGGATCGAGCTGCGGCCATCGCCGGATCTCGGCGTCGAGCGCAGCGCTCGCAAACGCATCGTCCACCATCACCCGCGCGATCACCGTCGCGGCGATGTCACGTGCACCCGGAACTCGATCGCTCAACGTGTCAGCTCCTCGACCTGGGCCTCGATGACGGACCAGCGCCTCGAAAGATCGTTCTTCAATGCGACGCCCATCAGGCTGAGCAAGAGCAGCATGCCTATCAGGCTTCCGATCTCTCGCACACGCAGCGGCACGCGTCGCCGCAAGAGCGCCTCGGCTGCGAAGAAGAGCAAATGGCCTCCGTCGAGCATCGGGATCGGCAGCAGGTTCACCAGGCCCAGGTTGATCGAGATGACCGCCATGGCCCACACGAAGTAGCTGACGCCCTTCGCGCTCTCTTCGCCGACCACGTCGTAGACGCTGATCGGTCCGCCGAGCGTGCTGATGCTGACCTTGCCCTGCACGATGCGCACGATGCCGACGACGATGAAGCGCACGACGTCGTAGGTTTCCTCGGCGGCACTGGCAAGCGCATAGCCGACCAGATCCGGGTCGGCGACCGTGGGCTCGGGGACCACCGGCGCCCAGTTCGACGTGCGCAATGCGTAGCGTGGCCGCTCCACGCCGTACTCGTCGATGTACATCTCGCGGCGCAGCTGGACGAGCCCACTTCGGCGCTGGCCTTCGCGCAACCAGTCGACCTTGTGCGAGCGATCGGGCTCGGCGAACAATCGCTCGGAAAGCTGCGACCACGCCACGACCTCCACGTCGTCCACCGCGACGACCCGATCGCGCGGGCGCAGATCGGCCTGCCACTCGCTCGAGCCCTCCGGCACGTCCCACACGTACAGATCGGCATGCTCGAGCCCAGTGCGCTGCTCCAACGTGCCCTGGCCCGCGTCGGGGGTGAGCGCGGCGACCCCGGTCTCGTAGATCGAGAAATCCGCCATCGAGCCGAGGGCGTTCTCCACCCGGGTCGGCCGCAGGTACGTGACCGGCACCGTCTCGCCGCGGTTTTCGAGGAGCGCCGCCGTGAGATCCGCGAAGGTCGGCGTCGGGCGTCCACGTACCTCGATGACGACGTCGAACGTGCGCAAACCCGCGCGATAGGCCGGCGCGTCGGTGCGGGTCACGCCGACCACGGCGGCTGGCCGGCTGGGCGACACGCCGATCTCGCCGATGATGTCGGTGATCTCGAGGGGCTTTTCGACGACCTTCTCGGCCGGCGTGATCTCGATCTCCAGGCGCTCCTTGCCGCGGAAGACGGTGAAACTCAGATCCTTGTTGGGGCTCTTGGCAACGACGCGCTTCAGCTCCGCGTAGGTCGTGATCCGCTCGCCGTCGATCGCCAGGACGCGGTCCCCTTCGGCCAGCTTCCCTTCGGCGGGGTGGCCAGGCATCACCATTCCAATGGTCGGCGGGGGGAAGTCGCGCTGCCCGAGGAAGACGCCGAAGTAGAGCAGCACCGGAAACAGAATGTTCATCGCTGGACCGGCGAGCACGATGATCACGCGCTTGTAGAGCGGCTGCGCCTCGAACGTCCGCGCGCGATCCTCCGGCAGGACCTCCTCGGCCCGCGTCTCCTCCAGCATCTTGACGAAGCCGCCGAAGGGGAAAAGCGCGACGCAGTACTCCGTCTCGCGCCCGCGAATGCGCAGCAGGCGCGGACCGAAGCCAATCGAGAAGGTGAGGACTTTGACGCCGAAGATCTTCGCCCAGACGAAGTGCCCGAGCTCGTGCACGAAGATGAGCACCGAGCACAAGAGGACGAAGTAGACGAGATCCACGGGGTCTTCCGGCGCGGCATCCCGCGGCAGGCCGACTCTACAGCACGTGCAGCGCGACGAGGATGTGCCCGATCGAGCACGACGACTCGAGGATCGGGATCACCTCGTCGACAAAAAAAGCGAAGACGGGCGAAACTCACTCGATGATCTTCGGCCTGTGGGACGCCTTCCGGCGGCATCGCGCGGCACGCGAGCCGTTCCCTTCGGCCTGGCGCGCGATCCTCGAACGGCGCGTCCCTTTCTACCTCGGGATGGACAGCGCGACCCGGGAGGCGTTCGAGGACAAGCTCAAGGTGTTCGTGCGCACCAAGAGCTTCGAAGGCGCTCGCGGCTTTCGCATCGACGACGAGGTCCGCGTCGTCATCGGCGCCACTGCCGCCCGCCTCATCACCAATCTCCCCGACGAGCACTACGACGATCTCATGGCGATCATCGTCTACCCGTCGCACTACAAGCACCCCGAAGGACACGGTGCGAGCGAGGGCGCGATCGTCCTCGGCGAGGCGAACGACCGCGGCGCGGTGGTGCTCTCCTGGGACGCCGTGCTGCACGGTCTCGCCGATCCAAAGGATGGCCACGACACCGCGACGCACGAGTTCGCGCACGCCCTCGACATCGAGGACGGCGTGATGGACGGCGCGCCGAACCTGGGGAGCGATGGCGCCTACGCGAACTGGGCGCGGGTGATGACCAGGGCCCACGCGGGCCTGCGGCGACGCAGGCCCCGCGCCCGACCCGTCCTGCGCGACTACGGCGCGACCAACGAAGCCGAGTTCTTTGCGGTCGCGACCGAGGCCTTCTTCGAAAAGTCGCGACGTTTGCGTGACGAACAGCCCGCGCTGTATGCGGTGCTCTCCGACTACTACCAATGTGATCCTGCGGCGTCGGCGCGCTGAACAGCCAGAGCGCCTCGCCAAGAGGCCAGCGCGGGCGAGCCGCGGCGCAAACTGGGCCGCTGGCCGTGGCATCGAGTTACAATCGAGTTCGTGGCGAAGCCCATCGCCGGCGGCGTTTCCGAAAACTCTCCTGCAGCCCGGGAGCGAGCGTCGTCGCTCATCGGGCGCGTCATCTCGGATCGCTACAAGATCCTCGAGCTGGTCGCGATGGGTGGCATGGGCGCCGTGTACCGCGCCGAGCATCAGCTCATGCGCAAGGAGGTCGCCATCAAGGTCCTCCACCCCGAGACCGAGGACTTCCCCGAGCTGGTGTCGCGCTTCGAGCGCGAGGCCGTCGCCGGCGCGCACATCTCGCATCCCAACGTGGCGGTCGCCAGCGACTTCGGGCGTTTTTCACTCGGCCCACAGGGGGTCGAGGGCGGCTCCGAGGACTCGCACTTCCTCGTGCTCGAGTACATTCGGGGCCGCACGCTGCGCGAGCTGATCGACGAGGGCCCGGTGCCTGCCGCGCGCGCCGCGGCGATCGTCAAGCAGGTGGCTGCCGCGCTCGGCGCGGCTCACGCCAAAGGAATCGTCCACCGCGACGTGAAGCCGCGCAACATCATGATCGTGCCTGGCGCGCGGCATGGCGAAGACGAGGTGAAGCTCATCGACTTCGGGCTCGCCAAGGTCCCGGTCGATCGACTCTCGCAGAGCGCCCACGACCCCGACTACGGCAAGCAGTCGCTCACCGCGGCGGGCGTGGTGATGGGCACCGTCGCCTACCTCGCGCCGGAAGCGGCGCTCGGGATGCGATCGGTCGGCACACGCGCCGATCTCTATTCGCTCGGCGTCATCCTCTACGAGATGCTCACCGGTCGGCACCCGTTTGACGCGACGGCGCCCGCGCAGCTCTTCGCTCAGCACCGCACGAAGATCCCTCCTCCTCTCGCCGAGCGACTGCCGGGCATCGTCGTTCCCCCTGCGATCGAGGGGCTCACGATGCGCCTGCTCGCCAAGGATCCCGACGACCGGCCGGTCGATGCGTCGGAGGTCGTGGCGACGCTCGATGCTGCGCTCACGCCGCCCCCGCCCAGGGCGCTCGGCACGCCGGGGATGAGCTCCCTGGCAAGCGCCTCGCACGAGACGGGCTCCACCGGTTCGCTCGTCAGCGATTCGCCCCCGGCGCTGGGGGGTCGCAGGGCTCGCGGTACGCGCTGGCTCATGGCGGCCGCCGCGATCGCGGTGCTCTGCACGATCGGCCTCTTCGCCATCCGCGCCGCCACCTCCCACAGCACGGCGTCGTCGGCGTCGGCAAATGGAGCGACGAGCGAGGCGCCGGCGGCGAGCGAGGCGCCGATCGCCAGCGAAGTGCCCCGTCCGAAATCGTCTGCCCCACAGCCGATCGCGCCTTCGGCCCGCGGTCGCCTTCGCAAGGTCGTCGATGACAAGGACAGCGCTGGGGCGGCGAGCCTTCTCGTCGAGCTCGTCGCCAAGGACCCGGCGGCCTTCCGGAATCGCGCGGTACAAACCGAGGCCGCCGCAGCCACCGAGCTTGTCACGGCGGCACCCGAGTCGGATCTCATCTTCGATCTCCTCTCGCAAAAGCTCGGCACCGACGGGCTCGACGTCCTCTACGACATCACCTCGCACGAGACCGTCGCCGCATCTGACAAAACACAAGCCAATGGCTTCGCCGGACCGAAGGTCGCAGGCACGCGGGCGCGCGCGTTCCTTTCCAGGCCCGAGGTGCTCGCTCGGGCGACCCCGGCCATGCGGGTCGCTCACGAGCTTCGCCGCGCATCCTGCCAGTACCGGACGAATCTCTTCCCACGCGCCGGCAAAGAGGGCGACGATCGTGCGCTTGGGATCCTCACGGCCATGACGCCGCCGGGATGTTCAGCTCAAGTCCAACCGTGCTGCGTCACCAACAACCGCGAGCTCGAGCGCGCGATCGCCGACATCCAGGCGCGCATCCGGCCCTGATCGCGCGCTGTCGCGCGGCACCCGATCGCGCGGGCGTCGCGCCACGCCTCATGCTCGTGCTCGTGCTCGTGCTCGTGCTCGTGCTCGCTGCGTGCGCCGGCGCACCACCTCCGCCGCCTCCACCTCCCGAACCCGAGCACAAGGCGGCGACGATGCCGACCTTGGAGTCGGAGATCGGCGGGATGCGCGAGGAGGCCACGGTCAAGGCGTTCGAGCGACTGGGTGAGCCCGTCCTCGACTGCGTGAAGCAGAACACCAAGAGGGTGCGCCAGCTGGGGGGCACGTTCGTGATCTCGATCCGCGTGGGGCGCGAAGGCCGTGCGGTGTGGGCCTACCTCAGCGAATCGAACCTCGGCGACCGCGCGACCGAGCGCTGCATCCTCGATCTGGCTCGGGGCAACGACTGGCCCAAGCCCGTCGGTGGTGAAGGCCTCGCGACCCGCTCGTTCCAGGTCGATCCAGAGAGCGTGCCGGTGGAGCTCGAGGCCAAGCGCATCAAGCCGGCGCTCAAGTACGGCGCGAAGAGCTTCGCCCAGTGCCGCAAGGCCGTACGAGGCAGGTTCATGGCGACCGCCTACGTGAGGCCCGACGGCCGTGTCGAAGCAGCTGGCGTGGCGCCGCCCCGCGAGGATCTCGAGGAGACCGCCGACTGCTTCGCCGACACCGTGAAGAAGATGAAGTTCGGCTCCCCTGGCCGCAAGGGCGCCAAGGTCACGTTCGAAGTGCCGTGAGCGTCCTGTCGTCCTGCCCGAACGACGACGCACCCGAACCGCGCCGCTGCTATCTGCTGCGCGTCGTGATCGCGAGGATGACGAACCCGAGGAGGATGCCGGCGCCGGACCACGCGAACTCCTCGCCGCTCGATCCGTACAAGAGGGCGATCGATCCGACGGCGCCAAGGACGGGCACGAGCCACGCGCCGCCGGGAACCTTGAAGCGACCGCCCGGCGCAGGCTCCTTCTTGCGGAGCAGCGGCACGGCCAGGCAGGTCGCCGCGTACTGGAAGACCACGGTGACGTTGGAGAAGCCGACGAGCTGTCGGTAGTCGAAGGTTGCGGCGAGCGCGGCGGCGGCCGCGGTGGTCACCAGGATCGCGATGTGCGGCGTGCCGAAGCGATCGTGGACGCGCGCGAGCGCGCTGGGGAGCTGGCCGGCCTTGGCGATCGCGTACGCGTAGCGCGGCGAGCCGAGCGCGCTGCCGGCGGTGAAGCCGCCGATCGAGATCAGGCTGCCGACGAAGACGATGACCCCGAGCTTCGGCGAGAGGTAGCGCGCCGCATCGACGAGGGGCGTCACCGAGTCCTTCGCGAGATCGGGGTAGGCGCTGACCAGGATGGTCTGGACGACGACGAACAGCACCGCCGAAAGCGCGAGCGATCCGAGCAGGCCGATGGGGACAGCGCGCCTCGGATCCTTGGTCTCGCCGGCGGGGACGGGCACCACCTCGAAGCCCTGCAACGGGAAGAGCGCGAGGTAGATGCCGCTGCCCACGCCGGCGGCGCCGTGGGGCAAGGCGCCACCGAAGCGCGTGGGGTCGAAGGCGAAGAGGCCGGCGGCGATGAAGCAGCCGATGGCCGCGAGCTTGCCAACGACGACGAGCTTCACCACCGCTGCGCCCGGCTTCACGCCGACGTAGTTGATGGCGCCGAGCAGCGCGACCACGCCCACCGCGGCGAGCTTCGCCACGACCTTGCTCTCGGCGCCGACGAGCTCGACGAAGAGCGTCGTGTTGGCGGCCCACGACAAGAACGCGTTGAGCCAGCAGCTCCATCCGATGACGAAGCCGGCGCGCGGTCCGAAGGCCCTCGCCGCGTAGATGTAGGGCCCGCCGGTGTCGTCGGTGCGCGCCCCAAGCTCGGCGAAACACGCCGCGACCGGGATGAGAAGCAGCGCGCACAGGACGAACGCGAGGGGCGAGTACGCGCCCATTTCCCGCCGCATGTCGTCGGGCAACGAAAAGACGCCGCTGCCGACGATGGCGTTGACGCCGATCGCCAGGACATCGAGCCAGCCGAGCCGTCTCGCGCTCATCGCCGGCAAGGAAAGGACGCGCGCCGTCGCGCGTCCACGGATCTCACCACTCGCCCTGGTTGGCCCGCGAGGCCCAAGGCTCCTTGGGCGCGAGCGACTGGCCCTTCTGCAACAGCTCGACCGAGATGTTGTCGGGCGATCGGACGAACGCCATGTGCCCGTCGCGCGGGGGGCGCAGCACCGGGTAGCCCGCGGCCTCGAGGCGCTCGCAAGCTGCGTAGATGTCGTCGACCTGATAGGCGAGGTGGCCGAAGTTCCGGCCGCCCGGGTAGGCCTCGGCATGATCCCAGTTGTGGGTCAGCTCGACCTCCGGCTCGCCGGGCGCGGTCGCCAGGAAGATCAGCGAAAAGCGCCCCTTTTCGTTCTTCATGCGCTTCGTCTCGACCAGACCCAGGCCCTTTTCGAAGAAGGCGAGCGCCCGGTCGAGATCGAGGACGCGGATCATCGTGTGCAGGTACTTCATCGACTCTTGTTCCCGTCTGGTGCGGCCAGGGCCGCCAAGATTGGACCGCCTGTTTTTCAGCGCCCGAGCTCACGAACCGCCGCGTAGAACCGCTTGAGCGTGGATTCGACCTTGGAAAACACGGTGCCCTCGGCGAACTCGCCGTGGCCTTGCGCTTGGTGCCCCTCGGCGAGGCCCGCGGGGACGCCGGAGAGCAGCTCGATGCCATCTTCGATCGTGGCCACCGCGTACACGTGGAACGTCCCCTCGCCAATGGCGGCGCACACGTCGCTGCGCAACATCAGCGCGTCGACGTCGGAGGCGGGAACGAGCACGCCCTGGGTGCCAGTGAGACCGCCCTTGGCGATGCACACGTCGTAGAAGCTCTCGATCTTCTCGTTGAGACCGCCGACCGACTGCACGTTGCCACGCTGATCGACGCTGCCGGTGACCGCGAGGTCCTGGCGGAGCGGGATGCCCGACAAGGCCGACAGGAGCGCGTACAGCTCGCTCGAGCTCGCGCTGTCGCCGTCGATCGCCTCGTAGGTCTGCTCGAACACCAGTGATGCGCTGAACGACAGCGGCCTCGTCTGCGCGAAGCGCGAGGCGAGGTAGCCAGCGAGCACCAGCACGCCCTTGGCATGGATGGGCCCGCTCATCTCGACTTCGCGTGCAATGTTCACCGGACCTTCGAGGCCGGGGTACGTGACCGCGGTCACGCGGCACGGGCGGCCGAAAGACATCGGCCCATCCGACAGCACGCTTATCGCGTTGACCTGCCCCAGGCTGCGTCCTTGCGTCTCGATGCGGATGGTCCCGCGCTGGAGAAGCTCGTGGATCTGATCGCGGAAGTGGCTGCCGCGCCGCCGCTGCTCAGCCAGCGCGAGGAGGATCATCTCGGCGTCGATGATGCCGCGGTCGCGGCGCTGCGCGAGGTACGAGGCCTCGGTCACGATCTCGGCGAGCAGGCCGAGACGCGCCGTTACCTTGGTCTGACTTTCTGCCTGCTTACCGCCCCAGAACACCAGCTCGGCGACGGCGTCACGGGTGAGCGGCAGGATGCCGCGATCGCGCACCAGCCCGGCGATGAAGGCCGGATACGTGGTGTTCGCCTCGGCGCGCGAGAGCGTCGGCTCGAAGCGGGCCTGCACCTTGAAGAGCTGGGAAAACTCCGGATCGGCCTCGTGCAGCTCCTGAAAGAGACCCGAGCTTGCGACGAGGATCACCTTCACGTCGAGCGGCACCGACGGGAACAGGAGCTCCTGCGCGCTGCCCCGGTAGTACGAGGGGTTCTGCTCGGGAACGAGGAAGCGCCCGGCCAGCAGGCACGCCTTGAGGTGCTCGTAGAGCGCCTCGTTCTTGAGGAGCGCCGAGGCCGGCAGGATCAGGAAGCCGCCGTTGGCCTCGTGGATGGCGCCGGCCACCGCGAACCCCGGCTCGGGCGGGAAGCCCTCGTCGGGAGGTGAGTAGCTGCGACCGAACAGCGTCGCGAGCGTCGGATACGGCAGCTCGACCACCGGAGCGCCAGAGTCGGCCTTGTTCTCGGTGAGCAGCGTCGGGACGACGAACCCGCGTGGGACGGTCGGGCCTTCGTCGTTGCGCGGCTCGTCGACCAGCAGGCGCAGCTTGCGCGCGACCGCGACCTCCAGCTCCTCGAGGAAGGAGGCGACCTCGGGCCGAGAGAAGCCCTTCTTGTACGGCCCGAAGCTCGTTCCTACCGCCTCGGCGAGCTGGGTCTTCACCTCGGCGCGCAGCTCGGCTTCGGCTTGCTCCTGCAGATCGATCGTGGCGTGCTCGAACTCTTCGACCGCGCTGGCCACCGCTTCCAGCGCCTCCTTCGAGGGCTCCTGACCCTCGACGGCGGAAGCCAGCTGGATCTCGTCTCCGGCGCGCGACAGATCGAGACCGAGCTCCAGCGCGGCGGCCTTGAGCTTCGCCTCGAGCGCGTTCTCCTCGCGCGTTACCCGTCGGTGGACGCGACCCTGCGCCTGCTTGAAGCGCTCGCCTTCGGTGGCGTTGCGCACGCCCTCGACGATCTTTCCGAACAGCGCCTCCATCGCGTCGACGAAGGCGCGGCCTTCACCAGCCGGCAGATACAGAGCGCGCGGCTCGCTCGGTCGCGCCGGATTGGGCAGCAGCAGGAGATCGTCCGGCGTGGGTCGCGCCCGCGCGATGGCCTTGGCCATGCTGCGCGCGCAGAATGTCCGCCCGGTTCCCGAGGCGCCGACCACCACCACGTGGAAGCGGGCCTTCTTGACCTCGAGCCCGAACTTCAGCGCGCCGATCGCGCGCTCCTGCGAGGCCACTCCAGAGAGCGGACCGACCTCCTCGGTCGTCGCGAATCGGAGATCATCAACAAAGGCGGCGCTGCGACATTGAGCTGCGGTCAGCTCTCGACTCGACATGGGGCGGCGACCATACCATCGGGCCGGCTGTCACGCCCCTCTGCGCTTTTTCTCCGCCGAGATGAGCTCGTCGATGGCAAATCCGTCGATCACCAGGCCCTCGACGTTCGCGTCGTCGATGACGACCCCGCGCAGATCGACATCGGTGAAGCGGGCGCCCGCGAAGTCGGCGTTGATGAAGCGCGCCTCGCGCAGGTCGGCGTCGTCGATCGACGCGCCGAAGAAGCTCGCGTTCTCGAAGGTCGCTCCGCGGAACGAAACGTCCTCGAACGAGGCATCGTCGAACGCGACGTCGTGGATGCGCGCGCCCGCGGCGCTTGCGTCATCGATTTCGGCGCCCTCGAACGAGACATCGTGAAACACGGCGTCGCCGAAGCTCACGTCCTCGAAGCGCGCGCCCGAGAGGTCCGCGCCGGTGATGTCGTTGTCGGATCCGGCGTCGGTGATCACCGGGTCCTGCGGAGGCACCGGAGCTTTGCCCGGGTGAGCTTTGCCCGGGGGCTCGGGCTTCTTCGGCGCGCTCGTCTTCGGTGCGCCCTTCTTCGAGTCCGTCCGGTTCGGCGTCTTCTTGGTGGCCATCGATCAGCAGACTGAAAGAGTCCGGGCCGGTTGGAAAGACCCTGGTTACAGTGCGGGCTCGAACATGCTCGAAGTGGTCCTCGCGCATTCGCGCGTGACGGCGCCCGACGTCACGCCTTCACGCTGGATGATCCTGCTGCACGGGATCTTCGGTACCGGTGGGAACCTGCGCACCTTCGCGCGCAAGCTCGTCGAACGTCAGCCGCACTGGGGCTTCGTCCTGCCCGACCTGCGTGCACATGGCGGATCGCTCGGTTTGCCTCCACCCCAGACGTTCGCCGAAGCGGCCCGCGACATCGTGCGTCTGGAGGCCTCGCTCGGCCACCCGGTGCACGGCATCGCCGGCCACTCTTTCGGTGGGAAAGTCGCGATGGCCCGCATGCAGCTCGAGCCTTCTTCGATCGAGCGCCTGGTGGTTCTCGACTCGGCGCCAGGCGCCGACCCCGATCGCATGATCCGGGACCAAGCCGGGCAAATTCTGCAGCTTCTCGAGCGGATCCCGCGTCCGGTTCGATCTCGCGAGGCATTCCTCGATGCGATCACCGCGGCAGGTCATTCCCGCCCGATCGCCGAGTGGCTGGCCATGCAAGTGCGTCGCTCTGCGTCACCGGCAGAACGTGACGCTTCTGCCGCAGAGCCCGCGCGTTACGAGCTCCGCCTCGATCTGCCGGCCATCCGAATGATGCTCGAGGGCTACTTCGCCACGGATCTGTGGAGCGTGCTGGAGAGCCCGCCGCGCGACGTCCGTTCGCTGGTCGTGGTGGGCGGGCGATCGACCGTGGTGCGGGGAGCGGATCTGGCGCGTCTTCGCGAGCTCGACGGCCGGGGATCGCTCGCGCTGCGCATACTCGAGCGCGCTGGTCATTGGCTCCACGCCGACGATCTCGACGGCCTGGTGGATGCGGTGGCGCCGCACCTGTCGCCCTAGGAGGGCGCTGGTTTTCGCCGATACCGTCGCGATCCCGGCAGCGCGCGTGCTCACGTCCAGGAGGACGTTCCGCGCGACGCGCCACCGGCCTCGCTCGGTCTCGACGAAACCCAGGCGC
>Ga0105046_10002281_pt1 | contig 30242 bp, 24 predicted proteins | sample MAT03_FD_78385 | JGI IMG/M metagenome (GOLD analysis project Ga0105046, IMG submission 78385) | Freshwater microbial communities from Lake Fryxell liftoff mats and glacier meltwater in Antarctica - MAT-03 (megahit assembly) | ecosystem: Environmental > Aquatic > Freshwater > Ice > Liftoff...
GGTGCCGCCGCTCGTCGGGTCGCCGGCAGTTGAACTGAAGGTGACGGACCGTAATGCGGTTTGGTAGAACGCCAGAGTCGCGGTGCCCGTGAGCGTCAGGATGCCCGTCGCGGTGTCGTAGGCGCCGGTAATGCCGTTTTGGGTCGAAAAATTAAGCCGGTCGCCGGTCAAGAAAGTGCCGGGGTTGCTGATCGACATCGAACCGCTCGCGATCGTCGGGCTTACGGCATCGGTGACCGTAATGCCGCCATCGATAACCACCGCGGAGCCGCCGGCAGTATAAGCGGGCACCGCGCCGCCACCGGCAGTGAGCACCGGCCCGCCACCGCCACCACCACCACCGCCGCCGCCAAAGCCGCCAGTGCGTGGAGGACGAGCTTCCATCGGACGGGCTTCGTTGACGACAACGCTACGGCCACCCAAGGGCTGGCCGTTCATGCCGGTGATAGCCGCTTGGGCTTCGGCATCGCTGCCCATTTCGACAAAGCCAAAGCCTTTGGAGCGACCGGTGTCGCGCTCCATCATGACTTTGGCGCTGGTGACAGCGCCAAACTGGCCAAAAGATTGCTGCAAGTCTTCGTCGCGAACCGAGTACGGCAGATTGCCGACGTAAAGTTTGTTGCCCATGAAGGGACTCCTCTAAAACACAATAACAAAAGCGATGGGGTCCCGAAAGCACAACAAATCTTCAAACGTACCGCTGTAGCGCGCGAAACTGGCCGATCACCTGACCTGTGTGGATGGTTATCCACACCTTTATATTATGCGTCAGATGCGTATAAAACAAGCACGCATCGCTTTTACCTGCCTTTGTCAAACCCGCATCAACATTACCTGAAGGACCTGTTTTGCCCCTGCAGGCCTTGTCACGCGCGGAGTTTGAGGTTTTTGCGCGTTACGCCCCAGTTGCAGCCAGGCTGGCAATCCAATTTTTAGGGGCGAATCTCCAAAGTTTGCGCACACTTGCAACAGAGGCCGCGTCTCGGACTTGGTGCCAGCGACCTGGAGGGGCGCGCTGCAATATTTACGTTTATACACAAAGTAGTTGGACGCCTTGCCCGGCCGACCTGTCAAAACGCGCAAGACCCCGCCGGGTTATTCCGGCCGGCCGGGGGCTGGTCCTGTCGCGTGAGGCACGTCATCGGGTGCCTGCCGCCACTGGGCCATGGCCTGTCGCAGGGTGACCATCTGGTTTTCAAATTGTGGGCAGGTATGACACGCCATCAGGTGCAGCCGCAGCGCGACGCTGTCGGGCAGGCTCAAGGCCCTGTCTTCTCGAGCAACCAGCAAGGCGGCAGCCTGCTTGCAGGTGCGTCTTAACAACGTGAATTTCATGCAGGGAACTCAGGGGGCGTTTTGGCCGAACCAGTGGATGGCCAGGCATTCGCGCAAGCGCAGGCGCGCACGGTGAAGTTGAACATACAGGTTGGTCGGCGTGAGCGACAGTTCCTTACAGACTTCTTCGCAGGAAAGTTCCAGCCATTCACGCATCAGGAACAAACGGCCCAGTCCGGGCGGCAGGCGTTCCACGCAGGCATCCAGGACCTTGAAAAATTGGCTTTGCTGCAAGGTCTGCTGCGGGTCACCCCACTCGGCGGGCGGACTGGCAAAGTGGCCATCGGTCTGGAAGGCGAGTTTGTCGAGCTCATCGGCTTCATCGTCGGCCCCATGGTCGGGGAGGGACACTTCGCGGGCGTTGCTTCGAATCAGGTCAATGACCTTGTGTTTGAGAATGCCGACCAGCCAGGTCTTGAGCTGCGAGCGGTTTCCGAAGGCCTGCGGCTTGGACAGGGCGGCCAGCAAGGTCTCCGAGACAGCGTCTTCAGCCCAGGCATCGTTGCGCAGCTGCAGCCGCGCAAAACGCGTGAGGTAGACGCGGTGTTCAACCAGTTGCTCTTCAAAGGTGGCCATGGACGGCAAGTCTAGCCGCACCGCCGTCTTCCAGAAAGGCGCAAACTGTTGGCGCAGCGCCGGCCGTCGCAGCCCCGGCCATCGAGGGCAAAACGGTGGGGGGCAAGCCGTTCAAGCTGTCCTCGATGCGGGATTACAATGGCTGCCTGTCATTGGGGAGTCGCTACCCTTTCAATCCTGAAAGGGGCTTGCGTCAACAGACTTGTCCATCACGGACATGGCGCCAGCAGTCTTCGGACCCAGCGAGACCTTTGACTGCACAGCTCCGTGGGAGCCTGCCAGACTTGGGGCGTCGAAAGCGAAAATTGGCCCCAGCGAGGACAGTTTTTGCCGGATTTGCAGGCCCATAGCCCGGCCATGGGTCAAAAAGACGGTGAAAAATGGGCCGCTGCGGTCGATTTGCAGCCGACGATTCCCAAGTCTGGCGGGCTCCCCAGGCCGGGGATGCGGTGCAGGCAATGGTTATTGGCCGGAGTCTGTTTGTATGCAAGCCTTTCTCGTCTCTACCGGCATCGTTGCCCTGGCTGAAATGGGCGACAAAACCCAGCTTCTCGCCCTGGTGCTGGCCGCACGCTTTCGCAAGCCCTGGCCGATCGTTCTGGGTATTTTTGTCGCCACGGTCGCCAACCATGCATTGGCCGGTGCGCTGGGCGCCTGGGTCACCATGTTGATCGGTCCACAGAACCTGCGCTGGGTTTTGGGGGTGTCCTTCATCGCCATGGCCGTGTGGATGCTGATCCCCGACAAGCTCGATGAAGATGCCGCCGACCGGGGGCTGCCGCGTTTTGGCGTTTTCGGCACCACGGCCATGTTGTTTTTTCTGGCCGAGATGGGCGACAAGACGCAGATTGCCACTGTCATGCTGGCCGCGCGTTATGACGCCTGGTTCTGGGTGGTGTTGGGCACCACCCTGGGCATGATGCTGGCCAACGCCCCGGTGGTTTGGCTCGGTGCGCGTGTCACACGGCTGGTGCCCTTGCGTGTGGTGCACATTGTCTCGGCCCTGATTTTTGCCGTGCTGGGCGTGCTGGCGCTATTGATCAAGGCGTGACAGGACGGAACTACTCAGCGGACGTCGCGATGTAGGGTCTTTGCAAGCCGGGGCCGCGGATCTGGCTCTGCCAGTCCGCAGGCGCAGCGGCCCCCTCGGGGGGCAGGGAGCTACACGCAGTGAGCGACCGTGGGGGCCACACACCGGGGTATACTCAGCTCAGCGCCGATTTGCCAGCTTGCGGGCGCTTAAAAAGTTCAGCTAAAGACGACATCCATGACCCGGACTCGCTTTTAGCGACGCCGGGTTTTTGTTTTGTGGGGCCCCTCTTGACGCTTGTTGCTACGCCACAGTCCATGCATTTCGCCGACGCGCTGCCGCTGGAAAGCGGCGCGTCCATCCGTGCCTACGACCTGAGCTACGAGACCTACGGCACGCTCAACGCCGACAAATCCAACGCGGTTCTGATCTGCCACGCGCTCAATGCCTCGCACCATGTGGCCGGCGTGTATCGGGACGACGACGGCGCGTTGCTGCCGAAGTCAGAGGGCTGGTGGGACACCATGATCGGTCCCGGCAAGCCGGTTGATACGAACATCTTTTTTGTCATCGGCGTCAACAACCTCGGCTCCTGCTTCGGCTCGACCGGCCCGATGCAGCGCAACCCCGACAGCGGCGAAATTTACGGCGCCGACTTCCCGGTCGTTACGGTGCAGGACTGGGTGCAGGCCCAAGCCCGGCTGCTGGACCGGCTCGGCATCCAGACGCTGGCGGCCGTGATGGGCGGCAGTCTGGGCGGCATGCAGGCGCTGAGCTGGACCCTGCAATACCCGGACCGTGTGCGGCACGCGGTGGTCGTTGCCAGTGCGCCCAACCTGACGGCTGAAAACATCGCCTTTAACGAGGTGGCGCGCCGCGCCATCGTCACCGACCCGGATTTTCATGGCGGGCACTACGGGCGCCATGGCGTGCTGCCGCAACGCGGCCTGCGCATCGCCCGCATGATCGGCCACATCACGTACTTGAGTGACGACGTGATGAATGAAAAATTTGGCCGCCGCCTCAGACCGACCGCGCCAGAGCCTTCCAGTGGCCAAATTTCCGACGGGCCGCCCCTAGGAAAATTAGCCCCCTCGGGGGGCAGCGAAGCACACGAAGTGGCGAGCGTGGGGGCTCCCTCTTCATCAGCCAGGGCCGCAGAACCGGCTTTGCCGGGCCGCAGGCGCAGCGCCCCCTCGGGGGGCAGTGCAGTACGCGAAGCGACAAGCGTGGGGGCCTATAAATATTCCACCCAGGACGTCGAGTTCCAGATCGAAAGCTACCTGCGTTACCAGGGCGACAAGTTTAGCGAGTACTTTGATGCCAACACCTATTTGCTGATCACGCGCGCACTGGATTATTTCGACCCGGCGCAGGCCTTTGGCGGCAACCTCACGCAGGCGCTGGCGCAGGCGCAAGCCGAGTTCCTGCTCGTGAGTTTCAAGACGGACTGGCGCTTTTCTCCGGCGCGCAGCCGCGAAATCGTCAAGGCCCTGCTCGACAACCAGCGCGAGGTGAGTTACGCCGAGATCGATGCGCCGCACGGGCATGATGCCTTTTTGCTCGACGACCCCCGGTACATGGGCGTGGTGCGCTCCTATTTCGAGAGCAAGGTGGCGATATGCTGAAACCCGCACACGAGCCTTCGCCCGACCAGCTGTCGCTTGCCCGCCTGGTGCCGGCAGGCGCGCGGGTGCTGGACCTCGGCTGTGGCGACGGCGCCATGCTGGATCACCTGATCCGCGAGCGCGGCTGCACCGGCTACGGCGTCGAAATCGACGACGCCAATGTGCAGGCCTGCGTGGCGCGCGGCGTCAACGTGATTCAGCTCAACCTCGACGAGGGCCTGGCGATGTTTGGCGACGCCAGCTTCGACGTTGTTCTGCAGATCGACACCTTGCAGCACCTGCGCAACACCGAAGTCATGCTGCGTGAAACCGCCCGCGTGGGCCGCATCGGCATCGTCGCGTTTCCGAATTTCGGCCACTGGCCGAATCGGCTGGCCGTGCTGCGCGGGCGCATGCCGGTGACGAAAGTGCTGCCTTACCAGTGGTACGACACGCCGAATATCCGCGTCGGTACGCTTCAGGATTTTGCGGCGCTGGCACAGAAAAATCACCTGACCGTCCTCGACAGCTTCGGCCTGCAGGACGGCCAGGAAATCCGCTTCTGGCCCAACGCCCGCGCCAGCCGCGCGGTGTTCAAGTTCCAGCACGGCTGAGGCTTGGGGGTAGTCGGCAGCCGTTTCTGCTGCTAATATTTGGCCATCGGGATTTCAGCCTCCCGACTCTTCGCAGATAGACGGTGTCCCGTCCAAGCGCTGGCAACTCATTGGAGTATTCCGTGGACACCTCTGCTTTTTCCGTTCCCGTTCCTTGTGTTTCCCCCCATGACCTTGCCGCGCGCATGGGCCGTGCAGACGCGCCCCTGTTGCTCGATGTGCGGCGTGAGGGCAAATTCAGGGAAAGCCCGCGCATGCTCGCGGGTGCCCGGCGCTGCGCCCCGGAAGATGTCGCTGCGCTGGCCGCGTCCGAACCGGCGCGCGAAGTGGTGGCTTATTGCGTGTACGGTCACAACGTCAGCGCCGATGCCGTTGTTGCGCTGCGTGCGGCCGGCTGGGATGCCCGCCTGCTGGCCGGCGGCTTTGAAGGTGGTGAAGCTGGCGTTGATACACCACAGGATATTGCGCAATGGCGCGCCGATCAGCCACCCACTGTGCTCAAGCGTCCCGACTGGAGCGTCACCGGCGAGCAAGTCTCACGCTGGGTCACGCGCGAGCGGCCAAAGATCGACCGCATCGCCTGCCCCTGGCTGATACGCCGGTTCATCGACCCGCGCGCGGAATTCTTCTATGTGCCCACCGCGCAGGTTTTCGATGAGGCCAGTCGTCTCGGCGCGGTGGCCTATGACATTCCCGGCGCGCCGATTTCGCACGAAGGTGAACGCTGCAGTTTTGACACCTTGCTGAGTGCCTTTGAATTGAACCAGCCGGCGCTCCAGCTGTTGGCGCGCATCGTGCGCGGTGCCGATACGGACCAGCTCGACCTGGCGCCTCAGTCGGCAGGCCTGCTTGCCTTTTCGCTGGGCCTGTCGCGCCTGCACCCGGACGACCACGCGATGCTGCAGGCAGCGCTGCCGCTGTATGACGCGCTCTATGCCTGGTGCCAGGGCGCGCAACTTGAGACGCACAGCTGGAATCCCGAGACCATGACGGGAGTTGCCCAGTGATCACGTCCAGCCCCGAAAAACCGGCCAGGGTTTCTTTCCGCGAAGCCTTTCGCTTCTGGCTCAAGCTCGGCTTGATCAGCTTTGGCGGTCCGGCCGGCCAGATTGCCATCATGCACCGCGAGCTGGTCGAGCAAAGGCGCTGGATTTCTGAAAAGCGTTTTCTACACGCTCTCAACTACTGCATGCTGTTGCCGGGGCCAGAGGCGCAACAACTCGCCACCTACATCGGCTGGCTGATGCACCGCACCTGGGGCGGCGTGGTGGCGGGCGTGCTGTTTGTGCTGCCGTCGCTGTTCATTTTGATTGCGCTGAGCTGGGTGTATGTGGCTTTTGGCGATGTGCCGCTGGTAGCTGGAATCTTCTACGGCATCAAACCCGCCGTGGCGGCGATCGTGCTGCAGGCGGTGTACCGCATTGGCAGCAAATCATTGAGAAATCCGGTCACAGCCCCCGTCCCGTGGGCGGTAGCAGCTATCAGTTTTATAGCGATTGCGTTTTTCGGCATCCCCTTCCCGTGGGTGGTGCTGGGCGCGGCGATCACGGGCGGGCTGTGCGCCCGGTTCGCGCCCGGGCAGTTTGCTTTCGGCGGCGCGCATGGGATGGCGCAGTCGGCGCATGCCCCGGCGCTGATCGACGACGACACGCCCACGCCCGAACATGCGCGCTTCAGCAAGTCGCGGCTGACCCGGGTGCTGGTGGTCGGCGCTGTGCTCTGGCTGCTGCCCATGGCGGCGCTGATGGCCTGGCAAGGCTGGGGCGGCGCCTTGACGCAAATGAGCTGGTTTTTTACCAAGGCCGCGCTGCTGACCTTTGGCGGTGCCTACGCGGTGCTGCCTTATGTCTATCAGGGTGCGGTCGAACAGTTCGGCTGGCTCACCGGACCGCAAATGATGGACGGGCTGGCGCTGGGCGAGACCACACCGGGGCCCTTGATCATGGTGGTGGCCTTTGTGGCTTTTGTCGGCGGCTGGACCAAACAGGTGCTGGGGCCGGACGCGCTGTTTCAAGGCGCGGCGCTGGCGGCGTTGCTGGTGACCTGGTTTACTTTTTTGCCGTCGTTCATCTTCATCCTGGCCGGCGGGCCGCTGGTGGAATCGACCCACGGCAAGCTGCACTTCACCGCGCCGCTGGCTGCCATCACGGCGGCGGTGGTCGGGGTGATTGCCAGCCTGGCTCTGTTTTTTATAGCGCATGTCGCTTTCCCGACGGGGGTCGGGGCCAGTTTTCTTTCCAATATCGAGTGGCCGGCGCTGGCCATCATGTTGCTGGCCGGGGTGGCCCTGCTGCGCTATAGGGTGGGCGTGATCCCGGTGATTGCGGTTTGCGCCCTGGCCGGTTTGCTGCTGCGCTGGAGCGGCGTCGTCTGATCTGGCGGCGTTATGCTGTGGGCCATGTCAGGTCCACAACAAAAGGCGCTTTCCGCCGCCACTAGCGTGTTCGAGCGCCTGTTCGGCGGCTGGGTGCAGCAGGTCTCTAGCGCCACCCTGCGCGCAGATGCACAGGCCGCGCTGTTGGGTGCCGTGCTGGTGTTGCCGCAAGGCATTGCGTTTGCCACACTGGCCGGCCTACCGCCCGAGTACGGCCTCTACACCGCGATTGTTCCGTGCATCATCGCCGCGCTGTTCGGCTCCAGCTGGCATGTGATGTCGGGGCCGACCAACGCCAATTCGCTGGCGCTGTTTGCGATGCTCTCGCCGCTGGCCCTGGCCTTCAGTCCGGCTTATATCCAGCTGGTCCTGGCGGTGACGGTGCTGGTCGGCGTCATGCAATGGCTGATTGGGGCACTGCGGCTGGGTACGCTGGCCAATTTCATTTCACCAGCAGCACTCTTTGGTTTTACCTCCGGTGCTGCAGTGCTGATTGCGGTTTACGCGCTGCCGGATGTGCTGGGCCTGCCTCCTTCCGCAGAACACGGCGCCGGTGCGGTGCTGTTGCATGTAACAGCCATGCTCCGCGCACTGCAACCCGCCGCGCTGGCCGTGGTGGCTGTGACCCTGGCAACGGCCCTGATACTCCGGCGGCTGCGACCCAACTGGCCCTACATGTTGGCCGGCCTTGTGGCGGGCAGCGTGCTGGCCTGGGGCTGGAGCCGCCTTTTTGCCGGTGCTGCGCCGCCGCTGCGGACAGTGGGCGTGATCGCCACACCCTGGCCGGTATTTGCCATCCCAAGCGTTAGCTGGGCGGCCTTGTCCGAGTTGCTGGGGCTGGCGTTTGCACTGACCATTGTGGCGCTCGGGCAATCCATCTCGATTGCCAAGGCGGTGGCAGCGCGCTCCGGCCAGCGTATCGATGCCAACCGCGAATTCCGGGGCCAGGGCCTGTCCAACATCGTGGGCGGCTTTTTTTCCTCGTATGTGTCCTGCGGCTCGCTGAACCGCTCCATGCCCAACCTGGAAGCCGGCGCGCGCACGCCGCTGGCCGCCGTTTTTTCGGCCGTCTTGCTGCTGGCCCTGGTCGCGCTCAGCGCACCGCTGCTGGCGCAGATCCCGATGGCTGCGCTGGCCGCGCTGCTGCTGCTGGTGGCCGTGTCGCTGCTCGACCTGCAGCGCTGGCGGCAATTTTACCGCCTGAGCCGCAGCGAGTTTGCTGTGGCCCTGGCCACGCTGGTGGCCACCGTGACCCTGCGGCTGGAAATCGCCATTTTGCTGGGCACCTTGCTGTCGCTGATGTCCTTTCTGTACCGGACCTCGAAACCGGCGATGCGCACCATGGGCTTCGATAGCCGGACGCCGGACCGGCAATTCGTTGTGCTCACTGACAGCAAGACACCCCTTCCGGAATGTCCCCAGCTCAAATTGCTGCGCATGGAGGGCGAGGTGTACTTCGGCGCGACGCAGCATGTGGCCGACACGCTGCACGCCTTGCGCCATGCACCGCAGCCGCAAAAACATTTGCTGGTGATGGGCAAAAGCATGAACTTCATCGACCTCGCCGGTGCCCAGTTGTGGGAGGATGAACTGACGGCGCGCCGCGCGATGGGTGGCGACCTGTACTTCCACCGGCCGCGGCCCGAGGTCATCCAGATGTGGCAGACCACAGGCTTCACACGCCTGCTGGGACCCGAGCACCAGTTTTCCGACAAGCGCAGCGCGATTGCCACCATTTTCAAACGGCTGGACCCGGCGATATGTCGGCAATGCTCCGCCCGCATATTTGAAGAGTGCCGCAGCGTGCCTGGACCGGACAGCGCCGCTGATACCAGCTTGCCTTCAAAAGACTAGAAATCGGGTTGCGGCAGTGGCAAGCCAAAGAGCGTGGGCCAGCACGGTTACAGTGGCATTGCAGCCGGACGATCCGGTTGAAGCCCTTTCCCCGGAGTTTTCATGAACGCCCCTTTGCACCGCGAAATACCCGCCCCTGTTCTCGACGCCGCGATGGCCCTGACCGATGTGAGCGCCCGCTGGGATGGCGACATCGTCAAACAGATATCCGACTACATCACCATCCCGGCCAAGTCGCCGTCGTTTGATGCCGACTGGGCCGGCCACGGCCACATCGAAACCGTGATGCGCAATGCGGCGGCCTGGGTCGAGGCGCAGAAGGTGGATGGCCTCAAGCTCGAAATCGTGCGCATGCAAGGCCGCACCCCTGTGCTGTTTTTTGAGGTGCCGGCGACCAAAACCGGGTCCACGGAAACCGTGTTGATGTACGGCCACCTGGACAAGCAACCCGAGTTCACCGGCTGGCGCAGCGACCTGGGCCCGTGGACGCCCAAATATGAGGACGGCAAGCTGTTTGGCCGGGGCGGCGCCGACGACGGTTATGCGGTGTATGCCAGCGTCGCCGCTATTCAGGCCCTGAAGGCGCAGAACGTGCCGCACCCGCGCATCGTCGGCCTGGTCGAAACCTGCGAGGAAAGCGGCTCTTATGACCTGCTGCCGTATGTGGACGCCTTGCGCACGCGCCTGGGGGATGTGGGTCTGGTGATCTGTCTGGACTCGGGCGCTGGCAACTACGACCAGCTCTGGCTCACGACCTCGCTGCGCGGCATGGCCAGCGGTGTGCTGAAGGTGCAGATCCTGACCGAAGGCGTGCATTCGGGCGACGCCAGCGGCCTGGTGCCGTCGAGCTTTCGCATCATGCGCCAGGTGCTGGACCGTCTCGAAGACAGCAAGACCGGCCGGCTGCTTCCGGCAAGTTTTCACTGCGAGATTCCCGCCGAGCGGCTGGCGCAGGCCAAAGCCACGGCGCAGATTCTCGGTGACCAGATCTACAAACGCTTCCCGTGGGCGCATTACGACTGCGGCGGTGCCAGCACCTTTGCGCTGCCCACCACCACGGACCCGGTCGAGGCGCTGCTGAATCGCACCTGGAAGCCGACCCTTAGCGTGACCGGCGCCGACGGTTTTCCGGAGATGGGCAACGCCGGCAATGTGCTGCGGCCTTACACCGCCTTCAAGCTCTCGCTGCGCCTGCCGCCGCTGGTCGATGCCGCCAGCGCGGTGCAGGAGCTCAAGGCCCTGCTCGAAGACAACGCGCCGTATCAGGCCAAAGTCACGTTTGAAAGCGCCGGCGGCGCTACCGGCTGGAATGCGCCCGGCACCTCGCCCTGGTTTGACGCGGCGCTCAATGACGCTTCGCAAGCCTATTACGGCGCGCCCTGCGGCACCATCGGCCAGGGCGGCACCATCCCGCTGATGAACATGCTGAGCCGGGGGTTTCCGAAGGCGCAGATGATGGTCTGCGGTGTGTTGGGCCCGAAAAGCAATGCGCACGGACCCAACGAGTTCCTGCACGTGCCCTACGCCAAAAAAATCACGGCGGCGGTGGCGCACGTGATTGCCTGCATGCCTTGATCCGGGACCGGCAATGGACACCCCTGTGCTGGCGCCGTTCACGGCCCGCGATGGCGAAAACCTGGCGCTGTACGAGTGGCCCATGGAGGCCTGGCTGGCCGACGATGCAGCACCGCCGCGTGCCGTGGTGCTGATGGTGCACGGGCTGGGAGAACATGCCAACCGTTATGACCCTGTGGCGCGCCGGTTGCTCGACTGGGGCTTTGCGGTGCGCGCCTACGACCAGCGCGGCCACGGCGAGTCCGGCGGCGTGCGCGGGGGGCTGAGCAGTGAGAGCCTGCTGCTGGAAGACCTGGCCGAAGTAGTCGATGACACGCGCCTGCGCTCCCAGCGCCTGCCGCGCGCCGATGCCGGCACCTCCTCCAAGCCGCTGCCTCTGATCCTGCTGGGTCACAGCCTGGGCGGTCTGGTGGTCGGGCGTTTCGTCTCGCTGCAGATGCGGCCGGTCGATGGCCTGGTGATGTCTTCCCCGGCGCTGGATCCCGGGCTCAATGCCCTGCAGAAGCTGCTGCTGGCCACGCTGCCGGCGATCGCGCCGAATCTGCGCGTCAATAATGGCCTCAAGCCCGAGTTCATCTCGCACGACAGGGAGGTGGTTCGCAAGTACCTGGCCGATCCGCTGGTGCATGCGAAGATTTCCGCGCGACTGGCGAAATTCATTGCGACCGCCGGGCCGGCCACGGTGGCCGCCGCATCCAGCTGGTCCACGCCGACCCTGCTGATGTACGCCGGCGCGGACAGGCTGGTCAACCCGGCCGGTAGCCGCGCTTTTGCCGAGGCGGCGGCGGGCGGCCCTGGGGCCAAGGTGCTCACCGTCAAATGTTTTGACGAGCTGTACCACGAGATCTTCAACGAGCTGGATGCCGCGCCGGTGTTTGCCACCCTGAAGGCCTGGTTGGACGCCCGATTTTAAGCAAAATCGGGCTCCGGCCCTTGTTCCACGGGCGCAAGCAGCTATTAAATTAGTAGCAACTTGGAACCCTGTCAACCGCTGGACGCGCGCCCTTTTACTCTTCCACCGTAAATCCGGTGCTCTTCACTACCGGCCCCCAGGCATTGAGGTCAGCGACAAGGCGCTGCTTCATTTCTGCCGCAGACAAATGCAGAGGGGTATAGCCCAGGGTGGTCAAGCGCGCCGTGACCTCGGCCTTGCGCAATGTATCCCGAACGGCAGCGTTGATTTTTTCGACAACAGATGCGGGCGTCATGGCCGGAGCGAACATGCCGAACCATTCTCCCAGCACCATATCCTTGAAACCTAGCTCGGTAAAGGTCGGCACATCTGGCGCGAATGGTGACCGCCGGGCCCCTGTCGTGGCCAGCACCTTGACTTTTTTGTCTGGCACATACTGCAGGAACTCGCCGGTGAGATTAAACGCTGCGGGCACATGGCCGCCAATCAAGTCTTGCATGGCAGGGGCCGATCCTTTGTAGGGCACATGCCGCGTTTCAATGCCCGCAGCACGGGCGAACTGGGCACCTGCAAAATGCGGCGATGCACCGGCTGCGGGCACGGCGTAGAAGCCAGACTTTTGCGGGTCGCGTTTGACGGCGGCGATATAGTCCGCTACCGAGTTGATCGGGCTGTTTCCGGGCACACCCAAGGCAAAATCGAACGAGCAGAAGGTGCTCACAGGGACAAAGTCGCTCAGGTCGTAAGCCAGCTTCTTGTAAATGTGGGGATAGATTGTGAACGGCGAGGTGGGTGAAAAGAGCAAGGTCGTGCCGTCAGGCTCAGCCCGTTTGACAAAGTCAATAGCCAGCCGCAGTGCGCCACCTGGTCGATTTTCGACCACCACCGTGCCTAAGGCTTCGCGTGTGTACTCCGCGAGCAGGCGCGCGCTCGCATCCATACCTCCGCCCGCAGGCACCGGGACGATGAGGCGTGTCATTCGCCCAGGCTGCGCCCAGGCCCCAGACGCCCCCGACAGTGCGACGGCGAGGGGAAGATGTAGAAATAGGCGGCGTTGAGTGTTGGCGTGGTCAGTCATGATCGTCTCCTTGGAAAAAGCTCAATGGGAATCGGGGTGGTAATCCACCACGCGTGTCTCGATGCGGTAAAGGTCAAGCAGCGTGACGAGTGCCAGGTGCTCGGGGTGGTCCTGGTAGTTATGCAGGTACTCAAGCGACTCAAACTCGCTGTAAAGAACCACGTCCGAGCGCTGGCTGGGACCACCGATGTCGAGCCCCAGTTCAATCGTGCGCAGGCCAGGCACGCAGCCGCGCAATCGCTCGACCTGGCACTTGAGTTGGCGTGCTGCGTCCTGCAAAGCAGGCTCCGCGCTGGCGGCAAGACGCCAGACCGAAATATGTTTGACCGATTTGGCAGTCACAAAGGCGCCGCGCGTTTTTTTAGGTAGAACAAGGCAAACAGCAAGTAGGCACTGCCCCAAAGCAGTTCGTCATGATTGGCAAACTTGCGCGGCTGGTTAAAGCAACCGTCCAGCAAGCGACCTTCGGGAAGGCCGACCTCAAAAGCGGCGATGTGGCCGATCAACCCGTTCATCATGGCCGTCAACACGGGCATCAGGTCTGGCGCTTGGGCGCGAAGTTCGTCATGCACAGCGATTCGCGCCAGTTGCTCGACCACGATGGCGGCGGCGGAAGTGTCCACCGGAACCGCCCCAGGGTTGGTTTGCAATGCGGGGTCCATAAAATCCCATGGCGGAATCAGGTCGTCTGCACAATGGCGTTGCCAGTAACCCAGCAACTGGCGCGCAACAGTGAGGTAGCGCTCATCCCTGAGCTCTTCCCAAGCTCTGAGGTAGCCGGCAATCGCCCACGCCTGGCCCCGCGACCAGCAGCTCTGGTCGTGCGCACCGAGCAGCGTGAATTCACGCTGGGGCAGGCCTGATGCGGGGTCGTATTCAATGAATTCGACGGTGGAGCCATCGGGTCTCACGAAGTCCCGGTAGGTGGTTTCAAGGTGCGCGCGCGCGCCGGAATGAAAGGCCTCGTCGCCCGTCTGGCGGAACGCCCACCAGTCCAGGCAAAGGTTGGGGTGCACGTTATCGACCGCAACAATAGAGCGGCTGGCAAGCGTAGTTGATTTAACTTGCACCTGCGTGCCAATCGGCATGGCACCGTTGGATGACATGGCCATCGAGCGCATGGCGTAGGCCGCAGCCAGCGCCAGGGTACGAAGCCGATGATCGCCAGTCAAGTCGTACTGCCGGGCGGCAGAGTAATAAAACCGATGACCGCGAAACTGGTCGTCCCGCTCCAGGTAGGGCCGGAGTCGGTCGGTACGGACGAGCGCCTCCCGCTGAAGATCTTCCCGGCCCGACAGCTCTGCCGCGATGCGCAGGCACTCCACCCAGTGGCCACCGCACCAGTCGCCATCGTGGGTCAACTCCCATTTGCCGGTTGCCGGATCGGCGTGGTACGGCCACTCAGCGCCGGCTGCATCGTGTGTTGTTTGAACCCTCAATGACAGGCGGTCTAGCGCCTTCTGCAAAGTAGCGTTCCACGGTAAAAACGTTGGTGAGGTGTTGCGAAACGTGCTTGTCATGGTGTGTAAGCGTGCCCATCCATATAATTACAAATGAAATAATAAAAAGGTTACAAATGAAAGTAAATAGGGTTTTCACCAAGGGCCACGCGGCATCGAAAAACCCCCCTGCGTTGCCGCCTTCGCTGAGTATGGAAGGCTATGTTCCCTATCAGCTTGCCCTGATTTCCAGTCGGTTGAGCCGGGCACTGGAGACGGCGTACAAAAGCACGCACGAACTTTCTCGCACGGAGTGGAGAGCGCTGGCGCTTGTCGCCGAGACGTCGGAGTGCGCATCAGCCAAGCTGGTGGAAAGGTCGGGAATGGATGCTGTTGCGGTTCACCGCGCCGTCAAACATCTGGAGAGCCTCGGCTACATCAGCCGGCAAAGCGTGGCGCATGACCGGCGAGTCAAGTCGCTGCGGATCACACCAGAGGGATGGCGGGTTTACCAAACAATTGTGCCGTCGGCCCTGGCACTGGAGCAGCGTGTGCTGCAGAGCCTCAGCGCTGACGAGGCAAAGTTTTTCAAGAGCGCGCTCAACAAGCTTATGAGCGAAACCTTGAGTTTGGCTGCGGACTAAGCGCTGGCAGTCATGTTGCACTGCGCAGCGCCCACAGGCCCCGGCACGAGTTCATGCCAGCGAGTAGAAATCAGGAGGCGGGCGAGGCGCGTTGCTTGATTGCCAGCCAGGCCAGCGCCAGGCCCGTCAGGCCCAGCGGCAGCAGGCTGCCCAGGTTCAGCCAGGTCCAGCCCTGCGTCGTGACCAGCACGCCGGAGGCCAGCGAGGACAGCGCCAGCACCGCGAACACGCAGAAATTGAGTGCGCCCTGCGCCTTGTCCCTTTCCTCGGGGCGATAGGCCGTCAGGGCCAGCGTGGTGCTGCCGGTGAACAGGAAGTTCCAGCCCACCCCCAGCAAAAACAGCGCGATCAGAAACTGGTGCAGTTCAACGCCCGACAGCGCCACCAGCACACATCCCACATTGAGCGCCAGCCCCACCGCCATGATCGGAAGGGTGCCGAAGCGCTTGATCAGGTGGCCGGTGAAAAAGCCGGGCGCAAACATGCCGATCACATGCCACTCCAGCACCAGCGCCGCGTCGGAAAACGGCAGGCCGCAGACCTGCATGGCGATCGGGGTGGCGGCCATCAGCAGGTTCATCACGCCGTAACCCAGCGCGCCGGCGGCGGCGGCGACGATGAACACTGGCTGGCGCATGATTTCCCGCAGCGGACGGCCTTCATCGGCCTTCACGCTTGCTGTATTCCGTTCGTCCTGAGCCTGTCGAAGGATGCCACCCGAGGGGGCAGGCCTTGCCTGGAGCGGCCCGGCGCGGCGGTCATGGCCACCGCCGGATTCGGCCGACGGAAAGTGGATGAAAGCCAGCAAGGCCATGGCGAGCAGCGCGACACCCGCCAGCGCCAGGTAGGCACCAGCAAACGGAACCTCGGTCAGGTTGCGCGTGCCAACCGCCAGGTTGGGCCCGGCCACGGCACCGATGAGGCCACCGGCCATTACCAGCGAAATCGCTTTTTCGCGAAACGCCGGCAGCGCCAGTTCGGCGGCGGCAAAACGGTAAAGCTGCGCATTGGCGTTGTAATAACCGGCCACCACGGTAGCGGCCACCAGCAGCCAGAAGTTCTGGCTGTAGGCCGCATAACCGCAGAGCAGCGCCGAGAGCACCGCCACCCCCAGCCCGAGCTGGAACGAGGTCTTGCGGCCAAACCGTTTCTGCGTGCGCGCGACGATGCCGGTCGACAGCGCGCCGCCGACGACGTAGCCCATCACCGGCAGCGTGGCCATCCAGCCCAGCGGCGCCAGACTCCAACCGACCAGACCGTTGATGGCGATGAAGGTGACGTTGTTGGTAAGAAACAGGCCCTGGCAGATGGCCAGCAGCCAGAGGTTGCGGTTCATGATTTCAAGGGTCCTGTGCGAGCAACGCCAGGCCGACCAGCGGCGCGGTTTCCGCGCGCAGCACGCGCGGGCCCAGCGTGACCGGGACAAAACCGCAGGCGATGGCCGCGTCTTCTTCGGCGGCGCTGAGCCCGCCTTCCGGGCCGCTGAGCAGGGTGACGGGCACAGCGCTGTCCTGGCCGGCCACGGCCTGCAGCAGGGGCTGGGTGCCCGCTCGCAGCGACAGCAGCAGCCGCGGCGCGGCGGGGTCGGCGGCGGGCAGCGCAGCCAGCCAGTCGCCCAGGGTGGCGACGTCATGGATGCGGGGCAGCCGGTTGCGCCCGCATTGCTCGCAGGCGGCGGTGGCAATGCCCTGCCAGTGCGCGACTTTTTTGTCGGCACGTTCGCCCTTCAAGCGCAGCACCGAGCGTTCGGCCATCAGCGGTGTGATGCTGGCCACGCCGAGCTCGCTGGCTTTTTCGACCAGCCAGTCCATGCGCTCGTTGGCCGGCATGCCGACCACCAGCTGCACCGCGCGACCGGGTTCGCGCTCCACCGTGCTGTGTACGCCGACCAGCACCTGCACGTCGCTGCGGCCCATGCGTTCGATGGTGGCTTCGGATTCGCCGCCCTGGCTGTTGAACAGCGTGATGGTCTCGCCCGGTTGCAGGCGCAGCACCTGCACATGGCGCGCGGCACGCTCAGGCAGCGCCAGCGACTCGCCGGTGTGCAGGGGCAGGTCGGCGTAAAAACGCGCTGTCATACCGAAGGTCCCGTCAATCGCCAGCCGCTATCAAATAAATAGCTGTTCACGCCCACCAGACAAGGGCAAAAGCCCGATTTTATGCATAAACCGGAAGTCAAAACGTGTAGCCCACCCGGGTTTCGTTGCCTTCGATCTCGTCGAGCAGCACCATCAGCGGCCCGAGCTGTCGGTAACGCGCGCAGGTCGAGCGCGCGTAGTTGATAAAACGCGGCGTGTCGGCCAGGTACTTGGGCTTGCCGTCGCGCAGCGTCAGGCGCGCGAAAATGCCGAGGATCTTCAAGTGGCGCTGCAAGCCCATCCATTCGACGGCGCGGTAGAACTCGCCGAAGTCGTCGCCCACCGGCAGGCCGGCCTTGCGCGCCTGTTCCCAGTAACGCACCGTGATCTCCAGCACAAAGTCCTCCGGCCAGCTGATAAAGGCGTCGCGCATCAGGCTGGCGATGTCGTAGGTGATGGGCCCATACACCGCGTCCTGGAAATCTAGTACCCCCAGACCGTTGTTGCTGGCTGCAGCGGTGAAATTTTCCGACGGGCCGCCCCTAGGAAAATTAGCGCCCTGAGGGGGCAGCGCATTACACGAAGTGAAAAGCGTGGGGGCTATTAGATTCCGGGGCATGAAGTCGCGATGCACATACACCCGTGCGCCGCCCAGCGACTCCAGGTTGCTGGCCTTGATCTGCGCAAAGAGGCCGTCGAGCTTGCCGCGCAATGTGCTGTCGATGGGCATGCCACGGTATTGCGCCACATACCAGTCGGGAAACAGCGCCAGCTCGCGTGACAGCAGCGCATCGTCGTAGGGCGGCAGCACGTCGGGGCGGGAGGCCAGCTGCCAGCCGATCAGCGCATCCACCGCCTGGCGGTACAGCGCGTAAGCCCGCTGCGGCTTGTCGGCTTCGCTCTGCTGCTCGATCACCTCCAGCATGGTCTGTGCGCCCAGGTCGCTCAGCAGCATGAAACCCTGGGCCTGGTCCCAGGCCAGCACGCGCGGGGCCTGCAGGCCGGCGCTGGCCATCAATCCGGCAACCTTGACAAAAGGTTGGCAGTCTTCCTGCGCGGGTGGTGCATCCATGATGATGCAGCTGCCGCCCGCCACCTGGCTGACCCGGAAATAGCGGCGGAAGCTGGCGTCAGCCGAAGCCGGGTGCAGCGTTTCGGGCAACAGGCCATGGGCCGGTGTGACGCTGTGCAACCAGGCTTTGAAAGCGGCGGCGCGGGCGGGGTCCGCCCAGGCAATGAAAGCTTCGGTCATGCGTGGTTTGGGCCTGCCTGGCGGGGAATCACGAAAAGATGGGGAAAGGGGCGGGTGGGCATAGGATAATCGGGCAGATTTTTATAAACGGGTTTATCTCATACTTCCGATGCATCGCGCATCCCGCTCGCGTTTTATTCTTTCCCCGGTGACCCACGCCGCCCTCAGCCTCGTGTCCTGCACGGTGCTGGGCCTGGGGCATGGGGGCACGGCGCATGCGCAGGTGATGGGTCAGCCGCAGGACCAGGCGCAGAGACCGGATATGCCGGTTCCCGGCACGATTCCCCGGCGCGACGCGCTGCCGGGGCAGTTGAAAAGCTCCTCCATGCTGGCCGAGCAGCCGCCCGGCGGGCCCGGCATTGAACTGCCGACCTTTGTGTTCGGGGACCGCCTGTCAGGGCGCCCGGAGCTGGAAACCGTCATTGACGGCAACGCCGAATTGCGCCGCGGCGCCTCGTCGATACGCGCCGATCGGCTGGAGTACGACCAGCCAACCGATGTTATCAAGGCACGGGGCAATGTGCGCGTCAACAGCTCGGGCAACCTGTTCAATGGTCCCGAGCTGGAGATCAAACTCGATACTTTTGAGGGCTTTTTTACGCGGCCGGACTACCGCTTTCTGCAGAATGACGGTTATGGCGCAGCCCGCCGGGTGGACTTCATCGACGACAAGCGCCTGGTGGCCTACGATGCCAGCTTTACCACCTGCCAGCGCGGCGAAGGGCCGAGCTGGATGCCTGCCTGGATTGTCAACGCCACCCGCATCAAGTTCGACAGGGAGGCCGACGTGGGCGAGGCCTCCGGCGGTGTGCTGCGGTTCATGAGCGTGCCGATACTGGCTGCGCCGACCTTCACTTTCCCGCTCAGCGACAAACGCAAGTCGGGGCTGTTGCCGCCGACTTTCGCGATTGACAACATCAGCGGCACCTCGGTGACGGTGCCCTATTATTTTGACATTGCCCCCAACCGGGACGCCACCTTATCGCCCAGCATCATGAGCAAGCGCGGCGTGGATCTGGCCGGGGAGTTTCGTTACCTGGAACGCACCTACAGAGGCGAGCTGCGCGCCAGTTTGCTGCCTAACGACAGTCTGCGCGACAAGACGCGCTGGTCCTACAACTACCTGTCCAGCGGAACCTTCAACACTGGTTTGAGTTCGGTCGGAGGCCTCGGCTTCAACCTGAACCTGAACCGGGTCAGCGACAACAATTACTGGCGCGATTTTCCATCGACCGGCCTGGGTGGCGGCACCAAGGTGCTGACACAGCGGTTGCTGCCCAGCGATGCCAGCGTCAGCTGGGGATCGGGGTTTTTTTCGACAGCGCTGCGCACGCTCAAATACCAGACCCTGCAGGACGTCAACTCGCCCATCGTACCGCCGTACGACCTCATGCCGCAACTCACGGCTGCCTACACACGCTTCAATGCTCCCATCGCCGGGTTCGAAGGGCTGGACTATTCGGTGAGGACTGACTACACGCGCTTCGAGTCGGACCGTCTGCTGCCTCGCCAGCCCAATGCCAACCGCACCTTTGCTGTGGCGCAGATCAGTCGGCCCTGGATCCGGCCGGCCGGCTACATCACGCCCAAGCTGATATTGAACTCGACCGCCTACCAGTTTGACGGGCCGCTGATCAACGGGGCACGCTCGGCGTCGCGTACCGTGCCGACCTTCAGTCTGGACAGCGGTGTGACTTTCGAGCGCGACACCAGTTTCTTTGGACAGTCTTTCACACAGACGCTGGAGCCGCGCGCCTTCTATGTGAACACGCCGTACCGCAACCAGAGCGCTTTGCCCAATTACGACTCGGGCCTGAACGCCTTCAACTTCGCCACCCTGTTCACCGAGAACGAATTTGTCGGCAACGACCGCATTTCGGACTCCAATGTGCTGACCACGGGCGTGACGTCCCGGCTGCTGAACCCCGACACTGGTGCGGAGGCCTTGCGGTTTGGGATCGCGCAACGGGTGCGGTTCAAGGACCGGCAGGTCAGACTGCCTGGTGAGGTGCCGGTGTCCGAACGCCTGAGCGACCTGCTCCTGGGCGCAAGCGTCAATTTGACGCCCGCGTGGTCGCTCGACAGCACGGTCCAATACAACCCGAAAACCAATACTTCCCAGCGCTCGACCGTGGGCGCGCGTTACAGCCCCAGCAACTACCGGGTAGTGAGTGCCGCCTACCGCCGCCAGCGCAACGTCAGCGAACAATATGACATCGGCTGGCAGTGGCCCATCAATGACTTGTGGGGCGACAAGGGCAAGGACCTGGGCCCTGGACGTGGCCAGGGCGAAGGCCGTTGGTACAGCGTCGGGCGTCTGAACTACAGCGTGCCCGACAAAAAACTGGTCGACGTGGTGGTTGGCCTGGAATACGACGGCTGCTGCTGGATCGGCCGGGTGGTACTGGAGCGCACCCAGTTGGGCACGGTGCTGGCCGGCAGCAAATCGTCCAACAGCACCCGTATCCTGTTCCAGCTTGAGTTCGTCGGCTTTTCCCGCATTGGTAACAACCCCCTCAAAACACTGAAAGCCAACATTCCGCGTTACCAGTACCTGCGCGACCAGGGACCCACGCCGAGCCGCTTCACCAACTATGACTAAATACAGCCTTACCCAACGCTTTTGTCTCCTTTCGCCGGTCGCCATTGCGCTGACCCTGGCCTTGGCCCTGCCGATCCTGCCGGCGCAGGCTCAGACCCTGCGGGCGCCTGGCCAGCCACTGCGTACACCCGGCTTGGGCGTGCTCGGTCTGGGCGCCGTTAGTAACGTACAGCGCCCGGCGGACTACATCGTGGCCATCGTCAACTCGGAGCCGGTCACCAACAACGAGGTGCGCGCGCGCATGTTGCGCACCGAGCAGCAGATGCGGCAGCAGGGCGCGCAGGTGCCGCCCAGAGGCGAGTTGGCGCGGCTGCTGATGGAACGCATCATCATCGAGCGCGCCCAGTTGCAACTGGCCAGGGAAACGGGTGTGCAGGTCAACGACGTGATGGTGGACGACGCCGTTGCCAACGTCGCCCGGCAAAACCAGTTGTCGGCCGAAGAGCTGCGCCGTCGCCTGGAGGCCGAAGGCCTGTTGTTTTCCCAGTTCCGCAATGACCTGCGCAACGAGATAACGCTCAATCGCTTGCGTGATCGCGAGCTCGAATCGCGCGCAAAAGTCAGCGACCAGGAGGTGGAGCAATTTATTCGCGAGCAGGAAAGCGGAAGCAGCCAGCAGCCGGCTGCGGTAGAGGTCAACCTGGCGCAGATTCTTGTAGCGGTTCCTGAAAATGCCAGTGCCGAGCAGCTTGCCGCCTTTCAGGCGCGGGCTCAACTGGCCGCGGAACGCGCGCGCGCGGGAACCGATTTTGCGGTGCTGGTCAAGGAGTTTTCGAACGCACCCGGCGGAAGCACTGATGGCCAGATGGGCTTGCGCTCCCCTGATCGGTATCCCGAACTTTTTATCAACGCCACGCAAAACCTGCAGGCCGGTGGCGTGGCTGGCCCGCTGCGCAGCGGCGCCGGCTTTCACGTGCTCAAGGTCATCGAGAAAAAACGCGCCGGCGTGCCCGGGGCCACGGTTGCAGAAACCCGGGCCCGGCATATTCTGCTGCGCGCCAGTGCCCAGCTCAGCGAGGCTGCAGCCGTGGCGCGCCTGTCAGACTTTAAAAGGCGTATTGCCGCCGGGCAGGCGGATTTTGCGGCGCTGGCCCGCGAGTTCAGCCAGGACGCATCCGCCAGGGAGGGCGGCGATCTGGGCTGGGCCGGGCCGGGCGGTTTTGTGCCTGAATTTGAGGAACGCATGAACAACCTGGCGCCAGGCCAGGTGGGCGATCCGCTGGTGTCGCGTTTTGGCGTCCATTTGATTCAGGTGCTGGAGCGGCGCAACACCAAACTGTCCCCGCGCGAGCAGCGTGAGGTCGTGCGTGGTGTACTGCGCGAGAAAAAACACGACGAAGCCTACATCGCCTGGGCGCAGGAGGTGCGTGGCCGCGCTTATGTAGAGTACCGGGAGCCACCTCAGTGAGGATGTGGCTCCCGGGCTCGTCGCTGCGTGTGCTCGCTGCCCCCCGGGGGGGCTGTCCGCCTCGCGGGCGGACGGTCCGCGCGCTTGTCGCTTCGCCTGTGCCGCCTTCTACTGCGTGAAACACAGCCCGCGCAAACGCTTCGGCCAGCATTTTTTGACCGACAGGGGCATCATCGATGCCATCGTGGAGGCAATTGCACCGCAGGCGGGGCAGGCCATGGTGGAAATTGGCCCCGGCCTCGCGGCTTTGACGCAACCCCTGGCCGAGCGCCTGGGGCAGCTGACGGTGATTGAGCTTGATCGCGACTTGGCGCGGCAGTTGCGCGCGCACCCGCAGCTTCGGGTGATCGAGGCCGATGTTCTCAAAGTCGATTTTGTCCAGCTTGCGGGCGAACACGCGGGCGCGCGCGGGAAAATCCGCGTCGTTGGCAACCTGCCTTACAACATCTCCACACCCATCCTGTTTCATCTGCTCGATGCCGTCGGCGTGGTCGAAGACCAGCACTTCATGCTGCAAAAAGAAGTGGTCGACCGCATGGTGGCGCAGCCCTCGACCAGCGACTATGGCCGGCTGAGCGTGATGCTGCAATGGCGCTATGCGATGGACAACCTGCTGTTTGTGCCGCCACAGAGCTTTGACCCGCCGCCGCGTGTGGACAGCGCCATTGTGCGCATGGTGCCGCACGCCGTGCCGGCCCCGCTGGACGCCGCATTGCTCAGCGAAGTGGTGCGTGTGGCTTTCAGTCAACGCCGCAAGCTGCTGCGCCATTCGCTGGGCAAATGGCTGGAGCAAAAACAGCACGGCCAGCCGTTTGATGTGCAGCGGCGCGCAGAAGAAGTGCCGGTCGCCGAATACGTGGCGCTGACGCAGGCGCTGCGGGCGGCAGCAGCAGCCTGAGAGTGTTTCGCTATAAAATTCATAGCTGATAACGCCCGTCCATCAGGGACGGGAGGCCCTTTCGAGAGCCAGAGCGCATAAAAAAAGCCCGTCAACCGACGGGCTTTTTGTGGTTTGCGGCAGCGTCAGGCGGCTGACAGCCAGTAACCCGCATTGAACGGGCTGCTCATGCGTAACGCCAGCGGCGACACGTCGAGCAATTTGCTGGTGGGCATCGGTTCTTCACCGTCTGCGCTGTTTGCTTGCTGGGCCTCATTCGCCCGATCCCCTTGGCCAATGTCTGGGGAGCGGGCTACAGAAAAGAATAGAAACATCTGAACGGTATCTTTCGATCCGCCCAGTAGTCCGCAGCATCCCTGAAGATGTCCAGCAATTGCTCGCGCGCTTCCTTGTCGAATTTGGCATGGGCAGGGATCTGCTCAAGCACCACGATAAAGCCGGGCTGCGGGCCTGACTTGTGAACCAGGTCCGTCATGCAGTCGTAAAGCGCATCGAAGTTCTTCCCAAAATGCGCCGGGAATGTGTACTGTGCCGCGATCATGTCCAGCACGTCCTGCTTGCTCTGGGCATTGCCCAGGTTGGCATACAGTAAATGCTGGTTCAGTTGCGTGGCGGCGTCCTGCAGATCCTGCACGCGGAAAGCGCGTATGGATTGCACGATGTTGGGTCTAACAGTACGAAGTGGCATATCCATCTCCGCTTCTCTTTCTTAAGTCAAAAACTCAAAGTTGACGATCACTGCAGAACTTATTGAACGATTCTGCGAAAACTTGCGTAGTGATCGTCTGTGTAATAACAAGCATCGGGCACCGCGGGCACAAACCCACCACAAACGATGCGCCGGGCACCCCTACTGCGTTCACCGGGCGTCTGGACGGTGTATTCGCGGTAGTAACTGCGATTGTTGGCGGGAAGAATTCTTTCCCGGTTGCCAAACACCGAGCCGTCCTTGTCGTACCTGAACGGCCCACCCTGGTAAATCAAGCTCACCATATTGCGCCCCTGCACCGGCAGTTCGGTGATCAGGACGGTGCTGATTCCGGGACCGGAAGTGGCCCCTTTGGCCTGCACCGTCGTGGGGCTGAGTCCGGCGCCCAAGGCAGCCAGCGTAACTGCCATGGCCAGTTGCCAACCGGCCCAACTTTTTCGCAACATGAAAAAATGTCTTTCCTGAACAGGAGTAAGCGGCTGGCGTTTTTCACGGCTGCCGGGTTAACCCTTAAATTTCAAGAGACAGAGTTTGACGCATCTGGTCAAAAAAAGCAAGCGGCTGCTCAAAGTTTAGGCAGTCAGGTGCCCGGCTTCCAGTGGTCTAAGTTAGTACTAGCTGTCTATGTGCGGCTTATCGTGAAGCGTTGGCATCTGCCACCGTCAAGGCTGTCATGTTGACAATGCGGCGCACTGTGGTGCTGGCCGTCAGGATATGCATAGGCTGGCTGGCGCCCAGCAACACCGGGCCTATGGCGATGTTGCCGCCTGCGGCGGTTTTGAGAAGGTTGTAGGCGATGTTGGCTGCATCAATATTGGGCAGAACCAGCAAATTGGCCTCACCAGCCAATGTGCTGTTGGGCATCACCGCGGCGCGCGTGGCAGCGTCCAGCGCCAAATCGCCGTGCATTTCTCCGTCCACTTCCAGCCAGGGCGCCTGTTCACGCAGCAACCCAAGCGTGCGCCGCATTTTCAGGGCGCTGGGCAGTTGGGAGGTGCCGAAGTTGGAGTGCGACAGCAGCGCGGCCTTGGGCTTGATGCCGAAACGCATCATTTCCTCGGCCGCCATGGTCGTGATCTCCGCCAGCTGTTCGGCCGTCGGGTCGTAGTTGACGTGTGTATCGACCAGAAATACCTGGCGATCAGGCAGTAGCAGGCCGTTCATGCAAGCATAGGTGCAGACACCCGGGCGCTTGCCGATCACTTGGTCCAGGTAGTCCAGATGATGGGACGTGGTACCCCAAGTACCGCAGATCAGCCCGTCCACATCGCCCTTGTAAAGCAGCATGCCTGCAATCAGGGTCAGCCGCCGGCGCATTTCGATCTTGGCAATCTGTACCGTCACGCCACGGCGCTCCATCAGCCGGTGGTAGGTCTGCCAGAAATCGCGGTAGCGGTGATCCTGCTCGACGTTGACCACGTCGTAGTCGAGCTCTTCCTTCAGGCGCAGGCCGAATTTCTCGATGCGCTGGGCAATGACAGCCGGCCGGCCGATCAAGGTGGGACGTGCCAGGCCTTCATCAACGACGATCTGGCAGGCGCGAAGCACGCGCTCTTCCTCCCCCTCGGCATAGGCCACGCGTTTCTTGCTGGCCTTTTTGGCCGCCGCAAAAATCGGCTTCATGGTCGTTCCCGATGCGTAGACGAAGCTCTGGAGCTTCTCGCGGTAGGCGTCCATGTCGGCGATGGGACGCAGCGCCACGCCGCTTTCGGCCGCAGCCTGCGCCACAGCCGAGGCAATTTTGATCATCAGACGCGGGTCAAACGGCTTGGGGATCAGGTAGTCCGGGCCAAAGGCGAGTTGCGCGCCGGCATAGGCAGCTGCGACCACTTCGCTTTGCTCAGCCTGGGCCAGCTCGGCAATCGCATGCACGGCGGCAATTTCCATCTCTATGGTGATGGTGGAGGCACCCGCATCCAGCGCGCCCCGGAAGATGTAGGGGAAACACAGGACGTTGTTGACCTGGTTCGGATAGTCGCTGCGACCCGTCGCGATGATCGCGTCATCACGCACCGTCTTGACGTCTTCGGGCGTGATTTCGGGATTCGGATTGGCGAGCGCAAAAATGATCGGCTTGGCCGCCATCCGGGCAACCATGTCCTTCTTCAGTACCCCGCCGGCCGACAGGCCCAGAAATATATCGGCTTCTTCGATGATCTCGCCCAGCGTGCGCGCCGGGGTTTTCTGCGCGAACTGGATCTTGTCTTCGTCCATCAGCTCGGTGCGCCCTTCGTAGACCACGCCGGCCAGATCGGTGACGTAAATGTTTTCACGGGGGATGCCCAGTTTGAGCAGCAGGTTCAGGCAGGCGAGCGCGGCGGCTCCAGCACCCGACGTCACCAGCTTGACTTTTTTCGGATCCTTGCCTGCCACCTTCAGGGCATTCAGAATGGCGGCACCTACCGTGATGGCCGTGCCGTGCTGGTCGTCATGGAATACCGGGATTTTCATGCGCTTGCGCAGCTCGCGCTCGACATAAAAACAGTCAGGTGCGCGGATGTCTTCGAGATTGATGGCGCCGAATGTGGGCTCCAGTGAAGCAATGATGTCCACCAGTTTGGCCGGGTCGGTCTCGTTGATTTCGATGTCGAAGACGTCGATACCCGCGAACTTCTTGAATAACACGCCCTTGCCCTCCATCACCGGTTTGGCCGCCAGTGGGCCAATGTTTCCCAGCCCGAGAACGGCGGTGCCATTGGTGATCACCGCCACCAGGTTGCCGCGGCTGGTGTACTTGTAAGCCGCATTCGGATCCTTCACGATTTCCTCGCACGGCGCTGCCACGCCCGGGGTGTAGGCCAGGCCCAGGTCGCGCTGGTTGGTCAGCTGTTTGGTGGCGGTGACCGCTATCTTGCCCGGGGTCGGAAACTCATGGTATTCCAGCGCGGCACGGCGCAATTCGTCACGTTTTTCCTGGTGGCTGTCGAGGTCGGCGGGCACGGCTGCGGGCATCAAGTTGTCTCCTGAGCGGCGGCCGGGGGCCGTCATTTTTGTAAGCGTCTGCGATTGTAGGCCGCCGCATGGGCAAACCCTCGTAAGTGAATCTACGCCAAAAGGTGCAGTGCCTTTGACTTTTTCACAAAGCCGGAGGCGGTCGCGCCTGCTTTTTTGCAGATCCAGGGTGTTGAGGGTTGGCGGCACAGTGGTCCCACCACGTCATGTTTGAGCAAGCGACTCCGCGCTTTGGTGGCCCCGGCGCTGCCGCGCTTTTTCGCAGAAGAAAAAAGCAAAAGCCTGAATCGGCTTGCAAAAAAACGCGGATCAGTAACGTTAGTCATTGACTATCGATACGCTTCAACCATGCAAAACTTCTGTAAAAAGCATCAATTGTTTCTCATCAAATACTTCATAGTGTCAGCCCAAGCTCCTGTCACTGTTGCTAAAAAGTGCTTTCTGTTCCACCCTGAACCCTCCGAAACTGGTGCTTAAGGAGTAGTTAGCGGATACAATGTGACGTAAACAAAACAATTTGTTGCAAATAAATTGCATGCCTTAGAAAGGCCTGTGTGTGGATCGTTCGGGCACTTCACCCTTTCTGCTGAACCGGCTTTTCGTGCTGGGAATGATGGCGTGCCCGCCACTTGTTGCCCAGCCGATTCAGCGGCCGGATGCGGGCACCCTGCAGGAGCCGCAGCGCCAGATTCCCATGCTGCCCTCACCGGGGGCACCGCAGATCAATCTGCCTGATCCCAAACCGACCGTGCCGGCCGCCAGCGCAGTGCGCATCACCCCCGCAGCATTCCGCTTTGAAGGCAACACGGTCTTCGACGGTGAAACGTTGGCCGCGTTGCTTTCTGGCCGCATCAACCAGCCCAGCAACCTTGCCGGGCTGACGGAGGCAGCGAGCCTCGTCAGCCAGTACTACCGTGCGCGCGGCTATCTGTTGACCGAAGCTTACCTGCCTGAGCAGGCTTTCCAGGCTGCGGGCGGCACGGTCACCATCGCGGTGATCGAAGCCCGCATCGGCAAGGTTCGCGTCCAGGTGGAGGGAGAGCACGGCTCATCGTCCTTTGCCCAGCGGGTGGCGAATGCCAACTTGTTGCCGGGCACGCTCATCACCGAATACCTTCTCGACAAACCCGTGCTTCTTCTGCGCGACCTGGCCGGAATCGACGCCAGCGCCACCGTGCAGCCCGGCGAGGGGTTGGGACAGGCCGACGTGTTGGTGACGATTCGTGCGCAGGGTCGGCAGGCTAATGGGTCTGTAGGCGTTGACAACTTTGGCGCCCGTGCGGTCGGCGCGCTGCATGCGGCGGGCAATATCAACGTCAGCAATCTGCTGGGGCGCGGAGACACCTTGAGCCTGCGCGCCCAGCTCAGCGACGCCTCCCGAAGCAGCCTTTACCGACTTGCTTATGCCGTGCCGGTCGGCGTTGCCGGAGCGCAGCTCACCGTCAGCGCGGCCCGCACCGACTACGCCTTGGGCAGACAGTTCGCCGCGCTGGGCGCCACCGGCAAAGCCGACATCCTGGGTATTTCGCTGACGCGACCCTTGATTCGATCACGTGAAAACAACCTGTACGGCCTTGTCAATCTGGAGCACAAGAAATTCACGGATCTGATTGCCACCCCGGCCAATGAAAGCGAGCGTCGGATCGCCTCCGCGCGCTTCGGGCTGCTGGGCAACTTTGTCGACGCGGCCGGTGGCGCGAGCGGCTCCAGCAGTTATGCATTGACGCTCACCCGCGGGTATGCAAGGCTGGACCCCCTCACGCTGAGCTTTGACCAGGGTTTTGGAGGCCTGCAGACGGCGGGCAGCTTCAGCAAACTCAATCTCGAGTTCCTGCGTGTGCAGCTCTTTGACAACCCGGCGAGTGTCCACCTCAGTATTCAAGCGCAGCTGGCGTCCAAAAATCTGGCTTCCGTAGAAAAAATGGCTCTCGGCGGATCGACTGGCGTGCGAGCCTATCCGGTGGGTGAAGGGATCGGGGATGCCGGGCTGTTGATCAATCTGGAGTACCGCTACCGGTTGCCTACGCCCCTGGCCTTGGCGGGCGAGCCTGTCAGCCTGGCTGCTTTTTATGACTATGGCACGGTCAGGTTCAACCAGGACGCCATGGCACTTATCGGCCCTAACCGGCTGGCCCTTGGTGCTGTCGGTATTGGCGCGATGGCGGGTCGGGTCAACAACTTCCTGATCACCACCTATCTGGCCTGGCGCACCACCAGCAATGGGCCGACCACCGGCGACCCTGATCGCGCCCCGCGCGTCTGGGTGTCTGCCCAGAAGTGGTTTTAAACCGGACTGCCATGGCGACCTGCAACCCTCCAGCTCCAGCCAGAACCGGTCGCCCTTGGGTCGTGCGCACCGTGGTGGTACGCCTGTCGCGCAAGCTCACCGCCACTTACCGTATCCGCAGTGGGCGCCTGTTGTCGCGTTTGCTCGCCGCTATGCTGGCCGGCTTTGCAAACCTCGCGGCGGCCCTGCCTGGTGGTGTGGATGTTGTGGTCGGCCAGGCCAGCGTCAGCACGCCGACGGCCAATAACATGCTGGTGCAGCAGGGCAGCGACAAGGCCATCCTCAACTGGCAAAGCTTCAACATCGGTGCGGGGCAGTCGGTGCAATTTGTACAGCCCGGTGCGGCCTCGGTGGCACTGAACCGTGTGATTGGGGCAAATCCGTCGACCATCTATGGATCACTGAGTGCCAATGGCCAGGTGTTCCTGCTCAATCCTGCCGGGGTGATGTTTGCGCCGGGCGCGCAGGTCAATGTCGGCGGGCTGGTGGCTTCCAGCCTGGCGATGAGCAACGACGACTTTATCGCCGGCCGTTACACCTTCAGCGGCGCGGGCAGCGGCAGCGTGGTCAACCATGGCAGCATCAACACCGCACGCGGCGGCTATGTGCTGCTCGCCGGACCTGGGGTCGGCAACACCGGCTCCATCACGACGGAGTCGGGATCTGTCGGCCTGCTGGCGGGGTCGCGCGTGACGCTGGATACCTCGGGTGCGGGGCTCGTGCGCTTTTCAGTCGATGCCGCAGCGGTCAATGCCGCAGCAGCCAACAGCGGCACCATCACAGCCCAAGGGGGGCAGGTCGCCATGCTGGCCAGCGCTCTCGGCGACGCGATGGCCACGGTGATCAACCAGACAGGGGTGATCCGAGCCAACTCGGCGGTAGAACGCAACGGCATGATCGTGCTCAGCGGGGGCGCCAGGGGAGTGGTAAGTGTGACGGGCGAACTGAATGCGACCGGCTTGGGCGCCGGGCAAACCGGTGGCACGGTCAAGGTGCTGGGCGACAAGGTGGCCTTAA
>Ga0105046_10002284_pt1 | contig 30213 bp, 24 predicted proteins | sample MAT03_FD_78385 | JGI IMG/M metagenome (GOLD analysis project Ga0105046, IMG submission 78385) | Freshwater microbial communities from Lake Fryxell liftoff mats and glacier meltwater in Antarctica - MAT-03 (megahit assembly) | ecosystem: Environmental > Aquatic > Freshwater > Ice > Liftoff...
CTGGATCGCCGCCAGCTTGGCGCTGCCCTTGAGATTGTGTATCGAGTCGGTGGCGAGCACTGCGTCGAACAAGCCGAGATGCGCGGCCACCGGTTCGGCGATACTGCGATGCGCGGCTGTGGCCAGCACGAGGCGTCGACCAAGGGCTTTTTCTTCTTGCAGGTATTCAAGCAAGTCCTGGCGGTAGGGCCAGGCGTCGCCTGTGGTGAGATTGACGGCACGCTCCGCGACGCGTGTCTTGAACGCGCTGCGCCCTTGCAGCAGCCATAGGGGAAGCAGCAGCAGGGTCGCAGGCTGGTGCTTGACCGCCAGCAATACAGACTCCACCAGGGTATCGGTGGGCGTCAGCGTACCGTCCAGGTCGACCACGATCGGCACGGCCCTGTCGGCTGCGGCGGCGTGCGACTCGAAAGGGCTGGCGGTCAGGGCATGCATGCGAAAGGGAAATCCGAACAACGCGGGCGTTTAGCCATGATGCCTGATCATGGCTTCCCGAATCTTCGAGGCACTCATGAAAACACCGCCCAATTCATCGCGAAAATAAGCGCATACGTCTGCGATTGCGCTCAAGAAAGCGTCGAGGTCAGTTTGTGTGCGAACGTAGGGTGTGTGGCCCGGTACCAGCGAAGGGCTGTGATAGGTAAGGGTGAACACTTGATTGCCGGCCCGCATCAGCGAGCGGGCCAGGCGAATCATGGCGGCAGCATCGCAGCCTTCAGGCGAAAGGCGGATGCGTTCCAGCGCGCGGGTGCGCGCCGCGATGCCGCCCAGTCGCAGGCCGCGTGCAGCAGATGTCGCCAGCGCCGGGTGCAGCCAGCGGCCCTGGTGGCGCAGCCAGCCGCAGAATGCGGTGGTCACCGGTAGTTCGAGCAGGGGTGTGGCGCGCGGGCCGAACCAGAACGGATCGTTGGTGAAGCCGGTGAAGTCGGGGCCGCCGTCGGCACCAAAGGAGGTGTGCGGCACGATGCTGGCATCGACCAAGTAACCCATTTGGGCCAGGGCCGCTCCGGTGCTGCGGCCCAGGCCATAGCGCCCTGCCTTGAACACCTTCGGGCGGCGCCCGAAGTTCTCGGCAATCGCCTGCGTCAGCAGGCGCAGCTTTTCCAGTTCGAGGTCCGCCGGCAGGTTGCCGGCATAGGAGTTGTGTACGCTGACTTCCTCGAGGTGCGGCGGCGAAACCCAGGGATGCAGGTGGGTACCGATTTCACAACGGTCGGCGTCCATCAGCGCCTTGAGTACCGTATAAGCCGGTTTGCTGGTGGCGACAGGCCAATCGATCACGTAGGTGGGCACGATGCCCAGCCGATCGAACACGCGTGCATGCGCCAGCGGCTGTGCGGCGATCGCGCCAGTGGCAGTGCTGTCGCGTGAAAATGGCCGGGTCCAGTCGAATTCTTCCTCAGTGTCGATAACCACCGCCAGCACCGGCGGATGGCCGCCGGGCAGGCGCGCCGGCCGGTGGGTCGCGCTGTCAAGCACGCGTGGTTCCGAGCAGGCGCGCCAGGCTTTCGAGGCAGCGATCGATGCGCGCGTAGGTTTCAGCGAATACCGCCTCGGGCTTGCCGTCGGGATCGTGAATCTCGCGCGCTCCTCCGTGCGGGTCGAGGCTGCCCAGATACACCGCGCGTGCGCACAGATCAGGGTGGCGCGCGGCAAGATGGCGCAAGTTGACATCGTCGAAAATGACGATCAGCGAGGCCTTCTCGAGCGTGTCGCGCCAGGCATGCCGCGACTGGTGGGGCGCAAGATCGATGCCGCGGGCGCGGGCGGCCACGAGAGCGACGCCGGGGCTGGGGCGTGGATTGCGCGGCAACAGGCCGGCGGAATCGATGTCGAATTGCCCTGTGCCTGGCATCAGTTCCCGGAGCCGCATTTCCGCATACGGGCTGCGGCAAATGTTGCCCTGGCACAGGAGCATCACGCTGGGCTTTTGTAGCGGGGATTGCGCCAGCGCGCTCACCCGCTGCCAGTCCCTGCGCGCGCCCACCATGCCGCTGATCCAGCACACCAGGCGCAAGGACTGCAGGCGATCGCGCACGAACTGGTAGAGTTCGGCGCGCGCAGGCCTTGGATCATCGCGCACCCACAGGTCCTGCTTTTCGCGGCCTGTAAGGACGCGGGCGAACTCGCCCAGCCATGCGCCCAGATGCCGCAAGGCAGAAAGTGGATGTCGTGCCTGAGCGGCTAGTGCAGACCGAAGTTGCCACAGGTCAGGAATGAAATTGCGGCCATAAATGTCGGGGTGGTAGACAGCCTGCGGCAGGGCTACGCCATCGACTAACAGGCGGTACAGGAAATAGGGGAAATCCACGCCCAGCGCAACCGGCAGCGGCATTGAACCCCATGGTCTGGCATTGACTTCGAGCAGGCACCAGGCGCCGCTCGACGTGTCGAGCTTGTATTCGAACATCGCCAGGCCGGTATAGCGGACGCGGTCAACCATCGCGGCCACCGCCGCAAGCCGGGCCTGATCGAGCGTCACGCTGCGCCGGTAATAGCTGCTGCCCGCAACCTCGTGTGCCCGTTGGTGCTCGAAGGCCTGCAGCACCCGACCCTGGTCGCACAGCACCGAAACACCGCCGCCCAAGCCCGGGAAAAAGCCTTCGACAAATACCTCGCCGGGCGCACGTGGATTGGTTTCGAGCCAGCGCTCCAGTTCCGGCAGGGTATGGATCACGAACGCGGCCTTGCGCACGTACAGGTTTTCCCAGGAATACGACTTCCTGTACTTGAGCACCAGCGGTAGCGAAAACGCCGCGCACAGGGATTGTGCGCTGTCGTTGGTGGCAAGCAACCTGCCGGGAGCTACCGCGACCCCGCAGGCCTGTGCCAGTTCGCGCGTGGCAAATTTGTCGAAAAACGCCGCCATGCCGGCCTCGTCCGGGATCGCCAGCCGGCATGCCGGCTCGAACATTGCCCGGTGGCGCATGAGCGGCAGCAGGCTGCGTTCTTCGCATGGAATGATCAGGTCGAAACGCTCGGCCGCCAGGAGGGCGCGCATGGCTTCAAGCCAGGCCTTGCCATCCCCCAGGTAATACGGGATCGCGTGGACTTTTACGATGTAGCGGGAACGCAAGGCCGGCGCGCTGTGGTCGTAGGGTGCCACATGCACTTCGATGCCCTGCCGTCCCAGCGAACGCAAGGTAGCCAAAAAACTGCGCGTGTCGTCGCCTACGACCAGCGCTTTGCGGTCAACCGGCAACGGCATCCCCGGGCGCAGGCGCGGCGCGATGGCCGCCGATCATTGGATGACATGCCCGCAGGCCCGTGTCGCGCACAACCAGCCGGTCGCGTAAAGCAACCATCAGGCTGCCTCGCGGTTATGGCGATCACTGCGCACGAACTTCTGCTGGCTCAAACGCCACAATGGAGTGCGAAAAAAACCGGGCAGGCTGGCGATCATGTACTTGAGCCGGAAATTGAAGCCATGAGGCACACGGGGCAGGCCGCGGGCGAGTTCGCGTGCAAGCGGAAAATTACCGCGCGCGAAAGCCAGGTTGAAGCTATGCAGGCGTCGATTCTGGATGGCGTCTTCAATCGCATCCCTGTATTTGCCGGCACCCGGATGATGCCGCAAGCCATGCTCAAGAACCCGCGCCTCACCGGAAAACTGGCGCAGGGAATCGCGCGACTGGTTGGCAGGATGCTTGCGCACACGCGCCAGGGCGCGCCGGCATACCACGTGGCGCCCCTGTGAAATCGCGCGCAGCGTGAATTCCCAGTCTTCGGAGCCGACGCCGCGAAACGCGGGGTCGAAGCCACCGAGGCGGTCAAAGAAGGCCTTGCGGACAGTCATGCCGCTTGCGTACAGGGTCTGGAACATGGCCGAGCGCAGGTACAGATCGGGTATATCTGTGAGCAGACCGGCGCTATCGCATGCGCCGTCGAAATAGCCGGGCGGCGCCAGGGAAAAGCGATCGCGGCGGTCGGCAAGAGGTCCGAATTCAACGAAATTGCAGTAAAAAATGTCAAGTTGGGGAACAGCTTCGAGCGCCAGCGCAAATGTTTGCGCGAACCCGGGTTCAAGAATGTCGTCTGAATCGCAAAATGCAAGGTACCTGCCACGTGCCGCCATGGCCCCCGCGTTGCGCGCGGCTTGCACGCCCTGGTTGGCGGTGGACATGACGCGGATGCAACCGGCGAATTTTTCGAGTTCGTCAAGGGAGTTGTCGGTAGAGCCGTCATCGATGACGAGAATTTCCGCGAAAGGGCGGGTTTGGCAAAGCGCGGCATCGATGGTCTCGCCGATCAACTGCGCCCGGTTATAAGACGGAATCACCAGGCTGATCGTCGCTTCATCGATGGCGTTTAACGTCATGATGTGTAGTATAAACCGGCGCTTTAGTCGCTTGCCCCCACCTTCGCTACGAATTCCGCACAGTGCAGCTACGCAAATCGCTTTTTGTCACCTTCCTGTCGACCAATTTCACCACCGTGGTCGGGTTTGGTGTAATCGTGGTGCTTTCAAGGCTGTTGACACCGGCGGAAGTCGGGATCTTCTCGATTACCGTGGTGTTTGTGAATATCGCGGCGGTTTTTCGCGATTTCGGCGTTTCCAGTTACCTGCGCCAGGAAAAGGACTTGACGCGTGAAACCAAACGCTCCGGCCTGGGCTTGCTGATCACCACCGGCTGGTGTCTGGCACTGTTGTTGTATTTGGTGAGCGATACCCTGGCGGCGTTTTACAACCAGCCGGGCATCGGCGCGGTGCTGCGCGTGTTGTCCATCAGCTTCGCGCTGGTGCCCTTCGCCTCCTATTTTCACTCCCTCTTGGCACGTGACCTGCAGGCCGGTACTCAGGCGATGGTCAATATCGTGGGTACCGTGGTGCATGCGAGCACCTGTATCGGGATGGCGCTGCATGGCCATAGCTACATGTCGCTGGCGTGGGCCAATGTGGCAAACCTGATTTTCTCGATCGCGGCCTATCTGTATCTGCGACCCGACCACATACCCCTTTTGCCCTCGTTTCGCGGTTGGCGCCGTCTGATGCGCTTCGGCAGCGGTGCCATGGTTGGTGACTTGGCGATGATGGCCAATGTAGCCCTGCCCGATCTGATGCTGGGCAAATTGGCCGGCCCATACCAGGTGGGTTTGTACAGTCGCGCCAACGGCCTGGTCGGCGTTCTTTCGCAGATCATCAGCCCGACCATCAGCTACAACGCCTTGCCGTATATCGCGCGGAATCACCATGCCAACGTGCCCCTGGGTCCGATGCTGGCCAAGTCAGCCAGCTACTTGACCGTGCTGGCCTGGCCGGTGTACGCGGTCATTGCGGTATTTGCCGAGGAGGTGATTCGCCTGCTGTACGGCGCCACCTGGGTCGAGGCTGCGCCTCTGGTACTGGTGATCTGCATTCATAGCGCCGTGCGCGTCGGTTACGCGTTGACGTCGCCGGCCCTGATGGCGGTGGGCCGCCCCTATCTTTCGGCGCTGGTGTCGGGCAGTTCGTTGCTGGTGCGCGTCGTGCTGGTGCTGCTGTTGGGGGCCGACGACCTGATGACCTTTGCGATCGCCATCTGCATTGCCGACATCGTCACCTTTCCGGTGGCGATCGTGCTGCTAGCCAGGTATCTCGGATTTACCTGGCGCCTGGCGGCGGCCGCGCATGCGCAAAGCCTCGTCGCCGGTGGCGCATGCCTTGCGCTGGCAATGCTGCTGCATCTGCTCATGCCATTCGAGTGGCCGCTGTTCCTGCGCCTGCTTCTGGTCGGTCTGGCTGAGGGCCTGCTGTGGACGGCTTGCGTGATTGGCCTGCGCCATCCGGTGACTGAAGAATTGCCGGTCTTGCTCAAGAACATTCTGCCGGCGCAGATGGCGCGGCGTGTGACACAAATGATCGAGCGGCGGCATCCGTGAAGGGCGGGCAGTGGCTGAAAAGATGTCAGCCGGTACTAGGTTTCCGGACACCCGGTTCACCTCGCTAACCGGCGCGCTGTCGGTTTCGATAGACACTTACTTTGCCGGCCAGACGTTGCGCATCGAGCGCAGCGCCAATACCCGCGGCGCGCGGTGCGCGGCATAGCGCGAGGCGCAGGCGAAGCAACAGGTTCTCGATGCACGCGCGCACCAGCCAGCGCGGTACGCCCAGCAACGCCGGCGCTACCGGTTCGGCGGCAAGGGCTAACAGCGCCTCGGTTTTGCCATACCGCACATAGCGCTGCTTTAACCAGGCAAGGTCGCAAGCGTGCGCCGGTACGAAATGCCAGACGGCGGCCTGCGGTACGTATACGCCCTGCAGGCCGATCTGGAACAGGCGATCCTGCAGGCGAGTTTCTTCACCGATGCCGCCATCGTTTGATCCCGTCGCACCTTGTAGGTCGAACCCGTCAAGGCGATCGAAAGCCCATTTGGGTATCGCGTGGTTGGCTCCGAGAAAACGTTGGTTCGACGCAACCGCTTGTGCCTGCCTCGGCGCGAGGGCGAATCCTCGCACTGAGTCGGGCATGAAAGGAAGCAGCTCCGGAGCGGGGGCGGTTTCGTAGTCGATGTGGACCGGCCCGCCAAAAAAACATCCGGTGCCGAAATTTGCGAATGCACTGGCATATGCTGCAAGGGTAGTGCCGGACAGGCGAATGTCGTTGTCAAGGAAGAGCAGCATTTCGCCCTTGGCATGGCGGGCCCCAAGATTGCGCGCATGCGATACACCGGTGATCGGCGAATACAGGTATACGGGCCGCAGGCCTTCGGCAAACTCCGCGCATACGGCTTGTGCGTCGGCCCGCGGCCCGTTCTCTACAACGAAGACTCCCCTCAAGCCGGGGGGGCGCTGTTCCTGCGACAGGCTCGTCAGGGTGCGCCTGAGCAGTGTCGTTGAACGCACGCCGAAAGTCGGTATCACCACCGACAGTGTCGGCGCGGGTTCACCTGGTTTTCCTTGAAATTCCGTGTGCGCCTGGTCCACTGCCCGCACCTTATACCTTGCGCTGTGCTTGTGCTTCAGCGTTGCGGGCCGCCGACTGCGGCCCGCAAGGCGAGGTAGCCGCAATAGGCAAGCCACTTGAATGAAAACCGGGCACCGAGGGCTTCGAGCGCGAAGTGGAAGGCTGCGGCCGGGCGCCCGTCTGCGAGCAGGCGGATTGCGATCTGGCGCAGGGTGTCGCCCTTGCCGCGGATGGCTACCTTGCGAATCGCCGGCGAAGCGCAGAATAGTCGCGCCTTGTTCCAAACATAGGTCCGGAACAGCGTCTTTTCAAGGTAGGAGACGGTCGTCGACATGTTCAGCGCTTTGCTCGGGTCCGGCGCGTTGTGGTGTGAGACGAAGCGCGGGGAATACAGGATGCCGCGCGCCTGATCGACATGCCTGAGAAAAAAATCACGATCGTTCTCGTAGCGGATGTTTTCGTCCAGGCCGCCGATGCGCTCGAAAAGCCCGCGTTTGACGATCGAGGTGTTGAGGTGGCCGAAGCCCGTGCACGCCATGAGGTCCTCGACGCTTACGGCATACACGCCGTCGTGGGCCGGGGCGCTCCTGGCCTTGAGGTGTTGCTCCAGGGTTTCCAGCCACAGCGGCTCGTTGATGAGCACACCGGACAGATAGGCCTTCTGGTTGGCCAGGTACACCTCGGTCTGAGAGCCTGCTGCCGCAAAGGCCGCCCAGGCGCGGGCTAGGTGCCCTGGATCGGTCCAGAAATCATCGTCGTCAAGGAAGCAGAGGAAGGTGCCGTGGGCCAGTTCCGCGCCGCGGTTCAATGCGTAGCTCTGGCCATGGCCCTTGCGCGTATGTTGGATGTCGAAAAATCTGGCGGTTGCCGGGAGTTCTTGCCGGATTGCGGCGTAGGCGGCGGCATGTTCGCCGTCCGACCCATCGTTGACCAGTATGATCTCGAACGAGGGATGGGTCTGCGCGAGCACTGACTGGATGGCCTCGCGAACGAGTACGGGCCGGTTGCGCGAGGCGATAATGATCGAGAAATCCATGCGATTCTTCTAATGACATGAAAGATGACGGCAGCGGGCCGCAAATCGCCGCGCGAGATAATAACCACGGCCGCTGTTATGTTGACGTTATAGTTTACATGGCGCGGTCATGCTGCCGGCAGCTTCCCGGCGTTGCACGCAGACTTGGGCGCCGACTGGCGCCTTTGATTCCGCCCACTGTCCAGCCCGCGCAGCTTGATTCGGTGCAGTATTCTGAAAGAAGGCGGTCTTGAAAGACCATGTGTCGATTTATCTCGATGCGATCCGTTTTGTGGCCGCATTGACAGTATTTATTTCTCACTACTCCCTGCAACACCTGAGTGCCGGTCTGTTGTGGCAAGTCCAGCCGTATGCCGATGAAGCCGTCATCGTTTTCTTTGTCTTGTCCGGCTTCGTGATCGCGCATGCCACGCACGGGCGCCAGACTGCGGCGGCGGACTACTGCATCAGTCGGGCGGCGCGCATCTATTCGGTAGTGTTGCCGGCGTTGGCGTTGACTGCGGTGCTGGACCTGGTGGGAAATCGCCTGTTTCCCACGCACTACAGTGCTGGAACCTGGGGTTTCAACGGCGATCTTTCTTTGTGGCGCCTTTTTTCAGGCCTCAGCTTCACCAACGAATTCTGGGGACTGCATGTTCGTCAAGGATCGAACGTACCTTTCTGGTCGCTCGGTTACGAAGTTCCCTTCTATCTGATCTTTGGCTTGGCGATCTTTGCCACAGGGCCTTGGCGCATCGCCGCAGTCTCGCTCGCGTTGCTGGCGGTCGGACCTTCGATCCTGCTGCTGTTGCCGATCTGGCTCGCCGGCGTCGCCGCCTATCATTGCTGCAAGCGTGAACTTGTCGGCCAGCGTGCCGGACTCATGCTTCTCTGTGCTTCGGTTGGCGCATGGTTGACGTACGAAGCGATTGCCTGGAAATTCGGACGACCGTCGAATTCTGTGACATTTCTTGTCAAGCGCGCGACCCTTGCGCAGGATTACTTCGTCGCAGCGGTTTTCGTTGTTCATTTAGTCGGGTTCAATGCCGCAGCGCGCCGGATGACGCCACTGCTGTCGCGTATCGCAGTTCCGGTACGATGGCTGGCTGGCGCATCGTTCAGTCTGTACCTCTTGCACTATCCGATTGTGACTTTCTTGTTTGCCTGCATGCCGTGGCCAGGTGACGATTCGCGGAGCCGCGTCATTGGCTTGGCCGGTACGATGGCTTTGGTATTTCTTGTTGCGAGTTTCACCGAAAGGCAAAAGAACGCGTGGCGAGGCTGTGTTGCGGCTATCTGGCGCACGTTCGCGCATCGCTAACTTGCAATTGCGCTGAATTCTGGCAATGCTTTGCCCCCATGCAGACATCCAAGCACAGCGTTACCGAGCAACCACGACGGTGCACGACCCAGCGCGGCCAGCGCGGAAAAATGAAACCAATGGCGTTGCTCCGAGCACGTACAAGCGGCGGCTGCAATGGGAATCGGCGCAAAGTCTGTTGATGGTTCCTGCAATGTGCTTGCCGTGCTGAACTGTATTGACTGACATATAGTTATTTGCATCGACCCTCCGGCAGACCAATGGAAAATGCCCCCAAACCCCTTCTTTCGATAGCGACCTGCGTCTTGAACGCGCGCGATGATTTTGTCGAGACCGCACTGAGCCTGCCGGCGCTGCTTCCGGACTGGATCGAGTGGATCGTAGTCGACGGCGGGTCCACCGATGGAACGTATGAAGCGGTCACCTCGGATGCGCGCGTGACCCGACATGTGTCCGAACCCGACCCAGGGGTTTATTACGCCTACAACAAGGCTCTCGCGCTTGCTACGGGCTCCTACATTTGGTACCTGAACGCCGGCGACACTGCGGAGCAGGCGACGCTCGCAACATTGCGAGAGCCGCTTGAAATGGCGGTCAATCAGGGTTTGAACCGCGTCTTGTGTTTTGCGGTCAACATGCAATCGGGTGGCTGGATCTGGAACCCGGAGCCAACGCGCATGCTCGATGGAATGAGCGTACCGACGCCGGGCGTGCTGGCACCGCGCGCCGCGTTGGTCAACCTGCGCGGTTTTGACACTGCGTATCGCATTGCGTCTGACTATGACATATGGTTAAGGCTGTTCATGGCCAGCCCAAAGCAATTCGAATCGCGCGTACCAGTGCTGGCCAATTACAAAGGCGGTGGACTCTCGGCAAAGCATCGCCATCTGGCGTTTTTTGAGGAGTGCGTAGCACAACTCCGCCATGACTCCAACTTGTGGGCAAATTGCCTCTTGCGTGCCGCCCGCCGCGCAGTCTTTGATCTTGACCCGAACACCATTCCCCACAAGCGCTGGAAGCTGGCGCTTAGGCTGGGAAAGCGGTTCCTCTATTGAAACGCGCGGAACTTCACGGCGAAATCGATTGGCTTTTGAATCGATGGCATTGCGATGATCGAAAGTGAAATCTCCGATACCACCCGGCGGCCCAGTATGTCGGAACTGCAGGAACCTGGTCGCGATGACGCCTGCGGCGGACGTACGAGCATCTTTAAATCAGGATCGCCGTTTTCCAACCGTCTGTACAGGTACATCGCTGGTGGCGCACTGGTGGTGTTCGCGGTGGTCTGGCACATGCGGGCGACCGGCCGGTTTTCCTGGATAACTGTCGCATCGTTTGCGTTGTACGTCTGGCTCTGCCTGATCTACGGCCGGACTTTCATTCTGGCCACAAGACATCTGGCGCTAAGCAAAGCAGGACTGTCATATCAATTTCTGGGCGGCTTCTTTGCATTCAACACATTGCTTTTTGCGTTGGCGCTGATTTCGCCACTCGGGATGGTCGTCAATATTTCGTTGTTGACTGCCGTCGCGCTCGGGTTGGACGCTTTCACCGGCAGACTAGTTGGCAAAAACATCGATCGTTGTGATGAGCTACCGAGCCTGCTATGCATTCTCCTTGCCGGAACGGCAACGACGTTGTGGTGTTTTGAAGCCCAGGTTCCTCTTCTCAGCGACGGCTCCGAGATCGTGTGGCGCACCTGGAGAGATGCGTTTATCCACGCCCGGCAGATAAGTGTGTTTTCACAAGCGCATGGCTTGGCCACCATTCAGGAACTGAACATGGCTGGTACGGCGGCGCGAATCTATCATTTCGCCAGCTATCTTCCTGCGGCCGCGATTGCCGTCATGACGTCCAGCACCGCAGTCGAGAGCTATTCTGCGGTGCAGTTGCCGTTGGGCATTCTGCTGACAGGGCTGGCAGCATTCACTCTGGTCGCTTGCATGTGGGGGCCATGGCCGGCATTCGCTGCATCCGCGGCCTTGCTGCTTCTACCTGATGCGTATCAGCAAGGCTTCGCCAACAGATACCTGAGCTACAACTTTCTTGCGCAGGCGAATCTTGGAATGCTGTATGGACTGGCTTGCGCTGCCTTGGCCTGGACCTTTATCTTTGATGGCTGCTCGCGCGGGAGTTATCGCGCAATTCTGGTCGGATATTTTTTTCTATCTTTATGCCTCACATACAAGGCGCATATCTTCGTTGCCAGTGCATTTGTCGCACTACTGTTTACGTGCCTGTTTTTTTCCGGCTTGCGGGCAGGAAGGCGCATCATCTTCACGCTGGCTTGCACTGCCGTTTTCGCCGCTGTCATCGCATGGTCGCAAGGCATGGATCGAGTTCCCGTAATGCGCCTGGATGGAAGCGGGGCTGCATGGTACGTGATGCAATTGCTCAAGGACTACGACGATGGGGCGATCAAGGAATTTTTTAGTCGTGTACTCGTTCGAGAGCGGCATTCAGTGATAGTTGATGGACTTTACGCAGTTGCGCTGCTCTCACTTTCAACTTTTGGTCTGTGGCTCCTTGCGGTTGCGGCCGTAGCGATTCTGGCAAAGAAACGGATTTCGCCGGCGTTACTGTGGTTTCCGCTGATCATTCTTGTAAATTACTTTGTGATGTCCCTCGGATTGGCTATCGACACTCGCGGCCACGGCACTCCCGACGAATTGCTGAATCGGCCACTTGTATGGGCCTATTTCTGCGTCGTATGCTGGAGTGTCGGTGGCGCCTACTACCTTGCGTTCGGCGCGCATGCGCCTCCCACTCGCAGGCAGGGCGTGGTTTTACTTGCTCTCGTGACATGCGGTGTTGCCGGTCCCTTGATATTTGGGCCGAATCTCCAAACCTTCCCAACAAGAAAAGGCCATGAAAGCTACGAAAAATTCAACGCGATTCCGCGCTGCCTGTTCAAGGCGGCGCAGTTCATCAGGCAGCACGGTAGTCAAGGCGATATCGTTCAAGACTCGGAGAACGATCCCCGCTTCATTCTCAGCGCATTGACCGAGAGACAGCTTTTCGCCAGCGCGACTCTATTCGGTGGAAGGGTTTCCGGTCATCAGGAACGCCTTGAGAGCTTGCGCGATTTCAAGCTCGTGCGCAGCGCCGGAGAATGGAGATCCTACTTGGCATTGCACAGGATTGATTGGTACTTGTTGCATCCTCAGAGCGCGGTGGCCTGGCCGGAAGGCATTTTTCGAAATGTTGCCTTCGCCTGCGATGGTTATCGTGTGTTTCGAGCTTCGGACTGATTGATTGACCGAGGTGCCAGCGGCGGCCAACTGCGTGCCAGCATGTTTCATTGAAACCAGCCATGTCCAGCCAGCAGAAAAGGCTCAACTGTCGCGACCCAGGTCTCTAATCGGGCGCGAACTTCCCGCCTTCGAATTCAAGCGGATGAATCGCCGACTAGCGCAAAGGGCCACGCGTCCAGGCGAGAGCGCTGAACAGCGAGGCGTAGCTGCGCCTGTCAGTCGGTGACCACGCAACCGCCCGAAGCGCACACATAATTGCATGCACCTGCTTGCCGTGATCAAGATAAATCGCCGCCGACGTTCTTAGCTCAGCCGCCAGGCACCAGCGCAGCATTTTTCGCTGTGCTCGAAAGCGCGGATCGCGCAGCGCCGCTTGGGCTGCACGTGGCACTTCGCGTGCGGCTACCAGCAGGTTCTTCGACAACGACGTGTGGTATCGCCGCAAGTGCAACAACGGCTGTTCAATCCAGAGCAGGTCCGCGTGACAAGCCGCCCGCAGCCAGAAGTACCAGTCTTCCCAGTATTTCAGCGACTCGTTGAAGCCACCGATCTGTTCCACAAGGTCGCGGCGAAGCATGGCGGTACCCACCTGGGGAATCTTGAATCGCGCAAGCAGCATGCGCGCCGGGTCGCGAATTGCGAGCACTCCTGGCAGTATTGCCGTGCCAAACGCTGCGAGATCCGGAAAATAGCCACTCTGGTTTTGGCCGGGTGCGGTCATGACCAGCAGTGTGCCCATGATCCAGCGTGCCTGGGGTTGCGCATCAATCACGGCAAGACGCGCTTGCAATGCGCCCGGCGCGAGAAGGTCGTCGGCGTCGAGAAACGCGATCCACTCGCCCTGTGCCGCACGAATCCCGGCGTTGCGTGCCGCCGAAGGACCACGGTTACAGGGCAGTGTCAGAACCCGTACGCCGGGTTCGATTGAAGCTTGACGCAGAAGTTCAAGCGTTTCCTCATCGGTCGAGCCGTCGTCGACGAGCAGGATTTCAATTGTCGTCGCGGGTGACGCGTTGGCGTGGATCGAATCGATCGCTTCGCGCAGGTACGGGCCGGTGTTGAAGACCGGAACAACAAAGGAGACCCTCATCGCCGCCCCGGCGCCGGGGTTGACGATGCGCTGGGAGGGGCGTTTTTCAAGCGCCCAAGTGGCCCTCCCGCGTTCCGCTGTGTGGCACGCAGCCTGTTCGACGGCAGCAGCACTGCCGCGAAGTGCGCAATCCGGTGCACTTATTTTGTCCTGAACCAACAGGAGGTACCGATGTAACCCGCCACCTTGCGATTCAATGCAAAGGCGCGCTGGAAAACGTCGTCCCGCCAGGCGTCGTCGATCAGCGGGCCTAACGCAGCGTGCTTTTCGACGTACGGCACAGGCAGCAGTAACTCCAGATTACGACTTCCGCCCAGCAGGTAGGCGGCCAGCATGTACTGTTCCGAATAGTGTCGCTCCTTCCAGATCAGCGGATAGTCGAACGGCAGAAAGATGTCGTGCACATGCACCAGCACCCCCGGCTTCAGGCGTGGCAGCACCTCCAGGAAAAAGACCGTCACGTCACTGCCCTGGAATACCCGGTGCGAGTTGTCGATGAACAACATGTCGCTGGCTTCGAGACGGTCGAACAAGGCGAGGTCGACATCTTCGAGACGTTTGCGTATCACCTCGTCGCACAGTGCGTCGATCTCGGCGCGCGGATCGGGATCCACCGAAACGATGAGCGTGGGCAACTGCTGGTCCTGAATCACGCGCCGGGCGAACTTGGTCGAATTGCCGGATCCCACTTCCAGGTAGCGGGCCGGTCGGTGCAGTGCCAGCAGCCCATACAGCGCGATCGCATCGAGCCCTGTGAGCCAGGTGTTTTGCCAGAAGGGCGCAGCTGCTGATTGCGGCGCTGTCTCGGCGATACGTTGCAGGTGGCTGCAAAATGGTGTGAGCGAACGCAAGGTTTCCTCAAACCGCAGGTCACCGGCGGCGAACAGGGGCGCAAGCCGTGTGAGCGGTGGCCGGCCTTCGCCGTAGCGCGATTCCAGCTTTGGCCAGTACTCCAGCAAAAGCAGGTAGCGGGGCGCAACGAATTGCTGCAGTCGCCAGCGATAGTAGCGACGGAAGATCAGGCGCAAAAACCGGTCCTTTAGGCTTGGCTTGTCTGCGTTCATCTTGATTGGCTGAATATGGGCGCGGGTTCATGCGCTGGTGGCGTAAGCGGGGCAGTGAGCACAAACGGTGGCTGCGAATTGCGAATCCTCGCAAGTCGGGAGACGCGGCGTTCCGCAGCCAGGCGTTTCAACAATTGGCGCGTAAAGCTGCACGACGGGTGGCCACAAACGCCTCACATTCACCGCGGCTGGCTTGCAAGAAAGTCGATCACGGCGTGGTATAGCCCGAAATTGTTCATAGCCGAGATCGCGACAGTGACCATGGCATAAGCCCGAACCACAGCGGCGTCGACGTGGCGTAGCGCCGCCGCATAACCCATCACCAGTACCGCAAACAGCGGAAACGCGGTATGCGCGCCATACAAGTACACGCTGCCGCGGTATTGCCAGAACCAGTGCAGGACGATATTGATCAGCAGCCAGATCGCAACGATTGCCAGCATCCGGCGCGACCTGTCCTCGCGCCAGACCAGGGCGACGCTGGCGACCATCGCCGCACACCACATAGCCAGCGCCGCAACGCCCCACGGGCCGTAGCGCAACGCGCGAAAGTCGAGCATCGGGTGCGAATCGGGTGGCGGCAGGTTCACCACGGTCAATTCCGGCGCCACGAATCCGTAGAGGATGAACGAGGCTACAACCTGGCCCAGCCCGGCTGCTTCGCCGCGATTGATGTTGATCACCCACCAAACGGCCTTGGGAGCACTCCCCGATTCCGACAAGACTGCTGGCGCGAACACGGCGGCCAGTGGTATCACAAGCAGGGCGAGAAGCAGGCCACCCAGGAACCAGGTGCGGGCTTCGGTTGCGAGCCAGCGGCGCCACGGCAAACGGTGCCACGCCAGAACGATCGACGACACCACATTGAGCACGCCATTGGTCACCGTCACGCCGGCATTGATCGCGAACGACACTACCGACAATGGGCTGGTCGTAGCTGGCGTATCGAGTCGTCTCGCCACCAGCAGAAAGTGGAAAGCGATGCCTGCGAGTGCGAAGCCGAAGGTCTCGGGTATCACCCCGAGCAACAGGGGTTGCGCCGATATGGCGAATCCGGTCGCCAGTATCAGGCGATCAATCCACGCGCTGCAGAATACAGCCGCAAACAGGTAGGCGATCGCCGCCGTCAACCCGGCACACAGCGCAGTCAAGGCCATCAGGGCCAGGCCAGGATCGCCGACCAGTTGCGTGAGGCCAAGGCACAAGGGGCGTGTGGTGATGCTCAATGCATGGCGGGCGACGAAAGACAAACCCAGATCCCTGGCCACGTCGGCTTCGGGTGTGCACCATCCGCCCAAGAAGCGCGACGAATCGAAATCGAAGACCCAGTTGAACGACTTGAGCAAAACGCTGGTGGCAAGCGGTTGACCTTGCGCATAGTGAAAACCGGCCACCGCCAAGCCGAGGGCTGCGGCGAGCCAGTAGTCGCGTGCCGCGATCGGCGGCAAGCGCGCTTCAGCGGCCATACTCACCATTCTCCATGGTCAAGAGTTCTGTGTGGCATTGGCGCATCTTCGATGTTTCGGTTTCAAGTACCCGTGTAACTCTGCATGCGTTGGCGCAATGGCCTCAGCATGAAACGTGTCCGCATTGCCGTGACATCGTCCAGGTGCGGCCCGAGGCAATCCAAAAACCAACACGGACAGGCAAGCTGTCAGGTTGAGCATTTCAAGCGAGAAGTCGTATCCCGCATGCGCCCACGTTCCGCAGGCTGTCGGTCTTTCGCAATCCGGTATTCCTCTGTTAGCATTCTGAAGTCCTTCATTCCAAAGGTTTTCGCATGGCACATAGAACGCAGTTGCAATACGTGCGACTGCTCGCTGAGACTCTGCCGGAATTCTTCCACAATTGTCGCGTTCTCGAGATTGGTTCGCTGGACATCAACGGGTCGATCCGCAGCTTTTTCCATAACTGTGACTACGTTGGACTCGATGTCGCCGATGGCGACGGTGTGGACGTGGTTTGCGAGGGGCAAAAGTACGATGCGCCTGACGACAGTTTCGATGTCGTCATTTCTTGTGAAGCCATGGAGCACAACCCATATTGGGTCGAGACATTTCGCAACATGATCCGGCTTTGCCGACCGGGGGGCTTGGTTGTGATGACATGCGCTACGACCGGGCGTCCTGAGCATGGAACCGCTCGCACAACACCTGATGCTTCGCCGTTGACCGTTGAACTCGGTTGGAACTATTACAAAAATCTGACCGAGAGAGATTTCCGACGGGCATTTGATACTGCTATGGCCGGATTTGGTGCGCATCGGTTCTGGGTGAACTGGAGTTTTTACGACTTGTTGTTTGTCGGAATCAAGGAAGCAAAATTGCCATCCGGCAGCTTGCCTGAGCCTTGGGAGTTGGGAACGCGAGCCATAAGTGCTTGGATCGATCGGGAAAATTCTGTTAAGGCGCATCGGTACCGCGCCGTCATGGCCAAGATATTCGGGGAATGGTGGTTCGTTGCAATGAATCGCTTCCTTACATCCATGAATTGGCTTCACTGGCCGCATTGAGTCTTGTTGCTTTAACAGATGGCTTATCCGCTTCCTTGGCATTTTGACCCAACGCTCGCTATTCGGCCGCACGTTTCGCAGCTAACCACGGCAGACGGTTGCCGATTGCCCGCGCCAGGCGGGGTGCCAGCTTTACGCGTTCTGTCGAGAACTGCGCATAGCTGACCGATGTTTTTCGAGCGCCAACCGCCCGATGGCTCCCCTGTGCGGCCGAATCGCGACATGCGGCCAGGATGTCAACAAAAGCGCGGGCGGTGTTGGTGTCGCTAAGCCGATGCTTGATTGCATCCAGAGCGCCGCTACGACGTATCAAAGCGGAATCCGAATCCGGGTCGAGTCCGCCCAAGACACGGTCGAGGTCGCGAGGCGAGGTGACCAGAAATCGCTCAAGTCCGAGGCTTGCGAATAGTTCGCGGTAACTTGGCGTATCCGTGGCGATCGGTATAGTGCCGGCAACCAGCGCGGTGACCGCCTTGTTGGCAGACTTGATCAGTGAGTTGACATGCAGATCGAGTGGGAAGTGACTTACCACGACGTAATCAAAAGCCCGCAGGTCGGTGATGAATGTCTCGCGGGAGAAGGGCTTGAGTTTCAGATTCCAGTCGTTGGGAAATCGCTTTTGGTCCGTGAGCAGCGCGAAGTCATCCACGGTGCCGGCTTCAAGATGACGCTGGATCACCGGCATTAGCGACAGCATTCCCTTGTAAAAGCTCTCCGGATAACCAAACCATCCTAGACGGCGTGTTCGCTTGAGCGGGAAATTCCAGTCGAAGTCCGGCGCAATTGCCAGCGGGTCAACTGGTTCGGGCAACGCGTAAACCGGCGCCTCGAGTTGCGCTGCGAGCACGCTCCGGTGTAGTTCGGTAGGGACGACGTAGAGATCCGCCAGTTCATGCAGTTGCGTGTAGGACTCGTAGGAATAGATATCGGCACCAAAGCAAGCAATCAGCGCATTTGGCGCGAGATGCCGATGCGATCGCAAGAATCGCACGGCCTCGATATCGTTGTAGTGAAAACCTATGCAATCAATCTTGCGGTCTCCGAATCCCGCTGCTCCCGGCTTGTAGGTCCCGCATTCGAAGGCGGGCGTATCGGCCAGGCCGCGTACGATCGCGTCGCTCTGCAAACGTACGCATGCATCGTTCTCACTGAGCATCCGAACCATCACAATGCGCTGACCCGGTGCCGGTGCGCCAGGGCGCGTAGCGCCACAGGAAACATCCTGTTGTGGATCGGCCTTAACTGTCATGGAGAAAAGCTTACCGTTGAATCGTGCATCGCGGCATCGGTCACTTGCTCGCGCATCGAATACCGGTTTGCCCTTGGATCGTCACGTATCACGTCTGCGTGCCTTGTCTGATCGAACGATTCCGCTGAAAGCAGAGAGTAAAGGCTACCGCTTTGGTGGTGAAACCCATTGTTACCTTGAAGTCTTGGGTTCATCCGGCAGGCCACCTGGATCGCTCAATTGTCGGCCTCGACGCCCAAGCCGATCGCGATGCAGCGGATCGCACGCAAAATTCAAAGGGGTGTAGACGCATTGGCCGGCAACGGGTTTCATTGAGCCCCTGCTGATGCAACGTTTGTTTCAACCAGCAGGGTGTAGCCCTGAAAGAGGTTTTTGATCACCAAATCCGCGTGAGTGGAATCGCAGTTGCCGAATCGCACCACGCGGCCCAGCCCGGCCCGCCGCCCGGCCTCGATATCCGACTCCTTGTCGCCAATCAGCATTGATGCACCCAGATCGATGCCAAGCTCGCGCGCGGCAGCTAGCAGCATGCCCGGATTGGGCTTGCGCCGCTCGCACAGGCGCTTGTACTCCCCTATGCCATGCAGGGCATGGTGCGGGCAGAAATACACCGCAGCGATGTCGATGCCCTGCTCCGCAAACTGCTGCTTCATCCACGCGGTGAGTGCGTGAAACGCCTGTTCGGTATAGAGGCCACGCCCGATACCGGCCTGGTTGGTGACCACCACGATCAGGTAGCCCAGGTCGCGCGCATGGCGGCACAGGTCGAAAATGCCGTCGATGAATTCGAACTGATCCGGCCGATGCACGTAGCCGTGGTCGACATTGATCACGCCGTCACGATCGAGAAACAGGGCGCGCCGCGTCATGCGATCAGCGCCGGCAATTCGGTCTGGGCGCGATCGAAATCCTGCGGCACGCCGATGTCGATGAAGTACGCATCGGTCACGTAGGCGCGCGGCGCGAGGTCGGCGCAGTGGCGCTGCAGCAGGTCCGCTTCGAGGGCGAAGCGGGCGCTCAAGCCGAACTTCGCGAAAATGTCCGCCTGCAGCACGTATACGCCGGCGTTGATCAGGCCCGCGCCGCTGCGACCCTTTTCGGCGAAGCCGGTCACGATTCCGCCGGCCACCTCCACGCTGCCGTAGCGAGCCGTGTCTTCGACCCGACGCAGCACCATCGAGCAGGCGGCGGCGTGTGCTTCGTGCCAGGCGCGCAACGCGGCGAAATCCAGGTCCAGATAGGTGTCGCCGTTCAAGACCAGCGCGGCCTCACGACCCTTGATGCCGGCGCTGGCGAACGCATGCGCGATCGCCCCGCCGGTACCCAGTGGTTCGGTCTCCACCGCGTAGGCGATCGAAGCGCCGCGGTAACTGCAGCCGAAGCCCGCGCGGATGGCCTCCCAGCGGTATCCAACGGCCAGCACGATGTCGTCGAATCCGCCGCGCGTCAGCGCGTCGAGCACATAGGCCAGAAACGGCCGTCCGGCCACCGGCGCCATCGGTTTGGGCAGGTCGGGCACGCGTTCACGCAGGCGCGTGCCCAGGCCGCCGGCGAGAACGACTGCTTTCACTGCGGTAAGGCGAACATGGCCTCTTCGATCAGGCCGCAGATGATGTGGCCGGAAACGATGTGTCCTTCCTGGATTTTCGGCGTCGAAGGCGACGGAATTTCGACGCAATGGTCGACCATTTTGGTAATCCGTTCGCCGCGGTTTCCCGTCATGCCCACGGTGACCATGCCGAGCGCGCGTGCCGCTTCGAAGGCCAGCAGGATATTGGGCGATTTGCCGGAGGTCGAAAAGCCGAACAGCACGTCGCCGGCTTTGCCCACCGCCTCGACCTGGCGCGCAAACAGGCGCTCGTAGCCGTAGTCGTTGCCGATGGCCGTCAGCACCGAGCTATCGGTGGTGAGCGCAAATGCCGGCAGGCCCGGGCGGTCGAAGGCGAAGCGGCTGACCATTTCGCCGGCCAGATGCTGGGAATCGGCGGCGCTGCCGCCATTGCCCATGAACAAAAGCTTGTTGCCGGCCTTGAGCGCGGCGATACAGGCCTGCGCCACGGTTTCCATGCAGGCGATGAGGCGGGCGTCGGCGATCATGGCCTGCACCACGCTCTGGGTTTCGCCGAGTTGTTTGAGGATATTGGCTTGCATCAGATTCTCCAGGCCTGGGTGCCATTCTTGGTGAAATGGCAGTTGTTGATGGTTCCGCTGAAACTTTCGAGTGTGCGCACCACGGCCATGCGGTGTTCGGGCGGCACGATGAACATCATGAAGCCGCCGCCGCCGGCGCCCGACACCTTGCCGGCGCGCGCACCGGCGGCGCAGGCGGCGCTGTAGATCTGGTCGATGTGCGGGTTGGATACGCTGCGCGCCAGTTTTTTCTTGTTTTCCCAGCCGCTGCGCATCGAATCGACGATACCGTCGAAATCACCCTTGAGCACGCATTCCTTCATGGTGGCCGCTTCGGCCTTGAGCGCATGCATGGCATCGATCGATTGGCCGCTGCGGGTTTCCACGTTGTTGGTCTGCTCGGCGATGATCTTTGCCGATTCACGCGATACGCCGGTGTAAAAGAGCACCAGCGAGGCCTCGAGCTCGCAGATGATCCAGTTCTTGATGCGCAGCTGGTTGATCACCGCGCGGTTGTCGGCGTAGAACTCCATGAAGTTGAAACCGCCGAAAGTCGCCGCGTACTGGTCCTGGCGCCCGCCCTGCAGGCCGCAATCCACCCGCTCCACGTGGAAGGCCAGGTGCGCCAGGGTGTAGTCGTCCAGCGGCAGGTTGAGCAGCTCGGCGAACGCGCGCAGCATCACCACCACCACCGTCGAAGAAGAGCCCAGGCCGGAACCGGCGGGCGCATCGCAAAAGGTGGAAAGTTCGATTGCCAGCGGCGCACCGCCGTTGTATTTCTCGACGATGGTGTTGTATACGGCACGGTGCAAGTTGAGCTCGCCGTCCAGCGGGTAGCGGGCCGCGAGCGGCAGTTCGCAGCCGCGCTCCTGATCGGTGGCATTGAAGCGGACCACGGCGGTATCCAGGGTCTTGATCACGGCATAGGCGTAGCGGTCGATGGTGGCATTGAGCACCAGGCCGCCATGCAGGTCGCAAAACGGCGAGACGTCGGTGCCGCCGCCGGCCAGGCCCAGGCGCAACGGCGCGCGCGCCCTGATGGTGATGCTCATGTTTGATCCTTGTATGGGGGCATGGGCCGCCTTCTTCAGACCAGCAGCTCGGTAACCGGCGGGTGGCCCAGGAAGGCTTGCGGGCTGGCGCTCGCGCCATATGCGCCGGATTGATACACCACCACCAGATCGCCCGGTTCAGCGTGCGGCAGCAGCACATTATCGCCCAGCAGGTCCAGCGGCGTGCACAGGGGCCCGACCACCGATACCGGCGCGGCGGCCGCAGGTGCGCCCATGCGGTTGCCGATGGCCAGCGGATAATTCTTGCGCAGCACCTGGCCAAAATTGCCACTGGCGGCCAGGTGGTGGTTGAGTCCGCCGTCGGTTACCAGAAAAACCTGGCCACGCGAAACCTTGCGGTCGATGATGCGTGTCACGTAGACGCCGGCTTCGCCCACCAGATAGCGGCCGAGTTCGAGGATCAGCTTGATCTCGCCGAAGCGTTGCCGGGCGTTAGCGGCGATATCCTTGAGCGCGCTTTCGATCGGCGCCAGGTCCAGCGGTTCTTCGCCGGGAAAATACGGAATGCCAAAGCCGCCGCCCAGGTTGATGCTCGCCAGCGGCGCTGGGGCCATGGGCGCCAGACGGCAGGCCAGCGCATAGGCGGCTCGCAGGCAATCGGCCAGCGCGTCTCCGCGCAGGTTTTGCGAACCGGCGTAAATGTGAAAGCCTTCGAAGGCCAACCCGGGTTGTGCAACCTGCGCCAGCAGCGCTTCGACCTGTTCTTCATCGATGCCGAACGGGCCGGCACCGCCGCCCATTTTCATGCCGGAACTCTTCAAATCAAAATTGGGATTGATACGCAGTGCCAGGCGTGCCGGCCAGCCGCCGGCCTTGCCGGCCTGCGCCAGAAGTTGAATATCACGCGCCGATTCGGCGTTCACCAGCACGCCTGCGGCTACCGCCTGGCGCAGTTCGCTGGCTCGTTTGCCCGGTCCGGCAAAGCCGATGTTGGCCGCGGCCATACCTGTATCGAGGGCAAGCTTGAGTTCGCCGGCCGAGGCCATGTCGAAGCCGTCAACCAAGCCGGCCATGAATCCCAGCAGCGCCGGCATCGGATTGGCCTTGATCGCATAGTGCAACTGGATCATGGGCGGCAGGAGCGCGCGCAGTTCCGCTACGCGCGCGGCGATCAGCGCGCGGTCATAGGCATAGAAGGGTGTGCCGCCGGCGCGCGCGGCGAGCCGGCCAAGCGCAATCCCGCCGACGCACAATTCGCCGCCTTGCACCGGGAACTGCAGCATCGGTGCGTGCACCGGTTTAGGGTTGTTCATCAGGGGGCGACTTCGGGCGCGTTTCGCAGGCCAAAAGGGTGAGAAACAGGAAAAGTAACAGAAAGCGCGGCGTGTCGATCAGGCTATCAATCATGCCGACAATCAAAAAGCCGGATAAGGCGGCAAAAAGTGCGCCGGAGAAAGCCTCGCCGCGCAGCCAGCCAAGGCCTGCCCGCCACATGCCGAGCAGCGTCAATAGCGTAGCCGCGCCCAGGCCCAGCGCGCCCAGGTCGAACAGCAGGGCGAGCGGCAGGTTTTTCACATGCCAGTTCAGGTGCTCGTCGTTGCTGAAGAACCAGTGGTCGAGCTGGCGCGAAAAATCGCCATTGGCCAGCAGGTTGTGGCCGGCCGCGCCGGTGAGCGCGACATCGTCGATATCGATGGCCGCAGGCCCGGCCGGGGAATGGATGGAAAACTTGATCGGCCAGGCGCGCAGGGTCTTGTCGGGTGGAAAGCTGGCGCTCAGGCTTTGCCAGGTGTTTGGGGCGCCGCCGGCTTTGAGTTCCCGGCCCACACAGTCTGCCGAGGAATACAGCCACTTGCGGCAGATCGATACGGTCAGGCTGGCGCCGGCAATCGGGGCGCGCACGCGGGCGCTCAGCACGTGCGACGAACCCGCATCGAAATCGACGATCTGGTCGATATACATGGCTCTGCCGGCGCCGACCCGCAGGAACAGATTGTCGCCATCATGTTGCAGCCGATAGTTGGCGGAGCGCGCGATTTCCGTGCTTTTCCAGTAGTGGGTTTCCGGAAAGCGGCCCAGTCCCATGCCTAGCATGCGGGTCAATGGATCGGTTGCCATCATGTCAAGGGCATCGGCCCAATGGGCTTCGCGCACCTTGACATCGGCCGCGGTGCCGGCAATGCGCTGCTGGGCATAGGGTGAAAAAAGGATAGGCAGCGCTATTGCCGCCACCAGGGCCCCCAGCAGCGCCGCGACTGGCAGAGTCTTCTTGAGCTTGCCGGCGCCTAGCTGAAATCCCGCCAGGCAAAGGCACACCGCGATGGCGAAGGCAGCGTAGCCGCCACGCGAGAATGTGACCATCAGCGCGTAGACCGTCACCACCAGGCAGGCCGTGCCGGCGGTGCGCAGCAGCATGCTGCGGGTGCGCAGCAGCAGCAGCAACAGGAACGGCGTGGCCACCGTCAGAAAGCATTCGATGTAGGCGCCGCCGGTATGCATTTGCGAAAACGGCCCGGTGACGCGATAGTCGCGGGTGAAGTCGAAAAGAGTGCTGAATGCCAGCCGTTCAATCAGGATCGCAGTTGCGCTCCAGGCCAGGCCCGCGGCCAGGCCGCCTGCCAGCAGCGTGACCGGCGCACGCGACCGGGCCGCAAGTCGCCGCCACAGCCACCACAGCAGGGTTGCCCACAGTGCGCCCTTGCCAATGCGCAGCGCCTCGTAGGGGCTGAAGTAATTGTTGAAGGCATTGGCGTCAGGCCAGTTGGGCGGCCACAGGCCGCGCGCCGTGCCGATCGCATAGGCGGCGCCCAGCAGCAGCAAGGCCGCGGTCAGTGCCGGGTCGCGGATGCGGCGCTTTGTCGCCGGCACCCGCGCGAATCCGATCACAAGGCCTACGGCTACCAGCACGTCGAATTCATCCAGATAGAAGCGGCCGCTCCAGTGGGCCAGGTCGAGCATCGGCAAGGCTGCCGGCACGATCGCGAAGATCCAGGCGGGTTGGCGCCAGATGGCTGTTGCGCACAGGGCGTAGAGCGCGCCTAGCAGCCAGGGCTGGGTCGGAAAATCCGTGAGCCAGGCGAGCACTGCGGCCAGGGTGATGGCCATGGCAACCTTGACGGCCAGCGGCAAACTCGCAAACGGTGTGAGGCGCAAGGGCGGCCACAGGGCTGCGGGCATGGCAGGCGCGACGCTCGCGATGTCCCGATCCATCTGCACCCTGGCTTGCGGATGCGCGGCGGTCGCGGAAAGCGGACGGATGCGCGCCGTGCCCGTGCCGGCAACCCGCGCCAGCAACTGGACGGCGAGCCATGCCGCGCCGGCGCCGACCAACAGGTTGGTCGGATCGGCGCGCAGCGTCGGCACCATTGTCTTGCACGCCTCGATGCCCAGTGCCAGCAGGCCGGCCAGTACCAGTGCGGTGCGCGAACCGGCGCCGAAGGCCCAGCACAGTACGCCCACCGGCACATACATCGCCGCCACGCCGACGAGGCTGTTGAGCGCCTTGGCCTCGGTGGTGAAGTAGTGGTAGTAGAACGGCATGAAGTGCAGGTCGGCGATGGCCGTTGGCATGTGGGATATCTGCCACTGCCCGCGCAGCAGCCCGCTGACCGCCGCCAGGCCCAGCAGGTAGGCGGGGCCGATGATCAGGCCCGAGCGCCGGATCATGCTGCCAAGCGCGGGCAGGCCAAGGCGCGCGCGCGCGTTCCACGCCAGCGCGCCCAGGCCGAATGCGGCGCTGCGGGTGAGCACCGATACGCCCTGGGTATAGCCGCTGGCGATAAAAAACTGAGCGCACTCGATTGCCGCACCCAGCAGCAGGCCGGCGCCGAGCGCACGTTGCAGGGAGCAGTCGCGCCCGCTGCCCAGCCAGCGCGCGACCAGCACCCCGACCGGCAGCGCGGCCGCCATTTCCGCCAGCGGCCGCACCAGCACGGCGATGATCCAGTTTTCTGCGGTCAAGGCATTGGCGAACAGCCAACCGAGCCGGTTTGAGGCAAACTTCTGCTCGACCTCGGTCCACGAGAGCAGGAAATCGTAGGGAAACAGGCTCAAGGCCAGAAAGCCCACTGCATAGGCTTCCAGCAGATGCGATTTCAGGGCCCCGGTGTGGGCGCGCGCGCTCGTGGCGAGCACGCGGAACCAGCGCCCCCAGCGCGCCGCCAGCAGGATGCCGGCGGCAGCGCCAATGGTCTCGGCCAGCAGATCATTGAGCGAGACGGTGCGCGGCGGGAAAAACAGCTGGGTGAATTCCACCGCGATTGCCAGCGCCAGCGAGAAAACGGCGGCGATGAAGGCGGCGCTTAAGCGGCCAAAGCCGATGCTCTTGCTGCAAAGCGCACTCACGCTCAAGAATCCGACCGGAATGTACAAAATACCGTTGGCGATCCAGTCGGCGCGGCTCTCGATGCCAAGATCGAGCATGGGAGCGTTGGCGAAGGCACGCCAGGCTGTGGCAAGCGGCAACATTCGAAAATCCAGCGGCACCAGGCTGCCATAGATCACGAACGCGCAGTAGGCCAGCCACAGCCATGCGCCCCGGTGCGGCGCCTCGAGGTCGGGCGCGGATGCGCCACGGCCCGGCACGGCGCTCATCGGGCCTGCCTATGCGCCATCGGGCGCGGCGCATTCGGCCAGCAGCGCGCGACGGTCGATCTTGCCATTCGGATTGCGCGGCAACGCGCTGGCGCGCGCCATCACGCGTGTGGGCAGCATGAAGGCGGGCAGGCTGCCGCGACAGAATGCGAGCAGGGCATCCTGGTTGAAACTTTCGCCGGCACGGGTGACCACCGCCACGGCGATGGCCTGGCCGATCAGCGCATCGGGGATGCCGAAGGCCGCGCATTCGAGCACCAGACCCGAGGTATAGACCGCGTCTTCGACCTCGGTCGGGCTGACCCGATAGCCGGAGGTCTTGATCATGTCGTCCTGGCGGCCGACAAAGTAGAGGAAGCCTGCGGCGTCGGCGCGCACCGTATCGCCGGAGAACACCGCAAGTTCCGGCAGCGGCAGGCCGACCGCATGCGCCAAAGCGGTCGCCGGCAGCGGGCGGAAGCGTGCGGCGGTGGCTTGCGGGTCGTTCCAGTAACCCATTGCGACCAGTGCGCCACGATGCACCAGCTCGCCCGGCTCCTGCGCTGCGCAGGGCGTGCCGTCCGGGCGCAACACCAGCACTTCGGCATTGGGAATGGCGCGTCCGATCGAATCGGGGCGGCGATCGACTTCTTCCGGCGCCAGGTAGGTCGAGCGAAACGCTTCGGTCAGGCCATACATGAGGTAGGGCGCGGCGGCCGGCAGGCGCTGGCGCAATTGCGCCAGCACTTGGCGCGGCATGTGGCCGCCGGTGTTGGCGAAATAGCGCAGGCTGGCGCCCGCGCGGGCCGGCCATTCGAGACGCGCGAGTTGTATGTAGAGCGGTGGCACGGCGGTCAGGCCGGTGATGCAGTGGCGTTCGATGGCGCGCAGCACGTCCTGCGGCAACAGGTAGTTGAGCAGTGCCACCCGCGCACCAACGCAAAAAGCGGTGGTGAGCTGGCTGAAGCCGGCGTCGAACGACAAGGGGAGTGCTGCCAGCAGTGCGTCGCCGGCCGTATTGCCGAGGTAGCCGGCCACACTCTGCGCGCCGACCACCAGGTTGCGGTGCGACAGCACCACGCCCTTGGGTTTGCCGGTACTGCCCGAGGTATAGAAAATCGCCGCCATGTCGGCATCGATGGCGCGATGGGCGGCTGCCGTCGGCGCGCTTGCGAGCCAGTGCCAGGGATGCAGCGGCAGCCCGGCGGGCGCGGCTTCCGCGCTCGGCTCGTCAGTCACGATCAGCGCGCTCAAGGCGCCGCAGGCTGGCAGGATCGGCAGCAGCGTGCGCAGGCGCTCAGGCGAAGTCACCAGGATGCGCACGCCGCAATCGCGCAGGATGTGTTCGACCTGTCCCGGCTTCAACGCCGGATTGATCGGCACCGCCACTCCACCGGCGGCGCTGGTGCCAAATATTGCGGTCACGCTCTCGAAGCGCTTCTCGAGATAAACGGCGACGCGGTCGGCGCGTGCCAGGCCGAGCGCCAGCAGGCCATTGGCGAACTGCACCGTACCTTGTGCCAGGCTTGCATACGAGAGCGCCACAGCGCCGGCTTCGAGCGCGATGGCTTCGGCATCGCGGGCGGCGGAAATCCGGATCAGGTCGTGCAACAGGACGGGATGGGTCATCGGGGGCGCAGGCATCGCGGCTAGGCGATTTGCCGCCGCATTGCTGGAAGGCGCCAGTTTAGCCAAGGTCGGCTGTCGCGGCAGTCGCGCGCGGGTAGCGCCAGGCGCGCAGGCGCTTGGCCGAAAAATGGCGTGCAGCGCCGATCAGCCCGCGCGGCGTGGCCGGATCAAAGGCCACGATGCCGATGCGGCTGCGCCGATGGCTCATCCATTCGCGCTTGTAGGCGTCGTCGCCGCTCAGGTAATCGACTTCGGTGGCGTGGTCGATATCGATGGCGTTGCGCAGCATCGCGGCGGTGAGAATCGAGCCGGGCGAAAAGCGTTCGAACGCCTGATCGTAGGCGAGCTTGTAGATCATCGACTTGGTGCGGTGATGCAGCCACAGTTGCGCGGCGATCGGCCGCGTGCCCAGCTTGAGCACGCCCAGGCGCAGCCAGCCCTGCGCCGCCGCCATGCGGCACAACTGCGGGATGAAGCGCGGGAAGGGTTCCGGGTCTTTCCAGCTGCCGGCGTACACGGCGGTGAAATCGGCGATCGCCGCCTCGAGCGCCGGGCCGCCCACGGACTCGATGGCGATCGACCAGGCGCCTTCGCGCGATAGCCGGCGCGCTCGCCGCTGCACGGTATTGCGCAGCGCTGCCGGCAAGCCGGCGAAGACTGTCGCATACGAGCGCCCGTCCACGGCCAGGTACCAGTTGCCAAAACAGAAATAGCTGTCCGCCAGATAGCCGGCTGCGGCAAGCGCCGGTTTCAGGGCGCGGGCGAATGCGGCTGCGCCATCCAGCGGGCAGAAGCGCAGCGTGGCGGGGCGCCCGGGTGCGCTGCGCAAGTGCCGGAGCACGGCCTCAAGCACCGGTGGATCGAGATCGGTTGCGCAGGTGATGGGGGCGTACAGGGAACTGTAGTAGTTGGCCAGGGAGACCACTTCGCCGGCACCGGCCAGCGGCAGCGCCAGCCGCGTGCCCCGGGCGCGGTCGCCGGCCACCAGCAAGCGCAACGGGGTGTCGGCGGCGAAGCCGTGCGCATGCAGGGTGCCAAACCAGGCGGGGCTGGCAAACAGGTCCTGTGCTTCGCAGGCGAGCAATTCCGGGGCCGCAATCGTAAGGTCGCTGAATTCATGCAGTTCGACAACGCTGGCGGGGCCTGGCATCAGCGGCTTTCCAGGCACCGGGCGCGCGGCGCGCGGCGCCTGCGGCCACCGCGTGGTGTGCCGGATCGGGCAAATCCCCGACGTATAATCTTCGAAACTCTCTCAGGTGGCATCAGTTGGTCGACATACGACAAGAATCGCTGCGCATTCTCGATCGGGCGCTCGGATTGCAGGGCAAAGCGTTGGCATTCACCGAACAAACGCGGCTCCTGGGGGTGTTGCCTGAGCTCGATTCCATGGCGGTGGTAGGGGTCTTGACCGCTCTCGAGGAGCGGTTCGGGTTCGTGATCCAGGATGACGAAATCGATGGTGCGGTATTCGCCACGCTGGGCTCGCTGGTGGCTTTTGTTGAGCGCAAGGTATCGGCTTGACGGTAGCACAAATCCCTTTCGAGGCTTTTTTCATCGAGGCCGGGGCAGAGCGCTGCTTTGGCCTGTATTTTCCCGCACAGGGCGCACCGCGCGGCGCGGTCTTGTACATACACCCGCTGGCCGAGGAAATGAATCGGTCGCGCCGCATGGCGGCGCTGCAGGCGCGCGCGCTTGCCGCAGCGGGCTTCGCCGTGCTGCAGATCGATCTTTGTGGATGCGGCGACAGCAGCGGGGATTTTGGCGAAGCCACCTGGCCGGGCTGGATCGAAAATCTCGAAGCCGGGCTGGCCTGGTTGCGACAACGGGTTCAGGCACCGCTGTGGCTCTGGGGCCTGCGCGCCGGCTGCCTCTTGGGGGCGGCCCTGCTGCAGCGTGGGCTTGCAGCGCACGGCTTCCTGATGTGGCAACCGGTGGTCTCCGGCGAACAGGCCCTGCGCCAGTTTTTGCGCCTGAAGACCGTGGCCGACGTTGCCGCCGGCCGCCAGGCGCGTGACTATACCGCCCTGTATCACGACCTGGAGCAGGGCGATTACGTGGTGGTGGCCGGCTACCGGCTCAACCCGGCTCTGGCGCGCGGCATGGCGGCCGCCGAGATGCGCCTGCCTGCCGGCGGATTGCGCATCGAGTGTTTCGAGATGGCCGGCGGCTCCGATACCGCGCTGTCGCCAGCGCTTTCGGTCAGGCTGGCGCAATGGCGTGCGGCCGGCCATCAGGTGCGTGGCGTGGTGCTCGACGTGCCTTCGTTCTGGCAGACCGTCGAGACTTCGGTCAGCCCTGAGCTTTTGCAAGCGACGCTTGCCGCGCTGGAGCCGGCCGCCGCGCTGGAGCCGCCATGAGCGCGCCCGCGCGGCCGCCCGAAGGGCGCGCTCATCCTCCCCCGGGGAGGATGTCACGCAGTGACAGGAGGGTGCTCCAATGCGCGCCCGCGCGGCCGCCCGAAGGGCGCGCTCATCCTCCCC
>Ga0105046_10002285_pt1 | contig 30212 bp, 24 predicted proteins | sample MAT03_FD_78385 | JGI IMG/M metagenome (GOLD analysis project Ga0105046, IMG submission 78385) | Freshwater microbial communities from Lake Fryxell liftoff mats and glacier meltwater in Antarctica - MAT-03 (megahit assembly) | ecosystem: Environmental > Aquatic > Freshwater > Ice > Liftoff...
AGCACCGACCGCCGCGACTTTCAGACTTATCGATTCAAAAACCAGCAGCCGTTTCGGAATCTGCTGTTGCTGGATTGAGTGGCCCGCAAGCGCAGCTTGCCGGCGTTCGAAGCGGCGCGCCGCGCAAGTTGCGGCTTCTCGCCCCTACAACGGGAACCGCACGCGGAAACGCGCGCCGCCGTCGCTCATATTGTCGACACGGATGTGGCCGCCGTGTTCTTCGACGATCTTTTTGACGATCGCCAAACCTAGGCCGGTGCCCTTGGTTTTGGTGGTGGTATAGGGCTCAAAGAGCCGATCGCGCAGGCTGTCGGGGATGCCTGGGCCGTGATCGCGCACGTCTAACTCCAAATAATTGCGACTGCCTTCGGCGGCGCTGTGCAGCGCCACATCGACTTGCGCGCGGCCTTCCGGTTGGGCTTCTTCGGCGTTGCGCAACAGATTGTGCAGCAATTGGCGTACGCGGCCGACATCGGCGCGCACCGGTGGTTCGTCATCGGGAATCCGCAAATGTATATCCACGCGCCCGGCGTCACCGCTGTACAGATCAACCACCTCACGCATCACCTTTGACAGGCGGATCGGCTTGAGCTCCAGTCGTGGGGGTCTGGCGTAGTCGCTGAACGCGTTGACCATCGATTTCAGTGCTTCAACCTGCGCAACGATGATGTGGGTGGAACGATCCAGAATCTCGCGGTCGGCCTCGGGCAAGCGATCCAAAAACTTGCGCCGCAAACGCTCGGCGGCCAATTGGATCGGCGTGAGCGGATTCTTAATCTCATGGGCGAGGCGCCGAGCCACCTCCGACCAAGCCGAATCGCGGGTTGCGCGGGCGTATTCGGATTCGTCTTCAAACACCAAAACCAAACCGCCCACCTCACCATCACCACCGGGTAAACGCGCGCCGCGCAGCAGCAGGCGTTGTTCGACCTGGCCGCGCTGCAAACGCACTTCCTCGCGCCAATCGCCGGGTTCACGGGCCAGCGCCTCGACCAAACGCTGCACTAACGGCAACAAGGGCGGATCGGCTTTGCCTAGGCGTTCGATCGGCAAGCCGTTCCAAGGCGACAGGTCGACACCCAAAATTTCCTGCGCGGACCCGTTTGAGGTGCGCAATCGACCACTGCCGTCCAAGCTCAGTACGCCAGAAGAAATGCGATCAAGCACCCCTTCGAAATAGCGTCGACCGGCCTCCGCATCACCCGCGGCGCGCAGCAAACGTTGATTGGCTTCGTCCAGCTCACGCGCCATTTGATTGAAGGCGCGCGCCAAACCGCCCAATTCATCGTCGCTAAGCTCCGGCACGGTGATGCGGTAGTCGCCCTGCGCCACCGCGCGCGTGGCTTCTACCAAACGCCGCAGTGGATCGACCAGTCCACGCGCCAGCGCAAATGCCAAGTACAGCGCAAACAACAGCGCGGCGACCAACACCACGCTCAGCACTACGCTCAAGGTGTATTTCAGCGCACCTCGCAAAAATGCCAGCTGTTGATAGTCGTAGTAGTGCTTTTCGATGGTCTGCGCGAGCGTTGCGATCTCATTATCGAGCGCAAACCGACCGAGCACCACTTCATCGCGCCCCGGCATATCCACCAGCGCCAGAATGGTCAGCAATTCCCCGCTGCGATCAATCGTCGATGCCTCACCGCTGCTGCGCACCGCTCGCCACAGACCGTCATCCGGCGCGCTCGGCGCCAGAAAGCGCGGATCGGCGGCGGCGCGGGAAAGCACTTGGCGTTGCGGGCTGTAAATAGCCAGTTCGAGCGCATCCAATTGGTCCAGCGCTTCGGTCAGACTGGCATCATCAGCGCCCAGCTCAGCGCCATCAATGCGCACACCGTACAAACGCACGCGACCCAAAGCGTGTTGCTCGCTGAGATCAATCGCCCGACGGGCGACGGTCAAGCTGTCATCTAAGGCTGCCGCTACATCGACCCGGAACCAGCCGTCGACGGCGCCGTGCACAAATCGCAATGAAAAAATAAACAACATGCCGAGCGGCACCAAAACCAACAGCGCTAGGCGCTTCAGCAAACGCCAGCTCAGCCGGGCGCCCGGCGCGCGCGTACGCACATCACGGTGCAGGCGCCAAGCCTCTAGGCCCAGCGCGCCGAGCAGCATGGCGAGCGCCGCGCCCATAGCGGCCAGCACCCATGCCCATTCGGCGCCCATGCGGGGTCCAACTTCGGCATCGCGACCGGACAAATACACCGCGCCAGAGGCTAGGATCGCCAAAGCCAGCAGTGGCAACAAACGCTTCCAGGCAATCTTCATTTGCGCGCCTTAGCGTCGGCTGAAGGATCGGGCTGAACTTCAATCCAGCCGCTGTCAAAACGCCAATCGCGGTTCGTCAGCGCCGGCAAGCGCAACGGGGCGGGCAGTGCGGCTTTGTCCAAGCGCACCCGCACGCGACCGCCGCACGCTTCAGCGCAGGCGGCTGCATCTGGCCAACTCAAACGCGCGTTTTCTAGCGCCGCTAACACGCTATTGCGCAAATCGAAGGCCTGCGTTGCCTGCCCGTCATTGGCCAATTGATAGCTGCGCAACAGCGGGGAATAGCGCAAAGCCAAAGTGCGCTGCAAATGGCGACCGTCCGCCAGTTGCCATTCCACATCAAAAGCCAGCAGCAATCCGGCCCGCAAAGCCGCGGTGGCGCGTGCACCCAGCTCAATGGCCATATCCAACTGTAAACTAGGCGCCGCGCTGTTGCGCTCCTGTATGAGACGAACGCTCAGGCTCTGCGCGTGCAGATCAACGCTTAGTCCAAACGCTGCAAGGAGGCATAGAAAAAACCGTCCTGCTCGCCGACTCCCGACAGGATCTGGTAGCCGGATCCTGCGGGCAAAAAGCCGGGCAGCCGCAGTGGCAACGCGCGCGCCAAAGGCGTGCGTTGCAAGAAGCCCTCGATCTGGGCTTGGTTCTCGGTGGCGAGGACTGAACACGTTGCGTAGGTTAGACGTCCGCCGCGAGCCAGCATAGGCCACAGTGCGTCCAACAAGCGCGCTTGTTGCGCGGCCAGCTTGGCGACATCGCTGGCGCGGCGTAAATGTTTGATATCTGGGTGTCGACGGATGACGCCGGTGCCCGTGCAAGGCGCGTCAATGAGAATGCGATCAAACGGCTGGCCATCCCACCAAGTCGACGGCTGCGCAGCATCAGCCAGCAACACCTGCGCTGCGACCCGACAACGCGCCAAGGTATCGTGCAAACGGGCCATGCGTGCGCCAGCAAAGTCCATTGCGATCAGTTGCAAATCAGCGACGCGCTCCGCCAAGGCCGCGGTTTTGCCACCCGGCGCCGCACACGCGTCCAACACCCGCTGGCCGGGTTGCGCAGCTAGCGCCTCAACCACCCATTGTGCCGACGCATCTTGCACCGATACTCGCCCTTGCGCGAAACCCGGCAGGCGTTCCACCGCGACTGCTTGCGCCAACAGCAGGCCGTAAGGCGCTTGCGCCGCTGTGCTGGCAATACCCAGGTCTGCAAGTTCGGCCTGAAAGGCGTCGCGACTGCCACTGCGCGCATCCACCCGCAGCCACATCGGCGCCGCGCGATTGCCGGCAGCGCACAAGCGGTCTACATCGTCGGGCCAGTCTTTGGCGAACTGCTCAATCAACCAACGCGGATGCTCCAGACGCGCTTGTAGATCGTCGTTTAAGCCCGCTTCCAGGCTGACCCGCTCACGCAGGAAGCGCCGCAGGATCGCATTCACAAAGCCCGCCGCGGCGCTATCCAAGATGCGCGCGGCGGCCACACTCTGCGCAAGCACCGCATGGTCTGGCGTAGCCAGAAAGCGCAATTCGGACAACGCGGCGCGCAACAGTGCGGCAATCAGCGGTTTGGGTGCGCGCGCGCTCAGGCGCGCCAGCAGCGCAGCATTCGACCAGCCCTGGCGCAAGCTGCTATAACACAAGGCCCGCGCAAATGGCTGCTCACGATCGGCGCCGCTGATGTACTGCGCCAACGCGGTGTCTAACGAGGCACCCTGGGTGACCGCGTGCAGCACGCGCGCCACTTGCACACGAATCGGCTCGGCAGTCATTTAGACGGGTGCGCGGCTTTTAGTTGCGGTCGTGCGTTCACGTAATCGGTTGCGTCAATCACTTTGCCGCCGGCGCGCTGCACGCGCAGCAGCGCCAATGCACCTGTTCCGCAGGCGATCGCCAGGCGGCAGCGCGTCACTTTGACCGGGCTACCAGGCTCACCGCTGGCGTCGACCGGCTCTGCCGCGTGTATGCGCAAACGTTCACCACCCACCTCGGCCTCAGCCACTGGCCACGGATGAAAAGCGCGAATTTTGCGGTCCAGCACGACGGCCGATTCACGCCAATCGAGCAAAGCCTCGGCCTTATCCAGCTTGTGGGCGTAACAAACGCCGTCCTCTGGCTGCGTGCGCGCCGCCAAGGAATCGCCATTTTGCAAACGCTGCAGCCCCTCGCTCAACAGCGCAGCGCCGAGGATCGCCAAACGATCGTGCAGACGGCCGCTGCTGTCATCGGGCAAGATGGCGGTGCGGCTTTCCAGCAACACCGGACCGGTATCCAAGCCGGCTTCCATTTGCATCAGGTTGACGCCGGTTTGCGCATCGCCGGCCAAAATGGCGCGCTGAATCGGCGCCGCACCGCGCCAGCGTGGCAACAAACTGGCGTGCACATTCCAGCAGCCGTGGCGCGGCACTGCCAACACAGCGCGTGGCAAAATCAAACCGTAAGCCACCACGACGATCAAATCGGGCGCGTAATTCGCCAACTGGGCCTGCGTGGCGGCGTCTTTTAAGCTTTCCGGTTGTTCTATTGCTATCCCGGCCGCCAGCGCGCGCTGTTTGACTGGACTTGGCTGCGGGTGACGACCGCGCCCCGCCGGGCGATCGGGCTGTGTGTACACCGCCACGCACGACGCGTCGCTGGCCAGCAGCGCATCCAGGCAAGGCAGCGCAAATTCCGGGGTGCCGGCAAATACGACGCGCAAACTCATCCCGCGGCGCGCGTCGGCGTTTGTTGCCGATGGCGCTTATCCATTTTGCGAGCCACCAGTTGGCGTTTCAGCGGCGACAAATAATCGACAAAAACCTTGCCAGCGAGGTGATCCATCTCGTGCTGAATGCACACCGCCAACAGACCCGACGCATCCAAGCGGAACGCTTCACCGTGCCGATCAAGCGCCTCTACAATGACCCGTTCGGCACGCGCGACATCGGCAAACACGGTCGGCACTGACAGACAGCCTTCCTGGCAGGTCTGGCTACCTTCGGTTTCGACGATGCGCGCGTTGATGAACACCAGCGGCTGATCTTTCTCTTCGCTGACGTCCATGACAATCAATTGCTGGTGGAAGTCGATTTGCGTCGCCGCCAGACCTATGCCCGGCGCGTCGTACATCGTTTCGAACATATCGTCGATCAGGCGCTGCAAAGCGGCGTCAAAGCGCTCCAGCGGTTTAGCGACTTTACGCAGCCGCTCGTCGGGATATTCCAGGATGGGTAAGAGTGCCATGTCTTATCAAATGGGGGCGGCGTTGCAGTAGAACAATAGGGAATCGCCCGTGCGGTGTCCTGCAACGAAGGTGAACTATTTTCGCACTTCCCGCCAAGAATGGATGGATTTGTATAGCAGACCGATTTTAAACCTGGCGCGTAGCTCATTCAGCCTGGCGGCGCAGCCGCGAGGCTGAATGAGCAGCACCTATTCAGCGCCGACATAGCCGCGAGCCAGTGGTGGATGTGCAACGCCGTGGGCTGGACCGAATATCAGCGTGTCGCGACGGGCCCGCGCCCACCACGCACACGCGAGTGCCCGGCACCATCGTGCAATCGCCGTCAGCGTTCGATATGCCGTCATCGCGAAATATAAAGCGGTGCCGCAAGCGCATGTCGGCCAAAGTGGTGGACGTGGTCGGCGGATAGCGCCAGGTGGACAAACCGCGATGCGTGGCGCTAACAAATGCCTCTGCGTCGGCCGGTGCCTCTATGGTCTGGATATCAATTACCCGGCCATTTGCATCAACCCCATAACTCACTTCGACGGCCAAAGTGCTATCTGCAGGTAGTCGCTTGCCCTTCGGAAACAGCGGCGCAGAAAAGCGGATGGGCGCAGGTTCATCGCCTGCAGCCGCCGTTGTTAATTGCCCGCTGGGCAGCGACTCGTTGGGTAGAATCGCAACTGGCGCGAGCTCCATTGGCGCCGTCATTATGGGTAAGGGCAGCGGCAGCGCATCAACCACTGGCGTTGGCGTCAGCGCCTGGGAAACCGGCGCCGGCGCCGGCGCAGTCGTCGGGGCTAGCTTTGCCCTGCCCAGCGGTGGCAGTTGCGCTTGCCAAGCGTAACGAAGCGCGGATGTTCCTCGATCGATTTCAGTGCGACCGAATAGATCGGCTTGTGGCAAAGAAATGTCGCGTGGACCAAAGCCCGGCTGAATTTGCAGCCCACCGCTCACCAGCGTAGCGATCAAACTTAAGAATAGGGCCGGTAAAACGAGCTTTTGAAAAGCGCCACGATGATTGGGCGCGCGGCCGGCAATGCGCTGCACCCGCCACAATAAGCCGCCTGCCACCGCGCTCGGCGCCAACAGAGGCGCGTCGTGGCGATTTTCTTCCAGAGACAGCAGCGCCCGGGTGTAATCGCCTCGGCCTCCGGCAAATGCGACCACCATATCGTCACAACAGGCCTCGCGCAGGCGCCGCAACTCTTCGCTCATCCAACGCACCGCCGGATGAAAGAACAGCAGCACTTCCAGCGCAATTTGCAACCAGTTGACCAGATAATCGGCACGCCGCAAATGGGCGATTTCATGCGCCAATATGAGGCGCAATTGCGGCCACGGCATGCCAGTCACAACGGTCAATGGCAACACGATCACCGGTGAAAAATGTCCGATCACAAACGGCGCGCGGGCCAGCGCCGACGACACCACGGTGATCGAACGACCGACGCCAAAATGGCGCGCCAAATCGACGACCGAATCGACCAATTGTGGCATTACCACGCCCGCGGCCACCAGCCGGCGCAGCGCCAACTGACTGCGCAACAGCCCGCTGCCGATAACAATGACGGCCGCCGCCCACAGCAACACCAAAAAAGGTAACAAAGGCTCAATGGCGCTGGAAATTTCCTCTTGCGCGCGCGGTGTCACGCTGGTTGAAGTCTCAAACGGCACCGGCAGGGCCGCATAAGCTGCAGCAATAGCCTGCTGGTCCGCGCTGCCACGCACCCGCTCCAACTCATGCACAAAAGCCGCAAGCAAGAGCAACACCAGCCCCAGCAAACAGCACAAGCCCCACGCATAGGCCGATTGCGGCGCTTGGTTGCGCAAGCGCGCCGCCGGGATCGCATAGGCCAGCGCCGCTAACGCGCCCAACCAAATGGAGTGGATTAAGGTCCAGCCAATGGCCTTAACGACCAGATCGACGGCGTCCATCAAGTGCGCTCCTGCTCGATGGTCTTCAACAACTCGCGAATCTCGGCCAGTTCCCGGTCATTGGCCTGCGCATCATTGCCCAAGGCTTGCAGCACCAGACGCGTCGCTGATCCGTTAAACAATTTGGAAATCAATGCACCGACAAACACCCGCTCAGTGGCCTCACGCGACACGGTGGCCGCAAAGCGATGTGCGCGTTGCGATTCATCGCGGATCACCAAACCTTTGCCGTGCATGACTTGCAGCAGCTTCAAGGTGGTCGTGTAGCCCGTTTGCCGATCACTGGTCTGCAGCGACTCATGAATATCGCGCACCGTGCACGGCCCGCGATCCCACATCACTTTGAGTAGTTCGATTTCCGCTTCGGTGGGTTTGTGTAAATCGTGCTTGCCCATGGGCACTCGTCTCCGCGTGTTTGGCTACAACAACGACGACGTCTATCGTAGCTGGTTTCGTGAGGATTGAAAACGCGTATGTGCTGCGCTTGTTGACATAGTACGAAGAGAATCGTAGTTTTGAGTTGTTCCCCAAGACCCGAGGTTCACCCTATGTTGAAGACTTTGCTGTTGACCGCATCGCTGGCTGCTGGCTTCGTGCCCGCACAATGCCTAGCCCAATCGCCGATACGTGGCGGCGTCGAAATGCGTACCGACAAATCCCTAGAAGAAATCACCGACTATGTGAACGAGATTGACCGCCGCTTGCAGAAAGGCCGTTACGACACTGTTACCGCTAAAGAAAAGCGCTGGATGGTGCAGCAAATTGCCGATCTGCGTACCGAAGTGCAGATCGCCGATACCGTGCAAGGTGCATCCAGTGACTTACAAGTGATGGCGGGTGAGTTCGAGCTTGGCATTGTGAAGATTGAAGAAGGCGGGATTGTTTGCCGTAAAGAGCGCCGCACCGGCACGCGCATGCAGGAGACCCGCTGTTACACGCAAAAACGGATGAGTGAAGACGCCGAAAAATCCCGAGACACGATTCAAGGTCTGCGCCGCCCACAAGGCATGCCGGCGGGCGGGTGATCACGGCAACTCGCTTTTTTTTGGCGCGATGCACGAGTGCAAGAGGCTCCCCCGCATCAAATTTGTGCGTTCAAGCCACTTTCTTTTGCTTTCGTGTGGTGCTGCTCATTTTCACCTACACAATCTTCCGCTACACTCAGGAAGCGCAGGGGAATCAGGCAGATGGGTGCCATGCTTAAAAAAGCACTTTCAGTTGTAGCTGCAATGTTGTTCGCCGCTTCGGTTCACGCCGCGAGCCCGGATCTTCGTCCCGATCATCCCGACAGTTATGTCGTGAAGAAGGGCGATACGCTGTGGGCCATATCGGGCATGTTCCTGAAGAACCCTTGGTATTGGCCGGAAATCTGGCAAGCCAACCCACAGATTGAGAATCCGCACCTGATCTATCCGGGTGATGTGATCAGCTTGGTCTACATTGACGGGCAGCCGCGACTGCTGGTGAACGGTAGCGCGCCTAGCGTCTACGAAGCACCGCCCGACGTCGGCCCTAGAGCACGCGAAGAAAGCGCCGCGGAGTCCATCCCGCCATTGCCGCTCTCGTCAATTCGCGGCTTTTTGTCTCGCCCGCGTGTGTTGACTGAAGAGGACTATCAGTCAGCGCCGTATGTGGTGGCGATCGAAGAGAATCGCGTGCTCGGTGCAGACCAACAATTGATCTACTCGCGTCGTTTTGCTGCCGATTTGGCCATCGGGCAACGCTTTGTGGTCGCCCGCCCCACATTGGTGTACACCGATGTGCCAGCGGGTTGGTTCTGGCAGAAAGATAAGCGCCGCACCCACGTGGAACCTTGGGGCTCGTCGGATTATCGATATACCAGCCTACGTAATTGGGTTTCTTCGCGCGGTGAAAACGTGCTCGGTTACGAGTTAATGGAAGTCGCCAATGCAACAGTAACGGTGGTCGGCGATCCGGCAACTTTGTACGTCACCTATTCCGACATCGAAATTCGCAAGGGTGATCTGCTTCTTCCCATCGAAGATTCGCCGCTGCCATTGAATTTCTACCCGCATGCTCCAGCGAGTATTCCAGACAATACGCGGGTGGTCGGCGTCACCGGTGATTTTGATCACGCTGGTCCGAACGACGTGGTGGTGATCTCCAAAGGCGCGCAGGACGGTATTCAAGTCGGTGAGGTCTATTCGATTTATCAACCGGGCGAAACCATCGTTGATGAAGTCGATTATCCGCCGATGTCGATGCGCGCATTTTTTAATCCCAAGGATAAGAAGGTCAAATTACCCGCCGAATTTTCCGGCCACATGATGATCTTCCGAACCTTTGATCGCATTAGTTACGGATTGGTCATGAACGGCGTCAAACCGGTTAATTTGGGTGCGGTACTGCGTGAGCCCACGCAGTTCTGAGCGTAAGACTGAGGCTTTGAATGACAACGGCCGCGCAAGTGGCCGTTGTTGTTTGTGCTGATCATCATTTTGGGCCGCTTTTGTGAGGTGGCCCCCACGGGCCTGCCGTGGCAGGCCGGGTCCTCGCGGGCGGACCCTTGGCCCATCAAGAGCCGAATCACCCCGCTGCTTTGCCCTTATCTCCGCCGACAACGGCAAAATCGACGTATCTGAATCGCGCCGCCTCAGCGCCAACGGCGCGCTGCCATCCCAGCCTGGGGTGCAACCCCAGGTAAACACGCCCGCCAAGGGCTGAAAGCCCGATCCATCGCTTAAGTCAACGGCATCAACGGCTGCGGACCTACGTCCGCCGTTGATAGATCAGTGCGACTCGCCCCTCAGGTCAGCACCGCCAGCGGCGCGCGCTCGATGGTGCGCTGACAGGAATCTTCCAGCGCCGGGGGCAGCAGTTTGTACATCACTGGGGTCACCAAACGGGCAAGAACGGTGGATGACACCAGTCCGCCGATGATCACCCAGGCCATCGGTGAGTACATGCCCACTTGCTGCACCGCCAGAGGCAACAAGCCGCCAATTGCCGTGGCGCTGGTTAGCAAGATCGGCAGAAAGCGCACCTCTCCGGCACGTTCGACCGCATCGTCGATGCTCAAGCCGTCCTGGCGCAATCGGTTGGTGAAATCGACCAGCAAGATCGAATTTTTGATCTCAATCCCAATCAACGCGATGAAACCGATCATCGCGGTGAACGACAGGCTATAGCCGGACAAAAAAAGTGCGACCAGACCACCGAGCACGCCCAGCGGAATCACGGTGGCGACAATCAAGGTGGAGCGGAAACTGCCAAATTCGAGCACTAACACGGCAAGGATGCCAAACACCGCCAGCAAGCTTGCGGCGCCAAGACCAGCAAAACTCTCCGCCCGACTTTCCACCTCCCCGGCGGCTTCAAAACGATAACCGCGCGGCCAATCTAGCGCTTCCAATTGCGCGATGACCGCGCTTGTCACTTTGCCGGTGTTGTAGCCGGTCGCCGTAAACGCGCTGACGATCACCGTGCGCTCGCGGTTGTAGCGTTGAATCTGTGGCGGCGAGCGATCAAATTCCAACTTAGCCAATTGTGCAACCGGCAGCAGCGCCCCATTGAGTGAGGGCACGCGAACTTGATCCAGTTGTTCCAGCGTCGGCCGCCCTTCGATCGCGCTACGCACGACGATGTCGTAACTCTCGCCATCACGTTCGCGGTAATCGCCTACATGCACGCCACTGACCGCCAAACGCACCGCGCGATCAAATTCGACGCTTGGCACACCCAACATCGCCGCTTTTTCGGAATCCAGTTTCAGTTTGAGATCAGTTCGATCTAGGCGCAGCGGATTATCCACGTCACGCGAGCCCGGGACGCCTTTAATGATGGATTCCACCTGCGCTGACAGACGCTTTAAGACGTCGAGATCGCGCCCCAGCACACGAATCGCAATCGGTGCATCAATGGGTGGCCCGTTCTCAAACTCCTTAATGACGATCCGCGCGTTGGGATACACGTTGAAACTAGTGCGCAGACGATCAATAAACGCCGGCGTTTCGTTTGGATCGTACTTTTTCACCTGCGCATACACTTCGGCCAGATTGGATGATTGTTCGGCCGGAATTATATTGTAATAAACCTTTGGATTACCTTTACCTAGATTGCTAAACCAGAACTCAATCTCATCGTGGCGGCCAAGCTCGGCCTCGACAAACCGTAAGGCCCGATCGGTTTCATCGATGCTGGCTCCATTGGGCGCGGTCACGGTGATCAAAAACTGTGGCGTATCAGCTTTTGGAAATAAGCTAAAACCAACGACCGGCACCAGCCCGAGTGACAGCACGAATAAACCCAGAGAACCCAGCACGGTGGTTTTTGGACGCGCCAATGCGAAATGTAGCAGTGGACGATAAAACCGATGAATTCCGCGCATGACCGCTTGCAGGATACGATTGCCTTTGGGAGATTCATGGCGCGGCAGAATACGGCTGGCCAAGAACGGGATGATCGTAATGGCGACAATCAGCGATGCAATGACCGTTAGCACCACCGCCATCGGCAGCACGCGGATAAACTGACCGGCGGTGCCAGGCAAGGCTAATAACGGCAGAAAGGCAAACAACAAGGTTCCAGTGCAGCCCAGAATGGCAACGAAAATCTGTTTGGTCGCCTCTACCGCAGCGCTTTCTCGGCTATGACCTTCGCGCAGAAACCGCGCGATATTTTCAACTACCACAATAGAATCATCGACCAACAAACCCAAGGCCACCACGAAACCGGCGATCGACAATTGATTCAGTGAATAACCGATGGCGTACAATCCGGCTAAGCCCATCGCCAGGGACAACGGGATCGAAATCATCACCAAACTGGCGGCACGCAAACCGAGTGGCAGTAAAGTCAGCGCAACCAAGGCAATCGCAATAACAAAGTCCCAACCTAAGCGATCCAAACGGTTGCCGACATTTTGGCTCTGCCGAAATCCGCGCTCCAACTTGACGCGTGCTGGTAGACCCGCCTCAAAGCGATCCAAAGCGACATCAATACGCGCCTGCATATCAAAAATATTGACGCCGTCTTTTTGGTTGGCGGTCACAAATACCGCGCGTTGACCGGAGTAACGCCCTAAATAACGCTGTTCAGCGGTGTCCCAACTCACTTCGGCAATATCTCGCACACGCACCGTTCGGCCTTCACTGGAACTCACCACCGTTGCGCGCACTTGATCCAGCGATGTGTAAGCGCCCGAGGTTTTCAGAGAGAAACTGCGCGGCCCCACATCAATACTTCCGGCTGGGATATTGGCGTTTTCACCTTGCACGGCCTGCAATACTTGACCCGGTGTCAGACCCAGTTCCGCTAATCGCTTAAAATCAACCGCTATTCGTAATTCGCGCGCCGGATAGGCCCAAGATTCGGAGGTGCGAATACCCGGTAGGGTTTTCAAAGAATCCTTCAGCTCGCGCGCCAAGTCTTCCAGCTCAGAATACGGTGCATCAGCGCTGACCAGCGCCATTTGCACGATATTAACCAAGCCTGGATTCACCTTACGGATCTCCAGTTTAACAATCTCGGCCGGCAATGCAGGTCGAAGTGCGTTAACTTCGCGGACGATCTCTTCGTATTTGCGTTCCACATCAACGCCGGCAATAAATTCCGGAATGACCACCGCCAACCCATCCGAGCTGGTCGAGTTGATAACCTTGATATCATCTAGCTCTGCCATGCGATCTTCGATCGGTTTACTGATTAGCCGCTCCATCTCGACCGGATCACCACCTGGCAAAATCGCCGAAATAACAAAAGCCGGGATTGGGAAATACGGATCTTCCGACCGTGCAATGCTATTGAACGAATAAATGCCAAGCGCGATCAAGCCCAGAAAGGCGATCAACGTAAACGGATAGCGCTTAATGGGGAATTCTAGAAATGTCATGACTAATGCTCGTGTGAGTTGTTCAGCGCACTTCGATAGCTCGTAGCAGCCGTGTCCGGCTGCAAGCGCGTCAGCGCTCTATCACCTTGACCTTTTTGCCCTCTTCCACGTATGCGGCACCGTCGGTGACCACTAGTGCGCCAGCTTCCAGGCCGCCGCTTAAGGCCACTTGTACGCCGTCGATGAAGGCCACTTGCACCGCGCGGCGCGACACGCTTTGGGTGCTGGCATCGAACACAAACACCGATGCACGCGCGCGGTCGCCTTCCAGAATGGCGGCAATCGGCACATGCACCAACGCGTTGGCCGTAGCGCTAGCCGGGGTAAGCGCGATGCGCGCGAGCAAACCACTGCGCAGGCGCGCGTCCGGCGTGGTCAACGCCAGCTCGACGTCGAACAGACCGGTGCGTTGGTCGGCTGCGGCCGGCAAGCGGGTCACCGTAGCGTTCAAACTAGTGCCGGGCAATGCATCGAAGCGCACCTTGGCGCTGTCGCCCAATGCCAGTTGCACCACATCGCGATCAGCCAAACTGGCCTTCAGCACATACCCGGTTGCGGCACTGCCGAGCACTAGTACCGACGCGCCAGGCGCTACGGTCTCGCGTGCTTGCAGCAGTTTGCGCAACACCACGCCATCGGTCGGCGCCGTAATCACTGCATATTCGCGATTGAAACTGGTCGCTTTAAGCGTCTGCGCGGTAATATTGCGCTGCGTTTTCAAGTCTTGCAGCGCTTCCAGCGCAATGACCTGTTCGCGATACAATTGTTCGCCGCGTTCCAGATCGCGCTCGGCTTTGCTCAATAATTGCCGGGTTTGCTCGACTTGACTGCCAATTTCGGCCAGCTCCAGTTCGGCCAACACCTGACCGGCTTTGACAGTCGCACCCTCGTCGACATTGACACGGGAAATCACCCCGCTGATCTTAAATGCCAGTCGCATCTCGTCTTTGTGCGCCAGCATCGCGGTGGTGCGGATAGTCGGCGCCGCTGGTCCGTTGTGCGCCGCAACCAGCGCCACTGACACAAGCTGTTCGACCGGTGCACTGATGGTGCTGTTGCCGTTGGAACACGCCGCCAGAGCAAGGGCGAGCGCGGCGCAAAGGGTTCGTGAGGAAATAACTTGGACTTTTGACCGTCGGATTAGGATGCCATGCGAGGCGCGATGAGCACGGTGTAGCGCGCCATACAAGCGAGTCGCAACGAATCGGCGCACCCAAGCCGGCGCGCAAAAAGTCCAAGTTAATGACGAACGAGTCCTAAGCAGAAGGCGGTACATAACAAGCTCCTGAGATACGCTGTATTGCGATGGGTAGCGGCGGGCTGTAGGCTCAAAGCGCCACTGCGGCACGCAGCTCGGCGAGCCGCACCAGCACGTCGAAACGAGTCAGATTGAGATTCAACTCGGCGCTGGTCAGCGTGCTGCGCGCATCAATGAACTCGACTTGCGCAATGGAGCCGGCGTCACGTTTGCGAGCGGCGATGCGAAAGCCTTCGGCGGCAGCTTTTTGGCGAGCTAGTGCGGTATCTAGCGAAGCGCGCGCGGTGCGCAGGCGATCGGCGGACTGGCGCACTTCTAAGGCAATTTGATCAGCGATTTCCAGCTGCGCGATCTCGACGCGTTCCATGCTCGCCTTCGCGCTGGCGACACGACTGCGACGCTGTCCGAAATCGGCGATTCGCCAATCCAGCACCAGCGACGCAATCGCATAGTTCTGCCCGGAGCCAAAGCCGTAGTCCTCGCCCTGAATGCCGGCATCCACAGCAAGTGCCAGCGAGGGCTGAAAAGTGGCGCGTTCCAGATCGATGGCGGCGTTGGCGGCGCGTACCTGCGCGCCTATTTGCGTCAATTCAGCGCGCGCACGCAGCGCTTGCTGCTCCAACCGCGCATCGCTGGCGTCCAGCGCGGCCACGCCGAGCGCCGCCAATTGTTGATCGACATAGACCGACGGATCGGGCGCTGTAGTGCTTTCGATGGCGCTATCAAGCGGTCGATTGAGCAGGAAATTGAAGTAGTTGCGCGCTAGGTTGGCGCCGTTGTTGGCATCCAGCCCCTGTTGTTCGACGCTCAGCATTTCGGCCTGCGCGCGCAGCACCTGATCCAGCGTGATCTTGCCGTTGTCGTGCAACACTCGATTGACGCGCAGATTCTCGGTGAGTAATGCGCGGCTGGCCGCAACGATTTGTAGCGCGGCGTTGGCACGCAACCAATCGATATAGGCAACCTCAATGTCACGCTGCAAGGCGCGTTCATAGGCAGCCCGCGCGGCGTCGGTCGCCGCCAGCGTGGCGTCGGCAGCGGCGATACCCGCGCCGATGGCCGGCGCGTACAAGGGCTGCGTCAGGCTGAGCTTGATGTCCTGCTCGCGTTCGCGCAAAAAGCGGATTTCCTGATTGCCGATATCGGTAAAGCGCGGCGCAAGTCCCTGCGCTTGCAGAAGCTCATTGAGCGTGCGGTATGCCGGATTAACCAAATCGCCCACCGGCAAGGCCTGCGTGCGGCCACCATTGGCGCGGCTGTAGCGCGCCGACAGCGACACAATCGGCCGATAACGCGCTCGGGCTTCGTCCAACTGCGCCTGTGCGCGACGCACATCCGCACCCGCAGCGCGCAAAGCCAAATTAGATTCGCGCCCGACGGCAATAAAACCCGCCACCTGTTGCGCATAGTCATCGCTCGCTTGTGCACCCGCGGCGGCCAGAATAAGCGTAGCTCCCAAAATCCATCGACGCATTGTCATGTGCTTGTACTTAGTTGAGTATTTAGACAGGTGTCAAAAGTTAGTCAAATGAGAGCGTCGTAGGGGTGGATATCAAACCCGCCCAGCCGTGGCTCGTTTCGTTCATCATTCATTTTTTGGGCTCAAGCCCAGGCTGGACATGCGCAGCGCGTGATCGATCAATTGCTGCGTGCTGATACCATCGCCAGCCAGCATATTGGCCTTGGTCGCGGCGATCTGAATGATCCCGTGCATAAAGCCCCACAACGTCACCGCGGTCAGGTAAGGGTTGCCCAGGTCAGCGCGGACCGAACCGTCCTTCATGCCTAAAGTGATGCACTCCACCATGATCGAATGCACTCGATCACCGGCAAGCATGCAGGCGGCTTCATTGCTTTCGCCGTCTCCGGCCTCGTGGGTGGGTGAATGGGCCTCAAAGCGCGCCAAGGCCTGAAAGTAATGCGGCACCTCTTGCGAGAAAGCCACGTACGATCGACCCAGCGCCTCCACTTGATCGCGGCCGCGCGAGTGGCGCAACGCAGCTTGCTCAAAACGATCACCTAACAACAGCAGCGAGCGTTCGCAAATTGCACAATGCAGATCGAGTTTGTCTTTGAAGTACACATACACCAAAGCCCGCGACAAGCGCGCGCGACGCGCCACCATGTCAATGGTCAGCTCGTCCCACCCCTTATCCGCATACACTTCTTCGGCCGCATCCACAATCTGCTTGCGGCGCGCTTCCTTTTCTTCCAGACGGCGTTCGGCGATATAGTTCATGGGATGGACGATAGTGGACGCATTGACACGGTGTCAATAGATACCGTGGTGATAGGCCATAAGGCCTATGCAACACGGGAAACGCTCACGTAGCACGCGTTTTTCGCAGAGCTTGCTCTGCTGCTTTTGCTCAAGTTGCGCCCACGCCTAAAATCCCATCTGCTCAATTCAGCCAACGCCAATATGCCCGAGCCGTTCAAGCTGTTGATCAATGCCGACCGCGTGCGTGAATGTGCTTGGCATCTGCGGCGCGTTTGGACGGGATTCGACGTTCAGGCTTTCGAAAAGCACGCGTTAACCGATCTGGATGCGTTGGAGCTCAAAGCACGCGCGATGCAGGTTGCCACTGCGCTAGAGCGCGTATTGCCGGCAGACTTTGAGGACGCCGCTGCCTTGATTGAAGCCGCGCTGGCACCGGCGACAGACGGTGACGGTTTGGGAATGCGCAGTAGTGACGCCGGATTGGCTGGCTGGATTTGTTGGTCGCTGGGTGAATTCATCGCACGACGCGGTCTGGATCATCCGCAACGCGCGCTGCAAGCGCTGCATGCGTTGACGCAGCGATTTAGCGCTGAATTTGCGATCCGGCCATTTCTGCTCAGGCACCCTGAGCTGGCTTTTCGCACTTTGCAGCGCTGGCTGACTGATCCCAGCGCACACGTGCGCCGTTTGGTCAGTGAAGGCAGTCGTCCGCGGCTGCCCTGGGGCCTGCAGCTCAAGCCGCTGATCATCGATCCTTCGCCCACACTGCCGCTGCTGCGTATTTTGCAGGACGATCCGTCTGCTTACGTGCGCCGCAGTGTCGCCAACCACCTCAATGACATCGCCAAGGATCACCCGCGATTGATCGTCGAGTGGCTGCAAACGCACTTGCCCGCGGCCAGCGAAATACGGCGTGCCGTATTGCGACACGCCAGCCGCACGCTGATCAAACAAGCTGATTTGCAGGTTCTGACCGTCTGGGGACAAGGTTCCAGCTTTGCCGGTGAAGCCCGTTTGCTGCTCGATCAAACCGGCGTACAGGTCGGCGATTCGCTGGGTTTACGCGTGCAGTTGCGCTGCGACGCGACGCAAACACAGCGACTGGCGATTGACTACCTCGTGCACCATGTCAAAGCCAATGGCAGCAGGACGCCCAAAGTCTTCAAGGGCTGGCAGTTGGCTATTGCACCCGGCGAAACTCGGACGCTGACCAAAAAACACTCCTTCAAACCGATCACCACGCGGGTTTATTACCCGGGCATGCATCGAATTGAGTTACAAATCAATGGTGCGGTTTTGGCCGCGGCAGAGTTTGATCTAGAAATCGCAGTTGACCGCTTTCGATTAGCGGGTGCGAATCAAACGAATGTGGTGATCGACGCTGTAGGTAGCTTATTGATTGCCAGCAAGACGATTCGGCAAACGTAGCGCGGCTCCGTGCGCGACCACCTCTGTTTGACTCGCACCGTGCCGTAGCTCGTCCTGAGGGCACTACAAAATATAGCGACTCAAATCCTCATTGCGGGCTAATTCGGCTAAGTGCAAATCGACAAACGCGCCGTCAATAACCACCTCATCGCCGGCGCGATCGGATGCATCAAAAGACAGCGATTCCAGCACCTTTTCCAGCACCGTGTGCAAACGCCGAGCGCCAATGTTTTCCATGCGATCGTTGACGTGCGCGGCGATTTCGGCGAGACGCCGAATACCGTCTTTGGTGAATTCCAAGCGCAAACCTTCGGTGCCCATCAGCGCGCAATACTGGCGCGTTAGCGCGTTGGAAGGTTCAGATAGGATCTTCTCGAAATCATCGACACCCAGTGAGGTTAATTCCACGCGAATGGGAAAACGGCCCTGCAATTCCGGAATCAGATCAGATGGTTTTGCCATATGGAAGGCGCCGGATGCAATGAACAAGATATGGTCGGTTTTCACCGGGCCATATTTGGTCGATACCGTGGAGCCCTCAACCAACGGCAACAAATCGCGTTGCACCCCTTCGCGACTGATATCGGCACCGGAATATTCGCCGCGCCGGCATACCTTATCTATTTCGTCTATAAATACGATGCCATTTTGCTCGACGTTATTAATCGCCAGCGTTTTTATTTCTTCATCGTTAATGAGTTTGCCGGCTTCTTCTTCGATCAGCAATACGCGCGCTTTGCCAATCGGCAGTTTGCGTTTGCTGGTGCGTTGATTGGCCAAACCTTGGAATAAACCCTTCAACTGACTGGTCATTTCTTCCATGCCCGGCGGCGCGGCAATTTCCACGCCAATCTGCTGGGCCAGCTCGATTTCAATCTCGCGCTCGTCCAACTGGCCGTCCCGCAGCCGTGCACGCAGTTTGTTGCGCGTTTCGTTATCGCGATCGACCGACTCGCTGGGATTGTGTTCAAAAGACAAACCTTGGCGACGCGGCACCAAAACGTCAAGGATGCGTTCTTCGGCGCGCTCTTGCGCTGCCACTTTGACTTTGGCGACCGCTTGTTCGCGGGTCATTTTGACGGCGCTATCGGCCAGATCGCGAATGATCTGTTCGACATCTTTGCCCACATAACCCACTTCGGTAAACTTGGTTGCTTCCACTTTCACAAAAGGCGCATTGGCCAACGCCGCCAGCCGGCGCGCAATCTCCGTCTTGCCCACACCGGTCGGGCCAATCATCAAGATATTTTTGGGCATGACTTCATTGCGCATGGTCGGCTCAAGTTGCATGCGCCGCCAGCGATTACGCAACGCGATCGCCACCGCCCGCTTGGCAGCCTGTTGGCCGATAATGTAAAGGTCGAGAGCGCTGACGATATCTTTTGGGGTCATGACTTACAGGCCGTCGCTGATGATTGGATTAAAGTGAGCGTAGGGTACGGGTTTCAAATCCGCACTCGGAAAAGCTTTAAAATAATGGACTATTGTCCACTTGCCAGCACAAAAAGCCTCACAATTCTTCAATGGTCAAATTGTGATTGGTATAAACACAAATATCCGCGGCAATATGCAAGGCGCGTTCGACGATTTGGCGGGCCGACATATCGGTATTGTCTAATAAGGCTTTAGCGGCGGCTTGTGCATAATTGCCGCCAGAACCGATTGCGATCAGCCCGTTTTCCGGCTCCAATACATCGCCGTTACCGGTGATTAATAAACTGGCTTCTTTGTCGGCGACCGCCAATAGTGCTTCCAAACGCATCAAGCGGCGTTCGGTACGCCAATCTTTGGCTAACTCCACCGCCGCGCGCGTTAAGTTGCCGCCATGTTTTTCCAACTTGGCGTCAAACAACTCGAACAGGGTAAACGCATCGGCGGTGGCGCCGGCAAATCCGGCCAGCACATTGCCCTTGCCTAAGCGGCGCACTTTGCGCGCATTGCCTTTGACTACCGTGTTTCCTAGTGAGACCTGACCGTCGCCACCCATGACCACGTCGGCGCCGCGGCGTACGGAAATGATGGTAGTGCCGTGGTAAGACTCAAGCATGGGGGCGATCTGCGCAATAAGGGCAATCGCATTGATGGGGGCGCTAGCTGCAACTTAAAGAGCGCAGTTGCGCGCCTAGCGCCGCTCACACATCTCCATCTGCCGGCCAGCCCATGCCGTTGCCACGCTGATAGACACGCTCGGCGTCCAGTACCGCGCCGGCCGGGTAGGCCTCAACGCCTTTCAGATCGTAATAAATGGGGCCAAAGTCCGGGTCAACGGTAGCCCGAAACAGCTGTTCGAAGCTATCGATCACAAAATAGGTTTTTTGATAGGTATCAATACGATAGCGAGTCCGCATGACGCGTTTGAGGGCAAACCCCAGGCGATTGGGTGAGGCGCTTTCTAAGCTGTACAGACTTTCGCCCTTGCTTGACAGAATGCCAGAGCCATAAATCCGCAAACCTTGTGGCGTGTTCATCAACCCAAACTCCACCGTGTACCAGTACAGGCGCGTGAGTTCGGTCAGCGGCTCATCGCCATAACGCGCTGCCTTCAAACCGCCCTCGCCGTAGGCCTGCATGTAATCGGCAAAAACTGGCAGCAATAACAACGGCACGTGGCCGAACAAATCATGGAACAAATCCGGCTCACTGATGTAGTCAATTTGTTCGGCTGTGCGAATCCACCAGGTCACCGGGAAGCGTCGATTAGCTAGGTGCTCAAAAAACGTCAGCTCTGGCAACAAGCCTTCCACGGCGATCAACTCCCAACCGGTGGCGGCTTTGAGGATTGGATTGAGATCGTCAAACTTCGGGATGCGCTCGCTGCTCATTTGCAAGCGTCGCAAGCCGTCGAAAAAGGCGTCACAGGCCCGGCCCGGCAGCAAGGCCATTTGTCGTTCAAACAACAATGCCCAAGTGCGATGCTCTTCTGCGCTGTACTGGTCCCAGGGTTGTGCGACGACATTGGTGGTGTACACCGGCACATAACCCTTGTCGGTCAATTGATGCTCGACACGGCGCGGCTGTTCCATGGGTTTGCTCCCGAGGCGGATTGTCTAGACTAACAATCTGCTGCTTTGGGTGACAGCACACAGCAAATCGACAGTGCGAGGCTTAGCCTGAGTTATCGAGCAATTTGCTGTCGTGATCATTGACGCGGCGCACTTCATCTGTGATCAATCGGAGCAGTATCTATGCAAGTTCTCATCACTGGCGCCAATCGTGGTTTGGGCCTGGAATTTACCCGGCAATTGTTGGCCCGTGGCGATCAGGTGATCGCCACCGCGCGCAAGCCGGCCGGTGCTACCGCGCTGAACAAATTGAGCAGCAACCATCCTGGACAGCTCACGGTATTGGGCTTTGAGAGTGGCGCGCCGGAATCAACCGACGAATTGCTGCGCGGCGTGGGTGCGTTGACCAAGTCGCTGGACCTGTTCATCGCCAATGCTGGCGTGCTCAAGCGTGGAGAGACTTTTGGCGATGTGCGCCAAGCCGATCTGGAGCACAGTCTGCGCGTCAATGCGATCGGGCCTATGTTGCTAACCCAGGCGCTGACGCCGCTATTGGCTCTCGGTACGTCACCGCGCGTGGTGTTTATCAGTTCGGTGCTGGGCTCAATTGGCGCGCGCGACAGCTTCTACGTACCCAGTTATTGCATTAGTAAAGCGGCGTTGAATATGGCGATGCGGGTGCTTTCCTTTGCTTTGAGTGAGCAACACATCATCGCCACTGCGGTGCATCCAGGTTGGGTGCGCACCGATATGGGAGGCGATCAGGCACCGCTGCTGGCGCCTGATGCGGTATCTGGCTTATTAACTTTGATCGATGCGCTGACCAGCGCGCATCACGGTGGCTTTTTTGCCCACGATGGCCGTGAATTGGCTTGGTGAGTTGTAGGAAAAGGCCGCATTTGACATGTTAGAGTGAAACGCATGCGAAGCGCCTTTCACCGTTTCATTTGCGCAAGCCCGCCGTCGTCGGTGCGGTGTCCGCGCTGCTGCAAAACACGGTCGCACGGGCGGTCATTCGTACTGATGCTGATGGCCTTGCACAGCCCAATCGCGTTTGCCGATAGTGGCTGGGCGCCGGCGTCGCACTGGCTGATTGATGTGCTGATGCTGTTGCTGGTGGGTTTGGTGGTTTTGCGCTATCGCCGTCGCGTGCGCGAGTTGGCCGTCGCTCAAGCCGCGCTTAAACAACGTGATGAACGTCTAAAACTGGCGCTGGGCGCGTCCAGCGATGGTTATTGGGATTTCGATTTGCTGCGCGATGTGGTGTACCGCTCCGCAGTGGACGTTGAGCACGGTTTGGTGGTCGAACATACCTTCGCGCCAGCGGAGTTTCGCAATGCGGTGCACCGCGACGATATTGGCAAGTTTGAGGGCGCCATTGCGCGCCATCTGTCCGGTCAGGACCGCCAAATCGAAGTCGAATTTCGTTTAATCGATAACGCACAAACGCGCTGGTATCTGCTGCGTGGCGCCATCGTGGAGCGCGCACCCAACGGCCAGCCGATTCGATTGGCGGGTACCTTCAGAGACATCAGCGAAGTGCGCAAAGCGCAGCGCATTAGTCGCATCGCCGAAGAAGTCATCGAGTCGATGCAAGAAGCCGTCGCGGTGACCAATACCAGTCACGAGTACGTGCGGGTGAACCCCGCATTCGAGCGCATGAGTGGATTTCGATCCGACGAAATTGTCGGCCAATCCAATGCGTTATTGAACTCGGATCGTCATGATCCCGACTTCTACCGACGCTCGCGCAAAACCCTGGAGGCGCAGGGCAATTGGGAAGGCGAGCTTTGGCAGCGCCGCAAATCCGGCCCGGAATTGTTGGTGGCGGTTCGCACCTCGCGCATTTTGCTCCACCCGGACAATGAACGCCTGTATGTGTCGGTGCTCTCGGATATCACCGAACGCCGCCGCAACGAACACCGCCTGCAGCGCCTTGCCAGCCATGATCCGTTAACCGGCGTCACCAGTCGCAACGCCTTCATGCAACAGTTGGACGCCCGCATCGCGGCGGCACAACCCGGCGTTGATCTATTGGGCGTGTTGGAGATTGATCTTGATCGGCTCAAACACGTCAACGAAACCCTCGGCCACGATACCGGTGACGAACTGCTGCAGGCGGTCGCTTTGCGTCTGGAAGCGTGTCTGTCGGAGGGCGATTTGTTGGCTCGATTAGGCAGCGATGAATTTGCGATCGCGCCCATTGCGCTGCGTTCGCCTGAGGGTTTGGTGTGGTACGCACAATTCCTGATCTCGGCGTTCAGCGAGCCTTTTGTGGTGCGCGGTCGACCGATTGCAGTGACGCCCAGCATCGGCATTAGCGTCTGGCCCGAACACGGTCAGGATGCGCGGCATTTGATCAACGCCGCCGATTCGGCGATGTACGAATCCAAAGCGGAAGGTCGAAATACCTTCAGATTTTACTCCCACGAGCGTTATCAAGCCATTCGCGATGGCATGGAATTGGAGCGGCGCATTCGCTTGGCCGTGGAGCGCAATGAGTTTTTGTTGGTTTATCAACCACGCTACTCCGTGGTCGCCGGGCGCGTCACCGGCTTTGAGGCGCTGTTGCGCTGGCGTCATCCGGAACGGGGTTTGGTCGCGCCGAACGAATTTATCAAAATATTGGAAGAAACCGGCTTAGTCGTGCCGGTCGGCCGCTGGGTATTGAGTGAGGCTTTGGCACAGGTGCGCGAATGGCGGCAACGCGGATTCGCCGATGTCGCGGTCTCCGTCAATGTTGCCCAGCGGCAAATCCGCGAAGGAACTTTGCACCAATTCATCGCGATTTTACTTAACGAACTCGGTTTGAATGGCTCCGCGCTGGAACTGGAAATCACCGAAAGCGAATTAATGGACGATCCAGATGCCGCAATCGCGCAATTGGAGGATTTGCATCGATTGGGATTACGCGTCGCCATTGACGATTTTGGCACGGGTTATTCCTCATTGTCCTATTTACGCCGACTGCCGATCGACATCCTGAAGATCGATAAAGCCTTCGTGAACGATTTGCCAGGCGACGCCGATTCTGGCGTGATTATCGAGACCATCCTCGGCATGGCGCGTACATTGAAACTCAAAGTAGTCGCCGAAGGCGTAGAAAACGAAGCTCAAGCGCGTTTCCTGTGCAATTTGGGCGTCGATGAAATCCAAGGCTACTGGTTTGCGAGGCCCATGCCCGCCGAAAACGCACTGGCGCTGCTGGAAGGGCGCGGACCGCGACATGCCGGATTGCGCAGCGTGGGCGGCTGATTGCTGATCTGATCGCGTCGCGTGATTGCTACAATGCCGCTCACCGACCCAAGCAGGAACCCCCATGCGCACTTCTATTTGCTGGTTGATCGGCATGTTCGGGATGTGCTCACCGCTGCACGCGCAAAATTCGCCGGATTGGCTGGGCGTAGATGGCTTTGAATTCGCTACGCCGACCGTGTTTCGCTTTACTGATCTTGATTTGCGCGATCCGCATGTATTTTTGCCGATCACCATCGCGCCGTTTCCGACCCTCTGTGTGGACTTCACCGATACTGCGATCCCGACCACCAGCATTTCGTTTAATAGTTTGATTCAAAACAGCTACAACGGCGATACCAATCCAGCCGACGGCATCCTTGACGCCAGCAGCCTTCTGTGGTTTCGACCTTTACGGCAGAACGGCAGCTTGGCGCGCGTCGATAACGGCGCCGCGGATTGTCTGGCGCCTACACCTAGCGCCGGCTGCGTGGCTTCGCTGACAGCCAGCCCCACACCCTACGTCTATGCCAGTGCCGCCGGCAGCTGCCTAGCGCCGATTGCAGGCACCATTGGATTACCCGCCTATATGCCGGCGATCAGCACACCGTCGGCCGCGTGTTTTGTCACCGCGGCAAAAACCCTGGTCTTCGACAATGGCGGCACGCCGATTACGCTGACCAGCGCACAAATCGGCGCCAACTTCATCGGCAACCCGGCCACTGCGCTCAACAACGGCTTGATACGCGGATTCCTGCGCGAGGTTGACGCCAATCAGGTGATCATCAGCAACCCGGCGCTACCGGGCGGCAGTGTGCCTTTGTCTGGTTTGTTGCCGGGTGGCCAAGGTTCATGTTCCGCACGCAACGATAAGGACACCCATCTGGGTGAAACCGGGTGGTGGTTTTACTTCAACTTCACCGCCAGCCCAGTGGTCTATTCTGAGTAACGGTCATGGCTGGCAGCCACCCGTAATCATGAAAGCCCCCGCGGCGGCCATGACCGTTGTTAGCCCCTTCCCAACAACGGGGAGGAGGTAGAAGCCCGAACCTGAACGACTTTCACGGCAACCTGAGGATTTCAGCTTGATCCATACTAAGCGCTCGTTCGTCAATAACTTGGATTTTTTGCTCGCCGGCTTGGGCGCGCTGCTTCGTTGCGACTCGCTTGTGGGGCGCGCCACACCGCGCCTCGCATCGCATCCCAATCTGACGGCCAAAAGTCCAGGTTATTTCCTCACGAGCCCTAAGCTGCGTGGTCTGGCCTTTCTGCTAGTGCTTTTATTTGGCAACGCGGCAATTGCCGATACCGCCGACAGTGGCTATATGAGTTACGAAGGCACCGCGGTGGATCGCAAGAATGGCGATGTGCTCTATCGTGAGTCGCATTTTCTTGCGCTGCAGGGCGAAAAGGTGCGCGAGCGTTTGGTTTTGTACCGCTGCGCGGACGGCAAGCCGTTCGGACGCAAACGGGTGGCGGAGGTGTTGAGCACGCCTTGGCTGCCGGAATTTGATATGACCGACGCACGGCTAGGCTACCGCGAAGCCGTCAGCAGCGAAGGCGCGGCGCTGAAGATCTTCGTGGACCAACCCGACGAAGAACCGGAGCAAGAAACTTTGGCCCAAGTGCCCGCTGATTTGGTTGGTGACGCCGGTTTTGACCGCTTCGTCCAGGATCAGTGGGACAAACTAGTCGCTGGCGAAACGGTGCATTTTCACTTTCTGGTGCCCAGCCGCTTGGACTACCTGGGATTTAAGGTCAAACAAATTGCCGAGCTGCAAATTGAACAGCGACCGGCGCGGGTATTTCGCCTCGCGCTTGGCGGTTTGCTCGGATTAATCGTGTCGGGCATTGATGTGACATACGACGCAGAAAGTCGCATCTTGTTGCGCTTCGAAGGCCTTTCCAATATGCGTGATGCGGAAGGTGAAAATTATGTCGCACGTATCGACTTTCCGCCCACCGCGCGCCGCGATGAACCCAACTCAGCAGCGCTAGAAGCGGCGCGGGTGGTGCCTTTGGTGAGCACTTGCGGGGCTTTATAGCGGCCTGCTAGTGCTGGCCTTTATCGCGCCGCCAGCCGCGGTGTTTGATATCCAAGTGCAAGCTATACAGGGCGGTGAAACTGGGGAACAAATTCTGCAATACGCCGACCGAATCTTGTTTTGCCGAAAATAAAAAATAACTGAGCGTCATCAAACTACCGACCACGCTCATATACCAAAACATACGCGGAATGACGGGCCTGCCGGCGCGACGTGAGGCGACAAACTGCAGTAACCAGCGCCCGCCAAACATCAACGCGCCTGTGTAACCGATCAGTTTCCACCAAGTCACATGCAGACCAGTCCACTCCATCCATACCAGTTCTTCATTCACCGGCGTGTTCTCTCAGAAAACGTTCCGTAGGGCCTTGATCGACAGTGGTGATCTCGCGGGTTGGGACCTGTTCGAACGCTTTGGCGGCTCATCGGATTTCATCCGTTACCGTGACTTTGCTGCGTTGAATCAACCAAGCTACGCCGCGCAGATCTTTGAGTCCAACCCAAGCGCGACCCAGATTGCCGTATTTGGATTGCCCTGCGGTGCGCTCGCGGTGGTTGACCGGCACGCTGACACATAACCAGCCTGCGCGTTTGACCAATGCCGGTAAATAACGATGCATATGGTCAAAATAGGGCAAATCCAAAAAAACCGCCCGTTCGAATAACTTAAGTCCGCACCCGGTATCGGGTGTGGCGTCGCGCAACAAACGCGAACGCACGGCATTGGCAATGGTCGATGCCCAGCGTTTGCTATTGCTGTCTTTGCGCTGCACGCGCCAGCCGGCGTACAACTTGATCGCTGCGTCACCCGCATCCCGTGCCGCTAACAATTTGGGAATATCGGCCGGATCATTTTGGCCATCGCCATCTAAGGTGGCAATCCAATGGCCACGTGCCGCCTTGACGCCGGTGCGTATCGCGCTGCTCTGCCCACTTTGGGTGCGCTGGTTCAACACCCGCAAGCGTGGATGGCCGCGCAGCAGCGAGCGCAGCACCGGGAGCGTGTCGTCGCGACTGGCGTCGTTGACGAAGATCACTTCCCAAGTCAAGGCCATTGTTTCGAGTGCCGCCTCAATCTCGGTCAGCAACGGCGCCACGTTATCGCGCTCATTATGGACCGGGATGACGACAGAAAGGTCTAGCAGACTATCGGCCTGTGCTTGGGTTTTATTCAAAATTCTGCTCCGGGATGCGCCAAAAGCCCATCCGGCCCTGCGGGTTGCGCTGCATGCTGTGCCTCGATAAAAACGCGGTCAGCGGCGAAAATGGGGCGCGAATCGTAACGGAAAGCCGAAGTAGCATCCAGCAACCGCGACCGCGCCGGGTCAGCGCTGGTATTGTTAGGTACAAGGGCGCCGCGATCACATTGTCGCCCTTTCAACTCGATTAACGTCCGCCGTATCTGCGGCAACGCTCAAGGCACCCATGCAACACATTCGTGAACTGATCCAAAAGGGCCAGCTGGACGAGGCCGAATACCGTCTGCGCGACCGCTTGAACGATGCGCCCAGCGATCCGGATGCGCTCAATATGTACGGCGTGGTGTTATCCCGTAAAGGCGATGCCTTGGGTGCGCGTAGCCATTTCAAACGGGCGATTGAAGCCAATCCAGACGAACCCACTTATTTGGTCAATTACGGCTTGCTGTTGGCGCAGCAGGGTGATTCGCTGCGCGCAACCGAGTTTTTAGAGCGCGCCGCGGCACTTGATCCCAACTGGTCGCGCGGTCATGCGCAACTCGGTGAACTGGCACTGGCGTCTGGCCAAATTGACTCCGCCGAACAACGCTTCCGCACCGCGCTACGCGCTGACCCGGGCGATGCGCAGGCGATGGTTGGACTAGCGCAAGTGATGTTGGTGCACGGCAATGCCGATCAAGCTCTCACACTGGCGCAAGGCGCAGTCGAAAAACTACCAAACGATGCGCGCGCGCAAGCTGTGCTGGGCATGGTATTGCTCGCCAAGGGCCATCACGCTTTTGCGCGTCAAGCGCTGGAAAACGCGCTGCGACTGGAACCGGCGAACCTGCGCGTGCGCAAATTGGCCGCCAAAGCGCAAATCGCCGACGGCGACGGACTAGCGGCATTGGCGAGCCTCGGCCGCACCACGGAATTTGTGGACGACGATCTGTCCATGCTCAGACAACTAGCCGATTTGACCATGCGCGATGGGCATTTCAATCAGACCATCGAACTGCTCGACCGGGTGCTGGCCAGGGTGAGCTCGGATGCGCGACTCATTCACGCCGCGGCTGAGGCACGCGTGCGCGCCGGACGCATCGACGATGCGATCTCGCTGCTCGGCGCCTTTGCCAAGCCGCAAGCGCATGTGTCGATCTGGACCCACCGTTTGGGCCTGTTGGCACGCCAGAATCGCTTGGATGATGCCTTTCAACTGGCCCAAGCTTGGAGCGCGGCGCAGCCGCATCAGGCTGAAGCGCATGCCGAGTTGGCTACGGGTGCCGAAATGCGTGGTGAGTCCGCAATGGCGCGGTTAGCGGCGGACAAGGCGCTTAGCCTGGATGCACAGCAACCCAAGGCGCTGAGCATTGCCGCCGCCTACGAATTGAAATCGGGAAAGCCCGGGCCGCATTGCGCAGCCTTGGCTAATTTGAGCGTCGACAAACTGTCGCCGGCCGCTCGATCTACGCGCGGTTTTCTGTTGGGTTATGCCGCCGATCGAGTCGGCGATTCCGATGCGGCGGTCAGCTATTGGTTGGACGTGCACACGGCGCTGCCCAAACAACGCGTGCCGGCTTTGGCCGATCCCTTAAGCGCGCCACGCGAGTTGCCGTTACCGGTGAGCGCAGCAGACGGGCGCCCGCTGGTATTTGTACCGTACATTCCCGGTAGCGGCGCAGAATCGCTGCTCCGTGCGTTGGCGCGCAGCACCACGATCGCCGTTTTGAGCGACCGCCTGGGCCCTCAATCGCGCCATGATGGCCTGTCACCCGATCAGCGCAGCGTTATCGAAAACGGCCTGGGCGAGGGCACTTTGCGGGTCTTCCGACGCCGTTATTGGCGTGCGTTGGAGCGATTGAAGTTGCCGTCACAACGCTTGGCAATTGATGTATTGCCATCCTTGGAATGGGTACAGTACGCAGCCTTGTCCGCTGCCTTACCGGAAGCGCGCGTGCTCGCTTTTGTGCGTGATCCGCGCGATGCGCTGCTGCACTGGTTGGCCTTTGGCACCACGCCGACGCGCCCGATTGGCAAGCCCGAGTTGGCGGCCAATTATTTGTTGCGCCAATACCAACACTTAGATCGCATGCGTGCGTCTGCCGGATTGGCAGTCAGTGTGATACGTGCGGAGGATTTCTATGCCGATCGCAACGCGCTGCGTGAACGTTTAGGCCAAGCGCTCGGTGTACCCGCAGCGTCTCTGGTGCTCGAGTCGGTGCAAAGGCCGGTACTGGCTGGCTTACCGGAGCGGCTGGAAGCCGGCCATTGGCGCCGCTACGCCGCCCCGCTAGGCAAGGCTTTTCGTCTACTGGCCCCGGCCGCACGCGCTTTTGGCTACGATTGAAGCTAGGCGCTTGTGGGAGCGCGCTTGCAATCGGCGCTGACGAAATTCCGAAAGCCGGAACGCGAGCAAGCGCGCTCCCGCAGGCTGCTGCTATCCATGGACATCGTAAGTACCTTAGGGCTCGTTCGTCAATAACTTGAACTTTTTGCTCGCCGGATTGGGCGCGCTGCCTCGTTGCGAATCGCTTGTGTGGCGCGCCACACCGCGCTCATCGCGCCTCGCATCGCATCCCAAT
>Ga0105046_10002286_pt1 | contig 30211 bp, 19 predicted proteins | sample MAT03_FD_78385 | JGI IMG/M metagenome (GOLD analysis project Ga0105046, IMG submission 78385) | Freshwater microbial communities from Lake Fryxell liftoff mats and glacier meltwater in Antarctica - MAT-03 (megahit assembly) | ecosystem: Environmental > Aquatic > Freshwater > Ice > Liftoff...
ATCCGGAGCGTTTGCCGGTGGTCGCGGTCGAACCGGGACTGAAAGACGTTGCCGTAAGGGTCCGTCACCCGGACCAAGTTGCCGGCGGTGTCGTACTGGTATTCGGCCAGCCGACGGGATCGCGCGCCGTCGAGCAGCGTGAGTTTGGCCAGCCGGCCGAAGCCGTCGTTCTCGGCGCGGAGGGTGCGGCCCTTCGAGTCCGTCAGCGAATGGAGCAGCCCGTCCTTGTCGTACCCGAACGCGACGCGCGCGGACCCGCGACTGACGGCGGACAGCGGGGCGAAGGCGCGGCCATCGGCGAGGTCGAAGGTGGCGAGCGGTTCGCCGGGCGTGGCGATGGTGAACTGTCGCGCCGTCACCCGCCGCACCGTCACCCCGGCGGCGGCGGCCGTCTGCCCGTCGCGGTCCAGGTACGGGAAGCCGACGATATCCCCGGCCGGGCCGACGTACCGCATCCCGTCCAGGTCGAACACCAGCCGGCGGTCGAACTCGTGGAACTGTCCCCAGCCGAGGGAGCCGGGCATGGTGCCCTTCCCGCTGTCGTAGTTGCGGTGCCAGCGGATCGGCAGCGGGCCGGCGAGGGCGAAGTCCGTCTGCGTGTCCAGGCTCGCGCCCGTGACCACGTCAATGGGGTCGCCGACGACGGTCTGGTCCGGCTTCAGGTGGTAGCGGCAAGTGAGCATGGGTGTGGCAGTGGCTCCCGACCGGGAGCGGGTGGTTACGGTCAACCGTCGGGTCCGGGTCGCGGGTTCGGCGGCTCGTCGCGGTTCCGCCGGGCGAGCGCGCGGAGACGATTCAGGACGGCCTTGGCGAATTCCAGCGTCGGGCACATCGGAAACCCGCCGATCAGCACCAGCGGGGCGGTTGGCAGAACGAGTGCCCCTTTGGCCGGGCTGGACGCCGGATCGAACACGACCGCCGCCAGGGCGGCGGCGTCCGCCGCCATTTGCGCCGCCGCGCCGGCCGCCGCCAACGCTTTCCCGGCCGCGAGCGCGGCGTTCGTCTCGGCCAGGGCCGCCGCCTCGCCGGCGTCCGCCAGCACTCCCAACCCGCCCGCCACCATGCCTGCGATCATCAGCCCCTTCGCCAGCCCTTGCAGCGGCGAACTGGGCACGCAACAGTCGCACATGTCGCCCAGCCGCGCGGCCCGCTTGCCGCCGATGAATACGTTCGACGAGCCGAGTTTGATGTCGAAAAACGGGCTGAGTCCGCCGCAGGTAATGGCCAGCCCTTTGTCCCCGGCCCGCGCCGCTGGCATCCCCATCAGCAGCACTTGGACGCTGTTGCCCAACAGCACCGCGCCCAGGCTCGGCAATGGGATCGGCGGGGCCGGCGGGATCAGGCTGGGCGGGTGCGCGTGGGTGTGCGGGGCACCGACGTACAAGCTGCCCAAGGTGGTCGCGGGCATGCTGGGATAGAGCGCCGCCAACGGCGCAGTCAGCGCGGCGAATCCCATATCCAGCGCGCTTTCGGCCGCGCCAATCACACCGGACACCGTGCCCACGACTTGTTGCGCCCGCCGGACGACTGCCACCGACGTTTCCAGCGCCCCCTCCGGCTCGCGCGGCTGACCGTCCGCACCGGTGATCGTGAGCGGCGCGACCAGCCCCGTGAATGCGGTCGCCTGTTGGGTCGCCAGACCGGACAACACGTCGCCGGTGGCCAGCATGTGGTTCACGCCGAGCGTCCCGCCGGTGGTGCCGTCCGCGTGTTGCGCCGCCGCCAGTCGCAGCCCGTCCAGTGACATCGGTCGTGGGTCTCGTGGGGTTGGGTCGGAAGGTTATACCGAAACCGGGGGCGTTTCGGCCAGTCGCTTCTCAAGTTCGCGGACGCCGGCGGAGTTCGCGCCGAGGTGCGCCCGCAGGCGTTCCAGCATCGCGGCCTTTTGCGCCGGCTCGTTCAACCCGTGCGCCACCGTCACTCCGGCTTCCCAAAGTTCGACCGCTTGTTCCGGTTGCCGGTTCGCCAGCCGCGCGACACCGTGCCACTCCATCGCCATCAGTTTCAGGTCGGCGGCCCTCATGCAGGCGGCCGACTGCTGAGCCACGGCGAAGTAGTCCGCCGCCTCCGCGTACCGCTTTTCGTCCATCCGCAAGCGGGCCAAGTTCCAGGCGACCGGGAAGATCACGCCCGGTTGCGGCGACGGGCCGTCGGTGGCGTGCATCATGGCCGCCTCGAACGCCTGCCCGGCCCCGGCGGTGTCTCCCGCCTTCGCCCGCACTTCGCCCACCCCATTCCACGCCAGCGCGACCGGCACCGTCTCCTTCCGCGCCATGTGGTACTGAATCAGCAGGAGGTATTTCTCCAAAGCCGCCGCGTGCCGGCCGAACGAGTAGTCGGTCGCGGCCGTCACGAGAAGCGCCGTCATCCGCTCCGACAACGGCAGCGACTCGTCCGCGAACGCGTCCTCGAACCCCTTCTGGTACGCCGCCTGACCGAGTGGCGGCTCGTACCAGCGGACGCGCGGGGTGTTCCGTAGCGACTCCGCTAGCACCGGGCTGTCCGGTTCGTCGCGGACCATCACCCGCATGTGATGGCACCACGGGCGGGGCCAGTCGTGCGCGAGCAATTCGCGGAAAAACCGGGCGTACCCCTGCGGGTCCGCGACCGCCTTCGGCAGGAAGGTCCACACGACGACCTGGAAATCCCGCGGCAGCACCGACCGCGAGAACACCATCAATTCGCGCAGCCGCAGCACCGGCGGCAGGCCCGCCTCCGCGACCACCGGCGGCACCTCCGGCCACACCGCCAACCCCTCTTGCGCTTGCACCGCGCGATACCCGTCGTGCATCACGCGGAACGTGGACACCACTTCCTCAACGTACCCATTCGCATCGCGGAAGGGGTTGTCGTGCGTGTGGAACAGCCCGGCCGACGAAGACTCCGCGACGGGATTCAGCACTTGAAGGAACGCCGGGCCGTTGACGGCGGTCGCGCGGACCACCATCGCCACGTCGTCCCGTTGGGCGACGAAGCCGGTGATCTCCGCAGCAATCCGTTCCAGTTGCCGTCGCACGGAACCGCCCTCCGGTCAGTTGATCTTCACCACCGCGCCGGTGATTTCGTGCATCCCAACGGCGGAGCTGTTCACCGCCGCGCCGCTCACCGCCACCTTGGAAGTGTCGCACACCACCGTTTGCGAGGTGACGCCGATCGACGCCTTGCTCGTCCCCACCACGTCCACCAAGGCGCTGCTCGCCTTGATGTCGTTCGGGGTCCACACGACCTGGCTGCCGCCGGACTTCACCGTCACCGTCTCGCTGCCGTCGATGGTGATGTTCTTGCCGGTGATGGTGATGGTGCCGCCGCTGTCCATGACGACCCGGCTGTCGCCGACATGCAAGTCGATCTTGGTTGCCATGTGGACGTAAATGTCAGCCGTCTTGGAAGTCACCACGATGCCGTTGGTGACGGTCGTATTCTGAGTATTCTCGAAAATCTCCGTCACCGCATCCTTCACTTTGATGGTGGCGATGCCGGTGGCGACGGTGTGTTCGTACTTCCCCTCGCTCACCGTGATGGCCGTATCCTTCGTGATATCCTCGGTGTGCGTGCCCAATACGGTGATCTTTCGGTCCACGTTCACCGTCTGAGTATCGTTGTGCTTCACCAATGTGGACATGTCATACTCGGCCTGCACGGTGAGCGACTCCTTCTCCTTGGTGTCGTTCGCCCGCATCCCGTTGAAGTTCGATCCGCCGCCGCCGGGTGTGGACCGCGACTGTAACCCGCTGACCATCCCTTCCTTCGGCAGGTTGCCGGGCGGGATGTGGTCGGCGTTGTACACGCTGCCCAGGATGATCGGCCGATCCGGGTCGCCTTCGAGAAAGTCCACCACCACTTCATGCCCGATGCGCGGGATGTGAATGACGCCCCACCCCTTGCCCGCCCAGATGGTGGAAACGCGAATCCAGCACGAGCTGTCGGCGTCGCGCTTGCCCTCGCGGTCCCAGTGGAATTGCACCTTCACCCGACCGTAGGGGTCGGTGAAAATCTCCTCCCCGGCGGGGCCGACGACGACGGCCGTCTGGGTGCCCTTCACCGTCGGCCGGGCCGTGGCGCGGGCCGGGCGGTACGGCAGCGCCGCCGGCAGGCAGGTGAAGGTGTTGTCGTACTGGTATTCCACCGCCCCGGAGCGGAAGTCGCCGGTCGCGGTGCCAACGTGTTCGACCGCCGTCAGGACGTATTCCCCGTCGGCGTCGTAGTGCCCGCTCAGGGCGAACGTATGCCCGGCGGTCAGGTTGCCGCACACGCTCGTCCCGCGAATCGTCACCGCCCGCGCCGCCTCTTCTTGCAGCCGGATACCGACCATCCGCCGGTTCTGTTCAAAGATTTTCTCCAAGTCCGCCGACTGGCTTTGCACCCCACTGGGGTCCACCCCGTCGAACCACTCGGCGTACCCGCCGGGGTAGTCGTACCGCTCCAGCGCGGCCACGTTGCCCGCGCGGAGGTCGTGGTCCACGGTGCCGATCCGCACCGTCCCCTGGATCGTCCCTTCCGCGTCGAGCGGGCGGTGCGGCAACTCGAAGTGGTGGTCCCACAGGGTCAACTTGCCCGACCGCAGTTCTTGCACTTTTTCCCAGTCGGTGACGAGGAACTGCTGCCGCTGCCCCTCGCCGCCGCCGGCCTGCTCGAACTCCAGCGCCGCTCGCACCGGGATCGGGACGTGCCCGTCCGGGTGGTCCGACAGCACCAGCGTGTGCTTGTCGTCGGTGTGGGTGAAGTAGAAGAAGATGCCTTCCTCTTCCATCAGCCGGCAGGCGAAAGCGAAGTCCGACTCGCGGTATTGGGTGCAGTATTCGCGGGTCGCCTGGGTGTCGCGGAGTTGCCAGTCCACGTCCAACCCGTCCAACACGACGGAGAGGATTTCCGTCACCGTCTTCCGCTGGAAAATGCGGCTCCGCTCCCGCCGGGTGAGTAACCAGGCGTGCGGCACCACCTCCGCCTTGTAATGAATGAACGTGTCGTCGCGCGTCCCCTGGGCGAACCGGCTGATGATGCCGTGGTGGTGCCTAGCCCCGCCGTTCGGCAGGTCGATGGACAGGACGACGGGCTGCCCGAGCAGTTTGGCGAAGTCGGCGGGCGCGTCGAGCGGCGCGAGCAGGTCCAACTCGAAGCGGAACAGCTTGGACAACCCCTCACTGCCGCGGAAGCCGGTGAGCAGCAGCGCGTCCGGCCCCAGCGGGGTCGCCACGCGGAACCGGCGGCTGCCTTGTTCGAAATCGGCCATGACCAAAGTCCCCCACCGCCGGATGAGTAAGCCCGCCGGTGTCGGGCATTGTTCCAAAAGCCCCCCGACGGGACAAGTGGCGGCCTCTCCTCGCTCACGGAATGATGCGATTCGCCCGCCCCTCGCGGACAACTGTCCGGAACGCCGGCGCGGATGGGATGAAGCTGGTGTGGCGATGGACTTTGGTCTCCCCGCCCCTCGCTGCGCTCGGGCGATGACAAGGTTCCTTGTCATCGCCCGAGCGCAGCGAGGGGCGACCGTCCGTGCTACCGCGACACCCCGTCAATCGGATACGATAACCGTTCAGCCACCCGACCACCCGGCGGAGTTTCCCATGCCGCGAAAGAACCCATACGGCTGGCAAAACATCCAACCCGCCGCCCCCGTTGCCCCCGGCGCGACGGTACCGGCGGCCGGGACCGCCCGCCCGTCCCGCAAGTGGCGGCGGATGCTGATCGCCGGGTTGCTCGTCGGCGGTCTCTCCGGACTAACGGTCCTCGTGGTGCTACTGCTCTCGTGGTCCGATTATCCGAACCTCGTCGTCGTCGCCCCGCGCGCGACCTTACTCTCGGTGCCGGACACCACCTCCGGCGCGACGACGGCGGACGCGCTGGCGGAGTTCTGCCGCGCGGGGAAGAACCGCCCGCGACTGAACGCCCCACCGATCCTGGTTCACGACGGCTGGGAAAAGCACCTGTCGGCGGCGCGGGGCGGCGGGCTAGTGGTGTACCTCGCGGCGTCGGGCGCGGCGGACGCGGACGGCCCGTTCCTCTGGTGGCCGTCCGCCGCCGTGTTGACCGATGCGGACAAGTTGCGGGTGTCGGACATCCTCGCCGAGTTGAAAACGCGGAGCGGGCCGAAGTTGCTCGTCTTCGACCTGACGCCGGGGCCGCTGCCGTGGGCCTCGAACGGGGCGTGCGGGGAGTTCGCCGCTGCGTTAAAGGGCATGAACGCGGACCTCGCCGCCGTGCCGGACCTGGCCGTCATCTGCTCGGCCGACGCGGACGAGACCCCGTGGCACTGGGATGCGGCGAAAACCTCCGTATTCGGCCACTTTTTCGCCCAGGCGATTCAAGGAGCGGGGCGGAGCGCGAACGAACTCGTCACCGCCGACCGCGCCTTTGAAAAAGTCGCCGCCGATGTCAACCAGTGGTCGCGGAAACAACGGGCCGTCACGCAAAAGCCGCTGCTGCTTCCGACCGCCGAGGGGCCGGCCCGCGCGAAGGCGGTCACGCTGGCGAAGGTGCCGCCCAACGGGTACTCGCCGCCCGCCCGGCCGACGGCCCCGCCGCAGGACCGCGCCGCTTTGGAGCGCGAATGGGCCGACGCCGAACGGGAACTTCCGCACGCCGAGCGACTCGACCCGGAGGGCTTCAAGCAGTACCTCGGCTGGCGGCTCCGCTGGGAGCAACTGGTCCGCGACAGCCTGCCCGTGGGGGGGCTGCCGACGACCGTCGCCGGGCTTCGGTCCCGACTCGCACGCGGCGCGGATGATGTCCCGTTGGTGTCCCTGGCGGTCCCGCAACCGGCCGTGAAACTGGATTCGCTCGACATCGACCGGCTTTGGAAAGCGACCGACGACGCCGCGCTGCGGGTCGAGTGGAAGCGGCAGACCGACGACGGCCCCCGCCCCGAACACGCCCGCCGCGCGGCGGAGTTGCTGTGCGACAAGCTCGACGCCGTGGGTTGTTCCCACGCGAACTTGCGGACGGCCGTGCGGGTTCTCGACGCGGTCGAAGCCGGGATGAACCTGCGGCCGGTGGAAACGCACTTGTTGCGGATGTTCGCCCGGCACCTCGAAAACCCGGACCCGGCGAGCGTGAAGCAGGCGCTCGCCCTGAGGCGGACGGCCGAGCGGGCCGCGTGGGCCGGCCACGCCGGGGCCGCGTTCCGCTGGACCCGCGAGCAGTTAGACGACGCCGACCGGGTGCGGCGGCTGGGCGAAGACTTGCTCTTCACCGGTGACACCAAGTTGTCGGCCGAAGTGGTCGCCCACTTCGCCGACGCCGAGAAGCGGTACGCCGACGGCCAACGCGACGCGACGACAGTGGCCGACGCGCTCGCCGCACGGGACGCGGTGCTGACCCGCCTGCCGTTCTACGCCCGCTGGGTGGCCGACGGGCACCGCACTCTCCGCCGCACCGACGACAACGCGATTGCCGCATCCGTGAAGCAGGTGGAAACCGCCTTCCGGGCGGCGCACGAACTGGACGCGCTGCTCGCCACACCGCCGGCCGACCCGGTCCAACGGGCGGACGCGCTGGCGAAACTGAAGCCTCTCACGAGTGAAGCGAACGCGGCGTTTCAAGCCGTGGTCGATGCGTATGAAGCCGAAGTCACGACCCTGCTGGACGCGGCCGAGACGCAGCCGGAGAACTGGCACGCGCTGGACACCGCCGCCGCCGTCCCGTTCCTGACCGCCGACCGCCGGAGCAAGTTGTTCGACAAACTGGAGCGCGTCGCGCGCGGGCTGGACCAACCGGGCGAACCGCTCGGCACCACACCGCCGCCGGTCGTGGGCACCGTTATCGCCGCCCGGCACGTCGCCGTCGCGCGGGCGCTGCTCGGCGGGGCCGCGTCCGACATCCCGCCGACGGACGGCAAAGAAGCCGCCGCCCTGCGCGACGCGGCGGACCAAATCGGCCGGAAGTTCCGGAGTTTCCCCGCCGCCGCCAACGCCGAGATGGTGAAGGTGTCGAACGCCAACCCGCTGACGCTGGCGGAAGCGCCGTTGGCCGACGCCGCGCGGCGAACCCGGCTGGCCGACCCGTCCGCGCCGGTGGCCGCCGCCGTCGATCCGGTTCTCGCCGAGGGCCGCTACTGGCGTCACCGGTTCCTACTGTGGCAGGCCGAGCGGGCCGTCGCCGACGGTTGGGCCAACGTGGGCACCGACACTCCGGTCGTCGGCAAAGATCAGCCGATCAACACGAACGGCTGGTACGCGACTCGCATCGCCGCCGCCCTCGTGGAGCGGGCGCGGGTCTCCGTCCTCGGCATCGTACTCTCCCCGACTTCCGAACAGACGACGCGCTTGACGGCGGACTGCGCCGCGCTTTCGCAACGCCGGCCACATGTCGTCACCCCGACCGCCGCAACGACGTTCACCGTGATTACCGACTACCCGCGCTGGACGTTCGGCTTTGACGTGCTGGAAAACCCGGCGGTGGCGGGCGCGAAACCGCCCACCGGGCACCCGACGTTGTGGGTCAAACTGCCGGAGGAGTACCGGGAATCGAACCCCGGCGGGATCGTGCGGGAGGCGTACCGGGGTGGTGGCAAGTCCTTGGCTCGGTCGTACTTCACCCCGAAGAAAGCGCCGGCGGGGGACCAGGAACTCGTCAGCGCGGTGCTGTATCGCGGGCACTTGGCGAAGTGGAACACGAAGGTGGCCTTCACCGGCGACGCCACCATCGAGTACGTCCATGTCCCACCGACGGACGACGCCCGCTTCGCCGTAGTCGCGGACGACAAAGTCATCGGCGGCGCGGTGGTGATCCTCATCGACCGCTCGGCCAGCATGAAGTGGACCGCCAACAACAAGCTTCGCAACCCGACCCGCACGTCTTTGGCGGTCAGCGGACTGCGGAAGTTGCTCGACGCGCTGCCCATCGGCACGGCGGTGACGGTCGGCGGCTTCTACCTGAACGGGAACACGCCGGTCGTCGAACCCATCGCCGGGCCGGTCGAGATCGACGAGAACGACCGCTGGGAGAAACTCCGCCTGACGCCGTCCAAGCTGGACGCCATCCCCCGCGCCGAGACGCCCATCGCGTGGAGCATCCAGCAAGTGCTGGACAAGGACCGGGGCCGCACGTTCTGGCCGACCAACTACGCAGGTGCCCGGTCGCTGTTGGTGCTGACCGACGGGGAGGACAACTACGACGCCAAGCGGGGCGAGAAGCCGGCCGCGACCGTCCTCCGCGCCGTCACCCAGAAGGACCACGACACCCACCTGCACATCGTGCTCTTCGCCATGGACGGGGCGGACGAGAAGGCCGCGCAGGCGCAGTTCGGCTCCCTCGAAGAGCCGGCTCAATACCCGCCCGGCAAGCTGCCCGTGAAGGTGTGGCCGGGGGTGAAGAACGGGGACGAGTTCGCCGCCAAGCTGCGGGACCAGTTCCGCCCGCGCGTCTCGTTCGCCCGCGTCGGCGGGAAGGCCGAGACCGGCGTTCTCACGGCGACGGTGCGGAACGCCGGCACCGGCAACACCGAGCCGAGCCGCGTTTTGCCGTCCGGCGAGTACCGGCTGGCGAGCGGCGTTTGGGAGGGGTTCGCCACCCTCACCCCCGGCGATAACCTGGTGCTCAGAGCCAGGCGCGGGCCGCGTAACGGCATCGAGTGGACCGTCCCGCCGTCCGCCTTCGACCTGACCCCGCCCCCGTTGCGGAGCCTCGGCCGGGCCGACAAGCCGCTGCGGCTGTCGGTCCCCCGCGTCGGGTGGGAGGGCCGCGCCGCCGCCCTCACCTTGGCGCTCGAACGCGCGCCGGCCGACGGGCAAAAGGCACAACGGCTGAACCGCCCGTCGTTCCCCTGGATGGATGTCACCGACCCCGCGCGCCCCGGCACGCTGCCCCGGATGCGGGTCCGCAACGCCCCCGCCGTCGTCGCACCGGCGTGGACCGTGACATTGCCCCGCTGGGACACCGGCGCGGACCAAACCGTCGCCGTGAAGATGCCGACCGTCACCGGCTTCTGGATCGACCCGCGCGTCACGGAAAGCGTCACCCCGACCGCGACCGGCAAATTCCGCGCGGGCGACATTCTGGAAGTGCCGACCGAGGTGGCGAAAGGGTTGACCGCGCGGAAGGTGCCGACCAACGACGGACCGCTGCTCATTCTCGAAGTGGACTACCGACAGCGCGGCGCGTTCGCTTACCTGCAAACCGCGTGGGGCAACACCAACCCGACCCAGACGCACCGGTATTACGACCCACAGCACCGCTACACCGCCACGTTCGGCCCGCTCTCGGCGGACCAGGAGAACCGCGAGATCGGCTACCAACTTTACGCCGTCGCCGACCTCCGCACAGTCGCCGACTCCGCCACGGTGGAACTGCCCGCGATGAAGTCCACCGACCGCACGCAAGACCGCACCATCAACCTCCGCTTCGCACCGCCCAAACAATGATCCCACCCGCCCCCGCCCGCCGTCGCTGGCTCCTCCCGGCGTTCCTGCTGCTCGCCATCAGCGGGGCACTGGCGGCGGTCTTTTTCTTGCTCGGCGACGAGCCGGAGCCACTGCTGGTGGCCGTCGCGGTGACGCAGTACGACGCCCCGGAGTGGCCGGCCAACCCGTACGCCGAGCAGGACGCGCGCGGGTTCGCCGCGCACTTCGATCAGCCGTTTCTCTCCTTTGAACGGCAGGGCAAAGCCGGCCTCCTCGCCACATTCCGCGATGCGGTGACGAAGGCGAACGCGGGCGAACGGCCACTCGTGCTGTACCTGTCCGCCCTCGGCACTGTCGTTGGTGACAGCGCGTATCTGCTGCCGAGCGACGCGCGAACGGACGCCGAATCCGGCTGGCTGAAACTGGACGACCTGCTCGCGCCGCTGCGGGACGCGAAGTCGCCGCCGTTGCTCGTCCTCGACATTCGCCCGCTCCGCCCGGTCCCGGCCGGCGACGTGAACGCGCGACTGACCGCCGAGTTGGAATCGCAGGAGAAGTCAGGGACTTTGCCGGCAACGGTGCTAACGGCCAACACCCCAGCGGGCGGAGCGGCGGTGTTGTACCCGCTTCAACAATCGCTGTTCGGCCTCGCCCTGACGCACGCCGTCGGGGGGGCCGCCGACGGGTGGACGCCCGCCGGCCGCAAGGACGAGTTGGTGCGCGTGGCGGAGTTCGCCGCGCACGTCATCGCGGCCACGGCGGACGGGTCGCGGCACTTCGGTGAGGCGCAGGTGCCGAGGCTGTATCGAGCGAAGAAGTTCCGCGACTTCACGCTGGCGGAGGTGCCGAAGGGCGGGGCCGAACCGCTGCCCGAAGCCGGACCCGCGCGGGCGTATCCGCCCCTGTTGGCCGAGGCGTGGACGGCTGCCGAAAACGCTCGCAAGTCCCACTTCGACCTGCGCGTGCCGGGGCGGATGCGGCCGTTCGTGACGACCGCCGTCCGCGCCGAACAGCGGTGGCTGGCGGGCATCGGGGACGCCGCCGTCGTGCAGACGCTGGAGCCGAAGCCGGCCGCGTTCACCGCCGTCGTCGCCGCGCGCGGGCCGATCCCGCCGCCGCTCGTGTCCCTCGCCCGGCAAACCAACGGGACCAGCTTCGCCGACCACGGGCGACCCGCTGAACCCCTCCTCCGCAAGGCGTTCGACGCCATCCGCACCCCGACGCCGATGTTGAAAGCGGACGTGGACAAGGAACTGGCGAAGGTCGCGGCGGTGGAAAAGATCCCCGCCGACGTGATCGCCGCCGCCGCCTTCGACTTCGCCAAAACGCTCGAAGAGCCGACGCAGGAGCAACTGCGGCAGGCGTTCCGGCTGGCCACCGCCTCACGCGAGCGGAAGCCGTTCGCCGAACTCGCCACCCTGGAATGCCTGTGCGGGCTGCCGCCCGGCCGGTTCGCCCAGCGGTACAAGCCGGAAGGCACCGTCCGCCGGGTGCTGGACGCGGCCGAGTTGGGCGAGCGCGCGGCCGCCTTCGACGCCCGCCATTTGCCGTGGCTTGAAGCTGATCTGGCCGCCGCCGACGCGGTCCGCCGGGCCGCGCTGGTGGCGCTATGCGACCCGTCCGCGACCGCCGCCGACATCCGCTCTGCTCCCGTCCGCATGGACGACGCCGGCCGAAAGTACGCGGCGACACTGGCGAAGGCGGACCGGTTGCACCGCGCACGCCGGGCGTTCGAGGCCGCGTGCGCCGTTCGTGACGATCTGACAACCGACGGGCCACCCGATCCCGCTCCGCCCGCCGGCGAATGGGAAAGGCGGGTCCGCGAGATGGCCGATGCCTACAAGCAGTTGGATGAACGACTCCACGCCCCACCCGCAATCGGGGACGACCTCGGCCGCGTCGTAGATGGGCTGAACGACCGCGTGGCCGACCTGACCACGGCCCGCACTCGCGAGCCGACGGCCCCGACCGTGCGGCAGTGGGAACGGCTGCTTGAATGGCCGCACTGGTCCGCCGCGAAACGGCTGGCGCTGCGGGCCGCGCTGTTTCAGAAGTCGGCGGACGTCACGGCGAAGGTGCTGACCGGTTGGCCGACCGCGTACCAGCCCGAACCCGCCGCGAGTCCGACCGCGCGTGTGCCGGCGGGGGCGAAGGCGCGAACGGATACGACGGCGACCCCGCCGGACGCCGACCGCGACGCGCACCTGGCGGCGCACAAGAAGTACGTCGCGTGGCGGGCGGCGCGGTACGAAGCGGACGCCGCCGCCATCGCCGGGGTGACGTTCGCACCGGGGTTCGCGCCCGCCAAGCGGTGGCGCGACGTCGCCGAGAACTGCCGCTAGAAGAGTTTCGCGTACACGACGCTGTGCCGTGGGGGGAACGCTTCTCACCTCTCCCCAACGGGGAGAGGTGGGGCGTACCGTACACTGCTCGGAGGCGAAATCATGCGCAGAGCGCTGGGGTGTCCCGTGTCCCGATTCGCGTGGGTGACGGTCGCGGCCGTCGGTCTGTCGGCCGGCGGGCTGGTCGCGCAGGACGAGAAGTTCGCCACCGTGTTCGCCTTCTCCGCCAAGGCCGTGGACGGCCCCCTGACCGAGGACCAACTGCTCAAAGCCGGCGGCACGGACCGCCTGCGGCCCCGCGCCAACGGCGTCACGGTGTACCACCTGTACGTCAAGAACGCGACCGAAGAGGACGCCTCGTTCGTCGTGGAAGTGAACGGCGGCGCGGTGGCGACGGCGACCGTGGCGGACATCCCGGCCGGCAAGTGGAAGCGGGTGACGTTCGCCCCCACGCCCGCCGCCCCGCCAGCGGCCGTGGTCCCGCCCGCGCCGGGCGTTCCCGCGCCGGAGCCGAACCCCGCCGGCAAGGAACTGCCCGCCCGTGGCGGCGCGTTCCCCCTTGCGTTCCGCCTTTTGGACAAGGACCGCAAGCCGTTGAACGCGGCGATTTCCAGCGAATTAAAGGCGGCGATCGTCGTCGCGGACCCGGCGACTTACGTCTCCGAAGGCACCCGGCAGGCGACCGTACGGTCGGACTCGGCCCGCGTCACCCTCCGCTTCGGCCCGCCACTGAACCCGGACATGGTGCCGCAACCGGTCCTCGCGCCGGCCCAGTTGAAGCTCTCCTTCCCCCGCTTCGGCAACGCCCCGGACCTGACCGTCCGCGACGCCTTCACCCGCCGCACGCTGTCCGCCGACGGCTCGACGCCGACCCTCTCGGCGCTGGTCGGCGGGTACGGCCGGTCCGTCCTCGCGCATGTGGCGGTGGACGGCGTGGAGCGGGCCTTCGCCTACCGCGTCACCCCGACGGCGACCGGCGACAAGCAGTTCGAGAAGCTGGACAAACCCGCCGCCCGCGTCTTCCCCACGACCGCCGAAGTGACCGCCGCCGTGACGAAGCCGGTGGCCGCGTTCCCCGTGCGGGTGGAAGTGGACAACGCCAAGGCGGGAGACCGGTTGGAGTTGCACGTCCGCCGGCGGGGCGCGACCGAAGACGAGACCGAAGTCATCCGCCTGGGCGGGCCGCGCCAGGAGCGGGTGTGGGTGCAGCCCGGCGAAAGCCAGGGGTTGGCGTTCGGCACCCGCTCCCGCGATTGGGTGTATCCGCTGTCGCTGGTCGATGTGCGGGGGAAGATCGAAGTCGTCCCGGTGTTGAAGCCGAACGGCGTCGGGGCCGCCGACACCAGCCCGCTGTCACTCGTCGTCGATGACACCCCGCCGGACGTGACCGCCTTGCGGTTCACCAACTTGGTGAAGGACCGGCAACTCTTGAAGGGCAACCCGCTGCGGGTGACGGCGACCGTCCGCGACCTGGATTGCCCGGTGGCGAAGGCGGTCTTCCTGTTGGGCACGCCGGGCGAGGACGGCAAGCCGACGCCGACGGCGGTGACGGTGGTCGGCACCCGCGTTCCGACCGACCCGGCCGACGACTTCGCGGACCCGCTGAGCGGCGAATGGACGGCCGCGCTGCCGCTGCCGACCGACAAGCGGGGGGAGTTGACGCTGTGGGTGCGGGCGACCGACGACGCGGGGAACACCGGGCTGTCGGAGCCGAAGCGGATCGAGATCGTGGACGCCCCGCCGCCCAAGCCGCCGGCCCCCAAGCCGGGCGCGATTCGGGGCGTCGTCTGCTACGCCGAGCGGCCGCAACCGGGGATGACGGTGAAACTGGTCGTGGACGGCAAACATAAGGGCGAGACCACCACCGACGACAAGGGGCGGTTCACCTTCGACAAGCTGCCGGCCGGCGCGTACCAGGTGACGACCACCCGGACGGACTACTCGACCGGGTTGGCGGGGCTGGCGGACGTGGCCGTCGAACCGGGCGCGACGACGAAGCCGCTGGTGACGCTCAAGCGGCTGCCGCCGCCGAAGTGAGGGGCGTGAGGGCGAACGTGGTCGGCGCGGCTCGCCCGCTCGCCGCGACGGGGGGCGGGATGGGGAGTTTCCCTTCACTTCGACGAAATCCCACCGGTCGCCAGTCCGGGCGGGTTTTCGGGCACCGGCTTCCGTCCGCTCGCTACCATGACGGGGTTGCGAGTGTCACTTCCACTTCCCTCGGAGTTCGCGCCATGTCCCGATTCGTCCTTCCCTTCTTCGTCGCGCTGGTCGGGCTGACGCCGGCCGTCGCCGCCCCCGTGCCGGCCGGTCCGGACGCCAAGCCGCCGACCGACCTGCCGGTCCCCGCCGAGACGATGGTAGTGGTCCACCTGAACGGCATCGACCGCACCCGCGAGCGGCTGTCCAAGATGCTGACCGGCGTCGGGGCCGACTTCGCCAAGCAGACCGCCAAGCAACTGGACGACGTACTCAAGTCCGCTCTCGAAGGCCGCGACTTGAAGGCCATCGACGGCACCGGCCGGGTGTACCTGGCGGTCGGCCATCTGACCCAACTGAGCGGCCCCGACGCGGCCGTCGCGGTGTGCCTGCCGGTGGCGGATTACAAGGCGTTCCGACAGAAGTTCTTGACGGCCGGCGAGCGGCGGTCGTCCGAGATCGGCAAGGACGGGGTGGACACCTTCACCACCGCCGACACCGACCAGACGGTGCACCTGGTGAATAAGGACGGGTACGTCACGGTCACGCCGAACAAGGCGCTGGCCGAACAGTACGCCGGCAAGTTCGACCGGCTGTCGGTGAAGGCGCTGGCGAAATCCGCGGACGCCCTGTTGGGATCGGACGTGTCGGTGTTCGTCAACCTGACGCAGGTGAACGCCTTGTACGCGGCCGAGATCGCGCAGGGGAAGCAACTGTTCAACCTGATCCTGCAACAGGGGGCGCAGGGGCTGGACAAGCAGCAGTTGGAGACGACGAAGACGATGTTCGAGACGATCTTTCAGATGGCCGAGGACGGGCGGGGGCTGGTGCTGGGGATCGACCTGCGGCCGGAAGGGGTCGCCCTGCGGGTGGACGCCCGGTTCGCGCCGGACACGGCGACGGGGAAACTTGTGGCCGCCGAGCGGCCGACGGTGCTGGCCGCGCTGGGCGAGATGCCCAAGGGGATGATGAGCTACACGGCCACCAAGTGGAAGCTGAACCTGGGCAAGCTGTCCCGCGAGTTCGTCGCCGCGCCCGACGAGGAGAAGTCGGCCGACGCCATCGCCGCGCTGGAGAAAATGCTGACCGACGGAGGGACCGACAGCGTGTCCGTCAGTGCCGACATGCGGACTTCTCTGACGCTGCGAACAGTGGCCGGCGCGGACAAGGCGACGGCCGCGCTGCTGAAGGTGTTGAAGGGGCTGACGGCCGGGTCGTCGTACAGCAACGTGCTGCTGAAGGGCCGGCCGGACGTGACCGAGAAGGCGGAGACGCATAAGGGGTTCACGCTGCACCGGGCGGAGTTGAAGATGGACTTCGAGGCGACGGCCGAGAAGATGCCGAACGAGGAGCAGCGGGCGGCCGCCGTCGCGTCCATGAAGCGGCTGTCGCCGGAGAAGGTGACGCAGTGGTTCGGGTCGGACGGCAAGCGGCTCGTGACCGTCGTCGCGCCGGACTGGAAGGCGGCCAAGGGGTTGCTGGACGCGGTGCTGGACAAGACGGCGACGGCCGCGGCGGACGCCCGGTTCGCGGCCACCCGCAAGCAGTTGCCGCCGACGGCCGGGACCGTCATGCTGTTCGACGCGGTGAAGAGCCTGGCCTTCGTCGGCGGCTTCCTGGAGGGGATGAAACTGGCCCTCCCCGACCTGCCGGTCGAGTTGCCGAAGTTCGACCAGGTGACGGGCGACCCGGTGTACCTTGGGGTGGCGGTCGGGCTGAGCGGCGACACGGCCCGAGTGGACGCCTTCGTGCCGGTGGGGGTGGTGAAGCTGGTGCGGCAGGTGTTCGCCGGCAAGTGACGGCGCGCCCGCGCACTTCGGCTTGCGTCACCCCCCGAAACATGCGGTAATCGCCGTTCGCCACGGAGGGCACACGCGATGGCCGCGATCACCGCCGACGTACTGTCGTTCCGAAGTCCCCGCTTCCGCGCGGCGGCCCCGCCGCCCGACCTGCCGGTGCAGGCGGTGCCGCTGCTGGACCGCCTTCACCGCGCGCTGCGGCTGTCGGCCGAGTTACTCGCCGCGTGCGAGTTCCGCCGGCACGCCGCCGAGCGGAAGCGGGCCGCCTGGGGCGAACCGCCGCTCTTCTTCTTCGACCGCGCCGCGCGAGCCGAGCGCGAGCGTGCCGGTTCCGCCCCGGCCGACTTCCCCGCCCCGTACTTGTCCGAAATCGCGGTCCGACGGCCGGCCGCCGCCGCCGCGTGGCAAGTCCTCCCGGACTTGCTCGACGACGTGCTGACCGTGTTGCCGGCGTCGGTCGAGTGCCGGCGGGTGGCGCGGGCGACGGCCGGACTGGCGGGCGCGGCGGCGGTCGTCGGCGAACACCTGCCGGCCGCCCAGGAGTTGGCCGAGTTGCTGGCCGTGCCGGACGAAGAAGTGCTGCTCGTCGTGGACGTGGACCGGCGGACGGCGACCCGCGTGCTACTGACCGGCGTCGCGGACGTTCGCCAACTGATGATCCTGCTGGCGGACCAGTTGCCGCACCGCCGCCGGCCCGACCCGCGCCTGGTCGCGGCGTACCGCAACGCCTCCGTCGATCCGGACGCGGCCGTCGCCGTCGCCCCGTTCCAACTGCTCCGCCCGACGGCGCTCCGCCCGGACGGGACGGTGCCGGCCGGGTTCGCCGCGTCCGACTTCTGGCTGTGGGGGCCGGAGCCGACGGCCGCCCTGCCGCGCGAGAACGGCGAGCGGGTTCTGTTGCTGACGGCCGCGACGGTGCCGCACTCGTGGGACGCGGGCCGCCGCTTCCCGCGAATGGACGGGCGGGTCGAGTCGGTCGAGGGGCTGTCGCGGTCGGCGGTATCGTCCTGGCTCCGTGCCCGCTGCCCGGCGCTGGTCGAAACGTCGGCCGAACTGACCCGCGCGGCGTGACCGGAGGCGAACGCGACGTATAATCCGGTAACCGTCCTTCGCCCCCACGCGGTGCCCGAACGCCGTGCCTACCGTCACCCGCTGCCTGTCCGACGCCGACCTGACCGCCTTTTACGACGGCAGTCTGAGTACCGACGCGCACCTGCGGGTCGCGCAGCACCTCCGCACCTGTGCCGACTGTAAGGCGCGGGCCGGCGACCGGCCGTTGCCCTCCCGCCCGACGTTCCCGCACTTCCCCGTCCCGCAGGACGTCACCGTCGGGGCGGACGAGACCGTCCTCCGGGAGCCGGCGGTCCCGGCCGGCCCCGTCTCCGATTCCATCGGCCCGTACCGCATCGTCCGGCTGATCGGGCGGGGCGGCATGGGCAGCGTGTACGAGGCCGTCCACGAGGGCCTCGGCAAGACGGTGGCGCTGAAGGTGTTGCCGCAGTTGACCGCCAGCGACTCCCACTATCTGGAGCGGTTCAAGCGGGAGGCCCGCACCGTCGGCCAACTGAATCATCCGAACGTGGTGATGGCGACCGACGCCGGGGAGGTCGGCGGGGTGCCCTTCCTGGCGATGGAACTGGTGGACGGGGTGGACGTGGCCCGGCTGGTCCGCGCCGTCGGCCCGCTGCCCGTGTCGGACGCGGCCGAGTTGGTTCGTCAGGCGGCCGTCGGGTTGTCGCACGCGCACGCCAAGGGGATCGTCCACCGGGACGTGAAGCCGTCGAACCTGATGGTGACGATCGCCGGGGAGGTGAAAATCCTCGACCTGGGGCTGGCCCTGTCGCGGGAGAACGCGGTCGGCCCGGACGCCCCGCCGAGCCACCCGACCCTGTTGGGCACCCACGACTACATGGCCCCGGAACAGTGGACCGACTCGTCCACGGTCGGCCCGCCGGCGGACGTGTACGGGCTGGGGTGCCTGCTGTATCAGGCGCTGGCCGGCAAGCCGCCGTTCGTCGGGCGGAAGCTGTCCTCCCCGCGGGCCAAGCAGTACGCCCACCAGAACCACCCGCCGCCGCCGGTGCCCGACCGCGGGGACGTGCCGCCGGCGCTGGTCGCGGTACTCGAACGGATGCTGGCCAAAGCGGCCGACGACCGGCCGGCCGCCGCCGAAGTCGCCGCCGCGCTGAAGCGATTCGTCGGGGTCATCCAATTGCCCCGGTTGGTGGAGCGGGCGCAGCTCGCGCCGGTGTCCGGCTTCTCGGACGGCGATCCGACGAATGCCGCCCCGTTGCTCGCGGATTCCAGCATGAAAGGGTCGTCGATGGTGTTGGCCACACTCAAGCCGCCGACCGCCACGGACATACCCGCCTACCGACAGCCGGAAGCGAAGCCGTCCCGATGGCTGTTCTGTTTCGTCCTCGCGCTCGTGTTGTTCGGAGTTGGTATCCTCGTGTGGGCCGTCGCCCAGTCCCTCCGAGGTCGCGCGTGACCGCCCGAGACGCCTTCGCCGACGGCCGCTTGGCCGACGCCACCGCCGCCCAGCGGGAGGCCGTCGCCGCCGCCCCGCACGATCCGGCCGCGCGGCTGTTCCTCTTCGAACTGCTGACCCTCGGCGGGCAACTGTCCGACGCGCGGCGGGAACTGCTGCGGATTCAAACCCCCGACGCGGGTTGGCCGGCCTCCCGACGCGCCTTCCGCCAACTCCTCGCCGCGCTGCGTCAGCGTGACTCGCTCCGCAAGCCGGCCGTTCTCGCGCCGCCCCCCCGCCATTTGAAATCCCGTTGGCACGCGACCGATGCCGCCCGCCAAGACGACGCGCTCGCCGCCGACTTCGCGGATCGCGCCGACTCCCGGTTGCCGGAAGTGACCGGCTTCGTGGACGGCCGCGAGTTCGTCGGGCTGCGCGACTCGGACGACCGATTCGCCGGGGTGTTTGAATTGCTCATCGGCCGCCGGTGGGTGTGGGTGGCAATCGAACAGGTGCGGAGTTTGTCGCTGAAGGAGCCGGTCGCGGTGTTGGATTTGGCCTGCCGCCCCGGCGAACTGCGGCTGACCGACGGCCGCGCGTTCGCCGTGATGGTGCCGCTGGTGTACCCCGGCTCGGCCGCGCACGACGACGACTTCGCGCTGGGTCAAACGGTGGACTGGACCGAAGCCGGCGGGCTGACGTGCGGACTCGGCGCGAAGGTGCTGACCGCCGGGGAGGAGGAAGTCGCCCTCGCCGAGTGCCGCATGATCGAGATCCGCGAGGACCACCGGGGGGTTCGTCGTGCGGGGGCGTGATGTCGTGGCGGTGCTGCTGCTGTTCGCCGGGTACGTCGGGCTGGCCGCGTGGCTGCCGCCGGTCGATGACGAACTGTACTACTGGTGCTGGTCGAAAGACCTCCAGTGGAGCTATTACGATCACCCGGCGATGACGGCCGTCTGGATTCGCGGGAGTACGGCTCTCTTTGGCGATACGGTGCTGGCCATCCGCCTGCCCGCGTGCGCGGCCCTGGCCGGCGTGTTCGCCATTCTGCTAAACTTGACGCGGCCGAAGTCGCTGCCGCTGGCTGCCCTACTGACACCGCCGTTCACCGTCGGCGCGGTCCTCATCACGCCGGACACCCCGCTGCTGTTCTTCTGGGCCGCGTATCTGCGGTGGCTGGTGGGGGTACACGAAACCCTCTTCGCGGCGACCTTGGGAGCCGTGCCCGGCGCGGCTCCCAAGGTCGCCGCGAAGACGTGGCGGTCTTGGCTCCTCGGCGGTGTTCTCCTCGGTTGCGGCGTCCTCGGCAAATACACGATGGGTCTCGCCGGGGTGTGCGGGTTCGTCTCCTTCCTGCTGCTGGGGCGAAGCCGCGTCCGCGAGTGGTTGCCCGGCTTCGTCCTGCACGGCGTGGTGTCGCTGCTGGTCGCCTCGCCGATCCTGATCTTCAACTTGGAACACGATTTCGCCCCGTTGCGGTATCAGTGGGGCCACGCGATGGCCGACGGCGGGCCGGGGCTGGAGCCCGTGGCGAAATTCGTCGGCATTCAACTGCTCCTCGTCGGGACGCTGCCGTTCGTGCTGCTGCCGTGGGTGTTCTGGCGCTGGAAAGAACTGACCGCCGACCCCCGGTTGCGGGCGTGCGTCTGTCTGTTCGCGCTGCCGCTGGCGTTCTTTTTGTTCAAAGCCACGCGCGGGCCGCTGGAAGGCAACTGGGCGCTGGCCGCGTATCTCGGCTTCTGGCCGCTGGCCGGTGCGTGGTGGTCGTGGTGCGGAAACTCCACGCTTTGGCGATGGCTGACGCGTCTCGCGTTCGCCATTCCGGCCGTCGGGGTGGCGGTCGTCGTCGTCCACACGCTGTCGCCGCTGCCGTTCTTCCCGGTGAAGCACGACCGCATACGGCGACCGGCGGAGCGAATGGAACACTATCAGCGGCTGTTGGCGGTTCTCGCTACCCGCACGGACTCTGCCCCGGTGTTCGTCCCGACGTACCAACTGACGGCGGCCCTGCGGTTCCACGGGATCGACGCCCGGCAGATGGACGGGGTGTCGCGGCCGAGCCACTTCACCCAGACGCCGGACCCGCCGGACTCGCATCCGGTGTGGCTGTGGTTTTCCGACCTGCCGCTGCCGGCCGACATCGCCCGCCGGTTCCCGCCGCCGGTGCGGGTGGCGGATATTCCGCTGACTGTGCGTGGCGAATGGTACGCGCAGTATACATTGTGGGAGTACCGTTCCCCCCCGCCCTGACTAGCCCGGTCGTCATGCCCCGCCGCCCGTTCCGCCCCCTCCCGCTGTCCGAAGTGTCGGTCGCGGACGAACGCGCCCTCGTCGAGGCGGTCGCGCACCTCCGCGACACTGACGCATTCGGGTTCGACACCGAGTTCGTCGGCGAGGACACGTACCGCCCCGAGCTGTGCCTCATTCAGGTGTCCACGGCCGACCGGTTGATGCTCATCGACCCGTTCGCGTGCGGGCCGCTGGACGAGTTCTGGGCGCTCATGCACGACCCGCGACGGGTGATCGTCGCCCACGCCGGGCGAGAGGAAGTGCGGATGTGCCGGTTCGCATCCGGCCGGCCGCCGGCCAACCTGTTCGACGTGCAGATCGCCGCCGGGTTGGTGGGCATGACCTACCCCATCGGGTACGCCGGGGCGGTGCAGGAAATCCTCGGCGTCCGGCTGACCAAGGGCGACACCCTGACCGACTGGCGACGCCGGCCGCTGTCCGCGTCGCAGGTGCGGTACGCCTACGACGATGTCCGCTACCTGTTGCCCATTCACGCCCGGCTGACGAACCGCCTGACCAAACTGAACCGGCTTCCGTGGGCGGACGAGGAGTTCACCGCGTTCGTCCGCCGCGCCACCGGGGACGAAGTGACGGTCGAGCGGTGGCGGAAGCTGAAGGGGATCGGCGCGCTGAACCGGCGGGAACTGGCCGTGGTGCGGGCGGTGTTCGGCTGGCGGGAGGGGGTGGCCGAGCGGCAGAACCGGCCGGCCCGGTCAGTCATGCGGGACGACATACTGATTGAAGTCGGCCGGCGGGGGGCGAAGGGCACGGACGAGCTTCAGCACCTGCGCGGGATGCCCCGGTTCGACACGGCCGGGATTCTGGCCGCCGTCCGGACCGCCGTCGAGTTGACGCCCGCGCAGTGCCCGGAGCGGATCGTCGGGGAGATCGACCCGCCGCAAGTGGGCACGCTATCGGCGCTGTTGTCGGTGGTGCTGGCGGACCTGTGCGAACACCTCAAGCTCGCCCAACCGCTCGTCTGCTCCCAACAGGACTTGAAAGACTTGGTGCGCGCCCGGTTGCCGGGTAACGGTCTACCGGACGATTCGCCATTCGCGGGCGGCTGGCGGGCGGACGCCATTCGCGCGGCGCTGGAGGAAGTGCTGGACGGGAAGACCAGCGTGCGAGTGGCCGACCCGCTCGCCGCCGACCCTCTGGAGTACCTGCTTGAGGACGAGGACGGCGACGAAGAGGACGACGATTCCGACGTATAATTTCCGCACCACCTCGCCCCGCGGACCACTCCCATGACCCCGGCCAAGTGCCCGAACCCGTCGTGCCCGTTCCTGTTCGACCCGACGCAGGTGCCGCCGGGCGCGGTCATCGCCTGCCCCCGGTGCGGGTTGCGGTTCACCCTCGGCCCGTCCGCACCGCCGCCGGCCTACGGCCCCTTCGCCCCGACCGCCCCACCCCCGCCGGCCAATGACCTGGGCACGTTGGAAGACCGGCCGAACCTGGACGACATGCCGACCGAGGAGCGCCCGCGCACCCGCCGCCGAGATGAAACGGACCCGCGGGCGAGGTTGCAGCGCCCGCGCGCCGGTTCAGGGGTGGGCAAAACGATCGTCCTCTCGGTCGGTGCGGTGCTGCTCATTTGTGGGGCGCTCGCGGGCGTGCTGTACTGGAAGTCGCTCACGCGGCGCGACGGGGAGCAGCGGGCTACGTCGGGCGGTAAAGAAGTGTTGCAGACGAATTACAACATCGCTTACCGCCCGCCGGCCGGGAACTGGACGGCGGACGACAAACTCAAGCAGGACTTCGACGGGCCGATTCTGGCGATGTCCAGTCAAGACCCGGTGGGGTGGACGGTGCTGGACGCGAAGTCGATGGCGTACACCCCGCTGGACGCGGAACTCCATGACATGGTGCGGGCCGTGCTTTCGCGCAACTTCGGCGACCTCAAAGACCGGCTGGATGAAGAACCGGCCACCCTCGGCGGGGTGCCCGGCAAGCGGTACCTCTTCGAATCCTTTTTCAAACGCGGCAACGAGGACGTGAAAGGCGAGGTGTACGCCGTCGGCTATCAAAATAAAGCCTACTTCGTTTACTCGTTCGCCCCGGAAAAAAAGGTCGATGACATCGCGCAGACGTTCATCGATTTCCGCTCGCACATCCGCTTCACCGCCGCCGCCAAGCCGACCGATCAGGCCGGATACAAGAAGGACTTCCGCACGCAAAAGGGGCAGTACGTCCTGACCGCGACGGAGAAGCTATGGCGTGAGGCGGGCGACCCGTCCACGCAAGACCTGGCCGCCGACCTGTGGCTGTCGGGTAAAATCACGATCGTCGGCGGCGGCATCCGCCCGGACCCGGCCGATGTCGTCGTAATGGTGCTGCCTGCGAACACTAACAAGGCAGGCGTTGAAGCGTACCTGTGGAAGTCCGTCCTCTTCGACCGGGTCGATAACCCGCCGCAAGTGAAAGGGATCACGGGCGAGTACGAAGGCACCGACCCGCCGGCCGGTCCGCCCGACCCGAAGACGCCGGTTTCCCGGTACGAAATCCGGTACGAGAACGCCGGCTCCGACTCGCGCAAGTTCGTGGCCGTGTCGATGCTGGACACCGGCAAGAACGTGATCGTCGCCGTCGGCACGTCCGTTCTCAAACAGCGGAAGTCGTGGGAAAAGCGGCTCGTGCAGATCGTCGGCTCTCTCGCGCCGCTGAAGTGAGGGGGATCGCGGGCGGTGTTGACCCGGGAAATGTCCGACTGTGTGGCGAGGGTCCCCGCGTCTCTTTCCCCTGACGGGGAGTGGTGAGACACGGAGACCCCGCGGCCAACGACGGGGCCATGTCAATCGCGGACCGGGTTAGTCGCCGGCCTTCCCGATCTTCTTCTCGGCCTTCAGGCCGAGCTTGCGGGCGACGGCGTCGGCGGCCGACTCGACCGGCTTCGGCGTCTCGAGCGTCGCGGTCATCTTCTGCGGGTCGAGCGACCGGCGGACCTTCCGCACCTGGATGTCCTTCTCCAACTCCTTAACCGCTTCCAGGAACTGGCCGGCCTTGGTGTCGTTCGCCTCGAAGCGGTCCTTCACCTCGTGCATGCGGAGTTTCTTCAGTTCCAAGTCCAACACGTCCAGTTTCGTCATCGCCTCCAGCTTCGTCGTCTCCAACTCGGCGACGTGCTGGCGGAGGACGGCGACGCCTTCTTCCCGCTGGCGGGCGGCCTCTTCGGTCTCGGCGAGCAGGGCCTTCTTGGCGGCCACCAGTTCCAGGTCGCGGTCCAACCGCTTGCGGGCGGCGGACACCGGCATGTCCTGCCCGCCGTACCCAACCAACTCGGTCCGCGCCGCGTCGATCTCGGCGGCCCGCGCGGTCAGCACCTTGGTGCCCGCGTCCACCTCCTCCCGCAACTTGCTCACGTCGGTGGCGGCCCGCGCCGACTCGACGATCTGCTGGGCGAGGCGGTCCTTGGTGCCCGAGATCTCGGCGTCCAACTCCTTCAGCCGGCCGCGCAGGGCGTACAGTTTCTTCTCCGGCCGGACGGTGGACGACTCCATCCCGTGCGACTTCGACTTCAGCCCCGACCGGACGGAGGCGACCATCTCGCGGACGGTCTCCTTCGCCTTGGTGCGGGATTCCTTGCTGACGACGAACGAGCCGAGGGTAATCAACCCCGTCACGAGCAGTAACTTCTTGAACATGGCGTGTCCTTTTCCTTTGAGTTCGAGGGGGTCGGGGTCGCACGCCGCGGCTCCGACGGAATAGGCTGTCATTCAATGTTTCGTGGCCCACGGCTCGGCATTTTCGGATTCCGAGATTTTTCTCGGCCGCAATCCGCCGACTCATTTTCTCTCACCGGTGAGAATGGTGGTCGGCATTTTCGTCGGACGTGTCCTACATTGCCCCCATGCGCCTACACATTCTTAAAGCGTTGCTGTTGAAAGAGCTCCGCCGGCACGTCGCCAACCGCGGCGGCATCGCGCTTGCCGCGCTGCTGGTGGTGGCGGCGTTGTTGCTGTCGGTGTTCAACCCGACGGCGGCCGACGGCGGCGGGTCGGCCGGCGGCGACCTCGTCGGCGGCGTCCACCGCTGCTTCCTGGAGTTCGACCGCGAGACGCCGTTCATTTCGAAGTTGAAGGATCGCATCCCGGCGAACCTGAAAGCGGCCGTGATCCTCCGCGAAGTGCCGGCCGCGCGGCTGAACGCGGTCGTCCATTACGAACCCGGCAGCGGGGCCATTCGGGTGCGGGAGCGGCCGGCCGGGAGCGAACGGCGGCGGCTGGAATTCGAGGTGTGGCACCCGCCCGGCGACCCGGCGGCGCTGGCCGTGTACGAAGCCTGGTTCCTGCGGGCCGCGCGGGACGTGGTTCACGAGCAGACGGCGGAACGGTTGCGGGCGGCCGGCGGCGACCCGGCCCGGCTGACCCGCCCATCCGACGCTGCCGACGACACCTGGGCCGTCCGCGACTCGTTCCAATCGCTGGCCGCCGAGGCGGACCGACTGAAGGCGACCGGCGTTTCGCCGGTCGGCACGGACATCGACATCCGCCGCAGCGGGTTGGGCGCGAAGCCGCTCGACTTCCGCTCGGCCATCGCGACGGCGATGGTGGTGTTCGCGTTATATTTCATGTGCTGCTATTTGTTGCCGACGCTGAACTGCGAGGAACGGGAACGCGGGGTGTTACTCGCGCAGGCCCTTTCCCCGGCGTCCCCGGCCGAAATCCTGGCGGCGAAGTTCCTCTTTTACCCGATGCTGGGAATCGGGCTGGCGGCGATGCTGGCCGGCATCTACCGCTTCGCCGCGTTGGAGTCGCTCTTCTTCTGGTGCGCGATGGTGGCGATGGCCGGCGGGTTCCTCGGCGTCGGGATGACCGTCTCGACGCTGGCCAAGACGCAGCGGGCGGCCTTCCTCGGCTCCATGTGTTACCTGCTGACGGTGTCGCTGTTGCTGCTCGTTTGCACGCAGAACCGCATCCCCGTGCTGCCGTATTTGGCGCTGGAATTTCACGGCCCGAAGATCGTTCACGCGGCCGTCACCGGGGACATCCGGCCGAGCCATTGGGTGAACCTGCTGGCGTGTAGCGGGCTGGCGGTGGGGTGGATGACGCTGGCCGGCTGGCTGTTCCGCAGGCGCGGCTGGCAGTGAAACCGCATGGTTTTCGTGTGGCACCCGCCTCGGAGCCGGTGATTTACAGACGGGTGCCTCGAATCCAAGAAGGACACGGCCAATCCCATTCACGGAATGGGCCGGGCAAACTCATCTTGTCAGCCGGCCGGCCGGCCGCTATTCCCGCCCTCGAATCGCATCCCGTAACCGAGTGCCGGAGGGCGTGCCGTGGCCGTCGAGCCGTCGGCGCTGGTCGTGGAAACGTCGCACCTGACGAAGATCTACCAGAACCGCCACATCGCGCTGAACGACGCCACCGTCTCCATCGAGCCGGGGACGGTGGTCGGCTTGCTCGGCCCGAACGGGGCCGGCAAGACCACGTTCCTGCGGCTGATCCTCGGCCTGCACCGGCCGACGGCCGGCTGGGTGAAGGTGTTCGGCCGCACCATGCACCCGAACGCGGCCGACTTGCGCCGACGGATCGGGTACATCCCGACCAACCCGCAGTTCCCGAAAGGGATGACGCCGATCTCTTATCTGGACTACATCGGCCGGCTGTTCGGGATGCCCCGCGACGACCGCAAGCCGAAGTTCGCCGCCCTCATCCGCGCGGTGGATCTGCTGGGCCACGCCGGCGAACCGATCGCCTACTTCACCCCCGGCATGACGGCCCGCCTCGCCGTCGCCGCCAGTCTGATTAATGAACCCGACCTGCTCATCTGGGACGAGCCGACGCACGGCCTGGACATCGAAGCCCGCCGCGGCATGTTGGAACTCATCAAGCGGTTGGCGGCCGACAAGACATTGATCCTGAGCAGCCACAACCTGACCGACGTGGACGAGGTGTGCAACCACGCCACCGTGTTGAACAAAGGCCAACTCATTTTCCACGGCAGCTTGCAGGAGTTGAAGGGACGCATTCGTAAGAATCATTACGAATTGGATATCGAAGGGGATCAAAAGTCCATTACGAAATCGTTGCAGCAAGTGCGGGGCATGAAGGAAGTCTTGTCCGCGCTGCTGCGACACCGGCGGCTGGAGTTAAAGTTGACCGACGACGTAATAAACACCGCGGTGCTGGCGATGATTTTTCAGACGCTGTGCGACAACAAGGTGAGCCTGCTGGCCGTCCGCAGCGTCGGGATGCAGACCGAGCAGGCGTACCTGGACATGGTGGAGAAGGAGGAGCAGCGGGGGTTCACCCGGCTGTACGCGCCGGCGGAAGCGGCGTGACCTACCGCCACCCACACACCCGAGTTCGCGCATGGACGCCGACGCCCCAGCCATCCGCTTTAATCGCCTGCTGCCGTATTGGGCGGTGTTGCAAACAGACCTCCGACAGACGTTGCGCAGTTGGGTGTTCCGCCTGTGGGTGATCCTGTCAGTCGTATCGGCGGGGGGATACGGTTTGTATAAGGTCGGCATCCACCGCGAAGCCGGTATCGTTCAGTCGGCGTCCATGCAGACGGGCGACCTGATCCGAGGGGTGGCCGCCGCCAACCTCGCGCTCATCGCGTTGTTGGCCGTGAGCGCCGTGAGTCTGGAGCGCACGACCGTGGCCGACGCGGTCCTCAGTCGGGGCATCAGCCGGCGGCAATACTTCCTGGCCAAGTGGCACGCGCGATCCGTCGTCGTGGTCGTCACGCTCGCCGTACTCTCGGCCGGCGTCCTCGTCGGCTATCACTACCTTCTGGACCCGGACGTGACGTGGCGGGGCGGAGTGGCGGTGACGGTCATCGCCGCCGCCGCGCTGGCCGCCGTCGTCGCCTGGGGCGTCACCGTCGGCGCGCTCGCCAGCGGCACCGTCATCGGCATCACGCTGTTCTGGCTCGTCCTGTACGGCGTCATCGTTCTCTGCTCGTTCCTGCCCGATCCGTTCCCGTCACCCACCTTCGTCATTACCAAGATGCGGATGGTGCTGCGCGGGCACTTCCACGAAATGGAGGTGCTGAAGGTGGCCGGTGGGTTCGTCGCCTTCGCGCTGATTGGTGCGGTGATCGGCCTGATCGGTTTCGGCCGGAAGGACGTTTGACATGTTCGCACGACACCTTACCACTTTCGCGGTCTTGATGCTGGCCGGCACCGCCCCGGCGCAGTTGCGGATGGGACCGCGGATGTCGCCGGGTGGGGCACCGGTGCTGGACAGCCCAACCCCGCAACCGGTTGCCGCGACGGACGTACTCGCGCCGCCGGCCGGCCGAGCGGTCGTACCACCGGCCGACGTGCTGGCCGGCACGGCGGCGCGCGGCGGGCAACAGCATTGGGTGTCGTTGAACCTCGGCGTGCTCCAGCCGACGACGGCGCGCCTGGGCGTGAAGGTGTGGGACCGGCCGAACGGGTCGCTGTGGCTGGAGTTGTACGGCGGCAGCGTGTTGGTGGACGCCATGTACGGGTTCGGCGCGCGGATGCAGTTCACCGCCAAGCAGTTCGGCAACGGCGACCAATTGATGATCGCGCCCGGCCTCGGCACGCACGTCCTGCCGACTTGGCAAGCCGCCACCCGCCGGTACTACGAAAGCGGATATTCCAATTGGGGGTATCACGGCTACGAGTACAAGCGCAGCCCACTTTACTTCTTGGTGGCGGACGTGGACATCTCCTGGCTGCACGACTTCAGTCCACACTTCGGCTACGAGATCGGATTGAAGTTGGGCATCGGCGGGCGGGTCGGAGGTGAAGTCGGAAAATCTTACCCTCGCGGCCTCATGTTCAGCCGTGACTTCTATCCGGTGGTCAGCGTCTACACCGGCCTCCGGTTCTGAGGGCCACCATGCGCCACCGCACCGCTCGTATTCCGCTCCGGGCGTGGGTCGCGTCGGTGGCGCTGCACGCGGTCGCCGGTGCCGCGCTATACATGCTGCTGCCGAGCACGCCGCGCGCCAACTCCGTGACGCAGGCGGACGGCGTACAAGTCAACCCGTTCAACTTGAGCTTCGCCCAGCCGAGTGACGAACCGCCGGCGGACGCGATCCCCGTTCGGCGACCCGCGCCGCGCCCCGATCCGACCTCCGAACCCGGCCGGGTGCCCACGGTGTCGGTGATCCCCGCGACGATTCCCGACGATTTCAAGGGAATTCTCCGCGACATTGTCGGCCGGCCGACACCGGAACCCCAAGCCCGCGCGACGGACTTCCCACTCCCGGAATTCCCCGCCGACATGAAACCCGTCGCCGACATCCGGCCCGTCGAACACACCGCGCCGACCACTCCGCCGACTCCCACACCCGCACCGGCAGCGAAGAAGTTGGCCGGGGGCAAACCGATTCACGGGCCGTTGCCGGACGGGACGGTCGCGGTGTACCTGTTCGACCGGTCGGCCAGCATGGGGTTGAATCGCGACACGTTCGACGCCGCCCGCGCCGCGCTGCTGGCGTCGGTGAACGAGACCCCCGTTGGGGCCAACTTCCAGGTGCTGACGTACCACACGGCCGCGACACCCGCCCTTCGCGGGACCGCCGGGAAATTGCTGACCGCCGGAGAAGATGTGACCCGCCGACTCGCTGATAGTATTATCGCATTGAAGGCTGAGGGAGATAGTGCGCACGAACCGTCGTTAAAGGCCGCGATCGCGCTGGGCGCGGATTACATTATCTGGATTACGGACGCATCGGACGAAGAGTTGGCGAAGGCGGCACGGGCATTGAAAGCCGCGCGGAAGCCGGTGGCGGTGTACATCGCCCGCGCCGCGAACGGCACCGTGGCGGAACCCGTGGAGTTACGGTAACAAGTCG